>JAABUQ010003976.1_pt1 | contig 26053 bp, 18 predicted proteins | sample 5560001 | NCBI WGS metagenome assembly JAABUQ01 (sample SAMN10711888, study PRJNA513371) | rock metagenome | isolation source: Antarctica rocks | place: Antarctica: Victoria Land, Finger Mt nord | collected 2015-12-18 | reverse complement strand
CCACTACATCTTCGCCGACGACCCCACCGACAGCGACCCCATCACAACCGCCGCTTTGCACGCCCTCTCCCCCACCCCCGCTTCTCCATCCGGTACCACTTCCCCCGCTCCCTCGCCGCGCCCTCCGCCTCCAATGTCCCCCGGGAAAAAGGAGCGGTACGTGCTATTAGACATCGACAACACAGCCACTAAAATCCAAGCCGCGCAGTCTTTATCCCCCGATTGGGCTGTCACGGGTACATCCCTTGTCCCTGCGCCGACGTGGGATGGCGAGGGCGCTAAGCAGGGGGAGGGGGGTTTGATGTTGAGGGTTGAGGGGATCGAGGTGCCTGGGCTGGGGCGGGGGAATGGGGTGGGGAGAGTGGATGGGGAGGGGGGTTTGGAAGGGTTGATTGAGGCTTATGAGAGAGGGATGGGGGAGTTGAGACGGGTGGTTGGGGCTTCGGGGGGGAGGGGGTGGTGAGACGGGTTGGAGTATGTTGGGGTTTTGGATTGGGATGATATGTTTGAGGATGCTGTTTTACGGATAGGATAGGAATACCCTGGATACGTGTGGAACTGCCGTTCCGAGTATCCGTATGAGGATTTCCGCCTTGGGGTTATCGAACAAAAAGGCCAGAAAGCAGACGCGTTGGCAAAAAATCAGCACATTTCAACGCACGCCACGGCCCTCAGTTTGTGGGACTACTCCTCAACCTCCTGCCAGCGCCCACGTTCTCTCTCCCCTCCAATTTGACAACTCCTTTTCCACCACCAAGCTTCTGTGGCAGCTTGCTCTCAGTCGCCTGTCTCTTCAGAGGGGGAGGGCCCATTCCAACGCCGTCGATATCGGGCTTCGAAGTCAGTGCACCGGCTCCTGAGTCGCTGGTGGCTCGATCAAGAGCTGGCTTTACGTTGAGACTAATCTCCCGAAGTCTGGCGTTGTCGGAGTCTTTCGATGGAGAGGTAGATGGGGGATGCATACTCGCATCTGGTGCGTCGGTGTAGATGAGAGCTTTATTTGGCGATTTGTTTGGGGATGGATTAGTGTTTGAAGGTTTCGGGGCCTCTCGTCCAAGCAGCTTCTCGTGAGTTGCTGTTCGCGGGAGTGTCGTTGGATACTGGTATTGGATCTTTCTTGGTGTCTCGCCTGTTGGAACATACTCTTTGAGAGGAGCCCCTGTGATCTCGCTGCGAAGTTTAGCCAACGGTTGCTTAATGGTTGAGTCGAGGGGGATTAGGGAGACTTGGACAGCGGCGCTTTGGGTCGAGATAAATGTTCCGATCTCACGGACGCGGTCGTGTGTGCAAACAAAATGGTCATCGACACTTGCATAAGATTGTCTGACATTGGAAGCCAATCCTTGGAGCGATGTCACATGTGTCAGGTGGTGTCGCTCATTCTGAGAGCGTGCTCGAGTCACATAGTCATCAAGAGCCTGCATTTGCTTCGCCATATCCTCCATCTGCGCATCGACGATGCGGATAGTCTCTTCGTGCACAGACTTGGTGGTCGTTTGAATGGTGTTATTGTGCTCGTTGATGGCTCTCCAATCTTCCTTCATCTTGATCTTCAACGAGTCTCGTGACTTCAAGACCTCTTCGACCAGCAGAGTCTCCTTTTGCGACCAAGCATCCATGGCTTCGCCGTAAGAATTTCCTACAGACCGGAACTTGGTCTTCGAGGACGCAATGTCCGCGCGAACGGCACCGATCTTTGATGTCCATCTAGCATCTTGAGTTTGACCTGACTCAGTGATCAGGCCTGTGATCTGAGTGAGCAAATTCTGTCGGTCTTGAGATGCTTGAGCGCGCTCTTCTCGCAAACAAGTCTCTAGACGATTTGAAACATCGGCATCTGCTTGCATCGCAGCGTCTCCTGCCGCAGTGACTTGTTGTCGGAGAATATCTGCCTCTACTTTTTGGGTGTTGACATGCTTGACGAGCTCCTCGAATATGTTCTTGAAGTCCTTACCGAGAGAGTTGTATGATGTGTGGAGCTAAAGCACCCGTCAGTGTGATTCGTATGGAAGAATAAATCAGCCAGCTCACCTGTGTATGGAAGGTCCCCAGCTCGGTGATAATTCCAGCTAATATATGACCTGCAGCTGCCGACAACCCGTTAAGACCCTCTCCAACCTTTTGCTTAACGTCCTCGCGCAGAACCTTGATCTCCTCGAGGACTGAATTCATATCTTCCTTTGCCACCGAGGTTTGCTCGATGACCTCTTTTTCAGACGTCTCAAAAGAAGCCACTTTCTGTTGGAGGAAGTCTTGGGTAGCTCCCAGTTTTCGTAGCTCTTCGTTGACAAAACCTTGCATACGGTTGGAAAGTTCCGAAGTCAGCTGTTCTTGGTGTTTCTGGAATTCGGCCATTCGAACTTCGACAAGATGTGTAACATCCGTGACACCCTTCTGCGACTCTTGCCACTGTTGGACATTGCGGGACTGGAGGTCTCCTTTCCGTTTGATCTTCAAATGCAATCCATCGACGTCACTCACCGTCTTGTCCAGAGTCGAGATGAGTTCTCCGCCGACATCGTTCAACTGCTCCTCTGTGGTTTGGTGTGCTTTCCTCAATGTCGCTTCGTCCGTAAGATTTTGCCTAGTGTCTGCCAGTACGACCTCAGTCTTTTCGAGAACCCCTTTAGTCTCCTCGAGCAGTTGCCTGGTCGCTTCGCTGTCCTTCTTGATCGTAGTAAAGTTGTTTGTCAATGTGAAGAGTTCTTGGACCTTGTTTCGTAGGGACACTTCCATCGTCTCGATTCTGGCCTTTTGTTCCTCGCTCAAGATTCTCCGAGACTCGCTCTCACTCATAATGTCATCATAACCCTCGGCTGTTAAATACACACCATTCCTTTGCCGCGTAGCAATGAGCTCCCCTTTCAGCTTCTCGATTTCGGCAGTGAACTCGCGGAGCAGAGTCTTTTTCGATATCATCTGATTAACTTGAGGTTTGTTTCGAATGTTCTTGGCTCGGAAAGCATAGTCCAACGTAGAGATGGTCTCTTCAAGATTGCTTTTGGCGGGAGAGACTGTTGCAATGATGCAAGTCTTTGTCCGTCCACCCAGAGAGTCTTGCAGCAGGCGAGTGAGTTTGGATTCTCTGTCACATTTTTAGCTGCCGAAATCGCAAAATTGATCGATTTAGAACTTACCGGTACGGGATGTGCGAGCCTCTTTCGACAAGAGCGTTTATCACTCGTCCAAGTGTGAGGAGACTCTTGTTAATAAGACCTGCCTCGGCGGCACGCTTGTTCTCAGCGCCACTCCTCTGGATGTTCTCACTACCTGCCAAGTCTACCAGGTTCAGCTTTCCAGCACTGACAAAGTCCTCGCCTGTTTCTGTTGCTCGTTTGACATAAGCAGTCACTGTGAAGACAGTATGACTTCGAGAGCTGAGATCGTTGCATTTTGTGGCAGCCACCTGTCTCTTGTGACTACCATCTTGCAAAAGCTTAATGCCATCATTTGCAGTCTTTATGTAGGCCTCTTCCATCCCTTGAACGAGCGTCGCGCTGTGGCCCTTCTTTTGATTGTCATCATAGATTTTGAGCTTAGTGCTGTCATCCAGAGAGAGCAAGTCGCGCAGCTCTTCGTTGTATAACTCGATGAATGAGCATTTCACGGAGCTCTCACCATCGTCGGCTTCCAATTTGCTGAAAAGGGCATGCAGCGCTCTGGGTATAATACCAGCCGAATCTGAGATGAGTCCTAAACTATCTGACATGTCACCGGACATGGTGTACGTTTTGCCTGTGCCAGTCTGGCCATAGGCGAAGATGGTACAGTTGTAGCCTTGTAGCATCTGGCATACGTCATTAGATGATAGTGTTCGTGATGGTGTATGGACTTACTTCATCAAGAATTGGTGTAACAACATCGTCATAGATCATGGATTGATCTGCTGCTGGTGAGAAGACCTTGTCAAAATGGTATGTCTTGTTGCTCAGCGCGCTGGCGCCCATTGACAATTCCACATTCTTTCCTTTCACTCCGTCGGTTGAGACGACCACACCGCTATTTTCCCGGACCTCACGGTCATTACGCCCTCGACACCGTACGACAACATTTATATTAGTTTCCTCCCCGCCATCAGCATCAAACTCCCTCTCTTTCCTCTTTATGCCGCCATTCTTGGGAGGCGATCTGGACTGTGATTTGTTCGTAGACATTGAAATGAGGCTATCTGCTGGAGATGCAGCTCCTGACCGTCCGTGGGTGCTTTGTGCACTTGATTGGGTTCTAGATGGGGGAGGTCTCGCAATCGGTGGTCGCATGGAATATTTCTTGTTGGGCAAACCTGCAGCAGGCCGCGGCAGACCTGCCATCGAGACCGAATGCGCTGGAAAATTGTTTGGTGGTAAGGAGCTGCGTGGACGAAGGAAGTTGCGAACTCGGGTTGTGAGGCTGATAGTGCTAGGTAAATAGAGGGATTGTAAACACTCTAGTCCAGAAGTAGAAACGCGTCAAAAAGATCCTTGCTGTAGATCATTTCCTGGATAAACTTCGGACTTTGCGCACATGTATCAACGTCAATCTTGACCATGTGCGCCCATCACCGGGCAACATACTTGCCTTCTTCTTGACCTACCGCATGATGCGTCTTCTTGTATCTTCCTCCAAGCCTCAACGGAGTGTGTAACGACTTTCTACACCAAAATGTCAAGAACACCTACTATGCAAGTCCTTCCTGGTAAAGGACTCGGCTTCATCAGTATGCAATAGCCTTCCGGTCTACGGCTCCTACTGACTAGTCACAGCCCTTGGAGCCTCCTTACACGATATTTTGTCCCGTCTGAAGGCGCAATCTCACATCTATCCGAGTATAGACATCTCTTACTCTCCCTCAAAGCCACTGCTCGCGCCGGTAATCCTGAACCTACCTGCAAACGGCTTTCGCCTACGATTCGATGGGCCTGACCAGAGACTCAGGCTCATCGAGGTTCTGGATTTCTCTAAAATACAATTGACATACGAGGGCAAGGATGTCGTTAAGCTTCCCGAGCTGGATGAGAGCTCTTTCAAGAATTGCCCAACGCCCGGCCCCGTCTTTCGACATGTATACGATCGCATGATTGGCCCGACCTTTCCAGGAGAATACATTCCGCCCGCCACCGGATCTAAGGAAAAAGGAGGGTTGTACGTCCTATCATATCCTGGAATAGCGTTCAACTTCTCCCTTCAAGATTCGGCATGGACGCAGAACAGCGACTTCGTCTCCCTGCTCTCATCCTCCGCGGCCAGCCCAGCAGTATCTATGGCGATTTTCGATGGAGCTTCGTGGCCAGAAGTACGTCAAGATCTCTTCAAAAAGCATTGTGCAAATCCCAGATCGCTCGCACTCTCTAGCCGGGGACGGGAATTCTGTCCAGATGAAGTCGACCTCGTTGAGGTACGCAACAATGGTAAGCTAGACCTGATACGAAGATTTGGTTCTCCTTTTCAGCTAGTTTTGGGGGAAACGACTCCACAAGATCTCCTTGCAGAGCTGGGTCCACCTGATGTGATCTACCGAAAATCGGATCGGAGACTATCTATCCATAAGCCTCAACATAAGGATTTAGACTTTGATCAAACCCGTCGTGTTGTATCTCCTCCACGATATGATGACCCTAATGATGCCGATCAATCTTCGTCTCAGAATACTACAGACGAGTCGGACGCCCAGGATGAAGGTCAAATATCCAGTCAATCGAGCGGTGATGCTCCTACGGAATGCTTCTACAACTATTTCCAGCACGGTTTCGACGTGTTTGTCTCATACACAACAGCGTCGCCGAAGAGGCTTCCCATATCAGAAATTGAAGAAGCCAATCTGGAAGATCCGACAGACTCCGATCATCTAGTGGCTACTAAGGTCCTGCTTCATGGAAATGTCCCAGGGTCCTATCCTTTCAACCGCTACCGTCGATGTCGATGGCTTCTAGAGTCTGAGGACGTTGCTCTGAACTCCGAAACACCCTTCAAGCTCTTGTCCGAACGCCTTCGGAAGATCTGGGACAACAACCCCGCAAGCGAAGGCAAACCCAGTTCTCTGGAACAAGGCATGGTTCTCAACCGGGGGTGGGGAAACAGCCCTGGAAGTAGTGTTGAGTTGCTTGGTGGATGGGAGGAAAGTGCAAAGACGAACGACCCAGCAGGAGTCGATGGACCAGGACTTGGGAATACCAAGTTGTTTGGGTTTCCGGGCCTGGTGTTTGAAGTGCTCAAGAATGACATGGTCAGCTGTTTGACCGTCTATTGAGCTTTGACGGATTTTTTTGAGTCTGGAAGGAGACCATGTGCTTATTCCTCGGCCATCTACCATAGACGTGATACCCATTTGACTTTTAGAATACGCCGTGCAGTGGAGACGGAGGCGCTTCACCCTAGTTATATGACTCGAAAGCAATTGCTCAACCATTTAATTGACTCAGATAGGAAAATCGTCTCGGAAGATGTTCATTCAGTTGTGTTTTGAAACAAAACTCACCATTGTAGCATCTCGATACTGTAGCTCGTATTCTAGCAGACGCGCTTTTGTGGGCTGATCGCCCAAAATGTACGCCGAACGAAACTTACCGTGAGCAAGACATGCTGGGTCCGAAACCAGGAAAACTACCAAGAGCCTGGAAAGACACATTAGAACTACCCAAATCCAATTTCCCACCTCGCGCAGCCCCTCCAGGCGATCGGCCTCGACTTCTGCAGAAATGTACAGACGATATATACGCTTGGCAACGCACCAATCGAAAAGGCGACACCTTCACCCTCCATGACGGCCCCCCTTATGCGAATGGAGACTTACATATTGGCCATGCTTTTAATAAAATTCTGAAAGACATCACATGCCGTTTTCAGCTCTCGCAGGGGAGTAGAGTGAAATATGTTCCCGGCTGGGATTGCCATGGGCTACCCATTGAGCTCAAAGCGCTCGAGAAGCAACGGCTGCAGAACAAACAGGGCAGTAAATCATCTCTAAGCCTAGCAGAAGATCCCCAAGAAGACGCAGTAAGCGTGCGAAAGGCCGCTCGAGAATTGGCGGCGCAAGCAGTCGAAAGGCAAAAGAGCCAATTTCGACAATGGGGCATTATGGCAGATTGGGACAATGCTTGGAAGACCATGGACAAGAGCTTCGAGGTCAAGCAAATGGATGTATTCAAGAAAATGGTAGCTAGGGACCTTATCTACCAGCGATTCAAGCCGGTACACTGGTCGCCTTCCACCCAGACGGCACTAGCAGAAGCGGAATTGGAGTACCACGACGATCATATCTCCACAGCGGCCTACGTCAAGTATCAACTCTCTACGATTCCCAACACCCTTTCGAAGATTCTAGGGGCGGGTCCTGAGGGTATTAGCTGTGTAATCTGGACCACAACTCCATGGACGCTACCAGCCAACCAGGCTATTGGGTTTCACTCTGAGTTACAATACGCAATTGTCGATTCCCTGCATCATGGGCGTCTTCTGATGGCCAAACCAAGACTCGAGGCGGTGCAAGCAAAATGCAACGAAGCTTTTACGGAGGTTGCAGTCTTTAAGGGATCAGACCTGGAGGGAGCTTCTTACTACGACAATTTATGGGACCATCGATTGCCAATTCGTCCCTTCCTCCATGCGGATTTCGTCGACAAGAATACTGGCTCTGGGTTGGTCCATGTTGCCCCTGGCCACGGGCCTGATGATTACAAGCTGTGTCTCAAGCATGGCATCCAGCCATTCGCTCCGGTCAACGTTAAAGGCAAATTTGATGGGCGTGCTTCACCCGACGAACCTCTTCTGCTAGAAGGGAAAAACGTCTTACGTGAAGGAAGCCAAGCTGTTCTACATCATATTGCTGAACGGAAGCAACTTTTAGCTCAGTACAGCTATACACATAGCTACCCCTACGACTGGCGTTCAAAGCAACCAGTCATCATGCGAGCAACCAAGCAGTGGTTCGCAAATGTCGGTGGTATTCGAGAAGCTGCGTTGGCCGCACTAGATGCTGTTGACTATGTGCCAGAGACAAGTAAGACAAGGCTGCAAAGCTTTGTCCGAAATCGAAGCGAGTGGTGCATCTCAAGGCAGAGAGCGTGGGGTGTTCCCATACCAGCACTCTACCATAAGGATACCGACGAAGTATTGATGACTGAGGACAGCATATCCCACATCTCCTCCGTTATCAAGGAACGTGGCATCGAGGCATGGTGGAGCGATGCAGAGCTAAATCCTGCTTGGACGCCAGTGTCTTCGAGAGAAACTAATGGGACCACCTTATACCGAAGGGGAATGGATACAATGGATGTCTGGTTCGACAGTGGATCAAGTTGGACTCAAACGCAGCGAGACTGGCCGTTTCTCAAAGATCGTGTTGCCGATGTATATCTTGAAGGAACAGACCAACATCGGGGATGGTTTCAGTCGAGCCTTTTGACTCATATTGCATATCAGGGAGGAAATAGTGGTAAGAGCCCAGAAGCGCCGTTCCGCAAACTGGTGACTCATGGGTTTACCTTGGATCAAAATGGCAGGAAAATGAGCAAGTCCGTGGGCAATGTGGTGTCTCCAGCAGAGATCATGGACGGGAGCCTTTTGCCAATTGTCCACAAGAAGTTCAAGGGGAAATGGACAGAATTTCGCAATGCCATGGGTCCTGATAGCCTGCGCTTGTGGGTCGCCAACTGCGACTACACTAAAGATGTCACCATCGGCCCAGAGGTACTCCAGGTTATCAACAACGCATTGACCAAATATCGAACAACTTTCAAGCAACTACTAGGACTGCTTGAAGACTTTCAGCCGTCTCGAATCAATCCGCGAAAGTATCATAGTGCAGCAGACCAGGTTGCAGTCTACAACCTGAAGGAGATGAAAACGAATGTTCGGACTCATTATCGACATATGGACTATCACAAAGTAGTTGCTGAGATCGACACCTATATTTCTGCTGGCTTTTCTGCTTTCTACATGGAGGCTGTGAGAGACGCTGTGTATTGCGGTACGCCTGAGGAGCGCCATATGGCGCAGTCGACAATATGTGTGATCTTACAAACCTTACAACAGGTCCTTGCTCCAGTGACACCCCTCCTTGTCCAGGAGACATGGGAGCATACTCCTCAGGAATTGAAGGAGCTGAACGCTCTATCTCCGTTCCAGAGGACCTGGTCGGAGTCGAGCAGCCAGGCGATGGAAGATAATGATATGGAGTTTCCCCGACTTGCCTCCCGCAAGCCTGTCCTCACGAGTAAGAACAGCCAGGCGAGGGAAGGTAGCAGTGCGGACTTATATCGACCTGCCTTCAACCAACCTGTCTTTTTAGATCAGAGCAGAAGACTCCTAAAGATGCATGTACCACTGTTGTTGGATACGCTTGCTGCAATTCAGGAAGTACAAGAAAAAGCCAGAACGGACAAGAAAATGGGCTCCTCGCTCCAATCTTATGTGCAACTCCAGGTCAGTGGCCATGATGCACTTAACGCCAGTGTTGTCGTCGACACGTTCTCTCGCTATGAGAAAGATCTTGCGTCTATCTTTGTCGTATCAAAAGTGGACTTCCAGATGGGCGGCAAACTGATCGGAAACACGGAATGGTCCTACAAGCAGGATTTCGAGATGTTAGGAGTGAGGGTCGTCGTACATGTGTATGCTCCGAAACAGGCCAAATGCGTGAGGTGCTGGCGTTATGTTGCCGATGTTAAAGTGAACGAGGAGGAGGCGCTCTGTAAGAGATGCGAGGAAGTAGTGGCGGGTCTCAGGGAACGTAGGCCAGAGCTGTTTGAGGAGGTTGAGGCCGATGCTGCTGCAGCGTGAGGCCGTGAGCAAGGAATTTCCCATACTCCATTGCATCTATCCATCTTCATCCTTCTGAGCTTTTGGGAGTTCCTTGATCACTGTTGAAGAGTTGTCCTCAGGCATTATCTGTCGTCTCTTCCTGTGATCAATTCTACCTCCCTTTACTGCCTTTACTCTTTGTCTGCCCAAAGCCTTCCCTACCTTGTCTTTCATGCCATTCCCTGATTACGCAGGCTTTTACCCCGTGGGCAGCTCATACGCGCCATTTTACCGCACTCTCACTTGTTTGTATAAACAAAGCCCCCCTCAATACACGCCAGCACACACTACATCACCTCCGCACTCATACGCAAACTTCCTTTCATACCCCTCGAACCATCCATCCCTTCAGCGTCTCATTCTCCCATCCTCTAATCTCCTACACCCCTCCACCACCCCCCTACACCCACTTCTCTCACCTCTCGCACCTCAAGCAAGACGACAAACCCCCTAATCCTCTCCACCAACCACACCCTCCTCCGCCCCTAACACGCCAACGCCCTCATCCCCCACTGAACCACCCCTAAATATCTCTTAAACCTCCTTGGTGAAAAAGTCACCCCAATCCACCATCTCCATTTCACTGCTATACGCGCTGCGGCACGGGATGCAGCGACGAAGCAAGCAGCGGGGAAGGGAGCAGCAGCAGCAGCAGCAGCAGGGGGCGGTGTTGGTTTAGGAAGAGGTGGAGAGGGGGGGCAAGTGGTGGCTTGTGTTGACGGATTGAGCGTGTGGGTTTGCTGGTGAGAAAGGGGTTGTGGGAATTTCCGCGGTGGAGTTGGGGGCTTCGAGGGATTACGAGAGGATTGCGTGCAGGAGAAAGGGGGGTGGGTTTTAAGATGTGGGTTTGGGGAGTTGCCGACGCAGCCAGGATGGGGAATAGGCTGTTAGTCGTCACGCGTATGAGCTGCTTACAGCCTCGATTTATACCTGTTTCTATCGATACGGTTCACAGGCTTTCGCCATTGTAACGATGTCTTCCGTAATCATAATCACCAACGCCTGGCTGTAAACCAAAGTCTGCTTCCATTGCCATGAAGAGATTATGCAGGCCTCTTTCCAATTCTAGCAACCTCTAACCTCATCATCCTGTTCTCCTCGTCATTAACCTCCAGTAACTCCCGAATCCAAACCCTCTGCGCCTCGAATTGCTGCCGTATCTCCACTTTGAATGCGTCAAGTGAAGCCTTTACCGTACGCTCGATATGTGGAGTGCATTGACAGGTATGCCCTTCACCTGCTTCGGGAGCATTTCTTGCATTGGGAGCAAGCGCAACATCTGTTTCGGGTTGTGGCTCTAGGGCCGGGGTGGGGAAGTAGTCGCCCCCTGTCAGCATGAACTCCGTAGCCGAGTCTAATCTCCCTCGCTCATTGCCAAGGCTATCTCTTCCCTTGGGATCGAGCAATTTGTTCAGCTCTGAAATACGTGGGGATTTGACAAGTGGAGGCCACTGTATCACCGTCTCATCCGAGGTTGGGGAAAGTGTCTCGCTAGAATCTGCTTTCTCTTTCTTACTGCTGATCTCGATGATTTTGGGTCTTCTAACGAAGGGAGAGGATTCAACCGCGGTCGACGGGGACGTTAAGGTCCAGTGTTCGTTATTATTTTTGCTGCCTTCGCTGTTCGTAGGTCTTTTGGTGAAGGGTGAACGGGGCTCGTTGACTGTAGGCCTCTTGAGCAAGGGAGAAGGAGGTCCACTGACGAAGGGATGCTCCAGAATTGTAGGTACGGGCCGGCGAGAAGTGGGGCCAGACCAGTCTACAACTGTGTCATTTGAGGTATCAGAGATTTCGGATGGAGCAGTTTGGAAACTGCCAACGCTTCTTTTAGAGGACACAGGTGAGACGTTTGTGGCTGTTTGTCTGAGGTTGGCTTGAGAAGGAGTGGGAGAAGCCGGAGCACGATTTGAGATTTCTGCCGCATGGGAGCTATAATCGATTGAGCATTTGGTGCTCCTGTGGGAGGCTTCAACCTTGGCATTCGGCTGCAATGGACCGGGCTTCATTGGATCAGGCTGCAATGACATTGATGGTGGCCGTGCATCAACAGGAACATCTCGTTTTGGACCTTTCTTAGCCGTGGGCCACTCTTTCAAACCTTTTGCGAATCTCAGATTGCCCGCGCTGACTCGACGAGCAATCTGAGCTACATCTCGCTGGAAATTGCTCCTTGTCCATGAACGAGCTGTCTCAGCACGACGCATTGACAGCCGACCGCCTTCTTTGGGAGTTGGTCTTGGTGGGACTGGAGGCGGAAGAAAACTTAGAGGCGGCAGTCTATCTCTAAGGGCAATTTCTCCTGGTTCCTTGGTGTCATGCTGCTTTTGGCCAGTCTTTTGCGGCACAGGGACCGGCTTTTTGTGCACTGCAGCTTCTACAGCATTATGATGATGTGTAAAGGACGGGTCAACCTCACTGGTTGGGTACGGTATTAAAGGTGATGCATCAGTCTTAGTTAAGTCTAGGTGGTTGATTGCTGGGCCGGAGTCCCTTTTTGAATACGCGTCTTCTGATGCAGTCGAGGTCATTGTCATACTGGACACACTAGTCTTGCTGGATGGAGTCTCCAACTCGATAAAACCCAATGACTTCTGTGGTTTTGGAACATCCGCAGGGTTAGCGGTGGCTTGGTCGATACCTCCACTTGGCACCATCTCCCCTCTAATTGGTATCGGGTCTTCCTGTTTGATGGCAATGGTACCCAGACTCTGTCTTTTGTTGCTGCCATTCGGATTTTCCAGCGTCGGCTGGCCAGCCCTTTGTTCAGCGAACGCAGCAGAGTCCACCATCGATTGGCTGGCTTTTCTTTCAGCAAACGCAGCCTCGATCTCAGACTTTGCCCATTCTACATCGACCACTCTTGCGCCTTGAGGATCTAGAATCTTCTGTCCAAGTGGTTGGCCTTCGAGATCAAACAAAAGTACCTTTCCATCAAGGCGACCTACAGCTATGACGTAGTCTTTGTTGGCAGGGATGGGTCTTTTCGAAAGCATCTCCTCATCCACTCCATCTGTCTGCCTTGGAGCTCGGCTATGCGTAGAGTAAACCACAGACAGGCTAGTTGCTGGACGTCGAAGGTGCCAACTCTTCATCAAAATGGCTTTCTTGCTGCTTGGCTGGGTGAAATCGACGACACAGCATTTACCGTCGGCTCCAACAGTCACAGCAGTGGCCTTCCGCCCGGACACAAGAGTGGCACCAGTGACCGTGGAGCATTTGGAGCCAATTCCAACGCTGCCACTGGTAGGACCATGGGTATTAGGGTTGATACCTCTGTCAACGGATCTCGATGTCGAATTACTTATCGCATGTAATCCTTTGATACATCCAATCTCCCCACCAGTACCAGAGCCCGCAGTCCTCTCCACGGTTCCACCAGTGCCATTGTTGCGAAAAATATGCGTAGAATCGTAGACAGCCACGGTGCCGTCCTCGAAAGCTAGAAGGAAGACGTTTGGGCGGTCGGGATGAAAATCTGTAGCAACCACTGCCGATGAAGAGCAACGTGGACGCAGCAGGATTGGAGGCGTGTTGAGCTTCAGGTCACGTAGGTGAATAGTTGGCGGTGAGGCAGAGGTGGAGAGGAGTAGGTGAGACGTGCAGGAAAGGGCGAAGACTGAGGGTGGTGAAGGGTGGGTGTCGTATGGATCCTGGAGCTTGTTATGTCTCAGAGAGAAGGATTGCACAGAATTCTGCAGTGTAGTCGTGAAGAACAAGTTCTTTGAAGAGCCTCCAGCGCACTTGAGCAGTCTCACTTGACCCTTCATAAAATGTCAGCAAACGCATCTCAAGCCTATCAAAGTCTCACAAACTTCGGAGCCCTTAAGCCTATAACTCTTTTGCATCCCCTTGTTGATGTCATGTAATACGACCAGCTGGCTGTCGGCCACTGCTAGCATTCCATCACGGTCTGAAACCTTCCTGGCCGCAACGATCCCTTGAGATCCTGATCGGAACAGCTCGACAACGCCAGACATACTCCAAGCGTACACCCCTTTCGTCGTGGTCACGATAAGTTTGTGCGCATGTGGAAAGCTTGTGAAAGGGTTGTTGGACTCTTCTACCGACAGAAGGGACCCCTTACGAGACGAAAGTGTCGGAGCGGATTTTACTACCTTGACGGCTTTGGGCGCGACGTCATTTTGATAGCGGTGTCCTGAAAGAAGATGCATCGTTACTAGTCGATGTTGTATATAGGATGTAGGAATGGTTGAAGGAGGAAGTCGCGCACACTGTGAGAGGTGTCTCTAGGTCTGTTAGTTATACCAAGAAAGATCGAGGAAAGAGCAATCTTGATGTGCCTTCAAGCTCTCAAGAGTGGCGAACCGGCCGTGGTGCCTGCCGTAAACAATACTTCAAAGTGTCAAGCCGAGCATACAAGTTCCTCATGGTTGCAGAAAGATCGAGCAATACTCCAAGTATTTGTGGACTACCCCATACTTCCTCCACTGGCATTGTGATTTCCAACAAGTCCAGCCATTTCAAGCAGAGCTCGATCAGACTCAACATCTTTACCCCTTGTTATGCCCTGTCGTGCCAGCGCCTCTCGTTCTTCGAACACCCAAGCTGCACGTTGCTTTTCAGCTTCCTTCTCACCACCACAACCCCAGATCTCCAAACTCTCAATCTCGAAGCGGTCTTGGAAATCGGTGTGACGTGTCGGACTAGCGTGAAAAGACCCGCCTCCTGTGCTATCGTGATTGAAGACGCCGAACTCAAGGGCTTCGTGTAACGTTAGAGATACTGGCCCCAAAGAAACATGGGATGTAAGACCAGATACTGGTCTTTGCCTGGGTGGCGGGCTACCGAAGCTGATTCCATGCTTTGTGAAAGTACAGTAGTCTGTATTCAGAGCACTTGGCCGGAAGACTTCATGTATAGGCGCCAGCTGGAACAACAGACATCCTGCTCCACCAATAGCTTCTTTGTAGGTATGCCTCCAGGGCACATCGAGATAGGCTCCATAAACGACTCTATCGTTTGAGGTGTTGCCCGAAGCACTGTTGGGAAACCTCTTAGGAGGCATAGACTCAGAAAGAGCACGCTCTCGTGCTCCATCTGGTTCTGCAGGGAGACGAGTTCCAGAGACCAACAGGATTGTCGGTGCACGCCAATTGAATACTTTCTGCTCGATCGAACCCATACTGAAGCCAGCATCGCCTCCAAGGTATAACGGCCGCAACCGGCGAAAGACTGCGGTTCCTTTCAAGAAGAACGCTAGCTGGCTGAGAACATTGAGATCGAGTATCTCTCCTTTTCGTGGAAGCAATGGCGCAGGAGGAGTCTCAGGGGCCTGGGAATTTGTAGGCGAAGTTACCGTTGGTGAAACGGGCGAGGAAATCGGCTCGTCTGTGGATGATTTCTGACGTCGACGCGAGAGATCAATGTTCTTACTGAACAAGAAGTGCTCGAAAAGGGGGTTCAGTCCATCAAAGAGATAAGGGAGTGAGGCGGGAATAATCGTATTGAATGAATGATAGAAGATGCCTGCGTTTTCTTCGGGGGTGAAAGACCAGAGTAAGCTGTCTGCTGTCTTTCGTAGACCCTCGATTCTCGCTTCCGTCATACGCTCAGCATGTTTCGAGAGGCTCTCTTGGGCTTCCAACGGGGCAATGACCAGTAATAGCATGAGCAGACGTCTAAAATTATCCACTGGGATCTGAGCATGATGGATCTTTGTATCAGCTCTCTGATCGTGTTTGAATACTTCGATGGCATCCAACGAATCCAGAGCAGCCAAGGCAAGCTCATCATCATCTTCCTCCTCCTCCTCCTCATCGTTCACAGGCTGATCGACGGAGAAGCCTGCAGCATGGGTTTGCACGGGCGACGCGATGGCTGACTCCTCCAAGCTCGGCCTTGCCTCCTTTTCCTCCTTCAGCGAGTCCAGCATAGCTTGGGATGGCTTCTCGTTTGCGGAACTCATTCGGCGATCAAACACTGCGAGACTACGGAACAACAGCTTGTTCCGGTCTGCTGTTCCCTTCTTCAAGACTCGCCCGTATCTCTCAGTCATGATAACCACGACTTTCAGTAGCGCTTCGATTGTCAAAATGCTAGGTGCTTGTGAGGCGAAAGGGAAGGCTCCAAGATATCTATTGCGCAGTCAGACCTTTTTCAGTCGGGTACAGGGACGGATTTGCAACCTACGTCGCCATCTGATATACCAGCGGTCCAGGACCAAGTGCATCTGGAAGAATCAAGAATCGACAGAGCGTTTCTTCTTTCCAGTAGTGTATTCCATCCTGAACATCTGCCAATGACCGAAACACGTCTTTGTAGTGCGTAATCTCCAGGGGTGTAAAGCATTTCTTCGCAAAGCGTAAAGCCAGCTCATGGCTCAGCTGTTCTGGGAGTGGTTTAGCAGTAGGTCCCTTGCCCAAATCCATGGCTCTTCGAGACTTACCAGTAGATACACTGTGTGATCCCTCGTCATATGATTGGCCTTGACCCATCCTGAACCAGGTCAGCTGTCGTGGGTTGGTACCTTGTCAGCTCAACAGGGCCCTGTAAGATGTCGTCCTCAGCGGCGTTAATAACTCAGAATCCTTTATGTCCGGCTGGTCTACACAGAGAGGGAATGAAGTTGGATACAAGCATACTATTTGAGATTCTTCATCTATCATAGGTACCTTCTCTATCGTCCGTAAGGCTTGATTCTTCCGCAAATGGGGTCACGACGCCTTTTTGATCCCCCATGAGCAATTATGACATAGACCACCCCATGGAACCTGGTACTAGATTCCCACGTCCTGAGGATGTGTATACGCTTGTACGAGGATGTAATTCCCATCCCCCATCGCATGCCTTCTTTAATCACTTCACTCCACTCCTGTCCTGCGATTTCAATGCTCCGTCCCTTCCAAGCCAATCCTTATGCTGCCTATAAGCCATCCGCTTTGCGAAGTGCCTGGATGATTGACTCGAAGAAAACCTTGGCAACGACGGGAGGGAATGCGTTCCCAATCTGTTCCCTCACGCCGACCTTCCCGAACCGGTGTTCAAGCGGAAAGCCCTGCAAACACGCTATTTCTCGCAGGGTGAAGCTTCTTGTACCGGACGGATGGTACGATGCCCCGGAGTGACAGGTAATGGTGCTTTTCAACGGAAATTTGCCATCGTATGGCACTTCGTTTCGTCTTGGCATGTTCCTAGGATCGTGTAACAGAGGGTCGAAAGGGATGCTAGCGATAGCTTCGTTCACAGTGGTAAATGGCTTTCGCTGGGGAAAGAGGTGTTGGTCGGCTGCTTTACAATGCGTAGGCTGAGGAAAGCCAGGAAGCGGCTCTCCAGGACTTGTTGTTTCATTATTAGCCTACTCCCAGAAGCAGTGCAACAGATTGTTACGTACCACGAGGCGACCATGATCGGCCTTTTCCTTGGCTGCGGTAGGCCGTAATCGCAGAGGTCAAAGACTTTCCATCGTGAGCTAAAGCCCAGCCTTGAAAACATTCGCAACAAAGCTTTGAACCACGATTGGTTTTCTAGTGTTCGCGTCAGACCAAATGTTTCCTCAAGGGTGACGATGCGTGGTTTAGTCTTCTTGATAAGCTCTTCTGTAGCAAGAAAGGTTGCCTCATTCGTTTCATCATTTTTGCCTGGACGGGTATGGGCAGGTGAGTAGGTCTTGCAGGGCGGCGACATATGTAGTACGTCGACCTTGAAATCGTCCATAAGCGTTTTGATAAGATCGTATACGTCGACGCAATAACATTGGGCTCCGAAAAAGTTCAAAGCAAACGATGTCAATGCCGCTTGGTTGTTGTCGAAACCGAAGATGTTGTGTAGTCTAGCAGCTTTTGCTCCTCTAGAAGCTCCTCCTGCGCAGCAGTAGCAGTCTCCGAATGTGTAGCGTTGCTTTGGACCAGCCTCGATAGTCAGATCTATCATGTTATCTCCTTCCCGTTCTTCCTTGTCGAAGGCTTCCTCCCCCGCAAGCCAGTTTGCTGAAGATCCACCTCGAGTAGTATTCCCGCGAAATGTGTGTCTCAGACCTTGACTGTCGACACCATAGTCGCTATCGCAGGCATCTTCCGCCAGTGCCTGGAGGAAGCCTTCGTTCTTGCTGAAATACCAAAACTGCCATCGGCAAACAAGGCGGGAATGATTCTTAGTCCAGTCTCGACCCATACTTGCGTCACTTTGACCGCAGCTCAATGCTGGAAACAACTGGTTGGTCTTGACCATTGCTCGTACCCTGACGATTTGATGAAGGGCAACAGTCTCAGTACTCTGCCTTGTAATCGTGCGAGGATCTGCGGTATCATTCCTTAGCAGGAGAACGACCTCATTCAACGTATAATCCAGAACATCATCGAGTGGTCTGATCCGCCTAAAGCGAAGTCCTCTCAGGCTGTAGACTTGGGTATCGCGATGCTGTAGAATCATAGTCATGCGTATGAAATCGCCATCGCCTAGCTCGACAGTTTTCCCGGCTTTTAGTGTGCTTCCCCCGTATTGCAGAGACGCTTGTTCTTTGAAATGGGGATCATCTTCCGGATCTTGTTTTGTTTGCACAGGCCGTTGACTAGATGGGGGTGTTGGGGTAATAAACCGATCCCGGAACTCATCACCTGTCAGAGTCTGATCACCATCAGATTTGTCATCATCACTGTCCAGGTTGATCACAGACAGAGTCGATTTGCGTGAGTCAAAGGTCGGACGATGGGGGTTAAAGGTTTGAGGAGCCATGGTGCTGGAATGAGACTCGGAATGGTGGATGAAAGGTAGTCGAAACTTGATCTCGGAGATGCTTGATGTCGAATTGTTTCTGCTTCCCAAGAGAAAGATTAGTGATGTCGAAAGATTATGGTAAAGCTTTGGTGACTAACATTGGATCTGTCGAGTATGGTAGAAAAGGATCGGTCTCAGTGTCTAACCTCAGTGTGAGATGAGAGAGCCAAATCTGAGTTTGTAAAAGAGCCAATGACCATGTCAATGAAGCTTGCTGCGGAGTACTAGGAGATGGAATGTTGATCACAAAGACTGAGTCAAAGATCTCAGCGTCCCGTCTTTGAGGTGGGATGTCAAAAGAAGACGTACGGTTGAAGTGGTTGACCCATCTTTGACAATGAAGCGGCGCATGAAGTTGAAGTTCATCTCTGAGATAAAGCAACGCCTTTACCCTTCCGATTTTGCGATCGCCATGATTTCTTTCCTTGAATTGGCTGCAGGAAGCCATCGACATGAACCCCATCATGCAGTTCCCCTTCCGACATAGCCTGACTTAGCGAGCTTGACAGAATCTCACTATTCAAGTATCGCGCTGGTCCATGTCCGGTGGCAGCCTCACTTGTCGTGAAAGGTAAGGTCTCACCAAAGATAGCAGAACAACGAGCAGTAACTCGCTCAATAGTGGCCTTCTCGAACCTAGCGAGGCTTGCCACACCAAGAACATCGCTCCAATTCCGAAGCCCAAGCCTACGTTTGTTCCGATTGAATTTCTGGCTGACTTCAGGGTGTGACGACGACTGGTTACGTTTCTTTATTGGCCCTGGGGAGCTCACTCCTATATCCGTGGATGCCGGCTCATTGGGCTGAAAGTCTGAAGACTCTCTTCCAGGCGTAGCAGTGCCTCTGCCTGATCTGCCGCAGCTTTTTATCCTTGAATTTGGCCGGGAATATGTTCTCCTGTCTAGCAGACTTTGCCTGCTGTTGATGCGCGACCCACGAGACAGATAGGATGATCTTGCATTATGGAGTCCACGTAGCAAGCCATCGAACTTACTCGTAGCATGATGTAACGTTGGGTGAAGAATGTCCATGGCAATCTGATCATCCGTCATCACAGCTCGTCCCGCTGTCAGCATTTCACGATCTCGAAGAATGGCTGAAATTTGGTCCTGACCCTCTGAACTCCGATCCTGGATCCTCTGCTTGGCTCTACGCAGCACCAGTGCCGTAAGGATTTCTTTCATGGTCTGACCCGGGAAGCCCGTATTTGGAAGATAAGGATAGGGGAGAGCATTGTTTTCTTCCCATCGCCCGTCTTCCTCCTCGACTCTAGGAACACAACTCGGGGCCAATGGCCATGCTGTCCAGCTTTTGGAGGGAAATTGAGTGACGGTATCGGAAGCCTCATGCGATCGATCGGCTCCACTGTGATGCAGAACTTTGCTCTTCATTTTAAAAGCATTGTAAAGGTGAACGCTGAGGTCTCTGGATACCACTTTTTCCAGACTAGAAACGAAATCTCTGTGGGCTTTCTTTTCCATCGGGGAGATAGGGGTGGCAGTATCGTTGAACAAGAACAGATTCCTCTGCTGTTCTTCTATTGGTATATCATCGATATCACTATGCATCCAGTAAGAGGGACGTTTGTGCCTTGGCACATATGCGGGAAGTATTGATGTGTCATCCAGTTGGTCGGACAGATCCTCCTCGGATCCTGAGAGGTCATCGGCAGCGATTCTACGGTCAAGGGGGATCTGCGCTGATTGATAAGGCTCGGGTGATGTATGAGATGAATCAGTATCGTATGAAGAGGGCATATTGGTCTTCAGAATGACACAATGAGCGAGCAGTAAACAATCAGCCCAGCTCCACAAGTTCCTTATGGCCAGCGCACTCTATTGATATGTTTTTTTAGCGCATCCATTCTCGTATGGTCTACAGACACTCGGACCCTCCCACGGGAAAGAGCTTTGTTTTGCTTATAATGCTGTAGCATATATTTAAAGAGACATAAAGATTTCAGGTCAGGTTCTGTGACGTGGGTGAAACTTTCGCTAGACCTGCCACATTTGGACAGATTGATCTGCTCCTATAGAGCACTCCCATGGATTAGAGTATCGACGTATGTACAGAGCGTTCAACAAGATACCCTTTTTTGCGACTGTCAGAGTAAAGAGTTTATACAGTGGTATAAACTGTTGGTGATGCTACGATAATAATGGGAGCTATCCCACGAGAGCCTCGTGGAGAGTATCGGCAAACTCTACCTGCCCCATTGATTTCTGTCTCCGAGAAATGTTGTACAAATGCTATTACTGCGTCCTCTTCTTGCCCTCCTCGAGGTGACCTAGCTTGGAATTACTCAAGCCTCGCTCATGAGCCACAAAATTGCCAATCAGCTTGTGATTGAGCACATTGCCCATAGTATCTTGATACCCTTCGAGAGCCCACCGGGGTGTGTTGAGCTTTGGCCAATTCACCTGCACAGTCTGTATTAGTCACCAATCTGTCAAATAGACAGGCGAAACCTACATAGAGCATTCCATGGCTCCACATGAAATGAGCACACCACGCTGCTGTCACCATGCAGATGATTGCAAAAACTCTTAGAGGCCAGACAGTGGTTTCGGGTCGAGTCCTCGTCATTGCCGCAACCATGATGAAGAACGTGCAGGCCAAGAGGATGTAGGGTATTGCTTGTATCAAAATAGGTCTTCGATCCATGAAGACCAGATTGCTGCCACTAATCGAAGCTGAGGGTAGGTAGACACCAAGGAAAAGATCAAATGCGTCCTGTCTCGGGCCATCTCCAAAGTTGTTTTTGACGTACCGAGTGAGGGACTTGTTGAGATCCTGAACTGCACCAGCGCTGGTTCGCTCACCTGTCCGCGTATAATCCGTCTTGAGAGCGCCAGTTCCGGAATATGATTTCGAAACCACATCTGCGTTGTCCGCCCAGGTATTGCGGAACAGGCTTTGGAACATTGAATCGTCGTCAGCAGATTCTCCGAGCTTTAAGACCCCGGCATCGATAAGTTGGCGTGTCAAGGTCCAGCGACCAAGCATTGTCTGAACAACATTGGTGCGGTCCAGACAATCCATGCAATTTGTTCTCACAACAGCAACTTGTTGGTTCCGAATTTCAAGCCGACCTCGCGTATCTGCAGGCATGTCCACCCCCCGAAAATATTGGCCCTTGATCAGACCATCCTTGAGCTGATCAAGTAGCAGCTGGGCTCGATGCCACTTCAGGCCCTTTGTCTCGTTGTGGAAATCGAAATAGAGGTAATGCAGTCGATCGTACTTCTGGTTTGTTTGGCTTGCTTCAACGACATGAATTTTCTCACTCGTAACGTAATCTGATTGTGATGCTTCTTGTGGTAAAGACACCAGTATCCGGACCAACTGCTCGTACGCTTTCTTGATCTTATCCTCTCGGCCCTTTTGGTTGACGAGATTGACAAGGTAGTTATCACCGTACAAGCGAATTTGCTCATCGAAATGTTGTCTGGCCGCATCAGCAGCTGTCTCGACTCCACGGATTTGGAGATTGGGCGTGTAATGTAATGTATTAATCTCTGCCCAGAACACCGGAACACTTCCTCTTGTCTGCACGTATGACATGACCTGGGTCTCCCGTCCATCATTTGCCCCAACTTTGCCATTCTCCGACCCTCCACCTGCGAATCCTCCCAGACCGCCTACTCCATCGTTCAGGATCAATATTTGCTCCGTCTCGTTGAAATTTGCAACATGCCCTTGATCATCTATCCCACGAGTGAGATATCGAGTTCCTGCCCTGTGTCTTGATCTTCTTGTTATGAGAGTGAAGGAGACTGGGGTTGACTTTATTCGGGTGGTGGTTATTCTCATCATTCCAAACATGACTGGCAGAATGAACGGGTCCGCTCCAACTTGCTGGCCTCCACGAAGACCTGATCCACTGCCTGCTCCATTTGCAAGATCAATCGTATCTGACTGTATGAACTTGTTCCAAAAAAATCTATCGTCTGCTCTCCTCCATAGTGGAAGCGCATAATCCGAATTTGCTTGTCTTTGGAAGCTGTTTGTGACGTCAAAAGAATAGGAGAAGTACATGGGCCCGGTCTTCAAAAACGTTTTGAGTAGCAGGAGGTAGGTGTCCTCGTCGTGGTCGTGGAGGGACCGCTCGCGAAGAGGGAGGAACTCGGTAGCAATGACCTTGTAGACCATGTGTCCCTTGATCCGGCCCATTGGCTGAGCCTTGGTGATTACGATTATGTACTTGTCTACCAAACTATAAGTTTTGTTCGCCGGTGGACCTGGCATGGCTCTCACCTAATCTGAGCTTGATCATTCCCAGAATGCCAGCAATACTAGAGACCCTCTTCGTACCCAGCAACGCTCCATCATTCAATCGAAGATCTCCGGAAGGCCGCTCGACCACAAGAGTCTGGGCCGAAGGAGAGGAAGGGGAGGTAAAGGCATAATGAGAGGCCGATGCGTGGACGTTGATGTCCCGGAATGGCACCATGTAGCGCATGATTGCTGGTGATAGCTGAGGGAGATCAGGCACAGGCAAAGGCCTGCCGAGACAGATGACTTGATTTGCTACCGTATCATGCTCGGCGCACTCTGTATATATCGCAGTAGTGTAGAGCCGAACGGATGCCCAAAGGGCAACCATCAAAAAGAGATGCGGCTCTGCGGCTGAGTCATCCGAGTGACGATACACCAGATCGCTAACAAAGGCAGCAGCAGTCCCTGCATGTCGACCTTCATTATATTTCTCCACTCATACCATCGACAGGATACTAAGCTTCTTCTTTGCTACTTCGGACACTGTCTTATCCCTGATAGCCTGTCTTAGACCCCCATGGCTTCCCGTGCCTCCACCAGTAACCGCCCCGGAGCACGGTTTGCCCAATTCAAGCTCGTTCTACTTGGTCCGTACAGGCCCTGATGACTTATTTTACTATACAAAACATGCTTGCTAATATTAAGACAGGTGAATCCGCAGTCGGAAAGGTCAGCTAGTCTTCTGGATGACCTTCCTAGCTCCCCAAACTGACGCAGACTGTGCAGAGCTCTTTAGTATTGAGATTCGTCAAGGTGCGTCAAGGAAACATGAGCTATTCGCCGCATGTGGCTCACAAACCTCCAGGATCAATTCGATGACTACAGAGAATCAACCATCGGCGCCGCTTTCCTAACTCAAACAATCTCCCTCGACGATACTACAACAGTAAAATTTGAGATATGGGATACCGCGGGACAAGAGAGATATAAGTCCCTGGCGCCCATGTACTACCGAAACGCAAATTGCGCCGTCGTCGTCTATGACATCACACAGGCTGTATGTGACCCACTTTCATGGTATTCAGGCGCAGCTAATGTCCAGAAGTCATCATTAGACAAGGCCAAGGCATGGGTGAAGGAATTACAACGTCAAGCAAATGAGAACATCATCATTGCGCTCGCTGGCAACAAGTTGGATCTCGTGGCTTCACAGCCAGACAAGCGTGCGATTTCGACAGCAGACGCCGAAGCATACGCAAGGGACGCTGGGCTGTTATTTTTCGAAACTTCGGCCAAGACGGCAGAGAATGTCCGGGATCTTTTCACGGCGATTGCGAGGAAGTTGCCTCTTGAGCAAGCTGGTGCCCGCAACATGCGGGCAAATCCACGTCAAGGTGTTGATCTGCGACCCGAGACACAGGGACCGCAACGAGCCGGGGCCTGCAATTGCTAGGGGCTCTTTTGGTGGCTGATCATATGGATTAGCGGGGACTGGGCGGAGGCTTTTGCAGGTGTATAGATGGGCCTTCCAGCATCATCTTGTCGTCGTTGTCATCCCGTCAAGACTACCATTTGTATTGCAGGGTGTTGGCGTCCTTGTGTTGAACTAGGTTGTGCTTTACTCGACATGAACTTGAAAACACCTAATTCCAATGGTCTTGAGCCATCAGTCAGCACAAAGGGAACAGTCGCTCTGGTGGTCGACCCTTTTCTAGCACCGACGAGGCAGCTGTCCTCGACATTTGATGGTTTTAAAACAAGGGTACCTATAATTGTGACATGTGAAGTTTTAGCGCTTGGAAGAAGATGGTAGAAACTTCCCTCATAATCGCCAACGATCTCGTAAATAGACATAGGTGACATGAAACCGTCCATTCCAATGTTGTTAGAGTCAATCATATGGAATGACCATCCCATTATCTGTTATGGTTCCCCAACGTCGTGATCGCTCTCCATCTCCAAGCACCAAAATCGACCACTATTCGCTGTTGTTCCCCAATTGCGTAGGCGAAAAGCAAGCGAGAGTCCCATGCTTATAACAAGGAGCCCCCAAAGCCATTCCTTTGTCTCCCGCGCAAAGCACTGCTTCTCGTCGATTGCTAGAATGGGGCGTTCTTATCAAGTACCAGATCAGCGTCCATGCTCGCCTTCTGTGCTCACAATGTTACCAGGATGCAATTACGGCGCTTAATACCCTCCAAAGCAACTCCGAAGTTATCAAGTCGATCCGCGAGAATGGCCGGGCTTTGAGAAATAAAGATGCAATACCGGAGATGATAGGCTGGGTCCGTAGGACTGGGTATGAGGTGTGGGATGACCATGAATTGCTACAGCAAACATGAAGGCTGAGAGCTTGATAGCCAGCCGACTTCAACCGTCTGAGACCAATTCATATTGCTGGGACGAAGGGCAAAGGATCAACGAGCGCCTTCATCTCTTCCATTCTGGCCCAATACATCGCGTCCCCATCGCAGCCGAAACCTTTGCTACGTAAGATCGGACTTTATACTTCGCCCCATCTACGATTCGTTCGCGAACGTATTCAGATCAACAATGAGCCTCTATCAGAAAATGCATTCGCCAGATTCTTCTTCGAAACATGGGACAGACTGGAAGCTTCAGCAAAGGCGAGAGGAGAGTCTACGGATCGAACGGCCAAACCGTCATACTTTCGATTCCTGACTCTCATGGCCTTTCATACATACATGAGTGAAAACGTGGATACGGCAGTCATCGAGTGTGGCATTGGCGGCGAATACGACAGCACCAACATCCTCGTCTCTCCCACCGTAACAGGCATCACAAGTCTAGGTATCGATCACACCCACATCCTAGGCAATACAATTGGAGAAATAGCCTGGCACAAAGGCGGAATCATGAAGCCCAGCATCCCATGCTTTACCGTACCTCAACCTCCCAAAGCGCTCGAAGTACTCCATCAGCGCGCTGCGGAAATCTCCGCCCCCCTTACAGCCGTTGAAAGGGACCCTGTCCTTAAGGACATAAAACTAGGGCTAGCAGCAGACTTCCAAAAGACAAACGCCAGTCTCGCCATCGCCATCGCATCCTCCTACCTCCGCTCCCTCCCTACAGCCCCTCCCAATGCCAATTCCATCCCCAAATCTGACCTTCCCCCACCCCCTGAATTCGTCCGCGGCCTCGAACAAGTCCACTGGCCCGGCCGCTGCGAAACTCGCAACGAAAACGCCATAACCTGGCACATCGACAGCGGGCACACACTCGAAAGCATCGAATTGGTCGCCAACTGGTTCGTCTCCCAACTCCCGCCCCCCTCCCCCCCCCCAGAGCTCCAGCCTCCCCGCAT
>JAABUQ010003975.1_pt1 | contig 26069 bp, 24 predicted proteins | sample 5560001 | NCBI WGS metagenome assembly JAABUQ01 (sample SAMN10711888, study PRJNA513371) | rock metagenome | isolation source: Antarctica rocks | place: Antarctica: Victoria Land, Finger Mt nord | collected 2015-12-18 | reverse complement strand
GGCCCTCGGCTGCCAGGTGCGCAAGGGGGAGAAGGCGTCATCCGTCGTCTTCTTCAAGGAGGTGCCACTGACCTCGACCGAGAACGATGACGCTCAAACGCAGCATGCTCGCCTGTTTGCTCGCTCCTCCCCGGTCTTCAGTGCCGATCAGGTCGAGGGCTTACCGGCTGCTCCACTGCCCGCAAGCACGGCGAGCAATCTTCCCTCGGTGGACCATTTCGTCCAGCGCCTTGGGGCTGACATCGTCCATGGCGGTGACCAGGCCTGCTACATGACCCGCCTCGACGTCATCCGCATGCCGGAGTGCGAGGCCTTCATCGGCACGGCCACGTCGACCGCAACCGAGAGCTACTACGGCACCCTTGCCCACGAGCTGACGCACTGGACGGCGCCCAACCACCGCTGCGGTCGCGACCTCACCAAACGCTTCAGCCGGGATGCCTACGCCATGGAGGAACTCGTTGCTGAACTTGGGGCAGCCTTCCTGTGTGCGGATCTCGGCATTGCAAACGAGCCACGTGCTGATCATGCCCAGTACCTCGCGCATTGGCTCAAGGTCCTCAAGAGCGACAAGCGCGCCATCTTCACCGCGGCCAGCAAGGCCGCTCAGGCCGTCGCCTTCCTGACCTACCGGGCCGCGGGCGCGGATCTCCGGCCATCCCCAGGAACCACGCCAGAATCCAACCGCCGCCCGTTTGAAAAGCCAGGGCTGATGAGAGGTGCATTGTGATCGCGCCGCTGCTCGATGTCGCCGACCAGCTCGCCACGGTCCGCAACCTGATCTGGGCCGCCTTCAGGGCCGCCCAGGACCTCGGCGAGCCCGACAAGCGTGGTGGCATGGTCACCCTGCTGCATCTGACGGCGGAGAAGGTGCGGGAAGCAGAGACCGCCCTCACGCGGATCAAGGGCAGGGAGCCAATGACGGAAGACCGGACGTGACCGCGCTTCTCGCATCACTTACCGGCGTAGCCCCAATCCAATAGACCTGCTGAACTCCACCTGGTACTTCTCGCGCCCTCAAATCACTCCCGATGACGGGCTGCGGCACACCGGCGTCTAAACTTACCAGCTCGGGTCCATTCCATCCTCGGTCCCTCAGGACGAAAAGGCAGTCCCGCCGCTCGGCTTATGCCTCTGTAAATTAACGCCTTTCTGGACAGCCGTTCCGTTTCTCGACAGAACGGTTCCGCTTCGCCGCGTTCCTTACGGATGCCCGGGTATGGCCGTAAGCGGAATAACCGCTTCGGAACATCAAACGCAGATAGTGGTCGTTCGCCTAAACAAGTTCAGACCTTGCACTGACGGATTGCAATCTCAGTCCGCCTGCGCAGCTTCACACACCATTTTCATAGTCGAACGTGCCACTGCTCGACGACTCAGGCCAGAGAACCTCTGCTGACTAAAAATGATACTGGCGGCTTGCCGCGATAATCAATTCATCAGATGGCTCGCGCCGGGACACCTTCGAACAAAGTCCCTAGACCCTCAGCAATCGTCAAATGCGCGATGACGGCATCACGCAGCTTCGGATACGCGTGCTCTGACGCCAGCTCAATCAGCGCGGTGAGAAGCGGCTATCTACGGGCATCGAGGCAGCCCGGCGGCAGGTTTGTTGACGTGCGCGTGTGGGAGCCAAGCAGAGTTAGAATGCTACTCACGGGATGCCTGTACCGGCGGACACTCGGTCAGATCTTGCCCTGCCGTCTTCACCGTCGGCGAGCAGTGCCTCTATCATGTATGGCGTCGTCGGATGGGCGGCGGCTGCAGCCTTTGAGTCAAGGCGTAACGATAAGCGCTCGGTGCAACGCCAGTATGCTGGCGAAAGAAACGGGTGAAATTGCCTTGAGCGTTGAAACCCAGATTGCTCGCCACCGCGGTCAGGCTTTCGTGCGACTCGCGCATCTGATGCACCGCCTCCTCCAGCCGCAGCGAATTCCAGAACAGACCCGGCGTGAGATCATATTCGTTGCGGAAGATGGAGAAGAAGTGAGGGCGAGAAAGGCCCGAGGCTCGCGCCACCGTCTCCATATCGAGTCCACGGGCGATGTTTGCGCGCATCAACGACACGGCCTTGCGAAGCCGGAAATCCCGAGGTTTGCTCGAACGCTGTACCGTGCTGGCCTGGCCTCTGCGGCAGGCTTGGATAGCTCGGCGAAGGAAGGCGATGAGGGCGCAATCCAGGTCCATGTCATCGACCGAGCCGTCCAGCAGCATGTCGGCGAGCATCCATAACTCGTCGCGTAAGGCCGGCGAGATCGTTAAGTCGAGATAAGCGCAATCCTCGGGCAGATGAGCGGGTAGCGCCTTGGCGAGCCAGTCGCAATCGAGATAGAAGGAGAGGGTCTGGGCGGGCTCATCGTCCTCCGCGACTTTCAAGCAGTGAGGTACCAGGGGGTTGATGAAGGCGGCACTATGGCGGTCATGACCGATGGGTCGGCCGTTGATGCTGACCTGCGCGGGCGCGCCCGAGAGCCAGAAGCTGACATTCGCGCTCGAATGGACATGGGTGACAAGTTCGCTCGTCAGCTCGAGCACGGAAACATGCCCGAACGGTCCATGATGGACGCGGAAGAGCTTCGACACCTGTTTCATCCCCGCTTGCACAGCTTTGCGCTGCTTGACCTCAACAGACACGAGAAGAGTCGCCGCGGCAACGCCCACGTCGGCGGAATCCTGCAAAACCAGATCGGACGATAAGCGGCCGCCGCAAGTCTCAGCTAATGTTCGAGCCATCAATGCGGCCTTCCCCCTGCGGCGCCGTCCCAATTCGCGAAGCGAGACAAAGGGCTGTGTCGAAGAGGTCGAGAAAAGGCCGAAGGACGAGCGGGGAAACGATGGGTCTTGCTTATAAGCGCTTCGACAACTTGGGTAATGCGTCGTCATTTCTTGCTCAGACGCCGGACGCCAGAACGTTGGGCGGCGGGACGCTCCTGGTGCGACGTGTCAATGAGGGCGACACGTCGATTGGCACCTATGTCCGACTCATGGATCCCGCGCTTAGGCGGATCGACGCCGCGGGAGAGACGATCCGCCTTGGAGCGGCGGTCACGATGGCGCAACTCGCGACTCACAGTGACCTGGAGTTTCTGGCCCCGGTCGCCCGGATCGTGGGTGGACCCGCTGTCCGGGCCGCCGCCACGGTGGGCGGCAACCTCTTCGCGCCCAATCCCTACGGCGATTTCGGGGTCGCGTTGCTGGCCCTCGACTCCAGTGTGGCAATACTCGGCGACACCGGTGCCAGCGAGATGTCGTTGTCGGATTTTTTCGCCGCGCGCGATACGCTCTTGCCCGGCACCATCGTGACCACCGTCTCGTTCCAGCGCCCAGCGAGGGAAAGCTTCCATTTTGCCAAGGTCAGCCGCGTGAAGCCCAAGGGCATTGCGGTCCTGTCGATCGCGGCCGTTCTGGAGTTCTCGGAGAACCGTGTGACCAAGGCGCGCATCGCCCTTGGGGCGATGGCGAAAACACCGGTGCGGGCGCAAGCCCTGGAGCAGGCCTTGGTTGGCACGCAGCTCAGCCCGCGCGATCTCGATCGCCTGCTTCCCTTGGCGCTGGACGGGGTCGCGCCAGAGTCCGACGCCATAGCGAGCGCCTGGTACCGCTCCGCCGTGCTCCCCGTCCATCTGCGCCGCTTGCTTCTGGCCAGACTGTGAGATCCGCTATGACCAAAGTGCCCGTCCACCTCACCTTGAATGGCGACGACAAGGCCGAATTCGTCGAGAGCGGCACCACGCTCCTCCGCTTGCTGCGCGACAAAATCGGCGATCTCACCCCCAAGGCTGGCTGCCTACAGGGGACCTGCGGAAGCTGCACCATCTTGGTGGATGGTGAGCCGCGCCTCGCCTGCATTACTTTGGCGGAGGATTGCAGCGGCGCCGCGGTCGACACGGCGGCGGGCCTCTCCGATGGGGCGACCCTGCATCCGTTGCAACAGGCCTTCATGGATCATTTTGCGGCGCAATGCGGCTTTTGCACCCCGGGCATGCTGATGGCCGCCAAGGCGCTCATCGATGGGCAGCCACAGCCCAGTCGCGACGATGTCGTGGAGGCCCTCAGCGGCAACATTTGCCGCTGCACCGGATACGAGCCGATTGTCCAGGCGGTGCTGTCCGTGATCAAGGCGAACGCCACAGCCGAGCGGGGTGCAGCGTGATGGAGATCCGCAAGTCCTATTTCGCCGACGAGCGTAACGACGACCTCAAAGAGATTGGCCAGTCTCGGCAACGCTCCGACGCTCTCGGTCACATCAAGGGCATTACGCCTTTCTACGCTGATAGGACCATCCCAGGCCTGCTCCACGTCCGCATGGTGCGCAGTCCGCATCATCACGCTAAGATCCTTGGGATCGATACCAGCGCGGCCGAACGCCATCCGGGCGTCAAACGCGTGATCAAAGCGAAGGATGTGCCCCACAACATCTACACAGTGCTCAGCCTAATCAATATTGGGCCGGAGGATGAACCCGTGCTGGCCTTCGACAAGGTGCGTTGGATGGGGGAACCGGTGGCGGCGATCGTGGCCGAGAGCGAACGCGCCGCCTACGAGGCTGCAGCCCTGGTGCGGGTTGAGTACGAGGAACTCCTGCCCGTGTTCGATGTGGAGGAGGCGCTGCAACCGGGCGCCCCGCTGGTCAACGAATATCACGGCCAGAATTTTTATCGCTACGACAGCGGCGACAGCCGCAAGGTGATCCTGGGCGACGTAGCGAAGGGCTTTGTCGAGGCCGACTTTGTCCTCGAACAACGCTACGAGGCCGCACCCATCGAGCAGGCCCCGACCGAGACCACCGGCTGCATCGTGGTGCCGGACCAAAACAACCGCCTGACCTGCTACACCGGCACTCAGGCGGTCTTCTTCACCCTCGACAACACTTCGATCATCCTTGACGTGCCGGGACAGCGGCTGCATTTCGTTGGCGGCACCGCGGGCGGCGGGTTCGGGGGCAAGGTCGATTGCACGGTCGAGCCGATCGCGATCCTGGCCGCCATGCTGACCGGCAAGCCCGTCTCTTTCATCTACAATCGTGCCGAGGAGATGCAGATCTCGTCGCCGCGCGCGGCCGAGCGCATTTACCTCAAGGATGGAGTGATGAAGGACGGGCGCATCGTGGCCCGCCAGGTCCGCTGCTACGTAGATGCCGGCGCTTATTCGCGCCACACGCCTTACGGTACCCAGAAGGCGGCGGCGCATTTTCCCGGCCCCTACACCATCCCCAACGTTCACATCGCGTGTTTCTGCGTTTACACGAACCGCACCCCCTCCAGCGCGATGCGGGGCTTCGGGGTCACGATCGGGGATTTTGCGCTCGAAGTTCAGATGGACAAGCTGGCCCGGCTGATCGGCATGGACCCGCTCGAATTTCGCTTCATAAACGCCTACCGCGACGGCGACATGAAGGCCCATCACCAGCTGACCGAGGGCGCCGCCCTGATCGAATGCATGCAGGAAGCCGCCACCTGGGCCAACTGGCCCGTCGATCCGCGCTTCCTGTCAATGTCGTCGCGGCAACCGAGAGGGTAGAGCCATGGCCAAGCAACGTGGGCGCGGGATCGCGGCGGTCAATTACCCGACGGGTATGAACCTTGGGGGCGACCCCACCCAAGCGCTAGTCCATTCGACCCCGACCGGGAATTTCATGGTGTCGTTGTCGAGCGTCGATCTCGGGCAGGGGCTCAAATCCATCATGGCGCAGATCTGCGCCGAGACTCTGGGGGTGCCGACCGACCGGGTGGTGGTAGATACTGCCGATTCCGATACCGGCCCGCATTGCATGGGCACATTCGCGTCGCGCGGCACCCACCGGGCCGGCAATGCCGTGATCGCGGCCGCCAAGGAAGCACGCGAGGTGATGATGGAGGTCGCGGCCGAGATGCTAGAAGTCGACGCTGCCGACCTCGAAACCGACGGGCTGGGCAATATTCGGGTACTGGGTGCGCCCAGCAAGTCGGTCTCGGTGACCGACACCGCTCTGACGGCCCATTTTCGCCAAGGTCGCTCGATCTCCGGGCGCGGTATGTTCCTGGTGCCGCGTTCCTATCCCTCGCCGACCGATGGGGCCATGAAGCCCGCGACCTGCTACGCCCATGCCTGCACGGTTGCCGAAGTCGAGGTCGATACGGAGACAGGCGAAGTCGACGTGTTGTCCCTCAAGGCCGTCTACGAGATCGGGCGCGCCCTCAACCCCAAGATGGTGGAGCAGCAACTCGTGGGTGGCGCCTGGATGGGCATGAGCCACGCGGTCTACGAGACCACGGAACCCTATTACCCCCAGCGTCACCATCGCGGCACGGACTTCAACGACTATCTGATGCCGGGGTTCGGCGACCTGCCCAAAACCGAGATCGTGGTGCTGGAGCGGCCCGCGCCGGATGGCCCCTATGGCGCCAAGGGGCCAGGCGAGATGTGCGCCAACGCGCCCATTCCGGCTATCGCCAACGCAATCTTTGACGCCGTGGGGGTACGCATGGACACCATGCCGTTCACGCCCGAGCGGGTTCTGCGCGCCCTGCAGGCCCTCAAGGCCTGACCGCCGCGATGGTCCAGCTTTTTCCATCCCTGTCGTCCCCAGCGGTGCTCGACCAACGCTTCAAGGAACGTGGCTACCTGCCCGACGAGGGACTGGCGATCGCCATGTTCCTCGCCTTGCAAATGGGAAAGCCGCTGCTTCTCGAAGGCGTGCCCGGGGTCGGCAAGACGGAAGCCGCCAAGACGCTCGCCGCGACGCTCGGACGCGAGCTGATCCGCCTGCAATGCTACGAGGGGATCGACGCCGCCCACGCGCTCTACGAGTGGAACTATCCGCGCCAGTTGTTGAGCTTGCGGGAGACCAGGGAGCAGAAGCCGGATCTTTATTCCGAGACTTTCCTGATCGAACGCCCGCTTCTCAAAGCGTTGCGCGAGCCGAGCAAATACGTGCTGCTACTCGACGAGATCGACCGTTCCGACCATGAATTCGAGGCCTTCCTGCTCGAATTCTTGTCCGACTTCCAGATCTCGATCCCGGAGATCGGCACCATCACGGCAAGTGAGAAGCCGCCCGTCATCCTCACCTCGAATCGCACCCGGACGCTGCATGAGGCGCTGCGTCGGCGCTGCATGTATCATTGGATCCCTTATCCGACGCCGGAACGCGAAAGCGAGATCATCCAGGCACGGGCCGCCGACGTCACCGAGGCGGTCGCCATCAAGGTGGCGCGGGCCGTGACGGCGCTACGGCAGAGCGGCATCGCCAAGCCGCCGGGGATCGCCGAGGCGATCGAATGGGCCAATGCCGCCACCATGCTGGAGGGGGGCAGCGGGCAATGGCCGCTGGCTTTCCGCCAGGCGATTGGCGCCGCCATCAAGGATGAGGACGACCTTGCCGAGTTGAAGGACGATCTCGACGACCTGCTCGCCAAGGCTTGCGTGTGAGCGCACGAACCCCGATGCCCCACGCAGCCGCCCATCTGGCGGCCTTCGCCGGGGTCCTGCGCCGCAACGCCGTCGCGTCGACCTCGGACCAGACCCTGACGTTCCTGGCCAGTGTCGCGCTGCTGGGTCCAGGCGGCATTGACGACATCTACCACGCTGCCGTCGCCTCCTTCGGCCCTGCGCCCGAGAAGCGGGCCGAGTTCGATGCTCTGTTCCGCGCATATTTCTACGGCGAGACCCTGATGCTCACGTCCGCCGAGGCGCAGCAGGAGGATCTGGCGGACGCCGCCGTGTCGGCCCCCGAGAAGCGGGATGACGAGACCGCGGGTGATGCCGCCTCAGTGACGGAGATGATGCAGCAACGCGCCTTCCTCGACAGGGCCGCCGACGATTCGCTGCGGCGCCTCGCGACGCTGCTGCCCGCGCGCATGCCCCGGCGCAAGGCCTGCCGCCAGCGAGCCTCGGCGCACGGACATGCTGTCCACATGCGGCGCTCGCTTCGGCAATTGATGCGCAACGACGGCGACATCCCGCATCCCGTGATGGCGATCCGGTCCGCCAAGGCGAGGAACATCCTGATCCTCATCGATGTGTCGGGATCTATGAAGGCCTCGACCGAAGACTACCTCCGCCTGTCGCATACGATCGTGCAGAAAGCCGCCCACGTCGAGGTGTTCACCTTCGCGACGCGCCTGAGCCGGATCACACCCGCCCTGAAGGTGCGCAGCCTCGGCACGGCGCTCGCAGCGGCCTCGGCAAAAGTGTCCGATTGGGATGGCGGCACGCGAATCGGGCCTTGCCTGGCCAGTTTCCTCACGGTGCCCCGCTACGCCAGCTTTGCGCGCGGCGCGGCCATGTTGGTGATCTCCGACGGCATGGAGCGGGGCGAGATCGGCGAATTCGTCAAGTCCGTCTGGCGACTCTCGCGTCTCGCTTGGCGCCTGACTTGGGCGAGCCCGCTAGTGGCCGACCCCGCGTTCGAACCTCGGACGCGGGCCATGCAGGCCGTTCTGCCAGCGCTCGACGATCTGATCGACGGCTCGTCGATCGCAGGTCTCGCGCGCTTCGTTCTCGATCTCGCCCAGCCAGCCGAGCGGGCTGTGGAGATCTGGAGCCGCCAAGCCGCGCGCGCAAAGATCTGACGCCCTTGCTCCAATGGTTCAATTTAGGCGCTTGCGAATGCGCCAATCAGCAGCTAACTTTGAACCAAAGCGCCGGAAAGGCAATTGAAGGGAGCAGGGATGATCGCCCGTCAGTCTGCGTGACAACCAGAGCGATGCCGCACGCCGGCCGTGCCTGCGTTGAGATCATGTTTTCACGCCCCCCCCCGCCTTATCGTCGCGTCTGAAACAACAGTCGAGCTACTTGTAGCGTCTCTACCGTTTAGTCATGCTCGGCCGTTGGACTCTAGCCAACGATAAAAACGAAAAACATCCAAGGGAGGATTAGATGGATAGACGGCATTTTCTTTCCAGTATAGCGCTCGCTGGTGTGGCAGGCGCGTTAAGCGCCCCGCGTGCCTGGGCGGTCAGCGGCGGTGATGTCACGGTCGGTCTGTCGAACGGCTATTTCGGGTCGGAATGGCGCAACCAGATGGTTGCCAGCGCCCAGGCCCAGTTCGACGGTTACAAGGCCGAGGGAAAAGCCGGCAAGCTCATCGTGCAGCAGGCGGGCGCGGACGTCGGCCAGCAAATCCAGGACATCCGGAACATGATCCGGTCGAATGTCTCGGTGATCACCATGAACGCCAATTCCGCGACAGCCCTCAACGGCGTCATCAACGAAGCCAAGCGCGCCAACATCCCGGTGGTGTCGTTCGACCAGCGGGTCACCAACCCCTACGCGCTGAACGTCACGGTCGATCACTATACCTGGGGGCAGCGCTACGCGAAGTGGATCGCCGACACCCTACAGGGAAAGGGCAAGATCGTGGTCATGGACGGCATCGCGGGCCATCCCGCTGCCGAAGCCCGTCGCAAGGCCGCGCTCGACACCTTCAAGCAATTTCCAAACATCGAGGTGGTGTGGAGCGGCTATGGCGATTGGGACCACGCCAAGGCGCAGGCTGTGATGGCGACCGTGATCGCGGCCCAACCCGTCATCGACGGTGCCTTCGTGGAGGATTCCATGGGGCTCGGTGTGCTTCGCGCCTTCCAGAACGCGCATCGGCCCATTCCTGTGATGACCGGCGAGGCCCAGAAGAGCTTCCTTCTGGCCTGGAAGAAAGAGCTCGACGGCGGCACCAAGATGCAGGCCTTCGCGCAACCCAATCCGCCCGACATCAGCCGCAACGCCATCGGCATCGCGGTCCGCCTCGCGGCGGGGCGCAAGCTGAAGCCGGTGCCCGAAAACACTATCTACTACCCGATCCACCTCGAGGTGACGCGCGACAATCTCGACAAGGTGCTGGACCAGATGAAGGACCAGCCGGACAGTTATTTCCTGGCGGAGTGGTTCTCCGAGCCGCAACTCGACGCCTTCTTTGTCTGAGCCACGACATCAGACGTGACGAAGCTTGTCCGGGACGCGCCTCGCCGAGATTTCGGCGAGGCGTTCCTCGAGGTCAAAGGCGTCTCCAAGCGCTTCGGCGGTGTCACCGCGTTGGAGACCGTCGACCTCGAGGTGAGGCCGGGGGAAATCCTCGCTCTCCTCGGCGCAAACGGATCTGGCAAGTCCACCTTGTCCCGCATCATCGCGGGGGAGATGCGGCCCGATGCCGGCCAGGTCCTGATCCAAGGCCGCCCCATGGCGCGGGTCTCGCCCAAGGAAGCGGCTCGCCTGGGCGTTGTCATGGCGCACCAGCATCCGAGCCTGGCGCCGCATTTTGCGGTTTGGGAAAGCATTTTCCTTGGCGCCGAACTCTGTAAGCCGGGAGGCTTCGTCGACCGACGGACGGCCCGTCGGCAAGCCACCGCGGTGTTGGCTTCGTTGGGCGCCAAGATCGATGCCGACAGCCTCTCCGGCGATCTCACGGCGGCGGGCCAGCAATGGGTCGAGATCGCCCGGGCGGTGTCGCGTCGTCCTCGGGTGCTGATCCTCGATGAACCCACCGCGGCGCTGACCGGGCCGGAGGTCGCGACCTTGTTCGCGGCCGTGCGACGGCTGACCGACACCGGCGTGAGCGCGATCTTCATCTCGCATCGGTTGCAGGAGGTTGAAACCTTCTGCAACCGCATCGTCGTGCTGCGCAATGGCCACAACGTCGGATCCTGGTCGACCTCGGGCCAACTGGACGTCCCACGCATCCTGCAACTCATGGCGGGCGACAAGGCGGCGCGCCCCTCTCAGGCTAGCAGGCGCTTGATCGGGGACGGCGTGCTGCGGTTGACCGATCTCCAAAGCGGGAGCGCGGTCCGCGGCGTCAGCCTAACGCTGCATCGCGGCGAGATCCTCGGCATCGCCGGCCTTCAAGGCCAGGGCCAGGAAGAGCTCTTGGACACGATCGCGGGGTTTCGCCGCATCGATGCCGGGGCCATCCACTTCAAGGACGCCGAGGTGCAACCCCGACAGCCGCGCGACATGATCACCCGCGGCATCTGCCTCGTGCCCAACGATCGTCATCGTCAGGGCCTGTTTCTCGACGGCAACGTGGGCGACAACCTCAGCTATGTCGCGGTCTCTCTCGATCCCCGGCCCTGGCGGCTGCCCGCCAAGACGCTGCGCGGCTTCATCATCAAGACGATCGAGCGGCTCAGCATCAAGACGCGCGGTGGCGAACAGCCGATTGGCACACTCTCGGGGGGCAACCAGCAGAAGGTCGTGATTGGCAAATGGCTGGCTGTGCCTGTCCAGGTCATGCTGCTCAGCGATCCCACCAAGGGGGTGGACATCCACGCGCGGTCCGAGATCTACGCGCTCGTCCAGGACCTCGTGGCTGCCGATCGGGCCGCCATCGTGTTCGCGTCGGACCTCCACGAACTGCTGCTCTACTGCGACCGGATCATCGTAATGTACGAGGGCCGCGTGACCGCCGACCTTCGTGGCGACGCCTTGACGGAGCACAGTATCACGGCCGCCTCCTTCGGCCGATCCGATCAGGATATCGACGCATGACCCGGGTTGCCGCGTTAAAGCAACAGGGGATCGCGCCGGTGATCGGCATGACGGTCGCGATCATCGCGATCAATGCCTGGCTGCAGCCCAACTTCTTTGGCCGAGCCTCGATCGAGAGCAACATCGCCTCCTTGGCACCCATCCTGCTCATCGGGGTCGCGCAGGCGATCGTCATCATCAACCGGGAGCTCGACCTGTCGATGGGGGCGGGCGTGTCGCTGCTCAATTGCGTGCTGGCCTCCTTCACGCCCGATCAATTCGGCGGACCCGTCGGACAACTCGCCATCGTGTTCGGGATCGCGCTCCTGCTCGGTGCCGTCAACGGCATCCTGGTGGCGGTGCTGGGCCTGCCGTCGCTGATCGCCACTTTCGCCACAAGCGCGCTTTGGTTCGGGCTCGCGCTCGCCCTCATGCCGCAGCCGGGCGGCGCCGTGGCGGACGCCATTGGCGACCTCTACGGTGGGCATGTTCTCGGGATTCCAACCCCGCTGATGATCGTGGCGGTCGGCATGGTGGTGTGGGTGGTGGTGAGCCGACATCGGGTCGGCCGCTGGATCGTGGCCACGGGCTCCAATCCCGCCGCCATCTTCCAGGCAGGCATTCCGCTGCCCTTCGTGAGATTAAGCGCCTACCTGCTGGCCTGGGGCTTCGTGTTCCTGTCCGCGGTGTCGATTTCCGCCCAGACCCTGTCGGGCGATGCGCGGCTGGCCCAGACCTATACCTTGAGCTCGGTGGCGGCCTGCGTGATCGGTGGCGTTTCGCTCAAGGGCGGGCGCGGCTCCCCCTGGGGGGCTCTGCTTGGCGCCACGGTCTTGGGCCTCATCGGCAACGTGATCTATTTTGCCGGGGTGCCGAGCTCGTGGCAGGAATTCGTCAAAGGCCTGATCGTGGTGGCGGCGCTCGGCTTCATGGTGCTCGAACAGCGTATGGCCCGGTGACCATGATGCCGCTGCCGGATCCCCTCGGAGGCTCGACATGAAACCCGCCTTGCGCGTTCCGCTAATGCTCGGCCTGCTGGTGATCCTGTTCGTCGTCGGCCAGGCGATCCTGCCGGGCTTCATCGGCTCGTCTCAGATCGCCAACCAGCTCAAGATCGCGGCCTTCCTCGGCCTGTTCGGACTTTGTCAGACGATCGTGATGACGGCGGGCGGTCAGGGGCTCGATCTCTCGGTCGGGGCCGTCGCCACCCTGGGCGGCGTGGTGGGCACGGCGGTGCTGGGCGATACCGGCATGACGGCCGTGGCCATGATCTGCGCGGCACTCGCCGGCCTTCTGGCGGGCCTCTTCAATGGGGTCGGCATCGCGCTCATGGGGATACCGCCCCTGGTGGCGACGCTCGCGGTCGCGAGCGTCATCGACGGCGGACTGATTCTCGGGGTGTCCGAACTGCATCCGGCCAATGCAGCGAGCCCATTGCTTATCAGCCTGTCCGGCCTGACGAGCGCCGGCATTCCGAACATCGTCATGCTGTGGATCGTCGTGGCCGTGGTGGCTTTCTGGCTGATCAAGTCGGGCTGGGGCCGCCGCCTTTCCGCCACCGGGTCAAATCCCGTCACAGCTTACCTGTCCGGCACCGACACGACGCGGGTTAAGATCGTCGCCTACATGCTGAGCGGGGGCTTGGCGGGGTTCACCGGAATCCTGCTGACCGGCTATGTCAGCCAGGCCTTCTTGGGCCTGGGCAACCCCTACATCCTCACTAGCGTAGTGGTGGCGGCGATCGGCGGGGTGGCGCTCGAAGGCGGCCGCGCCCCCTATCTCGGCGTGATCTGCGCCGCAATCCTGATGACGGTCCTGATCAGTCTGTTGACCGCCTTACAGATGGCGGAGGCCGGTCGCCAAATCGTGCTTGGCCTGACGCTGCTGGCCTTCCTGCTCTTCGACCGGGTTCTTAAACGCGCCTGACCGCGCCTCTGCACCCATTGGCGAGCTCGCGCAGGTACCCCAACGGATCAGGAGAGAGCAGCCCGGCCACATGCCGCGTGATGATCTCAACGACGCCAAGCGCCGAGGGCAGGTCATGGCCAAAGATGGCCGACAACGCGAGCACACGTCGCACCAGGGGCTCGATCGCCGCTCCTACCTCGTCCGCGATGCCCCGGACCGCCGCCGCAAAGGGATCGCTCGGCGTCCAAAGCGCACCAAACTTGGGCGACGCCTTGGCGAGGTAGACGATGAAGCCTGCCACCGCGCAGGCCAGCTTGTCGAAGGACTGGCCCTGCCTCAGGCGGTCGCGCATCGGGTTCAGCAGGCGTTGCATGATCTTTTGCGACCCGTCTGTCGCGATCTGGTGGTTGGTGTGCCGGATGGCGGAGTTGCGCAGGCGGGTCAGCGACAGATCGATGTAAGCTCCGACCTGCATGCCGGTCACGGCGGGGAGCGTTGTGGCGGTCTCATCCTCCAGCATGCGCCGCACGATTCGCTCCAGCACGGGATGTCGGGCGTCCTCGAAGGTGAAGTCGAGGCCGATGATGGCGCCCAGGGTACAGAAGCTCGATTGCGCGCCGTTCAAAACCCTCATCTTGATGAGCTCGTGGCCCGTCACATCTGCCGTGATGGTGGCGCCAGCAAGGTCCCAAGGCGGGCGGCCGCCGGCGAAACGGTCCTCGATCACCCATTGGCGGAAGGGTTCGCCAACCACGCAGGCCTGGTCATCGAGGCCGATCGCGGCCGTGATCCGCGCGGCCTCGGCCTTGGTGGTGGCAGGCACGATGCGGTCCACCATGGTCGAAGGGAAGGCTACGTGATCCTCGATCCAGGTGCCGAGATCACGCGATCGCTGTTGGGCGAGGGCCGTGACGACCCGATGCAGAATGGCACCATTCGACGGGATGTTGTCGCAACTGATTAGGGTCAGCGGTCCGCCGGCCTGGGCGCGTCGGCGTTCGAGCGCCGCGATCAGGAAGCCCGGCAGCGACTTCGGATTATGCGGATGCGCGAGATCGTGGAGGATGTCGGCGTTGGTATCGTCGAGCGCGCCAGTGGCCGGAACGTGGCAATAGCCTTTTTCCGTCACCGTCATGGTCACTACCCCGATCCTCGGATCCGCGAGGGCGTCGAGCGACCGTTCGAGGTCGGTTTGAGCGTCCATCACGGCGCGGATGCAGCCGATGACACGCCGTTCCGGCTCGGCGCCGTCCTGGTGCAGGTTGCGGGTGTAAAGGCCATCCTGCGGGCCGAGCACCGGTTCGAGGCGGGGCGGGCGAAGGTTGATGCCGAGCACCCCCCAAGGACCGAACCGCTGCTCCAACATGTCGTCGGTGAACTCGGCCTGGTGGCATCGATGGAAGGCGCCCACCCCGAGATGCGCCATGCCGATCGTTAGCGCCTCGCGATCGTAGGCGGGCCGCCGGACGGACGACTCCATGGCGGCCAGGGTGGACGAGTTCAGTCGCACGCAGATCTCCTCACCCGTTGGCTCAGGAGAGCCGAGTAGACATCCAGACGCCGTTGGCCCGGCTCGAGGCTAACGCGGCTTCGATGAAGCGGATGCCCTTGGCGCCGTCCACCACGGTCGGGACGGCGGCAAGCGCCGTTGGGTCGGGCGGAAGCCCTTTACGACGCGCCTGGATCAGGGAGGCGGCGTCCCGATAGAGGTTGGCGAAGCCCTCGATATAGCCCTCGGGATGGCCGGCCGGCATGCGTGACACCCGTATGGCGGCCGGCGTATTGCCTGGTCCACCGCGCACCAGCGTGCGCGTCGGCTCGCCGTAGGGGGTGAAGCGTAGAATTTCTGAGGTTTCCCCGGACCATTCGAGGCCGGCCTTGTCGCCGTAGACTTTGAGCGACAGCGAGTTGGCATTGCCGGGCGCCACCTGACTGGCCATCAGCACGCCCCTGGCGCCGCCCTCGTAGCGCAGTAGCACATGGGCGTTGTCGTCGAGTCTGCGGCCCGGCACGAAGGTGGTGAGTTCGGCCGCCACTTCGGCAAGCTCCAGCCCGGTCACGAAACCGGCGAGATTGTGGGCGTGGACCCCTATATCGGCAAGACACGCGGAGGCGCCGGCGCGCGCGGGATCGGTGCGCCACTCGGCCTGCTTTTGTCCCTCCCCATCGATCGGCAACGTCAGCCAGTCCTGGATATAGGCAGCATGGACCAGCCGGAGGGTGCCGAGCTCGCCTGCCGCGATCATCTCCCTGGCCTGCCGCACCATGGCATAGCCGGTGTTGTTCAGCGTGACTGCGAAGACAAGGCCGCTCTCGCGCGCCCGACTCAAGAGGTCCTCCGCCTCTGCCATGGTTGTCGACAGCGGCTTGTCGCAGATGACGTCGATACCGGCCGCAAGGAACGCTTTTGCGACCGGATAATGCATGTGGTTGGGGGTGACGATGACGACCGCCTCGATGCCGTCCGGCCGCGCGGCTTCGCGCACTGCCATCTCCTCAAATCCGGCATAGACCCGCTCGGGCGCGAGACCGAGCTCGGCCCCGGAGGCGAGCGCATTGGCCTCGTTGGCCGACAGGGCGCCCGCCACGAGCTCCCATTGGTCGTCGAGCCGTGCCGCAAACCGGTGGACCGCGCCGATGAAGGCGCCGCGTCCGCCCCCCACCATGCCGAGCCGGAGGCGCCACCGACCCCCAATCCCTTCGCCTGTCGCGTACACCATGTGCCCTAGCCTTTGATGCCGAGAAGGGCGCGGTTGGTGGCGGCGTCGGCATGTGTGGTGGCGAAATCGTCGAACACGCGATCGGTCACCTGGATGATGTGGTCGGCGATGAATGTGGCGCCGTTCTTGGCCGCGACCTCCGGATGTTCGAGGCAGCATTCCCATTCGTAGACGGCCCAGCCGGCGAAATCATAGCCTGAGAGCTTGGAGAAGATGCCGCGGAAATCAACCTGTCCGTGGCCGAGCGAGCGGTCACGCGCGGCGCGCTCCAACCAGCTCTTATAGCCGCCGAACACCCCTTGCTTGGCGGTTGGGTTGAACTCGGCATCCTTGACATGAAACATCTTGATGCGCTCGTGATAGGCATCGATGAAGCCGAGATAATCCATGCCCTGTTTGATGTAGTGGCTCGCATCGTAGTTGATGGAGCAGCGCGGATGGTTGCCGACCGCGGCGAGGAACATCTCGAAGGTGTCGCCGTCGAAAATGTCCTCGGTGGGGTGGATCTCGTAGCAGAGATCGACACCGGCCTCGTCGAAGGAATTGAGGATCGGGGTCCAGCGGCGGGCCTGCTCGGCGAAACATTCCTCGATCAACCCGGCGGGGCGCTGCGGATAAGGGTAGACGTACGGCCAGGCCAGGGAACCCGAGAAGGTGACGTGTTCGCTCAGCCCGAACCGTTGCGACACCTTAGCGGCCTTGGTGACCTGGTCGGCCGCCCAGAGGCGTCGCTTTTCCGAATTGCCGCGAACGGGCTCAGGGGCCTGCCCGTCGAACATCGCGTCATAAGCGGGATGGACCGACACCATCTGGCCCTGGAAATGCGTGGAGAGTTCCGTAATGGCGATGCCGATGTCGGCGAGCTGTCCCTTGATCTCGTCGCAATAGGTTTCGCTAGCGGCGGCCTTGTCGAGATCGAACAGGCGCTTGTCCCAGGTCGGGATCTGGATGCCCTTGTAGCCATAATCCCTGGCCCAACGCGCGATGCCGTTAAGTGAATTGTGAGGCGGCGTATCTCGCACGAATTGCGCGAGGAACAGGCCAGGTCCCTTGATGGTCCGCATCGGGCGTCTTCCTTGCAAGTCAGCCGTCTGTTGGGATGCGGCAGTTGATCGAAGCGACATCCTGCACCACGGCGCCAGGAGGGCAACACGCGGCTGTCGCCGGCCTATTCGGTCCGGAGCGCCTTGTTGGTGTCCCAAAGTGTGTCGGGGCCATCGACCGGACCGGCGTCGGACTTGGCAGAGCGAGCTTCGTCGGTTCCAATCTCGATGGCGGCCTTTTCGGGCGCAACTTCATCGGAGCCCCCAAGACGGGCCTTGATGGCCGCCACTAGTGCTCTGATGCAGACAGATGGTGCACCGCTTTTGGGGCAGCTACCCAGGGAACCCATTGTACCATTCTGAATGGTTCGCTGCACTAGGGCCGGCGCGGCTCCGCTTGGACGCTCCAGCTCACGCAGGCATTGCTCGAGCAGTGTGCGATCCTGGCTCATGGTCACCCTCTCTCATCAAGGCGGTGCAACGAGGCTGGCGCGGGCCGCCCCGGTCCCCGGGTCAGGCGCTCAGCCGCTGATCCTGCTGTCGACGCTGCTGTGGCGGCTTGTGGAACTTACCGTCCTTCATGATGGCAAGCAGCCGGTCATGGTCTTGAAGCACCCGGACATTGGCGATGGGATCGCCGTCCACCAGCAACATGTCGGCAAGAAAGCCTTCCTTGATCATGCCGAGTTCGTTGCCCATGCCCATGATCTGACCCCCGAGCTTGGTGCCCGCCATGATGGCATCCATGGGCGAGAAGCCGAGCAGATCGACGAAATATTCGATGTCCTTGGCATTAGTACCCTGTGGGGTCCAGGCGAAGCCGTAGTCGCCCCCGATCAGCACGCGGATGCCGCGCTTGTGCATCTTCTTCACGGTCTCCACGGCCATTTCGAGCTCGCGCTCGTACAGCATCGAGATGCGGGAGCCGGGTTTGATGCCGTAGTCGCCGGCATTGCGTGCCGTGCCGATCAGCCAGGCCAGCGCGGGCGCCACGAAGTGCTTTTCCTTGCTGGCCTCCAGGAGATCGAGCGCTTCCTCGTCCGCGAACGAGGCGTGGTAAATGTTGTCGATGCCATGCCGAATGCACTGCTTGACCGACTCGGACGAGCGGGCATGCGCGGCAAGCACGAGGCCGCGCGCCTTGGCCTCCTTGCATGCCATCGCGACCTCTTCCTCGGACATCGGCGTGTCCTCGGCTCTTGTGCCGGTGATCTCCTCGCCCGAGAGGTTGAGCTTGATGGAATCGACGCCATACTTGATCAAGGTTCGCACCGTGCGGCGCACCTCCTCTGGCCCCGACACCACGATGCCGAGGTTGAGGCCCTCATGCGGGATGTGGGACGGCGCCGAATCGCCGAGGCCGCCCACCGTGGTGATCTCGGGTCCCGCCGCCGTATAGCGCGGTCCGGGTAATTTGCCGGCATTGATGAAATTGCGGATCACCACGTCGAGCCGGGGCTTGGCGGCCGCGGCCCCACGTCCGGCCGTGAAGCCGGCGTCGAGCACCAGCTTGGCCATTTCGGCCGTCACCAGAATATGCTCTTCGGGGGGCATCATCTGAATTGGATCGATGCCCGGAGCATTGTTCCACGACAGATGCAGATGGGCGTCGATCATGCCCGGCATCAGGGTGGCGCCGCCGCCGTCCACTTTGGCGGGCGGCGGGCCGCTCGGGCCGTCCTGGCGCGCCTGCCCCCGTGTGATCTGCTTGATGCGGTTGCCCTGAACCAGAACTTCCCCGCTATAGGGCATCTCGCCCGTCCCATCGAGGATGCGAACATTGGTGAACAACACGGATTCGGGGTGACGCCCGTTGCTGTTCCATTGAGAACTGTCAGTCATGGTTTCCTCCCTAGACTATGGCGTGTGCTGTGCTGATGAGCTTGCCCTCTTGACGGGGCTTTTGGTCGAGTGATCGATCACAACAAAATGCGTCGACCGAGCGATGCGCTAGCCGATGCTGCTGAGAAATTCCGTGAGCTTGGCGGCGCAGACGTCGGGCCGCTCGATCGTGGCCCAATGCCCGCTTTGCTCGATTATTGACACTGTCGCTCCCCTGATCTTCTCGGCGAGCGCCTGAGCGGTGGCGGGCGAGGCGGTCCCATCGGCGTCGCCGGTGAGCAGAAGCGTGGGGGCGGCGATGTGGGAATGATCGACCGCCCGCGCCTCCGCCAACGCCTCACAATGGCGCGCATAGCCTTCCTGGTCCTGCCTCATGATGGACTCGCGCACGAACGCCACGGCGGCGGGACGGGAGGCTTTGGTCTCCGGCGAAAGGCCGCCCACGATGATCTGGTCGGCGATGGGCGCCATGCCCTCGTTCCTGGCCAGTTTGGCGCGTCCACCAAGGCCGGTCCGCATCGCGTCCGAAGGCTCAAGAAGAGGGCCGAACAAAACGAGCGACGCCACGAGCTCCGGGCGGTCCGCCGCGATCTTCTGGCACACCAGGGTGCCCATGGAATGGCCCACCAGGTGGGCTCGGCTCACGCCGAGCTCAGTCGCGACCTTGAGGATGGAGTCGGCGAAAGTCTGGATCGACAAGGCGCCGTGCGGGGTGGGCGAACGCGCCGCGCCCGGCAGGTCGAACCGGATTACGCGATGGCCCGCCAGCGCGCCCATCAGCGGTTGGAACGTGTTGGACGAACCGCCGAGGCCGTGCACCATGATGACGGCCGTGCCTTCACCCGCGACTTCGACCGCCATGCCATCGATCATCGTCGTGGTCATGCCGCGATCTCCTCGAACCGGTTCTGAAGGGTGCCGATGCCGTCGATCTCGATGCGCACCACATCCCCGCTCTTCAAATAGCGCGGCGGCTTGAACCCGATACCGACACCAGCGGGCGTCCCTGTAGCGATCACGTCGCCAGGGCGCAAGGTCAATCCCGCCGACAGTGTCTCGATGATGGTCGGGATGTCGAAGATGAGCAGATTGGTATTCGAATCCTGGCGCAGGTTGCCGTTGACGAAGCAGCGGATGCCGGTGTCCGCGACATCGATCTCGTCTCGGGTGACCGCCCAAGGGCCCATCGGGCAAAAGGTATCCTGGGACTTGCCGACCAGCCACTGGCTATAGCGCCCCTGCAGGTCGCGCGCCGTCACGTCGTTGAGGATGGTATAGCCCCAGACATGCTCGAAAGCCTTGGCTCGGCTGATGCCGCGGCCGCCCTTGCCGATGATGACCGCGAGTTCGGCCTCGTAGTCGATGGCGGAGGATACTTTTGGGTCGATCAGCACCCGCGCCTCGGTGGCGATGACGGTTTCGGGCACCTTGGAGAATATAATCGGCTCCTTGGGGACCGCGCCTTTGTCGGCGCTGGAATCAAAGCCGCTCCCCGCGAATTCATGAGCGTGGTCGTGGTAATTCTTGCCGACGCAGAAGATGTTGCGGCGGGGTTCCGGGATCGGTGCCTCGAGCGTCACGTCGGCGAGCGGAATGGGCGGCAGTAGATTCGGCAGAGCGCCAGCTGCGGCCTCGATCAGCGCCAGGATTCCAGTCCGGGCCTGCTCGGCCGGAAGCTCGAAAGCCGCGATGGTCTGCCTGTCTAGATCGACGAGGCCCACCCGGCGTTGGCCGCCGAGTTTAAAGGTAGCCACCCTCATTCATCTCTCCCCTGCCGCTCGTATCGGCGACCATTGGTTCAATCTAAACATAGCATTGGCTCATGTGCAAGCGGAGCTATTGAACCAATGATCTCGCCGCGCCGCCCCAGCCTTCAAGGTCACGGACCCATTAAGCGGGCTTTGTGGCGCGACCGGGCAAGGCGGCTCTTGGCTATTCCAACGTTCCTCGCCATGTTATCGACGCTGAAGTTGGATCAGAGTGGTTGGACCATGGCGCGTCTTGTCGCGACCGAGATCGCGCAGACCTTGAAAAGTCGCATCGATGCGGGGGAGTGGCTCGACAGCCGCATCCCGCCCGAGCGCGACCTCGCGGAAGATTTCGGTGTCGCCCGCAACACCATCCGGCGCGCCATGGCGCTGCTGAAGCAGGACGGGTCGATCTCGCGTCATGTCGGACGCGGCACCTATACCACGCCGGAAAACGACGCCTTCGGGGTCGTGGTGGCGCGCATGCGCAATGCCAGCCCGGCCGACATGATGGAACTGCGCATGATGCTGGAGCCACATGCCGCCGCGGTGGCGTCCACGACCGCGAGCGGCTCTCAACTCGACGCCGTGCAGGAGGCGCATGCCCGGGCCGTGGCGGCGACCGACATGCCGAGCTTCGAGCATTGGGACGCTGAATTCCATCACCGTGTCTTCGCCTGTTCGCGCAACGACCTATTCAAGGAAATGCACAATCTGTTGCGCGCCTTGCGCAACCAGATGGCCTGGTTCGAGATGAAGAAGCGCTCCTTCTCGGAGCCGCGCCGTCAACTCTATTGTACCGAGCACGCGGCTTTGGTCGATGCTTTACTGCGCCGCGACCCGGACGGTGCAGAACGCGCCATGATGGCGCATTTGCAGACCGTGCGCGTCAACCTGCTCGGCCGCTGAGCCGGCGAGAAACAATCAATGCGGATGCAAGATGCGCAAAACGCGCATGAGGGTTTTTTTGAATGGCTCTCTCATCCCGCCTCTTGGCCACCTCCTCCCGCAAGAGCGCGAGAAGGGCGTTTTGGCGGGCATAATCGCGTTGACGCAGCCGGGCATATGCCTACTTCAGCTTGTACTCGACCGTGGTCAGCCGCGCTCGGTCGGAGATGTGGGCCGCAGCATCGGCGCCGGAGGCCTTGCCGGCCTCGGACCCGAAGGCGGCCTGCATGGCGGCTTCATCCTTGAAGTAGAGTTCGTTGACCGCATCGAACGGGTTATCGGGCGAGTCCGTCTCCGGAATGTTGACCACGAATTTGTCGAGGCCCGTCATGGCCTGGGCGAATATGACGTGCTCCTGGGTCAGCCAGTGCCGGAACTGGTCGAGGCTCATGCCCTTCTTGCGCTTCATCATCGATAAGACTTTGATCATCGAATGTCCTTTCAGGCCGGCCTGCGGGTGAGGCCAAGTGAGCGGCATCTTGAAGATAAGCCGTACCCAGGTGGAGCGCTTATCGCGGCGTCTGATTCCTGAACTGCCCGCATTAAAGATGAGGCGAGCCGCTCTATAGTGTTGACGTTGCCGACGCGGCCAAATTCACATTGCAACGGATGATCCTATGAGTAGGTTGGATATCGTCGACGCCCACCATCACATCTGGCGGCAGGCCGATCAGCCCTGGCTGAACGGCCTCATCGTGCCGCGCATCTTCGGCCCCTACGAGGCGATCAGGCGCGACTACCCGATCGACGAATATCTGCGCGACATCGAGGAAACGGGTGTCGTGGCCTCGGTATACGTCCAGACCAATTGGGATGCCGCGCGCGGGGCCGAGGAGGTGGCTTGGGTCCAATCGGTGGCCGACGCCCATGGCTGGCCCCATGCAATCGTGGGCTTTGCGGATTTGACCAAACCCGACCTCCGTTCCAAGCTCGACACCATGGCGGCCCATCCGCGGCTCAAAGGCATTCGCCAGCAGGTCCACTGGCATCAGAATCCGCAGTATCGCTTCGCGCCACGGCCGGATGTGATCGCGGATGCGGAGTGGCGGGCGGGACTGGCCCAGCTCGCGCCGCGGAGCCTGCTTTTTGAGCTGCAGGTCTTCACCTCGCAGATGGTGGCCGGCGCCGACCTCGCGCGAGCCTTTCCGGACACCACCTTCGTGCTGGAACATGCCGGCATGTTGGAGGACACGAGCCCGAACGGCTGGGCGGCCTGGCGCTCGGGCATGCGCGCGCTCGCCGAATGTCCAAACATGTTCGTGAAGCTCTCGGGCCTCGGCACCTTCGTGCACCGAGCCTCGATCGACGACATCCAGCCGATCGTCAGCGCCACCGTGTCGCTCTTCGGCGCCGAGCGTTGCGTCTGGGGCTCGAATTTCCCGATTGAAAAGCTCTGGACCGATTATGCGACCCTCACCGACAACATCCGCCGTGCGGTGTCCCACCTGCCCCTGAACGAGCAGAGGCAGATCCTGTCGGAGACCGCCCTTCGTCTCTATCGTCTCTAGTGCTCTGATGCAGACAGATGGTGCACCGCTTTTGGGGCAGCTACCCAGGGAACCCATTGTACCATTCTGAATGGTTCGCTGCACTAGGCCTGAGACGGTCAGGCTCACAGAGCACTGTCGCTACGCTTTGCCTGTCACGGGGCAGATCAAATCGCTGATGTGACGATACGACGGCCAGCAATATTTCGGCGCGGTGCGTTGCTCGAAGACGGTGCGGGCAATAATCGCCGCCGATAACGCTTCGGGCCAGCCGCCGTTGTAGGTTTCTGATGTCTCAGAAAGGAAGGCTCGCCTATAACAACATTGCCTTGTTGCTAATCCGCCCCTGGCCGGCTTCGGCTTGGCCTACCTGGCTCACGATCGAGTCTAGCCGCATCTCGACAGCGGCAGGCTCATTCAGGTTCTCTCGAACTGTTATCCGTCGGTTCCGAGGGACCACCTCTACTGCCCGAGCCGCCGGCAGCAATTCCCCGCCTTTGCGCTGCTAGTCGAAGCGTTGCGCATTTGCAGCGGCCGGTGACGTCATATTACTTCAAGGCTCCCGCTCGAACGGGCGGCTTCCGGCAGATTGGTTAAGTCATGACAAGGTTTCGCGTCCCTGCGAGCCGAAGCGGTCAGACGATGATGCCTGCGCGCTGAACCGATTCAACAAGCTGGAGCGAGTCTTGAGCCAGTCCTTCGCCGGGTAGAAATACAGTGGGACTTATATACGTGCTTGACCCAGCCCTTGAAAAGGCTTAGGTTCTCCGTAGGTTCGGAGAACGATCGTGCTCAAGCATTTTGACAGCCTGTTCGACCTGATGGACGCCTTCCCGGACGAACAGTCCTGCGTCGATCATCTCCGTTCGATCCGCTGGAAAGACGGCGAGTTCTGCCCGCACTGCGGCGGCCTCCGCGTCTACACGTTCTCCGATCGCAAGACGTTCAAGTGCGGCGATTGCCGGGCGCGGTTCTCGATCAAGGTCGGCACGATCTTCGAGGACACGAAGCTGCCGCTCCGCAAGTGGTTCATGGCCATCTGGCTCATCACGAACCATCCGAAGGGCATTGCTTCCACCACGCTCGCCAAGGACCTCAAGATCACACAGAAGTCGGCTTGGTTCGTCCTGCATCGCCTCCGTCACGCCGCCGCGACGCCGTCCTTTAACGCCCCGCTTGAGGGCACCATTGAAGCCGACACCACCTATGTCGGCGGCAAGGAAAAGAACAAGCACGCGGACAAGAAGACGCCCGGCTCGCAGGGCGGCGCCAATAAGGCCGTCGTCCTCGGCATGGTGGAACGGGACGGCGAGCTTCGCGCCAAGCACGTCCCGGACGGCAAGGCCAGCACGCTACAGGGTGAGGTCCGCGCCAACGTCGCCAAGCGCTCCGGCCTGATGACGGATGAGGACCGCGCCTTCGTCGGACTCGGCAAGGACTACGTCCATCGCACCGTGAACCATTCCCTTGGCGAGTAAGTCAACCTTGGCGGCTACGGCCACACTAACACCATCGAAGGCGTATGGGCTCTCCTCAAGCGCCAAATCATCGGCATCCACCATTGGGTTTCCGACAAGCACCTTGACCGCTATGTTCAGGAAATGACGTGGCGTTGGAACCACCGCACGATGAGTGTGACGGATCGCATGAACGACCTGTTCGCGTGCGTCGAGGGGCGGTTGACCTACAAGGCCTTGATCGCATGACGGAGAAGCGGAAGAACGAGCCGCCGCTCAAGCTCGACATGGATTTCAATGAGGCTTTGGAGCGCTTCTCCAAAGTGCGACCCGATGAGCTTGGAAAGACCGAACCCAGGCAGGGTGAGCTTGAGCTAATCCATTACGAGGACCAAGGCTGCGCCGCCGACTTCAGGCTCGACCCGACCAATGAGACGGTTTGGGCTACGCAACCGCAGATTGCCGACACTTTTGGCATCACAACCAGCACTGTTCACGGCCATCTAACTAATATCTTCAAGGAAGGGGAGTTGGATGAGAAAACAGTAGCGCGGTATTCCCGCGCACCTGGCCAGGATGGTAGACTTTACAGGATCTTAGAGTACAGCCTCGACGCCATTCTGTCGGTCGGCTATCGCGTGAGTTCCAAGCGTGCGACGGCTTTCCGGCGATGGGCTACACAGACGCTAAAGGACTACATCGTTCAAGGCTTCGCCCTTGATGAAGCCCGCCTTCGGAACGATCCGAAGGCGTTGCGCGCCTTGGCCGAGAAGGTACGCGAATTGCGTTCTGGCGAAGTCCAGATTTATCAGGCTGTACGCGATGTTTTCATGCTCGGATCATCGGACTACGACAAGAGTTCGCCACTCACCCGCTCGTTTTATGCGAAGTTACAAGACAAATTTCTATTCGCGATAACTGGAAAGACGGCATCCAAGATCATCCTTGAGCGGACCGATGGTAGACAGCCTAACATGGGCCTAGCAAGTGTTGGGAACAAAAGGCCAGCCCTAGCTGACGCCAAGATCGGCAAAAATTACTTAGACGGAGACGAACTTTACGCCCTTCATATTCTTTGCGAGCAGTTCCTATTGTTCGTCGAGTCGCGCTCGTTACGGGGGCAAGAATTGACGATGGCTGAGATGGCGAACAAGTTTGACGAACTTATCGCGGTCCAAGGTCATCCGGTTTTCAGAGAATATAAGGATTTCCTGAAGGATCGTGCCATGGCGCACGCCGAATGCGAGTTCGAGGCGTACAAGCGCGAGGTCAAGAAGCTTTCCGCGTGACACCCCAGTCCCCCGACGTCTCCCCCGCCACCCGCAAGGCGATGCGGGCCAACAAGGGGAAGGACACCAAGCCCAGCACCTGAATGAACTCCCGTTTGCCGCGGTTTCCCATGCGGGCTTCCAGGAGATGGCGCAGATGCTGGAACACCTCCGGCAGGTTCCACCCCTGCAGCGCCGCGGCCTGA
>JAABUQ010003974.1_pt1 | contig 26072 bp, 19 predicted proteins | sample 5560001 | NCBI WGS metagenome assembly JAABUQ01 (sample SAMN10711888, study PRJNA513371) | rock metagenome | isolation source: Antarctica rocks | place: Antarctica: Victoria Land, Finger Mt nord | collected 2015-12-18 | reverse complement strand
TCCCCCTCATGCCCCGGCCCCAACGGGCCGACGACCCATGCCATTGCCCCGACCGCGGCGACGAGGCAGATCCCGGCGAGGGCCGTCCGAAGGCTCGATAACGTCATGATCGGGTGCCGATGGGACGAGGGTCCGACCCGGGGCCGGGCCCCGACCGTCCTTGGAGGAGGCATCGTCCTCGATTTCGGCACCGGGCCCCCGCCGCGATCACCTTTTCTCCGACGCCCGGGGACGCACGCCGCCCCGCCCGGCCGTCAGCCCTCGATCCGGCCGCGTGACCAGGCCTCGTCCGCCTCGGCGAGCGGCGGCACGGGGGGTACTCCGTAGTCGAGCCGGAGGTCGAACCGGGCCCGTTCGTAGAGCGCCTGGAAGATCGCGTTCAGGTCGACGAGGGGCTCATCCTCGCCGGGCAGGAGCGGCAGGGGGAACGTCGGCATCGGCGTCCGCAGGCCGAAGGCGTGGAGCTTCGCCCTCGGCCGCGTCGTCGCCGGGCTGACGAGGACCCGGTAGCCCCCCCGACCCGGGCTGCCCACCACGGTCATCGGCTCCCCGGCGCGGAGGAGGTCGACCTCGACCAAGCTCGTCCGGCTGGCGAGGATCTGGTTCCGCTTCGCGAGGTATTGCTCCCGGCCGTCGGCGTGGAGCTTGTTCGCGGGCGAGAGCAGCTCGAGCACCGTGACGAGGAGGCCCGTCGTCACCTCGCGGACTTCGAGATACGACTCGCTCACGCGGTCGGCCATCGGCACCTCGACGTCGAGCACCGCCACGTCCGCCGACCCCGCCGGCTCGGTCCGCCCGTCGGCGACGAACGGAGGTCGGGGGATGATCGCGATGTCCGGGCGGCCCACCAGGACGATGTCGTCCGGCATGAGCCGGTAGGCCCGACGCTCCAGGCCCACGTAATATCGCGGTGCAACCAGCGGCGTCACGGCGTCGCCGATCGCCGTGATCAGGCGGTTGTGCACGTCCGGCCAGAGCGCGGGGTGCTCCAGATACGGGTCCATGCCGGGGAAGGGAGATCGCATCGTGCGACTCTAACCCGCCCCCCTGTCGCCGGACAACCGCGGGCCGGACGGACTCAGCGACGGACGGGTTTCCCACCCTCGACGGTCGGTCCGGCGTCGGCCCTGGGGACGAACTCGAAGACGACGAGGCGTTCGTCGCCCGCCCGCGAGCCCGGCCCGGCCATCGCGGCGACGACGGTCCTCGCCCCGCGGAGGTCGTAGCGCCGCCGCATCGCCGCGAGCCACGCGGCCACGTCGGGATGGTCCGGTGGCATCCCGTCGTAGAGGACGCAGCGCAGCGGCCGGGCCGCCGTGACGGCGTCCAGGCGGGGGCCGGCCCCGCGTCGGCGGGACGGGCAATAGATCATCTGGTTGCACAGGTAGAACGCCGACCGGGGGTTCCACCAGCCGCGCTCGCGGACGCCGAAGTCCCAGGTCGCGCACGCCACCTCGGCGCCCCGCGCCAGCTCGGGCCAGAATCGCCGGGCGAACGCGCGGACCTAGCGGTCGTAGGGATGAACATAAGGATGGTTGATATACTGGAATGCCAGGAAGGGGACCGAGGCGGCCAGCGCCCAGGCCGCGGCCCTCGCCAGCAGGAGGCGGGCGCGGGGCTGGGGGACGGCCCGGATCAGGGCATCGCCGCCGATCCCGGCCAGCAGGCAGAAGCTCGGGGCGAGGTACTGCATGTGCCGGGCCTCGCCGCCGTAGGGGTAGCGGCGGAAGGCCGAGGCCACGAGCGTCAGGGCGAGCGGGCCGAGCAGGACGCCGAGGGTCGCGCGGTCGCCGCGCCGCCAGAGCGCGACCGACCCGACGACGACGAGGCCGAAGGTCAGGCTGCTGGCGCCGCCGTCGCCGCCGCCCGGGTAGGCGAGCATCTTCCCCGTGTGCGCGGCGATCAGCCAGCGCGCCAGGGCGAGGGGCCTGCCCAGCGGGGGGAAGGCCCCGTCCCAGTAGCCGCGGAGGTCGGCGGGCATGGCCGCGTCCTGGGGGCGGAGGACCAGGACGTACAGCGCCAGGAAGCTCGCCGCGGCCGCCAGGCCGAAGGCGAGGAACGGCACGACCGCGGCCCGCCCCGCCCGTAAGGCCGGGGCCGCCAGCGCCAGGCCGATCCCCGCCGCCACGAAGGCCGCCGGGTGCGACATCGCCATCGCGATCGGCGCGATCCCGGCCAGGGCCCAGAGCCGACCGGCCCTCCCGGGCTCGCGGAGCCAGGCCAAGGCCGGGCCGATCAGGAGCAGGGCGGCCAGGAGGTCGGACGCATAAGGCTTGACCTCCGCGGCGTACCGGATCGGCGGCGCGCTCACCGCGAAGATCGCGACCGCCAGCAAGAGCGCGAGCCCCCGCGCCACCCCGCGCGCGACGCCGAGGAACAGGACGACCCCGGCCAGCCCGCACGCCATCGGGACGAGCCGGAGCGACCACTCGCCGAAGCCGAAGAGGCCGACCGAGGCCCGGACCCCCCACAGGAACAGGACCGGGCAGATCTGCCCGTAGTCGAGCGGGCGGAGCAGGTCGCGGTAGCCGCGGGCGATCAGGTTGACCGCGACGAACGCCTCGTCGCCCCAGAGCGGGTTGTCGACCGCGTACCGGACCAGCCGGAGCCCCAGCCCCAGGGCCACGAACGCCCGGGTCCACCGCCACGCCCACGACGTCGCGTCGTCCTCCGGCCCGCCCGCCGTCCCCGCCGTCGACCGCATGGTCGGCCATCCTCCCGAGATCGGATTCGCACGCCCCGCCCGCGAGCCGGGCGAGGCTACCCCGACGCCCCAGCCCCGGCAAGGCGAAAGGCGGCCCAATATCGGGCGAGCCCCGCCGAACCCGCCCGGGACGAGGCCCCCGTTTTCGAGCCCGGGCGGGCCGTCGCCGACGGCCGCGAGTCCGTCCCAGATCCGGGGCGGGAAAAAGTCGCTTGACAACTCAGACCGGCTGTCTTACCCTGCATCAAGACATTCTGTCTGTTCGGGTCGGCGGGTCGTGCAACGGTGGTCGGCGGGAGGCTCTGACGATGGGATCGCTCCTGGATGTCGGGCTGGTCAATGCGCTGATGGCGGCGGCCCTGGCGGCCGCGGCGACGGTGCTGGGGCGGGTGGCGCGTCGGCCGGCCCTGACGCACGGGGTCTGGCTGATCGTGCTGGCCAAGCTGCTCACGCCGCCGCTCTGGACGGTCGAGGTGTCCCGCCCCTGGTCCGTCGGGCCCGACCGGGCGGCGGTCGTCGAGGCGGTGCCGGGGCCGGGGCCGGCCGGGGGGTCCCAGGATCACGACCGGGTGGCGGTGCCCGAGGCCAAGGCCGCGGCCGTCGCCCTGGCCCGGGTCGAGCCCGAGGCCGCGCCCCGAGGGGTCGGGGGCTGGAGGGGGCCGGTCGCGGCGATCTGGCTGGGGGGGTCGCTGGCGTGGCTGGCGTCGGCCTGCTGCCGGATCGCGCGGTTCCGCCGCGTCCTCCGGATGGCGGACCCCGCCCCGGCCTCGATCCAGGCGATGGCGGCCCGCCTGGCCGACCGGCTCGGGCTCGACCGGGCGCCGGGGGTCTGGCTCGTCCCGGGGGCGGTCTCGCCCCTGGTCTGGGCCCTCTTCGGCCGGGCCCGGCTCCTGGTCCCGCGCGACCTCTGGGCCTCGCTCGGCGACGACGAGCGGGCGACCCTCCTGACCCACGAGCTGGCCCACCTCCGGAGGCGCGACCACTGGGTCCGCTGGGTCGAGCTGGCGGCCACGGCCCTCTACTGGTGGTGCCCGGTCGTCTGGTGGGCCCGCCGCGAGCTCCGCGAGGCCGAGGAGCAGTGCTGCGACGCCTGGGTCGTCTGGGCCTGGCCCTCGGCGACCCGCGCCTACGCGACCGCGCTGTTGAGCACCGTCGAGTTCCTGTCCGAGACCCGGCCCGCCGTCCCGCTCGCGGCCAGCGGCGCCGGGGGAGTCCATCACCTGAAGCGGAGACTGACCATGATCCTGCGCGGCCTGACCCCCAAGAGCCTCTCGATCGCCGGCCGGGCGACCCTGCTCGGCCTGGCGACCCTGCTCCTCCCCCTGGTGCCGACCCTGGCCGGCGACGAGCCCAAGCCCGACGACAAGCCCAGGACCATCGTCCTCAAGGACGGCAAGCTCGAAGTCGGCGGCCTGGTCGACCTCAAGGGCCTCGATGAGCAGATCGCGAGGGCCAAGGAGCAGATCGCGGCGGCCACCGGCGCCCTCGAACTCGATCTCCAACTGCCCGGCCTGGACCTGTTCGCCGACGACGACGAGAAGGACGACGACGAGAAGGACGACGCCAAGAAGGACGACGCGAAGGACGACGCCAGGAAGGACAAGCTGAAGGCCGAGAGGGACAAGCTGAGGCAGGAGGCCAATCAGAAGCGTGCCGAGGAACGGGCCCGGGCCAGGACGCGTCCGGAACGGCCCGCCCCGAGCCCGGAAGACCGCGCCGCCGTGGAGAAGGCGAGGGCCGAGCTGAAGGAGGCCCAGGCGGCGCTGACGAAGGCGGCGAAGGGGCTCGCCGAGGCCGAGATGAAGGCCGCCGGCTTCTCCAGGGAGGCGGCGAACAAGTTCCGGTTCGACTTCCGGACGCAGGAGGACGGGGCCGCGACGAAGCCGGGCGACGGGCCGAAGGACAAGGAGAAGAGCGTCATCATCCTCCGCAGGGGGGAGGATGGGAAGGTCACCGCCGGCTCGCCCAAGGAGATCACCCGGGAGAACATCCGGGTCTTCACCCGAGGGCTCCCGGGCGGCCCGGACGCGCCGAAGCCGCCGGTCCCGCCCGTGCCCCCGGTCCCCCCGGTCGGGCCCCGCGCCCGTCGGGCCCCCCAGCCCCCGGCCCCCCCGGAGGCGCAGGACGCCCGGATCCGGGATCTCGAGAAGAAGCTCGACGCCCTGATCGGCGAGATCAAGGAGATGAAGTCGAAGAAGGATTGACGCCCCCGCGTCTCGACCCCAGCTCGACCCTCCCCTCCGGCCCGCGCCGATCCCCCCGGCGCGGGCCGGTGCCCGTCCGGGGCTGGGCGATCCGGGCCGGCCTCCGCTCACGGCCCCGGGGCCTCGCGGGTCGACCACGGGACCAGGCGGAAGCCGTGGGAGGGGAGCACCCTCGGGACGTCCGACAGGTCGTCGGCGACGATCGGCGCGAGGACCCGTCGGCCGTCGCTCCAGTAGCCGAGCCGGCGGAACGACTCGCCCCGGGCCGTCGCGTCGTCGAGGGAGCGGCCGTCGTAGCCGGCGGCGATCGTGATGTCGGCCACCCTCCAGAAGCCCTGGCGGTCCATCGCGTTGGTCGCCCCCTGGCTCATCTGGAACGCGCGGAACGGGCCGTCGCCGTTGTCGAAGGCGGCGAGCGACGCGGTCGGCGCCAGGTGGTCCGCCCAGAACCACGGCCGGCCCCGGAGGTCCGTCCGGTAGAGGACGAACTTCTTCCGCGACGCGGGGACCGATGAGGCCTCGCGGTAGATCCGCCGGGCCCGGTTGTCGCCCGTGACGACGTCGTGCTCGGTCGCGACCACGACCAGCAGCGTCGTCGCGGGGATCCGGGCGAGGTCCGGCCCCTTCGTCCGGAAGAGATCGCCGGGCGTGACCGCGATCACCGCCCTCGGCTCGGGCAGCCCCCGGCTCGCCGCCAGCGCCGCGACCTGCGCCGCGAGGACCCCGCCAGTCGAGTGGCCGACGATCGCGAACCGGCGACGGTCCGGCCGGATGTGCGTCGGGGACGACTCGAGGACGTCGAACGCGTCGACGATCGCGCCCAGCGCGTTCGGCAGGTACTGCTCGACCGGCGTCTCCGGCTCCATGAACCGGGGGTAGACGACGATGTTCCCCCGCCGGGCGAGGTGCTCGATCCAGGCGCCGTAGACCCCCGGGTTCATCGCGAGCCAGCCGTGCTGGAAGACGACCACGGGGGCGCGCCCGGGGCTGGGCTCGGCCGGCTCGAAGAGGAGGTACGACCGCGGGCCCGACCCGATCTCCGACCGCGCGACCGACCCGTGCCGGTACCCGGGATCGGCCGGCCCGTCGCCCGCCGCGAGGCGAGCGTCCGACCCGGCCGGGAGGAAGACGAGGGCGAGCGCCGCCCCGATCCCGAGCTTGCGATGGACGGCCATCCCTGGCGACCTCGTTCCTGGGCGTAGGTTGGTGGAGTCACCCGTCGGCGGGCCGGGGCGTACCCTCCGAGTCCCGGGGCGTCAGTTCCTGGTCACAGATTTCTCCCCTTCTTCGCCAGGAAGCGGATGCTTGCCGACGACCCCCTTGTAGCCCGCCGGGGGGGCGTAGACCGTCTCCAGCAGGGAGGACGACCAGATCCCGTGCCGCTCGTTGCCGGGGAAGAAGACGGGCAGGTCGAGCCTCAGCGGGGTCAGGGTCGAGAAGGCGAACATGTTGATGGGGAACTGGGCGGCGTTCTCCATCTCGCCGAGGCGGACCGGCTCGGAGAGGGTCAGCCCGGTGGCGCGGAACGCCTTCTCGGTCATCTCCAGGCAATACAGCGCCGAGTCGTCGAGGCCGAGGTCGTAGTCGAACGGGACCTGCTTCTCGAACATGGCCCGGCACCAGGCGAGGGCGGCGGGGACGTGGTCCTGATAGGACGGCTTGAGCCGCTTCACGCCGATGGCGCCGACGTTGTCGAGGACCCAGACCGCGAGCGGCTGGAGCCTCGGCCCGGCGGCCGTCGTGTCGTAGATGAACGGCTCGCCTTCGTCGAATCGGACGATCCCGGTGTGCGAGAACGGGCTGCCGCTGACGTTGGCGATGAACCGGCTCATGGGGAAGAGGCCGCGGAGGATCCGGGCGTCGCCCCTCCGGAAGAGGATGTCGCCGTCGCGGAGGGTCTTCTTGCCCCAGTCGGTCCAGCGGGCCATCTCGGGCGAGATCGGGATCGGGGGGAGCGTCCCCTCCTTGCGGGCCCGGGCGGCCGCGGGGCCCCACGGGTTCCCCACCCAGCCCGGCGGCACGAGGCGGTCGGTCGCCTCCTTGCCGTCGTGTCGCGAGCCGAACAGGACGATCAGGCCGACAAGCTTCCACATGAAGGGGTACCCCTGGGTGCGATCGTCGGGACCCCGGGAGGACCGGTGCCGGTCGTCATGCACCAGGCCCGGCCGGGTCGCGGCGGGGAGGGACACAAGCGGCGGGGGCCGGGGTGCCCGGGCCGTCGGCCTCCCGCGGGGGATGCTCCTGGCTCGGGCCGTTCCGGCCGGCGAACTGATAGAGCAAGCGTCATGCCATCCATGGGTAAAGCCTACGATCGGGGCTGTCCGCGCGTTTCGGCCTTGATCCGATCCGCCCCTCGACCCTACTGTTCTTGCAAGTTTCCCGGGAACGGGCAAGCCCGGGAAGTCCGCCGAGGTGTCCCCTCGCGGGGGACGGGTCGGGGCGGATCCGCGGATCTTGAGGGTTTTCCCGGTTTCACCTCCAGAATTCGGGGAGGGGCGTCGATAAAGCAGTCGGTGGACGCCGAGGCCCGGACGCGGGGCGATCGGCGGGGCGATCGGTCCGGGTCCGCAGGGAAGCGGGCGGGGCGGAGAGCCGGGCGAGCGATGGTGCCACGCATGCGCAAAGGATGGCGGACGACGGAAGTGGCCTGGACGACGATCCTGATCGGGATCGTCGCCCTGCCCTCGTCCGCCCCCGGAGCCCAGCGGGGGGGGCCCGCCCACGCCGCCGCGACGATGCCGGCCCCGACCGGCGGCGGGCCGACCGTCCGCCTGACCCTGGACGTCGACTGGTCGGCGCCCGGCCCGATCGGCCCCGTCGCGGTCGACCTCGGCCTGACCGAGGGGCGGGTCGTCGGATTCGTGCCGCAGTCCGCCCCCAGAGAGTTTACTCCCGATTCCCCGATTGCCAACCCGGCGCGGGTGGGCCACGCCCGGTCGGGGCGGGTCCGGGCGCGGGTCGAGGCCCCGCTCGGCGCGACGTTCACGGTCCAGGCCGGGGGCCAGGCGGTCCGCATCCCCCTGATCCGGCTGCTCGACGGCCCCCAGCGGACCGTCCCTCCGGCCACGATCGAGGTGGGGGTGGCCCGGGTCGCCTGGGATACCGTCGAGGTCGACCCCGGGGAATCGGATGGCGTCGCGGCGCCCGGGGCGGAGGTGCCGGTCCGCGTCGGGTTCAACGTCCTGTCGATCGACGCCGCGGCGGTCAACCTCCGGTACACGGCCGAGTTGCGGTCGGTGCAGACCGGCACGGTCGCCTGGGAGCACTCCGACCGGGTGGCCGTCGCGACCGACATCCTCGAGCCGGCCTCGTGGATCCTCCCGGTCCGCGTCCCGGCGGCCGAGGGCCTGTATACGCTGGAGGTCCGCGCGACCTGGGAGCCCGCCGCCGACGCCGACGGCTCGCGGCTCGGCCGGTTCCTCCGCCGACGCCGGCCGGCACCGGCCGGGGGGAGCGCGGCGACGCGACGGGTCAGCCTGGCGGTCGTCGACCCGAAGGCCGGGCCGGCCGCCCCGGGGACGGGGCGGGCCCCGGCCGAGGAGGTCGTCGACCGGATCGACCTCTCCCGCCCGCGCGGGCATCGCCCGTCGGCCTCGGGCCGGTCGCCGGGCGGGGAGGGGGCGTGGCGGATGCCCGAGGCCGCGATGGTGGAGGAGACCCGTCGCGACCGGCTCCGGGGCTGGCTCCCCCGGGTCGACAGCGACCCGGTCGTGCTCGGCCCGGGCGACGCGGCGGGCCTGGCCTGGTCGGCCGTCGGCCTGAAGGTCGCGCGGCCGGACCGGCCGCACCGGCTGACCGTCACCGTCACCGGCGGCCACCCCTCGGCGCTCGGGGTCGGGATGGTCGCCACGGGGGGGGCGGCCGGCCGCCCCCGGGTGGTCCTCGACGCCTGCGCCTCCGGACCTCCCCTGATCGAGGGGGGCAAGCCCGAGGGCTTCTCCTGGCTGGTCTGGCCCGACGCGCCCGACCCGGTGCTCGTCCTGGTCAACCGGAACCCGTCCTCCCCGGTCCGCCTCGGGACGGTCACGCTGGCCGAGCTGGCGGACGTCCCCCCGCCGCCGACGATCGCCCCGCCCGGGGCCGGGCCGGCCCGGGTCGTCGGGGTCGACCTGGTCGCCGCCGCGGCCCTCGACCGATTCGGCGGCGGGGGCGACCCGTTCGTCGCCGGGCGGAACCTCGCCCGGTACCTGCTGCACTGCGGGGCGACGGCCGCGGTCCTGCCCGAGGCGCTCGCCGACCGACCCCGCCGCCTCGCCCTGGGGGGCCAGGGGGACGAGGACCCGCTCGGCCCCGACCGGCTCGACCTCCTGCTGAGGCTCTTCGAGCGGCACGGCCTCTCGGCCTGGGTCGACCTCGCCCCCGACGCCCCCCTGCCCGGCCTGCCCGCCGCCGACTCGGACGCGGCGGCCGCGGAGGGGCTGGCTCGGATCGACCGCGCGGGCAAGGCCGACGGGCCGGGCTACCAGACGCTCCACCCGCGGGTCCGCGAGGCCCTGGCCCGTCGGGTCGCGGCCGCGGCCTCGGCCCGGCGGTCGCGCCCGAGCCTGGCGGGGGTCCTGATCCGGCTCGGGCCGGGGTCGACCCTGCTGGGCAGGCCCGACACCGGGCTCGACGATGCGACGTTCGCGCGGTTCGTCGCCGCGATGTTCGACGCCGGCCCGGCCCGCGGCATCCCCGGCCTCGGGCCGGGCTCCGCGGATCGGTTCGAGGCCCGCGCCCGCTTCCTCGACGGAGCGGGCCAGAAGCCGTGGCTGACCTGGCGGGCCCGCGAGCTCGCGGCGGTCTACGCCGAGCTGGCCGAGGCCGCCCGCGCCGCCGCCCCCGGGGCCCGGCTGGCCGTCGCCACCCCCGACCTCCAGGCCGGCCCCGTCGGCGACGAGATCCGCCGGCTCGACCGGGTCGGCCTCGGCCCGGCGCAGGCCTGGCGCTCGGTCGGGCTCGACCTGGCGGCGTGGCCGGGCGGGGAGTCGGCCCCGATCGTCCTGCGGGGCGTCGGCCTCTCCGCCGACGAGCACGCCCGCGACCTCGCCACCAGCCCCGAGCTGGACGACCCGGTCGCCGCCAGGGCCGCGCGGGGGCTCTGGCTCGGCACGTCGGGCCGCGCGGCGCCCTCGGCCGAGCTGGCGCTCGCCGCGCCGCCGATCCCCGACGGCGCGGCGGCCGACGAGCCGCTCGGGCACGCGCTGGCCGCGCTCGACGGCGGCTGGTTCTTCGCCTCGGCCGACGCCGTCGCCGGCCGCGAGGAGCGGGTCCGCCGGTTCGCCCAGGTCGTCCGGTCGCTCCCCCCGCCCGGCCCCGGCCCCGCCGACCCGAGGCCGGCGTCCGGGGTCGCCGCCCGGCTCCTCCGCGGCGGCGAGGGGGGGACCTTCCTCGCCCTGGCCAACGACACCCCCTATCCGATCCAGCTCGAGGCCGTCGTCCGCTGCCCCGTCGGCGCGGGCTTCGCGGACCTCGGGCGGACCGCCCCGATCCACGCCGAGCCGGTCCCGGGGGGCCTCCGCGTGGTGGCCGATTTGCCCCCCTTCGGCGTCGCCTCGGCGCGGCTGGAGGCGTCCGAGGCCACCCTCGGCGGCGTCATCCCCCACCCGGGCGCCGCGGTCCTCGACGGGATGAAGGCCCAGCACGACGACCTGGCCGTCACGCTCGCCCGGATCAACCGGCTGGCCTCCGGCGAGTCGGGGGTCGGCCCGGCCAATGCCGACTTCGAGGCCGCCGCCGCGGGCCCGGGCGTCGCCGGCTGGCGGGCGGTCGGCGACCCCTCCGCCGCGGTCGCGATCGACGACGACCGCCCCCACTCGGGCCGGTCCAGCCTCCGGCTCGGCGCGACGGCCCTGCCCGCCTCGGCCGTCTCCGACCCGTTCGCCGCCGCCGGGCACCCCTCGGTGACCATCCACGCCTGGCTCCGCGGCGACCGCCCCGAGACGCGCGTCCGGCTCTGGCTCGAAGGGCAGGCCGCCGGCCGGCCGTTCGCCCGCCAGCTCGAGGTGACCGCCCGGCCCGACTGGACGAACGTCGCGGTCCGCGCCTCGGGCATCCCGGACACCGGGCTGGACTCGGCCCGCCTCCGGTTCGAGATGATCGCCCCGGGGCGACTCTGGCTCGACGACCTGGGCGTCTCCGGCGCCACGCTGACCGAGCCCGAGCGGCTGGCCCGCCGCGACCTGATGGCCGCGCTCTCGGCCTACCGCGACCACCGCTATGCCGACTTCGCCCGCCTCGCCGGCTCGCACTGGGCCCGGCACGTCGCCTCCGAGGCCGCGGCGCCGGGCCGCCTGGCCGGCGACCGCTCGGGCCTGATCCGGACCGGCGACACCTCCCCTTCTGCCCTACCCTCCTCGCGACGCCTGCGGTAAGATCGGCCCCGGGCCTCTCGCGGAGGGAATCGACGTGGAAAGCACCGAAGTCTCCTACATCTCGGACGAGCGCGGCGAGGTCACCGGCGTGGTCGTCCCGATCGCCGTCTGGCGCGAGATCCGCTCCGAGCTGGAGACGCATCACCTGCTCAAGAGCGATACGATGCGGCGTCGCCTCCTCGGGGCGATGTCGCGGACCGAGGGCATCCCGCCCGGCGAGGCGATCGACCGGCTCGGCATCCAGGAACAGGAAGTCGACGACGAATGAGGGGTGTCGAGTTCGGCCCGGACGCCCTCGACGCTTGCCGCTATCATGATTGATCGGACGGATCTCGCGGGCGCACCCCGGGCGCAAGGAGGAGACGGTTGTTCGTCGCGTGCAGCACGCTCTGCTTCTCGAAGGAGCCGCTCGACTCGGCCCTGCGGCACATGGCCGAGCTGGAATTCCACAAGGTCGACCTGGAGATCGCCGAGGCCGGGGGGCACCTGAGGCCGTCCGAGGTCGCCGAGAACCAGGACGCGGCCCTGGCCCGGCTCCGCCACGGCCCGAGCCTCTCGCCGTCGGCGATCGGCCTGGACTTCGGCGACGTCGAGCCGCTCGGGTCCGCCTACCGGAAGCGGTTCGAGGCCGCCTGCCGGGCGGCCAAGGCGCTGACGGTCGCCGTGCTGACGGTCCCCTGCGCCCCGCTCGGCTCGCCGTTCGACGACGAGGTGGCGCGGCTCACCGCGCTCTCGTCCTACGCGATGCGCCAGGGCCTGGTGGTGGCCGTGCCGACCGACTCCGCGTCGATCACGGCCGAGCCCGCCGCCGCCGTCGCCCTCTGCCGCGCCGTGCCGGGCCTCGGCCTGACGCTCGACCCGAGCCACTACATCCACGGGCCCCACGGCAGCCACAACTTCGACGAGGTCTACCCGTTCGTCCAGAACGTCCACCTCCGCGACACCGGCAGGAGGCCCGGCGAGTTCCAGGTCCGCGTCGGCCAGGGGGAGATCGAGTACGGCCGGGTCGTCGCCAGCCTCGAACGCGCCGGCTACAACCGCGGGCTGACCGTCGCGATCCTCGACGCCCTGGACAACCCGTTCGAGGTCGAGGTCGAGGTCCGCAAGCTCAAGCTCCTGCTCGAGAGCCTGCTCTGATCCGACCGACGGGCCGACTCCCCCCATCTCCCCCCGATCGGCACGGAGGCCGGGATCGTGACGACCACGCGGCGAGGCGGCGACGGCCCGACCGGCCCCCCCGAAAGCCCGGGGCGGCTCGGGTTCTCCGACCTGGGCGAATCCGGGGCCAACAACTTCGACGCCCTCCGGTTCCTCTTCGCCGCGCTGGTGATCCTGTCGCATTCCTGCTCGCTGCTCGACGGCGACTCCCGGCGCGACCCGCTGGCCCGGCTCACCGGCGGCCAGATGGCATTCGGCGGCCTCGCGGTCGACGGCTTCTTCGTCCTGAGCGGCTTCCTGATCCGCCGGAGCTGGCTCCGCGACCCGAGGCCACTGCCCTTCCTCCGGAAGCGGGCGCTGCGGATCTACCCGGGGTTCCTCGCCGCCGTCGCCCTCGGCGCCTTCGCGGTCGGGCCGCTCGGCTGGGCGGGCCCGTCGTCCTACTGGTCCCGATTCGACCCGTCGCGGTTCGTCCTGGGTGCCCTGGTCCTCCAGGGGCCCACCCCGCCGGTCTTCGCCGACCTCCCGAACCCGCGGCTCAATGGGTCGCTCTGGACGATCACTTATGAGTTCCAGTGCTACCTCGGGCTGATGCTGCTCGGGCTCGCCGGGGTCCTGAAGCGGCGGGCCGGGACGGCCTCGGCGTTCGGCCTGGCCTATGCCCTCTACGCGGCTCAGGCCGCGTTCGCCGGGCCCGGCCCGGTGAACCCCTGGCCCCGGTTCGCGGCGTTCTTCCTCGCGGGGGCCGCCTTCGAGGCGTTTCGCCGTCAGATCCCCCGCTCGCGCGGGCTGCTCGCCGTCGCGATCGCCGGGATAGCGGCCCTCGCGGCCGTCCCCCGGTGGGAGGGCCTCGAGCCGGCCCTGCCGATCCTGGGGACCTACGCCCTGTTCTACCTGGCGACCTTGCCGACCCCCCGGCTCCACCGCTTCGGCGACCGGGGAGACTACTCCTACGGCCTCTACCTGTATGCCTTCCCGATCCAGCAATTGCTGATCCGATACGTCGGGCTCGGCCGGCTGGCCCCCCCGGCCCTCTTCGCGGCGAGCTTCGGGCTCGCGTTGCTGCTGGCGATGGCGAGCTGGCGGTTGATCGAGTCGCCCTGCCTGCGGCGGAAGGCCGTGCCCGCGCGGTGGCCGTCGCCCCGGCCGAGGCCCGACGAGGGTCGCGCGGCGGGCCGGATGCCCCACCTCGGTGACGGGAGACCGGCCCGCGCGTCGGGGCGCGGGCGATCGGCCTGACGGGCCCCGGTCGCCGCGTGATGGCCGTCGCGTGGGGGTGACGGCCCGGCTTCGGCTCAGGCATCCGGTTGTTCGCTGCCCTCCGCCTCGTCCCGCCCCTCTTGCCCGCGAGCCCGCCCGGGTCGATCATGGTGGGGGGGACGGCCCGGCGACGGTTGACGCCTACCTCGGTATCGGACCGACGGCGACTCCCGGGCGCGGCGGTCCCCGGCATCACGCCGGAGGACGCACGGGCATGGGGTCCGGACCGATGGAACTGATCGCGCAGGCCCGCGCCGGCCAGCCCGAGGCGCTGGGGGAGCTCTGCGGACTCTACCGGAATTACATGCGGATGGTGGTCCGGACCGGGCTCGGGCCCAAGCTCCGCGAGCGGGTCGAGCTGTCGGACGTGGTGCAGGAGGCCCTGGTCGAGGTCGTCCGCCAGTTCCCGGCCTTCACCGGCCAGAACGAGGCGGCGCTGGTGGGCTGGCTCCGCCGGCTCGTCGGCCAGAAGCTCGCCGACCTCGGCCGGTACCACTCGCGGGCGAAGCGGTCGGGGGAGGCGCCGGACGTCCCGCTCGAGGCCTCGCTCGACCCGGCCGGCGGGGCCGACTCCAACGGCGGCGGGAAGCTCCTGGACATGCTCGCCCTCTCGCAGACCAGCCCGAGCGAGGCCGCCAGCCGTCGCGAGCTGACCGTCCTCCTGGCCGACGCCGTCGCCGGGCTCTCCGAGGGGGAGGCCGAGGTCCTCTGGCTCTACCACGCCGAGAACCTCTCGTTCGAGGCGATCGGCGACCGCCTCGGCATCAGCCGCAAGAGCGTCCGGGGGATCTACGCCCGGGGCCTCCGCGACCTCAAGCGGTCGTTCGACGCCCCCAAGGGCTGATCCGAAATCCCGATCGAAAGGTCGTTAGCGCAGCGGACAGACGACAGAATCCAAAATCCCCAGACGATTCGACCTGTGCTCCGTGCTGTGCTCCTTGTGCTCTGCTCTCCGTGCTCCGTGCTGGCGAACTTGAGTCCTGGGATCCGCAAGAGACCCGCCTCCCTCCCGCCCCGCCTCATCCTTTCCCGACGAGAAGGTGACTCATGCCCGGCCGTCCCTCCGAGACCCAGGTGGATCCGGCCGACCGGGACGAGCGGCTGGGCGAGGCGATCGAGGAATACCTCGCGCTGGCCGAGGCGGGTCGGGCCCCCGAGCCCTCGGCGTTCGCGGCCGGCTATCCCGAGCTGGAGGAGGACCTGGTCGCCGCCCTGGGGGGGCTGGCGCTGGTCAAGGGGCTGGTCGGCGACCCGGGCGGGCCCGGCCATCGGCTCGAGTCGGGCCGGCGGGTCGCCGGGTATCGGATCGTCCGCGAGCTGGGCCGGGGCGGGATGGGGATCGTCTACGAGGCGGTCCACGTCGGCCTCGACCGGCCGGTGGCGCTGAAGGTCCTCGGCTCGTCCGCCGCGCCGGATTCCGGCGGGCGGAGGCGGTTCCTCAACGAGGCGAAGACGGCGGCGGGGCTGCACCACACGCACATCGTCCCGGTCTTCGACGTCGGCCAGGTGGGGGGCCTCTGCTACTACGCGATGCAGCGGATCGAGGGCAGCGGGCTCGACCGGGTGATCAAGCACCTCCGCCGCGACCGGGCGGTGGCCGCCGGGTCGACCTACCCGGGCGGGACGCCGCGGGCCACCCCCCCTCCCGCCGCGGCCCCGGGCCCGCCGGAGCCGCCCGCCTTCGGCGGCGAGACCACGGCGACGTGGGCGGCCCGCCCGGCCGGGGGCCACGCCCCGGACCGCGACGAGGACGACGAGCCGACGCCGTTCGAGCCGCCGCGCGGGTCGGCCTACTATCGATGGGTCGCGGGCGTGGGCGAGCAGGCGGCCGAGGCGCTGGCGCATGCCCACCAGCGGGGGGTGATCCACCGCGACGTCAAGCCGTCGAACCTGCTGGTCGACGCCCGGGGGACGATCTGGATGGCCGACTTCGGCCTGGCCCGCCGCCTGGCCGACCCGAGCCAGACCCAGATCGACAGCCTGCTGGGCACCCCGCGGTACATGAGCCCCGAGCAGGCGCGGATCGGCCCGATCGACGGGCGGAGCGACGTCTACAGCCTCGGCGCGACGCTCTACGAGCTGATCACGCTCCGGCCGCCGTTCGAGGGGCGGACCGCCGCCGAGCTGATCGACCAGATCGCCACCCGCGACCCGTCCCCGATCCGCGGGTTCGACCCCAAGGTCCCGCGCGACCTGGAGACGATCGTGATGAAGGCGCTGCAGAAGCGCGCCGTCGACCGGTACGCGACGGCCGCCGACCTCGCCGAGGACCTCAACCGGTATCTCCACCACGAGCCCGTCCGCGCCCGCCGGATCGGCCCGCTCGGCCGGGCCTGGCGGGTCGCCCGGCGGCACCCGTCGCTCACGATCGTCTCGGCCGTGGCGGCGGCGGCCGTGGTCGCCACGTCGACGATCGCTTATGTGCGCGTCCTCCAGGAGCGCGACGAGGCGAGGAAGGCCCGGGGCGAGTCGCAGCGGGTCGCCGCCGCGCTCGAGGCGGCGAACCTCAACCTCGAGGGGACGAACTACCAGCTCGAGGAGGCGAACCTCGAGGCGCACGACGCGCTGGGCGCGCAGTTCCTCCAGGAGGCCGAGACGGTCCGGACGTCGGCCGTGGTCGACCGCCGGGTCAAGGGGCTCGGCCTGCTGACCCGGGCCGCCGAGTTCTCCCCCGGGCCGGCCAGGCGGGCCCGGCTCCGCGACGAGGCCGTCGCCCTGCTGGCGACCCGCGACGTCGCCCCCCGCCCTGCGATCCCGATGGCCCGGCCGGCCTCCGTCCTGGCCTTCGGCCGCGACGGGCGGCACGTCGCGACCCTCTCGGACGACTTCGAGACCGTGCGCCTCTGGGACGTCGAGTCGCGGTCCCTCGTCGCGACCCACGAGATGGGCGCCCCGGTCTCCGCCTCCGCCGACACCCGATCCCCCGCGCGGGGCCCGGAGCGGCCGCGCGGGCTGAACCCGATGAGCCCGCTGCGGTTCGGGACGAGGATCGCCGCCTTCGGCCCCGACCTCGCCGTCCTCCACCCCGACGGCAAGGGCATCCGCCTGCTCGACGCCGCCACGGGGACCGTCTCGGGGAACCTCCGGCTCTTCGACCGGACCGACCCGGCCGTCGGCCCCCCCGCGCCCCGGAACCTGGCCGGGCGCGAGATCCTCAGCCTCGCGGCGTCGGCCGACGGCCGCCGCCTGCTGACGGTCGACCGGCCGGCCGACGGCGAGGGCCGTCGCGGCCGGCCCCTCCGCGGCGACTCCCGCGTCCTGCTCTGGGACCCGATGAACCCCGACGTCCCGCTCGCCCGGCTCGCCCCGCCGAAGGTCGACCCCCGGGGCGAGGCGCGCGACCGGAGCCCGGTCCTCCTGGCCGCGATCTCCCCCGACGGCTCGACCGCCGCCGTCGCCCAGCTGCACGAGTCCGAGATCCAGCTCTATACCCGCGACGGGCGGGCCCAGTCGTCGATCGACTCGCAGGCCCAGCTCAACGCCGTGGCGCTCGGCCCGGAGGGGCTGCTCGCCGCCGTCGGCAACCGCGCCGTGCACCTCTGGAACCTGAACAACAACAACGCCTTCCTCACCTACCTCACCCCCACGCTCGGCCTCGCCGCGCCGCAGATCCACTTCAGCCCGGACGACGGCACGCTCCTGGCGATCTCCGGGCGATGGTCGGGGGTCGAGGTCTGGGACATCGCGGCGGCGTCGTGCGTGGCCTCGATCGCCACGCCCGAGGAGCCCGCCGGCTCGGCCATGGCGATGGCCCCGGGGGGCCGGCGGCTGGCCATCGGGCTGGCCGACTCGCTCGCGTCGTGGGACGTCGTCGACCCGATGGCGCAGGTCCAGATCGCCGGGTCCAGGTCGCCCGTGAATTCGCTGGCCTTCTCCCCCGGCGGGGAGCTGGCGATGGCCTCGATGTTCGACGGCACGCTCCGCCGCTGGTCCCCCGATCGCTGCCCGACGGCCTCCCGCGTCGTCGAGCCGGCCCGCGCGACGTCCGTCGCCTTCGACGCGCGGGGCCGCCTGATCGCCCAGGGGCGCGTCGCCCGCGCCGACGCCGAGGGGCGCCCCGTCGCGACGGGGCCCGACCTGCTCTTCTGGTTCTCCGGCGACGACGACGCGGTCGCCCGCCTCGACCTGCCCGCGCGGTCGCCGATGCTCGACCACCGGTATCGCAACCAGCCCGCGCCCGGGGCGCAGCGGATCGCCCGGACGGCCGACGGCAGGACGATCGCCCTGACCCGGCCGAACGAGGTCCTGCTCGCCCGCCTCGGCGACGACGGCACCCCCGGCCCGGTCGTCCGGCTCCGGTCGCCCGACCTGCCCGAGGACCTGATCCCCGATCGGATGCGCGACCTGCCGCCCCCGCCCTCTTCCCGGGGCGGGGGCCCCTTCCCGCCCCCCTCCGCGTTCGCGGGGGGCCGCGCCGGCGACCCGGCGGGCCCGCCCTTCGTCCGCTGGCGCGACGTCGCCATCAGCCCCGAGGGCGACCGCCTCTATCTGGCCTCGCTCACGACCCAGGAGGTCACCGGCTGGGCGATCCGCGGCGACCGGCTCGAGCGGCTCCCCTGGACCCCCGACGGCAAGTTCCAGTGCCTGGCGCTCGCGCCCGACGGCCGGACCCTCGCCGTCGGCGACCGGGCGGGGATCGTCCTCCTGCTCGACCCGGCCGACGGCCACACCGTCCATCGCCTCGGCCCGCCCCAGGGAGATCCCGCCGCCCCCGTCGGCTCGCTCGCCTTCTCCCCCGACGGCGCCGGCCTGGCCGTCGCCACCCGCGACCAGGTCCGGCTCTGGTCGCTGGCCGGGCCGGTGCCCACCCCGTTCGTCCGGCTCCCCGGACACCGAGGGCTGATCCTCTCCCTCGCCTACGACCCCCGCGGCCATCTCCTGGCCACCGGCGGCGAGGACAAGATCGTCCGGGTCTGGGACCTCGATCGCGTCCGCCGCGAGCTCGCGCGCCTCGGGCTCGACTGAGCGGCGACCGCCTCGTCAAACATCCCACCAGGCTGCTCAAGTCCGAACACCGGAGGCCCACCGGCCTCGGCTCCGAGAGTCCTCGCGGGATGGCCGTGCGTATGTCCGGGGTCCGCGATGGGATCCGGACGACGACCGGCCCCTGCCCGGGCTTCGATGGACCTGGAGCGTGCCCCGGTCGCAGGGCTCGGGTCGCACCGGATCGCCTCCGTCACGCCAGGGCGTGCCGACCCGACAAGCGGCGAGGGCCGGGGCCGGATGTCTCCCGGGCGAGGAGCGATCGCCTCACGGCGCGCGGAGCGATCCCGACCGGGCGGCGAGGGATTTAATCCCGGTCGGCGCGACGATCAGGCGTCGGGAGCGGGGCGGCGCGATCGACGACCGGGCGGGTCGACGATCAGGGCGGTCGCGACGGGAGGGAGTTCGTCGACGGCCGGCGGCTCGGGGATCGAGACGTCCTCGGGCGCGATCTCGACGACGGCGACCTTGGGCTCGGCCTTGGCCCTGGGGGGCTCGGACTGCCGGACCGCGCACTGCGGGTGGATGCCCGCGCGGGAGTAGACGGCCTCGTGACAGACCGGGCATCGGGCCCGAGTCGAGGCCGGCGTGTGGAAATGCTTCGGGTTCATCGAGGTCGCCCGCAGGGTGGTTGGATTAACCACGGCGTTGCCCCCGGAGGGGCAACCCGTGCGAGCGTTGACCGCCTCGGCGGCCGGGGAGCCCTCAGGGCGAGGCCCCTCGACGTCCGTGGCCCGAGACGAGGGTCGACGGGATGAGTGATCGGGAGTCGATCAATACCGCCCGCCGCCGCCGCCGTAGCCGCCGCGGCTGCCGCCGCCGCCGCCGTAACCGCCGCCGCTGCCGCCGGAGCGTCCGCCGCCCCCGCCGCCGTAACCGCCGCCGCTGCCGCCGGAGCGCCCGCCGCCCCCGCCGCCGTAACCGCCGCCGCCGCCGCGATCCTCGCGGGGCTTGGCCTCATTCACCGTCAGGCGACGGCCGTCGTGCTCGCGGTCGTGCAGCCCGTCGATGGCCGCCTGCGCCTCGGCCTCCGTGTCCATCTCGACGAACCCGAAGCCCTTGCTGCGTCCCGTGTCCCGGTCCTGGATGACCTGGGCGCTCTGGACCGTGCCGAACTGGGCGAACAACTGCTCCAGGTCGGTCGCGTTGACCCCGTAGGTCAGGTTACCCACATACAACTTCTTGCCCACCGTTGATCTCCGAGGCGAAGGCGTTTGCGACCCACCCGTGACTTTCCGGGTCGCTGAGAAAGGGGCGAGGAGCCCAAGCGGTGGGAAGGACAAGGGAGGGGAGCGGGGACAGGCTCGGGTGGAACCCGCTTCGCTGAACTCGATCGTCAGACCTACCGAGCCGAGATTAACCGATGTTGCGAGGAAAAGATAGGCCCACCCGATTGACTTTTCCGGACCGACCGCGACGCCCGAGATCGAGGGCGTTTCGTCGACAATTTATAAATGTTATAACATTTAATTATTTATATGAATTAAATTAATATAAACTAATAAATATATAATATATAAATGATCAAATATTTGTTCGCCACCGCCGTCCCCATGACCCACGGCTCGCGCACCATTGCAGCAGCCGCTCGACGGCGTCCGGCGTCACGTCCGCGCCGTCGACCGTCGCCACCCTGGGCCGCGGCGTCAAGCTGTCCCCCGCCGACACCCGCTCCGGGAACAACCCCTCGCCCGGCTCGACGACTGCCACCGACTCGAATCGGCAGAAGTAGACGGGCACCAACGCGAACCGCTCCGGCGTCCCCGGGATCGTCCGCCTCGAGGCGCACTCGTGCCGCCACACCGCCACGCGAACGCGCAGCGTCGATCCCTCCGCCGCGACGGTCAAGTGCCCCACCCGTTCGGTCTCCCACGTGTGCTCCCACACGAAGGCCCGACCATGGACCCGGCAGGCTCCGCCCGATCGCGCCCCGACTGCCGGCAGCCCCGGCACGTCGGGCGAGGACTCGCCCCCCTCGTTCGGCTCGACCGGCGTCTCTCGCTCCGGGCCGTCACCCATGAATCCGCCTCGCGATCCCGCACGTGGCCCGTCCGGCCGACGGAGGACGCCCCCGTCCGACGGGCCGGCGCCGATCAGAGCATGCTCATAGGGTCGACGTCGACGGCCAACTCGACCCCGGCCGGGGTCGCGAGGCCCGGCAGGACGGCGTGCAGGGCGTCCTGGAGCGGGCGGGGGGACGGGGCCCGCATCTGGAGGTGCATCCGGTAGAGGTTCTTGATCTTCTCGACCGGCGCCGGGGCCGGGCCGTCGACCCGGACCGGGCCCGACGCGGCCGCGCGGAGGGCGGTCGCGACCTCGTCGAGGTGGCGGCGGACGGCGTCGAGGTCGGGGCCGCGCGCGATCAGGCGGACGACCCGGCCGTAGGGGGGATAGCCGAATTGCTCGCGCTCGGGCAGCTCGTCGGCGACGAAGCCGAGGTAGTCGTGCTTCGAGGCGCGGCGGATCGCGGCGACCTCGGGGGAGTACGTCTGGACGAGGACCCGGCCCGGCCGGTCGCCGCGGCCGGTCCGGCCGGCGACCTGCGCCACGAGCTGGAAGGTCCGCTCGGCCGCGCGGAAGTCGGGCAGGTGCAGCGCCGTGTCGGCGTTGACGACGCCGACCAGGGTGACGTTGGGGAAGTCGAGCCCCTTGGCGATCATCTGGGTGCCGAGGAGGATGTCGACCCCGCCGGCGCGGAAGGCCGAGAGGGTCCGCTCGTGGCTCCCGTGCGACCGCATCGTGTCGGAGTCCATCCGGCGGATCGACCGGGCGGGGAAGGCCGACTGGACCTCGCGCTCGAGCCGCTCGGTGCCGATCCCGCCGTAGAGGATCTGCTTCGACCGGCAGGCGGGGCAGGCCGGGGGCTTCTCGCGCTCGGCGTCGCAGGTGTGGCAGACGAGGCGGTGGCGGCCCTTGTGCCAGGTCAGGGCGACGTCGCAGGCGTCGCACTTGAGGACCCGGCCGCACTCGGGGTTGACGCAGATGGCGAAGGTGTGGAACCCGCGCCGGTTCAGCAGCAGGATCACCTGGCCCCCGGCGTCCAGGGCGGTCGTCATCGCCTCGCGGAGCGTCTCGCTGAGGACGACCCCCGCCTTCTCGGAGGTCAGGTCGATCAGGCCGACCTCGGGCATCGGCCGGTTGCCGACGCGCGCGGCCAGGGTCAGCCGGGTGAACCGGCCCAGCTCGGCGTTCCGCCAGGTCTCTAGCGCGGGGGTCGCCGAGCCGAGGATCAGGGGGACGCCCGCCTTCTTGGCGCGGACGACGGCGACGTCGCGCGCGTGGTATCGGGGGGTCGTCTCCTGCTTGAACGTCCCTTCGTGCTCCTCGTCGATGACGATCAGGCCGAGCCGGCGCGCCGGGGCGAAGACGGCGGAGCGTACCCCGACGACGACCTGGACCTCGCCCGCCGCGATGCTCCGCCAGTGGCGATGCCGCTCGCCGTCGCTGAGGTGGCTGTGCAGGACCGCCACGCGGTCGAACCGGCGGCGGAACCGGCGGATCGTCTGCGGGGTCAGGCTGATCTCGGGCACGAGCACGATCGCCTCGCGGCCCCGGGCGACGACGCGCTCGATGGCGCTGAGATACACCTCGGTCTTGCCGCTGCCGGTGACGCCGTGGAGCAGGAACGCCTCGTAGTGCGAGTCGGCGTCCAGCGCCGTCGCGAGGCGGCCGAGCACGCCGGCCTGCTCGGGCGTGAGCTGCTGCGGCGCCCGGTCCTCGGGGAGGTCGGCCGCGGCCTCCTCGGGCGCGGGCGGGGCCGAGTCCATCCGCCTCCGGACGCTGTGGATCAGCCCGCGCTTCCGCAGGGCGACGATCGGCCCGGCGGCGCACTCGGCCCGGCGGCAGACGTCGGCGAGCGTCAGGGGCTCGGACGCCCGGTGGAGCACGGCCATCGCGTCGGCCTGCTTGGCGGTGAGCGTCGCCATCACGTCGGCCAGCCTCGGGCGGATCTCCTCGGGGATCGTCAGGCAGGTCCAGACCCGCGTCCCGGCGTGCTTCTTCACCCCGGCGGGGACGACCGCGTCGAGCGCCTGGCCCCACGAGCAGGCATAATAGGAGGCGATCCACCGGGTCAGGTCGAGCATCGCGGCGTCGATCAGCGGCGGGTCGTCGATCGCCTCGAGCACCTCCTTGATCCGCCCGGGCGCGACCCCCGCCCCGGGCCCGTCCTCGACCCGGACGCAGTAGCCGACGGCCGGCGTATTGCCGCGGCCCAGCGGGACCTTCACCCGCGAGCCGGGGCGGACCAGCCCGCGGAGCCGGCCCGGGACCGCGTACGTGAAGACCTGGTCGACCGGCCGGTTGAACACCACGCCCGCGAACGGGCCGCCGCCGGGGCCCGCGGCCGAGGCCGCGCCGGTGGCGAAGAGCACCGCCTGCTCGCCGCGGTCCTTGGCATTGACAACTCGCATCGGCGGGCCCTATCGTCTCGTCGCCCCGTCCTCGGGAAATCCGCCGCCTATTCTAAACGCGTGTCCAGACGGAATCGACCCGACATTCCTCCCAGACCCGGCGGGGGCCGACCGGACATGCGACTCGGCGTCTACGGCGGGACGTTCGACCCGATCCACCTCGGCCACCTGATCCTGGCGGAGGCCTGCCGCGAGGCGTGCGCGCTGGACCGGGTCTGGTTCGTCGTCGCCGGCTCGCCGCCGCACAAGCCGGGCGACCGGACGGGCGTGTCAGACCGGCTGGAGATGGCCCGGATCGCCGTCGCGGGGCACCCCGCGTTCGAGGTCTCCGAGATCGAGGCCAGGCGGCCCGGCCCTCATTATAGTGCCGAGACCCTGGAGGCGATCGCGGCCGACCGGCCCGGCGACGACCTCTTCTTCCTGATCGGCGCGGACAGCCTGGTCGACCTCCCCGCCTGGCGGAACCCCGGGCGGATCGGCGCGCTCGCCTCGCTGGTCGTCGCCAACCGGCCGGGCGTCGAGCCGCCCGACCGGGAGGCGCTCGGGGCCGCGCTCGGCGCCGGGGCCCGGCCGATCCTGCACGTGACCATCCCCCCGATCGGCATCGCCTCGAACGACCTCCGCCGCCGCCGCCGCGAGGGGCTCAGCATCCGCTATCAGGTCCCCCGAGGCGTCGAGGCTTATATCGACGCCAACGGCCTGTATCATTGACGGATCGACCCTGCGGAGACCGCGAGGTCCAGGATCCACCCGACGAGGAGGGCGAGGGGCATGGCATCGGCGCAGATCCCCGGCCGCCAGGCAGTCGTCTACCCCGACAGCGACGGGCAGCCCATGGCGGAGAACACGCTGCAATTCCGCTGGATCGTCACGATCCAGGGCGGGCTCGACGCCCTCTACAAGGACGACCCCGACGTCTTCGTCGCGGGCGACCTGCTCTGGTATCCGGTCGAGGGGGACAACAAGACCCGGGTCGCCCCCGACGCGATGGTCGCCTTCGGCCGCCCCAAGGGGTACCGGGGCTCGTACCGCCAGTGGGAGGAAGGGGGCGTCGCGCCCCAGGTCGTCTTCGAGGTCCTCTCGCCCGGCAATCGCGCCGGCGAGATGGACGCGAAGTTCCGCCTCTACGAGCGGTCCGGGGTCGAGGAGTATTACATCTACGACCCCGACAACGTCATGCTCGCCGGCTGGCAACGCGCCGGGGAGACCCTGCGCGCGATCCCGGCGATGGACGGCTGGATCAGCCCCCGGCTGGGCGTCCGGTTCGACCTCTCCGGCGACGAATTACGCCTGCTCGGCCCCGACGGCCGGCCCTTCGCCACCTACATCGAGCTGGTCGAGCAGCGCGACGACGTCATCCGCCAACGAGACGACATCATCCGCCAGCGCGACGAGGCCGCCCACCAGCGCGACGAGGCCGCCCACCAGCGCGACGAGGCCGCCCGCCAGCGCGACGAGGAGCGGAAGCGGGTCGAGCGTCTGGAGGCCCGGCTCAGGGCGCTGGGGGAGGAACCGGAGTAGGGCCGGCCCGTCTTCTTGACTGCGATCTCGTCGCGCCCGAGGCGAGAGCCCGGCTCAGGACGGCCCGCCCAGGATCGCCCGCGCGCAGGCATCGCCGCTGAGGAAGGCCCCCTCGACCTTGGAGGCGACGCACCAGTCGCCGCAGGCCGCCAGCCGGGCCAACCCATCCACCAGGCAGGGCACGCCCAGCGGCTCGGCCGGTGCGGCGTAGAGCCATCGGTGGAGCGACTCGGCGACGACCGCGCCCAGGTCGAGCCCGAACGCCCCGGCCGCGGCGTCCTTGAGTGCGGTCGAGACCGAGGCGGGGTCGTCGTCGCGGTGGGCGTCGGCCCAGTCGTGGCTCGAATGGATCACGAGCGACGGGCCCGGCGCCCTGCCCGGCTTGCTCCCGTCGTTGGCGACCCAGCCGAGCATCGGATGCTTGCAGCGGATCCCGTCGGCGGGGAACGCCGCCCCGGAGGCCGGGGCGAGCATCAGGGCGTCGCACGGCCGCATCGCGACCCGGTCCAGCTCCGTCGCGATCGGGCTCCGCCCCCGGAGGATCGCGGCCGATTGGGGGGCCGGGGCCGTCGCGACGACCCAGTCGAACGGGCCGTGCGACGTCCCCGCGTCGTCCACCAAATCCCACCGCCCCTCGGTCCCCGCCAGGGCCTCGACCCGCGCCCCCGAGCGGACCTCCAGGCGACCCGCCAGCGCGCGGGCGACCGCGTTCATGTCGGGGACGCCGACGTACCGGGTCGTCCAGGGGGTCTCCTCGACGAGCCGGCCCCCCTCCAGGACGGCGAACCGGGCGTCCCAGGGGGCATGGCAATCCGGCGGGACGTGCGCGTCGAGGAAGGCCCGGAACGCGGGGTCGCGGGCCGTGAAGTATTGCGCCCCGTGGTCGAACGTCCGGCCGTCGACGCGACGGATCGAGGTCCGCCCCCCGACGCCCCGGCCCTTGTCGAGGACGACGACCTCGTGGCCCGCCTCGCGGATCCGGGTGGCGAGCACCAGCCCCGAGATCCCCGCGCCGAGGATGCCGAACCGAAGGGCCACGATCGCGTCCTCCCCACCCCCGGGACCAGTCCACCCCTGGGATGATAGGCGGCCGGGCCCCCGTCGTCTGCCCAAGAGAGGCCGGGTCGACGGGCCCGGCGCGGCCGTCGCGGCGGACCTTGTCGATCGGGGCCGGCCCGGGGGAAAAGCGGTCTTGTCCCGTAGGAGGCGGCGATGATTTAATCCGCATTCTCATCCGAAGCTGTTTTGGAGTATTGCACTGCGTCGGCTCCTCTTGATGGTGTAGTTCCAGTTGGGACATGTCTCGTGCCGGACCAGACGCACTCCACGTATCTGCTCCTTGGAGACCTTGATCTTCGTGGCGTAGGTCCGCTTCACCGACTCCGCCTCCACCTCCAGCCCCGTCTCGGTTTTCGTCCCCCGGATGTACCCCAGCACTGTCCCCAGGCATCGCAACGGCTTGCCCGCCCAGTTGGTG
>JAABUQ010003973.1_pt1 | contig 26091 bp, 25 predicted proteins | sample 5560001 | NCBI WGS metagenome assembly JAABUQ01 (sample SAMN10711888, study PRJNA513371) | rock metagenome | isolation source: Antarctica rocks | place: Antarctica: Victoria Land, Finger Mt nord | collected 2015-12-18 | reverse complement strand
ATTATGCGCCCAACGTGCCCGTGCAGGTGACGCTCAGCAAAGAGCTTGCCCCCCGATTGACTGCCACCTACCAGCGCGCGTTTGGGGCGCGCTCGCCGGGCGCAGTCAACTCCATCCTGCTGCCGCCCCAGTATCAGTTGAAGCTTGGCTACGGCATTTCGCGCCATTTGCAGCTTACCATCTCCACCGATGACCAGCGCCAAAGAACAGTTGCCCTGGAAGGCATCTTTGGGTTTTAGGCGTTTGGCACCCATTTTCCCCCTGTTTCGGGTAAAAGAAGCCTCAGATTTGCGGGCGATTGGCAGGCAAATACCTGTTCTGCCATTCCGCAGGCATGCCGGCGAAAGCGGCTTGCCTCCGCTTTCTTCCGGCATCGTCAAGGCTGTTCGGGCGCGTGCCAGCGACGGAACGTTTCCTTCCGTCGTTTGTTCTCCTAGAAAACGCCGCCGAGACGCCGCTGCCATGAGTGTACAACACCCTTGCGCCAAAAAATGTGAAACATTTCCACGCATCCATTGTCCAAAGGAGTGACGCAATGGCCCTGGTGCCGGGCGCACACAACAAGCTGAAACCGGAATGGACAACGCGCCGCGCTGCCGAGGCAGACGGGGCGGCAGTTTCGGGGCACAACCGCCGGGCCGATATTGCCCTGGTGCGGGACTTTAACGCCCTGTATGTGCTTTACGAAAAGCGCCTGTTTAATGTCGTCTTTCAATGGGTGGGGAACTACGAGGACGCACAGGACGTGTTTGCGGAAACCTGGCTGTCCGCCTACAAAGCGCGGGACAGCTTTCGCGGCGAGTCGCAAGTGTATACCTGGCTGTGCCGGATTGCGCACAATCATTGCAAGAACCGCTTCAAGCAGCGCGACCGGCAGCGCGAAGTGGAAGGGCCGTCCCTGGACGCTTCGTTTATGAGTGATGAGGGTGATGATGCCCCCGCCCGCGAGATTGCCGACCTGAGCTACGCGCCCGCACAGCTTTTGGACCAAAAGGAAACCCGCGCTTTGATCAACAAGGCCATTGACGGGCTGGCCTCGGAATACAAAGTCGTGCTGACCTTGTATGAGCTGGAAGGCTTAAGCTACAATGAGATTGCCGAAGTGACCGGTGTCACCCTGGCCGCAGTGAAGACCCGGCTCAACCGGGCGCGGGCGATGGTGCGGCAGCGGGTAGAGCCGCAGCTTAAAACATAAACTTAAAACATAAAATAGACGAAAAAACAAGATAAAGATAAAACGAACGAGTTTGTTAAGGGAGTGATTGTTTGGTTAATTGGCTTCAGCATCGCAGCGACGCAAAACACAGCCTTTCGGTGCAGGCATTGTTCCGAGCCTGCGCATTCCTAGCTCTCGGGGGCGCGCTGGCGGCCCCGGCCCCAAGCCTGGCGCAAGTGCCGCAGCGTCCGGTTGTTCCCGCGCCGGGCCAGCCCGCCGTAGACCCCGGCTCGCCTAAAGCGCAGGCACCGACCGCGCCGGTTTCTTCCGCGCCCGGCGCGTCCGCCTCGCCGCCGCTGGTGCCGCCGACCGGCCTTTCAGACCTGCCGCCGACCGCGCCCGCCCCGACCATCTCCGGCATTAACTCCGGCCCAAGCGGGGTGACTTCGGCAAACAGCGCTCCCAACCTGCCGGGGAAAGTGGCCCGGATTACCATTCGGGGCAACTCGGCTATCTCTACGGAGGCCATACGCGCCTATATCTCGCAAAAGATCGGCAGCCCGTACAACCCGACCCAGGCCGACCGCGACCGCGACCAGGTCAAAGGCATGGGCTACTTCAACGGCGAAATCGGGCTTTCGGCCATTCCCAACGGCGTGGGCGGCGTGGACGAAACCTACACGGTCGCCGAGAACCCGGTTATCAAGCACATTGTGTTTACGGCGAACACGGCCAACGGCCAGCCGTCTGTGCCCAGCGACAAGCTGAAAACGCTGATTGATACGCATGAAGGCCAGGTGCTCAACACCAACACTCTGGTGCGCGACATTGATAAGCTGTTCAACCACAACAGCGGCTACATGCGCCAGCAGGGCTATATCGCCGATGTCAGCGCGGACATCAATATTGACCCCAACACGGGCACGTTGACCATTCCCCTGGTGGAAGCCTACATCCAAGAGATACGGGTGACAGGCAACAAAAAGACCAAAATCGCCGTTGTCACCCGCGAGCTGCACTCGCAGGCAGGCGACGTTTTGAACGAGCAGCGGCTGCAAAAAGACCTCACCCGCGTGTACAACTTAGGGTTGTTTGACCAGGTCGGGCCATTGGACGAGCAGCCTACCGATGTCGGCAAAGTGATTATCGCTATTCCCGTCGTGGAAAAGCGCAGCGGGCAGGTGTCGGTGGGTGTCGGGTATTCGTCCACGTCCAAGCTGGTCGGGCGGGCCGAGCTTGCAGAAAACAACTTCCGGGGCATGGGCGAGCGGGTCAGCGTCAACGCCGAAGTGGGCGGCATCAGCAGCACGAGCAGTCTGCGGCTCAGCTTTTTTGAGCCATACCTAGATAAAAAGCACACATCGCTGAACGTCAGCGTTTACAACGAAGTCATCTACCGCTTTTCCAGCAACGTGTATTCCAGCGGCACGCAGACCGGGTCAAACAGCAACTACACCGAGCAGCACCGGGGCGTCACATTTGGCGTCAACCGCCCGCTCAGCGACACCCAGTCGGCGGGCCTAACCTTCCGCACCGAAAGCGTCAAGTCCAACGACTTTAATACGCCGGTGCAGGACACGTTTATTCGGCAGCAGGGAACAGTGACCGCACTGGGCGCGCAGTTTTCCAACAACACGCGCGACCAGGACTTTTCGCCCGCTTCGGGCGGCCTATTCAGCGGGTCGTATGAGTACGGCCTAGCGAACACAACAACGGTCGGCAACTCGGCCTCGCCGCTTGCGCCGGGCCGCCACAATGTCAGCAAAGTGGGCCTGGACCTGCGCCGCTATATCAGCCTGCAAGGGCCGCGCAAGCTGGGCGATTTGAAGTCATCCAAGCGCGTGTTTGCCGTGCATCTGCTGCTTGGCTTTTCCAATCGGGACGTGCCGTTCTTTGAGCAATACTTCCTGGGCGGCGCAGACTCGCTGCGCGGCGCGGACACAGACCGCTTTTGGGGCAACAACCTGGCTCTCGGGCAGGCCGAGCTGCGTATTCCTGTCAGCAAAAGCGACAGTTTTCAGGGCGTGCTGTTCACCGATCTTGGCGATGCGTGGGGCAGCATCTATCAAGGGCAGGGGCTGGCTCAGCACAATCAGTTTTCGCTGCAAAGCGACTACGGAGTCGGCGTGCGGCTGGTAACCCCAATCGGCCCGGTCCGCGTAGACTACGCCATCGGACGCGGCGGCGGCAAAACGCAGTTCAGCATCGGCCAGTCATTTTAAGCCAACTATATAACAAGACAAAGGAACTTTATGAAGTCACAGAACGCTTTTCATAAGCCGCTTGGCAGGATTTGGGGCACGGCAGGCATCGCCGCCGGCCTGCTGCTGCCTTTCATTGGAACCATGCCCGCGCAGGCGGCCCCGGCGGCATCGGCTGCCACAGGGCAGTTCGGCGGGGTGGATTTGGGCCGTGTGCTGGCTGGCTACAACAAAAAGGCCGACCTGGACGGCCAGATACAGGCGCTTAATGCAAAGCTGCAATCACAGTTCAGCGCCCAGCAGAACAGCCCCCTGCTGACTAGGGATCAACTGAACCGCCTGGGTGTGCTGGCATCCAAAACGCCGCGCACCGATGCGGAAACGGCGGAAATGACCAGCCTTCAGCAGCAGGCCGCCGCCGCCGCCCAGGAGCTGACCAGCTTGCAGCAGAAGGCAAACTCGACCGATGCCGACAAAGCGCGCCTGACAACACTGACCACGCAATTGCAGGGCGGGCAGCAGGCATTGCAGGAAATCTCCACGGCCTACACGGCGCAGGTGCAGGCGGAGCAGGACAGGCTGAGCGCGCGCTTGTCAGACCAAGTGAAAGCCGCTATTGCCGCCGTCGCACAGCAGCGGGGCCTCGCGGCAGTGTTCAACTCGCAGTATGCGGTGTATACAGCCAATGACATCACGGATGAAGTGCTCAAGCGCCTCAACGGCAAGTAGGCTCGCCGCAGGCATCGGCTTAGCCCTGGCTTTCGCGCTTTCCGGGTGCGGGCTGCACCCGGCGCGGGTGGCGCAGATTACGCCGCGCCAGGGCTATGCAGACCTGGACGTTCTGGTGCGCAGCCATCCCGGCTGGCCCGGCGTGGCGCAGTACGATTTGGCCCTGACCCGGCTGCGCAATGCCACGGTGCGCCTGGACAGCCCTGCCGCCGATGCCGCGCTGGCTGTTCTGCCTGCCGACAATGCCGCCGCGCCGCCGTCCCCCACCGTGCTGGTGCGAGGCGAAGCGCAGCAACTGGAAGCCACCCGGCAGGCACAGGTGGCGCGGGTGAGAGAGCGTCGCGCGCTAGCCCGCCAGCGGCAGCTCGCCCCGCTAAAGGCCGCGTGGCAGCGCGAAGCCGATGCCGAGTACGCGCGTCAGGCGCGGCGGGCGCAAGGGACTTATCTGCGGCGCGTGCGTCGGACACTGGCCGACCGCGATGTGCAGCGGCTCAACCTGTCGCTGCAAATCAAAGCCTTGCAGGACATCGTGAGCGGCTGGAAGGCATCCACGCCGCCCACTCCGCGCCTGGCGCAGGCGCGCAAAGACTTGGTACAGAAGCAGGCGCAGCTTGCGCAGCTGGAAACCGCGCGCAGCCAGGCCCTGCTGGCCGCCGGGACAGAGCGCAGCACGGTCATTGCACAGGCCGCCAGGGTGCGAGACACTTACGTGCAGCAATCAACCAGGCAGACAGAAGCCGTGCTGCTGGCCCAAGATGAGCGTCAAACCGAAGTGTTCGCGCAAAGCTTGGTGCGGCAGGAACAGGCCTTGCTGAAGTCTCAGGCGGTGCAGGCGGCGGTTCCTGTGGCTCCGGCAGGGCCGCTGGGAGCCGAAGCGCTTCCTGCGGGGCGCACTCCGCCCGCCCTTTCGCCGGGCAGCACGGCCAAGTCTTTGCGGCAGCTACAGATGGCCCAAACGCGGCTTTTAGCCCAGCGCGCGCGCTGGCTGGCCTTTATTTACGATGATACGCGAGCGGCGGCGCTGGATGCGGCGCAAAAGCGGCATTGGATTATCACTTTCGCGAAAGCCGGGCCAGGGGCGGCGCTGACCGCGCCACTGGAAAAGATATTGGCCCTTGAGGGCTGGAAAACGTGACTTGTTCGCCTCCCAAAGCGCGCACACACAGTAGGCAAAAGAGGATACCGGCATGCAAACGACATTAGGGCAGCTTGCAGCACTTGTGGAAGGCTCCGTGGAAGGAGATGAAACAATCTTCATCCATGGCATTTCCAGCATTGAGGATGCCGAAGACGGCGACATTACCTATGCCGAGAACGATAAATTGCTGGATAGCGCCAGCCGTTCGCGGGCGTCTGCTGTGATTGCTTCGGCTTCGGCGGCGGGGGGCGGCGCGGCTGGCCAAAAGCCTCTCATCCGTGTCAAAAACCCCCGCTTTGCGTTCGCCCAGGTGCTGCGCATCTTTGCCCCGGAGCCGAAGGCGTATCAGGGCATCCACTCCCAGGCGGTGATTGGGAACAACCCGACATTTGGGCAGAATGCTTCGGTGCATGCCCTGGCGTTTATTGGCGACAACGTTACGCTTGGCGACAACTGCGTCATTTACCCCTTTGCTTATGTGGGCGACAATGTCTCGCTGGGCAACAACTGCGTCATCTACCCGCAGGTGGTGCTGCATGACGATACCGAGATTGGCAGCGGCGTGGTCATTCACAGCGGCAGCGTGCTGGGCACGGATGGCTTTGGCTATATGTTTATTGAAAACCGGCATTACAAAATCCCCCAGATAGGCCGCGTGATTGTGGAAGACGATGTGGAAATCGGCGCGAATGTCACCATTGACCGCGCGCGCACCGGCTCTACACGCATTGGCGCGGGCACCAAAATCGACAACCTTGTGCATATCGGGCACAATGTCACCGTGGGCAAAAACTGCGTTATTGTCGCTCAGGTCGGCGTGTCCGGCAGCGTAGACATCGGCGACGGCGTCATTCTTGCGGGGCAGGTCGGCGTCAAAGACCATGTGAAGATCGGCGATGGCACAATTGTCGCCGCCAAGACCGGGGTGATTGGCGATCTGCCCGCGCAGTCGTTCGTGTCCGGCATGTATGGCCGCCCGCATGGGCCGGAGATGCGCGCGCAGGCATTGTACAGCAAGCTGCCGGAGATGAACCGGCATATTCGCGAGCTGGAAGCGCGGCTGGCGGCTTTGGAATCAAAGCCCAAGTGACACGCCCCCGCCGGACACTGGAGTCTGAAAGCGAATGGCTGCGGGGCGTAGGGCTGCATTCAGGCCGCGCCGCTGCTATTCGCCTGTGTCCCGCGCCGCCCGGCGCGGGGCTTGTTTTTGTGGACATAGGCAGCGGGCAGGAAATTTCCGCCCGCCCGGAGAACGTTTCCGACACGTCGCGCTGCACTATTCTGGGGCAGGGCACGGCGCAGGTGCAGACGGTAGAACACGTTCTGGCGGCGCTTTCTGCCCTGGGCATAGATGATGCGCGCATCCAGTCCGAGGGCGGCGAAATGCCCGCGATGGACGGCAGCGCGCTTTCCTTTGCCAAGCTTGCGCAGGCGGCAGGCATTTGCGAGCATGGAGACAACGCCGTGCAGCCGCTTGTTCTGACAACCCCCATAGCAGTGCAGGGCAAAGACGGGGCCTCCATCGCCGCGCTGCCGTCACAAACTTTTCGCATTTCGGTGGTGCTGGATTATCCTGCCCATGCCTATCTCGGCACTTCGGCGGCGACTTTCGGCGGCAGCCCGGACGAGTTTTTGGCGCAGATTGCTCCCGCCCGCACCTATGGCTTTCTGGCTGAACTGGGCTGGCTGAAGGCGCATGGCCTCGCCCTTGGCGCTTCGGCAGACAACGCGGTAGCCCTGGGCGAAACAGGGTACGAGACTGCTCTGCGTTTTTCCAACGAGCTGGCCCGGCACAAGCTCCTGGATGTGCTGGGGGATTTGGCACTCGCGGGCCGTCCTCTTCAGGCGCACGTGCTGGCGTTCAAGCCGGGCCATGCGCTGAATGTCGCCCTGGCGCAAGCGTTGCAGGCGGGCGCGCCCAGGGCGTTTTAAGGGCGTTTCTTGCGCGTGACCCTCCTGTTCCAACGACGGACGAGTTTGTTCCGTCGTTGGTACGCGCGGGGTAAGCCTGAGCAATGCCGCCGAAGCGCGGATAACACACGGCGGCGAACCAGGACTGCCCCAAAAAAGCGCGCCACCGCTGCGCCTTCAGCAAAAGAAAAAGCCGTGTCCCCCTCAGGCGGACAGCGGCAAGGAGATTATTTTGACTACGATGGACATTGCAGCGATCAGGAAAATCCTGCCGCACCGGTATCCGTTTCTGCTGGTGGACCGCATTTTAGAAGTCGATCCCGGCGTGCGGGCTGTGGGGCTGAAAAATGTGACGGTGAATGAAGAGTTCTTTCAAGGGCACTTTCCGCAGAAGCCGATCATGCCGGGCGTGCTGGTCATTGAGTCGATGGCGCAGGTGGGCGGCATTATGCTTTTGTCGCACGAAGAGCACCGGGGCAAGAACGCTTATCTGGCGACGGTGGAAAACTGCAAGTTCCGCCGCCCGATTGAGCCGGGAGACACGCTGATCCATGAAGTAACGATGCTGCGGCAGCGGGGCAACATGGGCAAAGTGCAGTGCATCGCCCGCGTCGGCGATCAGGTGGCGGCGGAAGCGACCCTGATGTTTGCGCTGGTGGACAATTTTTAGACGATAGGCGTGTTTGAGGCGAGCGACAGGCACCGTCGGGGCAGACGGTGGGCAGTGAAAGCAGTTTGAAAGAGACAAGCAGCGCAAGCGTATGAAGATTCATCCAACAGCAGTCGTTGACGCAGGGGCGCAGATCAGCGACGATGCGGAGATCGGGCCGTACAGCGTCATCGGTGACCATGTGATTATTGGGGCCGGAACGCGCGTGCGGGCGCATGTCATCATTGAGCCATTTGTGACACTCGGCGCAAACTGCGATGTGTTCAGCGGAACTGTGCTGGGCGGCATCCCGCAGGATCGCAAGTTTAAGGGCGAAACATCGCACCTGATTATCGGCGACAACAATGTCATTCGCGAGCATGTCACAATCCACCGCGCGGCGGGGGAAAACAACGAAACGCGGATCGGCAATGATAACTTGATCATGGCGTACTGCCATATCGGGCATAACTCTACCATCGGTAATGGCATTATGATGGCGAACATGGTGGGCCTAGCGGGCCATATTGAAGTGGAAGACAAGGTTATCTTCGGCGGCTTTGTCGGGGTGCATCAGTTCGTGCGGGTGGGAAAGATGGCGATGGTCGGCGGCTATTCCAAAGTGGTGCAGGACATTCCGCCGTTTATGATGGCGGATGGCCGTCCATGCAAAGTGCTGGACTTGAACGTCATCGGTCTGCGCCGCGCCAATGTGTCCGCGAAGGCGCGGGCCGACCTCAAGCAAGCCTACAAGCTGCTCTACCGTTCGGATATGAACATGTCGCAGGCCGTAGAAATGGTGGAAGCCGAAGTGCCGTCCGGGCCGGAGTGCGATTATCTGCTGGGCTTTATCCGCAAGATACGGTTCGGCTCCAATGGCCGCCAAAACGATGCGCCCCGCATTTAGAACGCTGCGCCGCGCATTTAGACTGGGCAGGTATCGCGCCAAGCGAGGGCCGTTATGGTGACACCCAAGCCGCTGACAATTGCCTTTGTCGCGGGCGAATTATCGGGCGACCGGCAGGGCGCGGCCCTGCTGGAAGCACTGAAACTGGCTGCCGCGCCCCGGCCTGTGCAGGCATGGGGCATTGGCGGAGCGCGGCTGCGGGCGGCAGGAATGGCGCTGCGGCATGACAGCACGCCGTGGGCCTCTATCGGGATTGCGGCCACGGTTGTCAACGTGCCGTTTCTGCTGCACGCGCTCAATGACATGAAGCGCGCTCTGGCCCGCAATCCGCCGGATGCTTTGGTGGTGATCGATTCAGGGGCGTTCAATGTGCCCCTAGGGCGCTGGGCCAAGGCGCATAAAATATGCCCGGTGTTTTACTATTTCCCGCCCGGCTCGTGGCGGCGCACGGCACGCCGAAGTGGAAAAGGGCTGGCCGACGCCTCCGACCTGGTGGTAACGCCGTTTCCGTGGTCTGAGGCTTTGCTGCGGCAGACAGGAACAAACGCGGCGTTTGTCGGGCATCCGCTGCTGGATTTAGTCAAGCCGTCCCTGCCCGAGTCGGAGTTTTACGAACGCTACGGGCTGGACCCGCTGCGCCCGCTGGTTGCACTGCTGCCGGGCAGCCGCACCTTGGAAATTGAGCATATCCTGCCTACGCTGATTGGAGCGGCGGGGGAGATTACGCGTCGCATTCCGGGCATGCAATTTGCCCTCGCCCTCGCCGACGGCGGCCCGCGCGCATTGGTAGAAGCCGCCATTCGGCGCGAGCAGACGCGGGGCGGGCATGCGGCACGGGTGCAGTTGCTGATGCACCAAGCCGGGGATAAGCTGGCCTCGCTGGCGCACAATGCCTTGACGCCGCCCATTTTGGCAACCAACGAGGGCATCAACGTCCGTGCCCGGCTGGAGGCTGAAGGTGCGCCGACTATGCAGGAAAAAGCCCCGCTCGCCCCCTTGGTCATCTGCGAGGGGCTGACCTATGACGTGCTGGCGCGCAGCGATTTAGTCGTTACCAAAAGCGGCACATCTACCTTGGAAGCCGCCATTCTGCAAAAGCCGATGATTATTGTCTATCGCGGCTCGGGCATTATGGCCTTGGAGTGGAAGCTGCGCAAGCCGCGCGCGGGCGTGATGCATATCGGCATGCCCAACATCTTGGCCCAGGAGCGCTTGTTCCCCGAGCTGATCCAAGACGAGGCCACGCCCGACGCAATTGCCGATTTGGCTGTGTCCCTGCTCTTGCAGCCGGAGCACATGCTGCGCCTGAAAGAAAAGCTGTCCACGCTGATGCAGACGACACTCGGCGAGCCGGGCGGCGTGGCGCGGGCCGCCGAGCTGCTGTACGCTCTGACGCAGAGAAGCGCAAAGCATCCGTTGTGAGCATAACCCCACTATGAGCATCATTACCGAAGATGGAACAAAACCGTCCGGCAAGCCGCCTTTTTTAGTACGCCGCCGCACAACATTCACCTGGATTGCGCCGCTGTGCCTGCTGGCCGCCGCGCTGCATTTCCACCGGCACGACGGCGGCTTGGCGGCGTATGCCGGCGGGATTGCTCTGGTTGTGCTGGGCGAGATTGTGCGCTTTTGGGCAGCGGGCTATATCGCCAAAGATGCCGAGATTGCGACGGGCGGGCCGTATGCCTTTGTGCGCAATCCGCTTTACTTCGGGTCGCTGCTGCTGGCTTTAGGCTACGGGCTGGTTTCGGGGCTGGGCTGGTGGGGCGTGGGCGGGATGCTGGCGCTGTTTTTGCTGTTCCACATGGCGGCGATATTGTTTGAAGAAACATTCCTCAAAGCCACGTTCGGCGCGGCCTACAAAGAGTATTTCAAGCGTGTGCCGCGCCTGGTGCCGTCGCTGACGCCGCGCACGCAGGGGACAGGCGGCTACCAATGGGCGCAGGCGCTGCGCAACCGGGAGCACATTTCGGCACTGTTCGCCCTGGCATTTGTGCTGCTGCTGAGCCTGCGCTTTCTGGTACACTAAGTAAACATGACAAACACCTCGCGTCGCGTGTGGAACTTCATCCTAGGATTTATCCGGCTGGATCGCAAGATTTTGCTGATGGCCTTGGTGTGCGCCGCCGTTTACGCGGGGTTGTCGCTGCTGGTGGGGTATGTCCTCAAGCTGCTTCTGAACCTGATGGCATCGGCAAATGATCTAGATTTGCACGGTCACCGGCAGCTTATCACGGCCCCTGAACTGACGCGCTTGAACTACTACAGCCTGGCTCTGGTAGGAATCTACGCCATCAAGTGGGTTTTTACCTACGGGCAGACCGTCTGCTTTGCCGAGGTAGGACAGCGGCTGGCGCTGCGCATCCGCAATGCCATCTACCAGCACTTGCAGGGATTGTCGCTAGGCTTTTTCAATAACCAGCGCACAGGCGCGCTGATGTCCACCATCAACAACGACGTGCCGCTGCTGCAAAGCTCCGTAAGCAGCCTCAAAGACGTCGCCACGGCCCCGTTCTTGATCGCCGGCGGGCTGGTGATTGTGTTTTGCATCTCGTGGCAATTGTCGCTGGTAGCAATGCTTGCCGTGCCGCTGATGGCCCTGACCATCAATCGCCTCACCCGTGTTATTCGCCAGATCACGTCCAGCACGCAGGACAAGCTGGCTGATGTCAACACGCTGATGGAAGAAACGCTCAGCGGCATTCGTGTTATTCAATCCTTTTCTGGGGAAGGGCACGAGATACGGCGCTTCGCACAGGAAAACCTCGCCGCCAAAGAACTGTCCATGTCTGGCGTGCGCAAGGGCGCGCAGCTCAAGCCCACTATTGACCTTATCGGCGCGGTGGGAGTTGCGGTTGCCCTCTGGTTTGGCGGGTACTTGGTTATCAAAGGCTCGCTGACATTTGGCAGCCTCGGCCTCTTCATTGGGACGCTCAATCAGATCGCGGTTGGCATTAACGGCATAGGCGGGGCCAAAGTCACCTGGGAGCAGGTGCAGGCGGCAGGTGACCGTATTTTGGTCAACGTGCTGGACGTGCAGTCCGATGTGCAGGACGCGCCCGACGCTGTTTCGCTCGGTCAGGTGGAGGGGCGCGTGGAGTTCCGCCATGTCGCTTTTGCCTACAATGAGCATTCGCCTGTACTGCGCGACGTGTCGTTTACGATAGAACCAGGAGAAGTGGTTGCTGTAGTCGGGCCATCCGGCGCGGGCAAGAGCACTATCGCCGATCTGATCCCGCGTTTCTATGACCCGCAGGCGGGGCAAATACTGATTGGCGAGCACGACCTGCGGGCTGTGACCATTGCTTCCCTGCGCCGCCAGATTGGCATTGTGCCGCAGGAGACGGTGCTGTTCGGCGGCACCATTCGCGACAATATTGCGTATGGGAACCCATCGGCGACGCAGGCACAAGTGGAAGACGCCGCGCGCGCCGCCAATATCCACGACGAAGTGGTGCAGATGCAGGGCGGGTACGAGGCTGTTGCGGGTGAGCGGGGCGTGAAGCTGTCCGGCGGGCAGCGCCAGCGCATTGCTATTGCCCGCGCCCTGCTGAAAGACCCGCGCATTCTGATCTTGGACGAGGCGACATCGTCGCTGGATACCAAGTCGGAAGTGCTGGTGCAGGCGGCTCTGGATAACCTGATGCAGAAGCGCACAACATTGGTGATTGCCCACCGGCTGTCCACGATCCGCAATGCCCACAAGATTTTGGTGCTGGAAGCGGGCCGCATTGTCGAATCCGGCACGCACAGTGAATTGATGAGCCTGCACGGCCTGTATGCGCACCTGTATGCCCGGAGCCAGAGCGAAGGGCCGGCCCCGCTTGCTGCTGTTTCCGGCTCCTGAGCCTTAACCGCCATGCGCTTCAAACTTCCCATCATTTCTTTTATCGTGTATATGTACACGCGCTGCATCGCGGCGACCCTTCGCCTGCGCGTGGTGGGAGAGGAGCGCGTTACCGATCTGCAAAAGGCGGGGCAGGGGGTCATTTTGGTGACCTGGCACGGGCGGACGCTCATTCCCATTACGCGCTTTCGCGGGCGCGGCTACTGGGCGTTTATCTCCACGTCGCGTGACGGCGAGTACCAAGACCGCATCTTCCGGCTGTACGGCTGGCAGACTGTGCGCGGGTCAACGTCAGCACGCGGGGCGGTGCAGTCCGCCCTGACTATGATCAAGCACCTCAAAGCAGGAGCCACATTGGCACATACGCCCGACGGCCCGCGCGGCCCGCGCGGGCAGGTGCATGCGGGCGCGATCTTCCTCGCGCAGAAGTCCGGCTGTCCTATTATCCCTGCCGGTATCAGCGCTGCCCCGCGAAGCCAGCTCTCCACCTGGGATCGGTATCTTGTCCCCCATTTGTTCGCCCGCGGCGTGTGGATTTACGGCGAGCCTATCACCATTCCCCCCAATGCGTCCCCAGACGAACAGCATGAGGCCGCCCTGCGCATTGGGGCCGCCATAGATGCTTTGGAACAGGAAGCGGAGCGTCTGGTGCGCGCAGGACGGCGAGCACGGGCACAGGATGTCGGCGAGTGCCGACCCGCTTAGAAGAGTGGGGAGCGCGCCTGTTTGCGGGCGACATGCCTTCCTCCTTGACAACAAAGGCCGTGCTGGCACTTCTGGCAGGCTGCGCCGCGTTGTACGGCATCGGCCTGGAAGCCTATTTAGCCGCCGAGCGCGTGGGCCTGCGCCGCCGGACACGCCTGTCTGTGCCCACAGTCAGCATTGGCAACCTCACAGTGGGCGGCACGGGCAAGACGCCTATGACTCAACTGCTGTGCCGCACGCTGGCAGCAAAGGGCAAGCGCGCCGCCGTTCTTAGCCGGGGGCACGGCGGGGCAGGGAAGAGCGTGCGCCTCGTCTCCGATGGGCAGGGGACAGTCTTGCTAAGGGCCGAAGATGCTGGGGATGAGCCGTTGCTGCTGGCGCGCACGCTGCCCGATGTTCCAATACTGGTAGGCAAAGACCGGCATGCGTCGGGGCGCGAAGCCCTGCGCCGCTTTGCCTTGGATGCCCTGGTGCTGGATGACGGCTTTCAATACTGGCAGCTAGCGCGTAATTTGGACATCGTGTTACTAGATGCGCACCGCCCGTTCCATAATGGTTACCCGTTGCCGCGCGGCCTGCTGCGCGAGCCAAAACGGCACTTGCGGCGGGCGCAGATGGTGGTTGTCACTCGCTCGGAGAGCTTGGACGGCGCAGGCCGGGCTGCGCTCAGCCGCGAGGTCAGCCGCCTGGCCCCTGACATAGAAGTGTACTGGGCGCGGCACCAGGCGCAGGGCTTTGTGCCTGCCGATGACTTGACGGGCGCACTGCTGCCTATAGATGCTCTGCATGGGCGGCGCGTTGTCGCCCTGTCGGGCATTGCGCAGCCCGCCTCGTTTGCCCGCGCGCTGACTGACGATGCCCATGTGGATGTTGCGCGGCACTTAATCTACCCTGACCATGCGCGCTACGGTTTGGAGGCAGTGTCTGCCGCGCAGGCGGCGATTAAGGCTTGCGGTGCCTCGGCCCTAGTGATGACGGAGAAAGATGCCGTGAAGTGGCCCTCTGGCAATACCCTGCCCGTGCCCGTATACGCCCTGCGGACGTCTATGCAGGTGGAAGACGAGGCGCGCTGGGCCGCGTCCGTGATGCGCCGCTTGTTTGGGCAGCCATGAAAAAGCGTTGGTGGCAATGGATAGTTCGGCAGGCGTTTCTGCTGCTGCTGTTTGTTTTCAAGCGCCTGCCCTTGCGCACGGCGCAGGTTTGGGGCGCGAGCGTGGGCCTGCTGGGCTTTGCGCTCTCCAAACGCTACCGGAATGTGGCTTCTCGCAACTTGCAGTGGGCCTACGGCGGCGCGCTGAGCGAGGGGCAGCGCCGCGCCATCGTCCGGCGCGTGTTTGTCCACTTTGGGCGCGCGACCCTGGGCGAGTTTTTGGCCGCACCGTTCCTAGCCCCCGAGACGCTGCGGCGTTTGGTAAAGGCCGACTCTTATGCCGCCATTGATGCCTTGCTTGCGCGCGGCAAGGGCCTGATTTTAGTCACGGCTCACTTTGGCAATTGGGAGCTGCTCGCCCGCCGGGCCATTTTGGAAGGCTACGCTGTGACTGTGGTGGCGCGGCAGGGCGACGATGCGCAGTTTAACTCTCTGACCGATGCCCTGCGCGCAAACGGCGGCTATGAAGTGCATGCGCGCGGGGCCTCTCCGCGCCTGCTCTTGCAGCGATTAAAGCAGAACAAGATTGTCGCTATCCTGCCTGACCAGAAGTCTGACGATGTGTTCGTGCCGTTCTTCGGCAAGCTGGCGGGAACGGTGGCGGGGCCTGCTGTGCTTGCCCTGAAGACCGGCGCGCCGATTGTGCCGATGTTCTGCCCGCGCCTGCCCAATGGCACGTACCAAGTCGTGATTTGCCCTGAAATAGACACCCACTCTACGGGCGATGCCAGAGCCGACACAGTGCGCATTATGGCAGACATTAATCTGGCCGTGGAGAACATGGTGCGCCGCTATCCCGACCAATGGCTGTGGCTGCATGACCGCTGGCGCTTGCCGGCTGGGGAACACCCTGCGTATGAAGACTACCGTGCCGCCGCTAGGCAGCATTGACCGCCTGTTGATTGTCAAGACCAGCAGCATTGGCGACGTTTTGCATGCCCTGCCTCTCGCGCAGGCATTAAAGGACGCCCGGCCCTCGCTCGCTTTAGGCTGGGTGGTGCGCGCCCGGTGCGCCGACATTCTGCGCGGCAACCCCTATATTGACCATCTGTATGTCGTACCCAACAAACCCACCATGCGGGACCTGCTTGCCCTGCGCCGGACATTGCACCGCGCCCGCTATTCGGTGGCTTTGGACTTGCAGGGCTTGCTGCTTTCGGGCCTGCTGGCCTGGCTGTCCGGTGCGCCTGTGCGCATAGGCTGGGACCGCAATCGCGAGGGCAATGCTTTGTTCTTAACTCACCCTGTCGTGCCTGGCAAGGACGCAGCGCGGCACGAGATTGACGCGCTGTTTGGGTTTGCCGATGCGCTTGGCATTCATCCGGCCCACGAGAGCTACCCGCCCCAAATGTATCTCGCTGCACAGGATCGCGCCTGGGCCGACCAGCATCTGGCAGGCTTGCCGCATCCGCTGGTGGCGCTCAATGTCGGGGCGTCCCGCGCCTACAAGCGCTGGCCGCCCGAGCACTGGGCCGCCCTTGCCGACGGCCTTTCTAGCCGTGGCGCGGGTCTGGTGTTTGTCGGCGATAGGGCCGATGCGGCTCTCGCGGCGCAGGTGCGGGCGCTGATGACAAGTCGCGGCCCGGCCATAGACCTGGCGGGGCAGACCAGCCTGCGTGCCCTAGCGTCGGTGCTGGCGGCTTGTGACCTCGCTGTCAGCGCGGACACCGGCCCGATGCACCTGGCCGTGGCCGTGGGAACGCCCACCGTCGCCCTGTTTGGCGGCACCGACCCCCGGCGGCATGGGCCTTACGGCGCACTCCACACGGCTCTGCACAACCCTTTGCCGGGCGCAGTGCCGTCTCGCCGCCCCTCGGATGCTTACGGCGAGGCCTGCATGCGCGCCCTGTCCCCGGACGATGTGCTGCGGGCCATTCCGCTGCTGGAAACTTCTCATGCCTGAAAAGATACTTGTTGTCAACATGAACTACTTAGGCGACGCGCTGCTGACAACGCCGGCCCTGGCCGACCTGCGGCGCGCGTTTCCGCAGGCCCGCATTGACACCATTGTCGGCGCAGGCGCTGCCCAGGTGCTGCGCGGCAGCCCGGACTTGGATACGGTTATTGCGCGGCACGCCAAAGCCGGGTGGGGCCGCCTGCGCGAATTGTACCTGTTGCTGCGAGCCGGGCGCTATTCTACCGTCATCTATCTGCCGCCTATTCCTGGCTATGCCCTGATGGGCTGGCTCGCCCGCACGCCGCGCCGGGTGGGGCAAAGCACCCGCCAGATGAACCCCTTTTTGACTGACCGGCGGCAAGTCCAGGCCGCGCACCTGGCAGACCGCATGCGCGAGACCATGCCTGTTGCGCCGTCTCCCATGCCCGCGCCGGGTCAGCTCACCATGACCCTGGCTTCTCAATCCGTACAGGCCGCGCAGGCAGTATTGCAAAAGCACGGCATCGGCGTGGGCACGGCGTTTTTAGCTGTCAATGTCGGCGCGACCCGTCCACAGAAACGCTGGCAGGCCCTAGCGTTTGCCCAGACTTTAGACCTCCTGCCCGACCTGCCCTGCGTTCTGCTCGGCGCGGGGGAGAACGACACGCTTTTGGCCCGCGAAGTGGTTTCCCTGGCCCAGCGCCCTGATGTTGTCAACTTGGTAGGGCAGACCGATGTGCCTGTTTTGGCCGCCCTGCTCGCCCAAAGCGCCGCTTTGCTCAGCGCCGACAGCGGGCCGATGCACATCGCCAGCGCGGTTGGAACCCCCACCGTGGCCCTGTTCGGCTCCACCGACCCCGCCTTGACCGGGCCGTATGATAACCGCTCGCGTGTCCTGTACGCGCACCTGCCCTGCGCGCCGTGCTTCAAATCTCCCACCTGCGGCGGGCGCTGGGACTGCATGCGCGCTCTTCAGCCCGCCGATGTGGCCCTGGCCCTGCGGGACATCCTGCGCGGGCAACTGTCGCTTCCTTTGCCCGTGCTTTCCGCCGCCGACACCCAATCTTCCGGCACGCCCACGCCGGCGGGAGGGACAGCGTGAGATGACGAGCCTTCCCGACATATCCCGCATCTTAATCGCCACCAAGTTCCGCTTTATCGGCGACACTCTGCTGGCGATCCCCGTGATCCGCGCTGTCCGCGCCCAGTGGCCCCAGGCCCGCATTGTCCTGCTGACCGGCTGCAATGCCCGCGCGCTCCTGGAAAACAACCCCTACTTAGACGAAATCATTGAGTTTGACCCCCGCGGGCGTGACAGCGGCACGGCGCAGTTTTTGCGTCTTGTCGCGCGCCTCAGGGGGATGCGCTTTGATGTCGGCTTTGTGCTGAACCGCTCGTTCCACTCCGCCCTTATCCCTGCGCTGGCTCATGTTCGCCTGCGCGCAGGCTTTGCGTCCGAGGGCCGCACATGGCTTCTCAATCGCCCTGTCCCCTATGACACAGGCAAAAGCGAGATTGACTGCTACTTTGACGTGCTGCGCGCTGTCGCCCCGCACATTCCCACCGACCCGGCTTTGACGCTGTGGCTTTCCGAGGGCGAGCGCGGCGAAGCTAGGTCCCACCTGCGCGAAGCCTGGGGCGAAGACCTGCCGCCCGCGCGGCTTGTCGGCCTTCAGCCCGGCGCAAGCCTGCCGGAGAAGCGCTGGCCCGCCGAGTGTTTCGCCGCGCTCGCCGATGCTCTGGCGCAGTCCGACCCTTTGGTTCGCCTGGTGCTCCTTGGCGGCCCGGACGAGCGCGAGGCTGCCCATCAGATGCTGGCCTGCTGCGCCCCGCAGACCCGCGCGCAAACAAGTGACTTTGTGGGCTGCTTTGACCTGCGCGGGTCCCTGGCCCTGCTGGCAAACTTAGGCTTGTTTGTGGGAAACGACACGGCGATTCTGCACTCCGCCAACGCTCTGGGCGTGCCGACTGTCGCCCTGTTCGGCCCGACCAACCCGCGCAAATGGGGCGTTCCCGGCCCCACGCGCCGCGTTTTAGAAGCCGAGGGCGGCAGAATGGAGGCGCTTTCCGCCGCCGAAGTCCTGGATGCGGTTTGCCTTTTGCGTCCCGTGGCTGCCTCGGCGTAGACGCTTTGTTTACGCATTTCAAGAGCAGTGTCAGCGCCTGCCAACGACGGAACAAAACCGTCCGTCGTTGGTACGGGCTTAACAAGCGAGTGCAAAGCGTTCAGAAGGCGTTGGAGACGGAGTTTAGGAGTCCCTCCCCCGCCTTCGTAAAACTCGCGCTTCCCCTCCCCTGAAGGGGAGGGGTGCCTAAATCTATTGGTTGATCTAGGTAACAAGCCATTCTGCTCTGCCGAACCTTGCAGGATGCACAGCCAATAGCCGAAGAGATCAACTTAGCGTACTAGGCACCCCTCCCCTTTAGGGGAGGGGAAGTCCGAGCCTCGCGAGGATGGGGGAGGGACTCCCAAGCGTGGGGGAGGGACTCCGCAGCCGCTTGCCAATCGGGCGAAACTTGCGTGCCTGCCCAACGTCTGGTATACTAAAGACAACACTATGGCTATTTCCGGTTATCGGCGCGCGCTTGTGATACGGTTCGGCGGGCTGGGCGACATTCTGCTGGCGACCCCAATGCTGCGTACCCTCGCGCGGACATACCCTGGGATTGCTATTGATTTTGTCGTCGGCGGCGGCATGGCGGACGCGCTCTTAGGGCATCCACTGGTGCGCCAAGTCCTAGTTTTCAACAAACGCGGGACGGATGCGCGCCTGGACAAGTTTGTGCCGTTTCTGGTGCGCCTGGCCCGGCAGCGCTATGATTTGACGGTCAACCTGCACCCAAGCGCCAAGTCGTTTGCGATGGTGGCGGCGAGCGGCGCGCGCACCAATTTGACGTTTCGCAAGCAGATGGCGGTGGAGGCACAAACCGGACGAGTTGCCCATGCCACCGACGATTTCCTGAAAGAGCTGCGCCCGCTGGGCATCGCGGAAACGCAGGATCGGCACCTGGACTTTTATGTGCCCCCGGAAGCGCGCGAGTCAGTAGACGTGCTGCTGCAAACGTGCGGGGTAGGGCCGGACACGCGCCTGCTGGTGATTAATCCCGCCGCGTCGCGCCCGCTGAACCGATGGGCTTGGGAGCGGTTTGCCCAAGTGGCGGCTCGCTTTGCTGATGTGCCCGGCGTACGGGTGGTTGTCACAGGCGCGCCGTCATCGTTTCAGACAGTCATGGACGGGCTGGACGAGATGGGCCTGGCGCACAACGTGGCGCAGTCCGACCCGCGCATTTTGAACCTGGCGGGAAAGCTGAGCGTCAAGGAGTTCGGGGCGCTGCTGGGGCGCGCGAGTGCGTTCCTGACCTGCGATACCGGCCCGATGCATATCGCGTCCGCGCTGGACACGCCGATGGTGGTCTTGTCGGGCGCGGCGGACCCGGACCGCACAGGGCCGTTGAACGACAACTCCACGGTTTTGATTGACCGCGCTTTGCCGTGCGTGCCCTGCCGTGACCGCATCTGCCGCCGGGGCGATGTCAAGTGCATGGATGATCTGAGCGTCGCGCAGGTGACGGCGGCTTTGGAAGTGCTGCTGCTGGGGCGCACGCAGGAACCCCGCCTTGCCCTGCCCGTGTTTTAGTATCTGCCAAGAGAGTTTATGACTATTGTTTCCCACGAAGAACTGGCGCGGATTGTCAAACAGCGTCAGGCGCGCGGCGAGCGCATAGTGTTCACCAACGGCGTGTTTGATCTGCTGCATACGGGCCATGTGCGCTACCTGGCCGAAGCGCGCGCGCTGGGCGATGCGCTTATTGTTGCTGTCAACGAAGACGCCTCGGTGCGAAGCTTCAAAGGCGACCTGCGCCCCATCCTGCCTGAAGACGAGCGCGCCGAGCTGCTGGATGCCCTGCGCATGGTGGATTATGTGACATTGTTTGGCACGCGCACGCCTGTGCCGCTCATAGAAATGGTGCGTCCTGCGCTGTATGTTAAGGGCGGCGATTATGCGCTGGGCGATTTACCCGAAACGCCGATTGTACTGGGGTACGGCGGCGAGGTGCAGATACTGGGCCTGGTGCCGGGCCGCTCCACCACGAATATTATTGCCAAGATACACGCCGCCGCGCAGCAAAGCGCGGGCGGGGAAGGATAGCTGCCGGAATGTCTTTATCCATACTGCAAGTGGCGACCGGCTTCCCCGGCTGGGGCGGCACAGAGCTGCATATCCTCAACCTGTCCGACCAGTTGCACCGCCGGGGGCATGACGTGACCATTGCGTGCCGTCCGGGCAAATGGGTGGAAGAGCGGGCGCACGCGATGGGCCTGCGCACTGTCCCCATGGAAGTAAGCCGTCAGCAGGACTGGCACGACTTCCCTGCCATGCGCCGCTTCCTGCGCGAAAACAAGACGGATGTGCTGCACGTACACTGGAGCACGGATATTATCGTGCCAGGCTTTGCCGCCCTGCGCGAGCATGTGCCCGTGCGCGTGCTGTCCCGGCATATGCCGTACCCATTCAAGAATAGATTGGGGACATGGCTGTATAGCCAGCTCTTGTTCTCGCGCATTGTGACTGTGTCCCGCTCTGTGCGCGAGACGCTGCTTGGGTGCGGCGTGTCTCCTGACAAAGTAGAAGTAATTTACCATGGCACGGACGTAGAGGTGTTTGCGCGGACAGAGTATCCGCAGGCCGAGGCCCGGCGCCGTTTGGGCATTCCCGACGGGCATCTCGGCGTGGGCATTGTGGGACGTATCGCGCCGGAAAAGGGGCACAAGTTTCTCCTGGACGCCGCCCTCGCCCTGGGCGACCGCTACCCGCTGCGGTTTGTCGTAATTGGCAACGGCCCCGATGAAGCCACCCTGCGCCAGTCTGCGCAGGACATGGGGTTGGCGGGCAAAGTCATCTTTACCGGCTTTATGGATGATGTCAACAATGCCATGCATGGCCTGGACATGGTGGTCGTGCCGTCTACGTGGGACGAGCCATGCTCCGCTGTGGTGCAGCAGGCAATGGCCCTCTCCAAGCCTGTGATTGGCACGCAGGTCGGCGGCACGCCGGAGATGGTGCAGGAGGGATTGACCGGCCTGCTCGTGCCGCCGTCCAATGCCGCCGCGCTAGCCGACGCGATTGCCGCCCTGGCAGGCGATGCCTTTGGGCGCAGGCGTATGGGGGAAGCCGGGCGTGAGCGTGTCCTGTCGCTCTTTTCCCTAGACGTCATGACCGACCGTATTGAAGAGCTGTACTGCCGCGAGTACAGCGCCAAGCACGGGACGGGCAGGCTGCACAAAGCCCTGGCTTCCTGATCATCGGTTCCGTAACAAGACAAACAAAAATACTGCTCTTTTAACCTGACGATGAGTGGGATTGTAACTTAGGAAGAAGGCCAAGAGGTAGGCTTGCGGTGAAAGTGCTATTGGTGTCGGGTGGGCATCTGCCTATTCCCCCACAAGGCTGGGGCGGCGTAGAGAACTTGATATGGCAGCAGAAGCAGGCTTTGGAGCAGGCTGGGCATCAAGCCGCTATTCTCAATGACTACGTGCGAGGCTTGCGCAGATTTGCGGCAGTGCTAAAGGCGTGTCCGTGGCAATATGATATTGTGCATCTGCATCTCGACTCCTACGCCATGTACTGGCTGATAGTGTCCAGACTGTTTCGGTTTCCTGTGGCTATCTCGACGCATTATGGCTATGCGGCATTTCCTGAGAAGTGGGACAATTCCTATCGGCGCACGTTTCGGCGGATGCGTCGCGCGAGGTATCTTATTCTCATCAGCCATGAGATTAGCGATACTTTCCAGCATCTTGGCTGCCGGGCAAAGATGTTCGTGATCCCTAACGGCATTCATTGCTTGGCAGTCCAGTTTTCCCAGACAGCCTTCAAGCAAAGCATTGTCTTGGGGCGGGTTGAGCCGCGTAAAAAGCAGGCGATGATAGCGCAAGCACTTGATGGGAAGGCCGTACAGTGCGACTTTGCCGGCCCTATTGCCCCAGATGTTGTCTTCAGCCCAAATGACTGCAACACGCACTACTTAGGAGAATGGAGCCGGGAGCAAGTTCACCGGGAATTGACGAATTATGCCTGCCTTATACTCCTCAGTGATGGCGAAGGACACGCAGCCGTCGTGTCTGAAGCGATGGCGGCAGGTCTCTCGCTTGTGCTCAGTCAAGAAGCATCACATAATTTAGATACAAGCAAGCCCTGGATTTATATCGTTGATCGCGATAAAGATGTGCTGAGTGATGTTGTTACGCGGGCAGTTCAAGAGAATAGCCAATACCGAACGCAGATACGCCAGTACTGCGAAGCAAACTTTGACTGGAGCATCATCTTGCCCCGTTACATCCATGACCTTGAATGCATAGCGCGGGAAAATGGTTAGTATGCATCCACATTCAGTTTTGTTAAGCGGCTTTGAGATTGGTGGTGAAGGCGGGCTGCCAGCCATCATCGCCGGGCCGTGCGTCATTGAAAGCTTAGACTTGTGCCGCGCGGTGGCCTCTGACGCGCAGGCAGTATGCCGCAAGCTAGGCTTGCCGTATATATTCAAAGCGTCATTTGATAAAGCCAACCGCACGTCCAACGCTTCCTACCGGGGGCATGGCATGGACGAGGGCTTGGAAGTGCTGAGCGCCATCAAGCGCGAGTTTGGGGTTCCCGTCCTCACCGACATCCACGAAGCGTGGCAGGCCAAGCCTGTGGCCGAAGTGGCGGACGTGCTGCAAATCCCCGCGTTTCTCTCCCGCCAAACCGACTTGCTGGTGGCGGCGGGCGAGACAGGCCGTGTTCTCAACATCAAAAAGGGCCAGTTTCTTGCGCCCTGGGACATGGAAAATGTCGTGCGCAAAGTCCGTGACACGGGCAACGACAACATTTTGCTGTGCGAGCGCGGGGCCTCCTTTGGCTACAACACCCTGGTTGTAGACATGCGGTCGCTGCCGATTATGCGCGCTTTGGGCTGCCCCGTAGTGTTTGACGGCACTCATTCCGTGCAGCAGCCGGGCGGGCAGGGAACCACGAGCGGCGGACAGCGCGAGTTTATCCCGCCTCTTGTCCGCGCCGCTGTGGCGGTGGGCGTAGATGCGCTGTTTCTAGAAGTTCACCCCGACCCCGCCCATGCCCTGTCCGATGCCGCCACCATGCTGCCCCTCAGCGACTTGGAGCCGTTGCTGCAAACAGCGCTTGCCATTGACCGCGCGGCGAATGGGCGCGGCTGACAAGGGCCGTTTTCGACCTCGCGCCCCCCGTGTCGTTGGGGCGCTGCTCTTTCGTTTTGGCGGCTTCACCCTCCTGTACCAACGACGGAACAAATCAGGCCGTCGCTGGAACGCGCGAGAAACGCGCAAACAACGCCGCCTGCCGCCCTTTTCAACGCAAACAAAAACCAATGCTTGACCTTTCGCAAATCGTGCCCGATATTCAGGCCATGGGAACCGAAGCGCGGCGGCGCGGAAACCAGGCTGCCGAGGCGCTTGCTTTGGCCTTGAAGCAGGCGCGCATGGGCGACGAAGCCTGGGCCGACGCGATGGAGAAAGCGCAGGGGGTCAAGCCGCCGTGGCTGGTGGCGGCGTGCAAGCAGGGTACGCCCTCGGCAGTCTGTCCGCTGCCCGGCCCTGCGCCCGAAATGTATACGGCCCTGGCGACCGATGGCTCGCAGATTCCCTTAGACCGGCATGCCCCCGTGCCTTGCTTTCTGCTGAATGTTGGGGAGATTGCCCTGCACTACGGCACAGGAGAGCGTCCTCACCTCGCCTCTGCGGCAAAGCTGTATTACAAAGACGACGACCTGTATACCGGCAAGCCCGAAGAGCAAATGGTGTCGGAAAAGGAAATAGCCACCAAGCGGATGCTGGCGGAAAGCGAGGCCCTGGCCGCGCTGATTGGGGAGCATGGAACTCGGCACGCAGTTGCGCTGGTAGACGACCCGCTGATTTTAGTCTTTGCCGACCAGCGGGAAAGCGAGCGCGAGCAAAAGGCCACAGTTGAGGCGTTTTGCGTGATGCTCACAACAGCGGAAAACAACGCGGTGCCGCTTGCAGGCTATGTCAGCCGCCCCGGCCACCGGGATGTGGTCGGGGCTTTGCGCCTGACATTGTGCGCCGACAATTGCAGCCATGCGCCGCGCGAGGCCTGCCATGCCCTGGCTCATCTGACCGATGCGCAGATGTTTGCGGCCTTGCTCAGCAAGCCGGGTGACCGCTCGCCCCTGTTCGGCAGCGCGGCCCGCAGCCTGGACTGGTACCCGGAGCGGCAGAAGATCAGTTTTTTTTATCTCCATACCGGGCACGAAATCGCCCGCGTGGAAGTCCCGCACTGGGTGGCCGAAGCGCCTGACCTGCGCGACCAGGCACACGTTCTCTGCTTTGACCAGGCGCGCAAGGGGCAGGGATACCCGATCTGCCTGGCGGAAGCGCACGAGCGGGCGGTGGTGCGCGGGCCGGAGCGCGAGGCGTTCGGGCGGCTGGTGGAGAATGCGTTTGTGCGCGAGCGCCTGCCCCTGCTGCAAACGCGCAAGGCGCTGGCAAAGCGCACGCGCATTTTGTGAGCATAACGCCGCTCCAAGGCCAAGTCCCGAATTGGGGTATGATGGCAGGGGAGTAACCGAATGACTGAGAGAAAAGTGTACGCAGAAAGAAAAGTGTACGCGGCCCTCGCGCTGGCGGCCCTGCTGGCTGGGTCCGGCTGTGCCCGGCAGCCGCGCACCGTAGACCAGGTGGCCGGGCCGCTGGCCCCGCTGGACCTGCATGTCGGGCGGACGCCGCCGGGCGGGCCAAGCGAGTCGCCGACCGGGGCGGGCGCGGGCGGGTCAGGGGCAGCGGGCTACGAGGCGGGCCGCGTCGCGGGGCAGAATGCCGCCCCGGTGACCGATGTCAAGCCGCCCGGCTTTATGGCCCCGGTCGGAACAAGCGGGAGCGGGCTGGGCGACTCGGGGCATCCCATTCCGCCCACGCAACCAATTGTTCCGGCCAACAGCAACGGCGTCACGCAGCCGATTTCAGAGCAGCCCACCCAGCTGCCTGTGAATGTGCAAAAGTGACAGGATAAACCAAAGCCCGCCCGCGCTTTTCTCCGTTTATTGGGAGAAAAGCGTGGGCGGGCCTTTTGTCTGCTTATGGTCTGCATAGCCGAAACTAATCCAAACTGACCTTCTCGTTTTCGCCGACATTGGCGGGCTTGCCGGTTGCTAACGTCTGTACCAGGCCGATGGCATGGGCAATTGCGCTGGACGGCGAGTCCCAGTACTCGGCTTTGTGTCCGGTGACTTTCAGCAGAGCAATATCGGGTTCATCCAGGCCCTTGGGAAACCAGGCCTTAAGCTGGGGCTGCCACAGCTCGGTCATCTTGGCCTTGTCGCGCAGGAGCGAGGCCGTGCCCGAGAGCGAAACGTAATTTTGGTTTTTGGGGTCACTGAAGGCAACATTCACCTGCGGGTTGTGCTGCGCTTCCAGCACTTTGTGCGTGCTGGCGTAGGTGAAAAAGTACACATCGCCATCAAACTCCACATTGCCGTTGGTGGACATAGGGCGGGAGCGCAGCGTTCCGTCATCGTCCTGCGTGGTCAGCATGCCGAAATCCATGTTTTTGATCATGTGCGCGATCTTCTGCACATGCTCGTTCTGCTCAGGGTTGCTCATAACATAGTCCTTCTCATCACATAGTCTTCTGTCAACATAATCTTTCTGTCGTGGAAAAGAGTGTTTCCTTCACAACATACCCATATAGCGTATAAACAAAGTCCCATGTGGGAAGAAACAAAATACAAGTTTGCAGCGTCTGAGAAGAAAGCAGCGCTACACAAGGAGACAACATCTATGAACACGACACA
>JAABUQ010003972.1_pt1 | contig 26093 bp, 26 predicted proteins | sample 5560001 | NCBI WGS metagenome assembly JAABUQ01 (sample SAMN10711888, study PRJNA513371) | rock metagenome | isolation source: Antarctica rocks | place: Antarctica: Victoria Land, Finger Mt nord | collected 2015-12-18 | reverse complement strand
AACTCTCGCGGAGCGCCTGGGGGAGGGACGTGGCTCTGTCTGTCGGGTGCTGGTCGGGGTTGCCCACCCGGGTTCCAGGTCGGCTTCCAGTCAGCGGAGTCCAGCCACTGGATCGGCCCGAGCATCGAGACGACGGCTGCGGCCATGTGGGTGAAGTCGATGGTGCTTATCTCATCAGACGGGTGGTGGTAATCCCTGTGCAAGCCGTAGCTGGAGACGGTGTGGGCGACGACGCCTTGAAGAGCCAGGGCGTAATTGTCGGAGCGCCGGAAGAACTGCTCCTTGGGATGTGGATCTTGAACGAGATGGGCGCCATGCCTCCCGAGCTCCGGACCCAGGTCCGAGCGCTCGAAGCCGGTCAGCCAGAGCGTGCCCGGCGGAACGGCAGGGTCGGGCCGACCGATCATCTCGAACTCGAGATTGGCGACGATCGCGGTGAGGGGCAGCGGTGGATGCGCCAGAAAGGCGTGGTTGCCGAAGCCTCCGAACTCCTCGGAGCCAAACAGGGCGAAGAGGATGGACCTTCGGGGGCGTGGACCGTTGGCGAGGAGGTGAGCGAGGGTGAGGACGGCGGCGCTGCCGGAGGCGTCATCATCGGCCCCGTTATAGATCAGGTCGGCTCCCGGCTGCTTGGGGTTCGCCTTGGCTAGGCCGAGGTGATCGAGGTGGGCGGAGAGGAGGATCGCGCCGGCGGCGGGATCGGTGCCCCGGAGGATGCCGATGGCGTTCCAGGTCTCGGTGCGGGGAGTGTCGGCGAAGGCGGAGAGGCGCTGCTGGATAGGGGGAGGGAGGGGCGAAGGGAGAGCGCTGCGCTGGAGAAAGGTGTGGCGATCACCGCCGGGATCGAGCCCAAGTGCCTGCATCTGCGAGGCCGCGAAGAGTGCGGCGATGTGCTCATCGCGGGTAGCCGAGCCTCGACCGCGGAGTTCGTCGTCCGCGAAGAAGCTGAGATCGGCACGAAGTTCGCGCTCAATGGAGGCGTTTGAGGAGGACAAAGGGGCTTTGTCGGCGTCCAAAGCATAATCGGAGCCAGGCGAGGCGGAGCCGAGGGTGATCGCGAGGGCGAGGGATTGGCACCACTGGGAGACAGTCACTGGGCCGAATTATAGTGGGGACTCTCCCCGGAGTGGGCGCGAGCCGTTCCGGATGCGCCGGTGCTGAGAGAGGGTTGGCAGAGGAGATCGTGATGCCGCACAGAGAAGCGAGAACGAGGCTTTGGTTTGCCGTGGTGCTGCTGGGTGTTCTGCCCCTGCTTGCCGGTTGCGACAATTTTTTCGTAAAGGGGTCCGGCCCGGGCGGGGGTGGCGGTGGGACCGGTGGAACAACGATCGGGGGGGCGGGCGCGAACTATGCGTATGTCGTCAATAAGCTGTCGAATACGGTGAGCGGCTTTCTGATTGGAGCCGGAACGCTGACGCCCACGCCGAACTCTCCGTACTCGTTTGGCTTCGCGCCCCAGGCGGCAGTGGTTACGCGCGCAAACAATTTTCTTTATGTCGCTGCACCCGCGGCGGTGTATGCGTTTGGCATCCGTTCGGATGGATCTCTTGCCGGCTCGACGCAGGTGGTGGCGGTCGCGATAGGTACCGAGATTGCTCTGGCCGTGTCGCCGGACGGGCAGTGGCTGTTTGGCCTCAACAGCCAGAGTTCGACGCTTGACGAGTGGCAGATCAACCAGATCACCGGAACGATCACCGCGATGACCGGGGCGCCGTACACCCTGACGACGGGCACTCCACTGCCGCTCGCGTTACGGGTATCGCCTGCGGGCAACTACATCTTTGCGGCGCTTGGAACGGGTGGCGACCACGTGTTTACGCTGAATACGGCCAGCGGGCTGGTGTTGAGCACTCAGCAGCTGAATCTCAACTCGGATACGACGAGCGACAACTCGCTGGTGACCGACAGTACCGGGTCCACGCTCTATATCGCGAGGAGCGGAACGAACGGCGGGCTGGCGGTGTACACCATCGGAGCGGCCGGCCTGTTGCAGCCTGTATCCGGATCGCCGTTCCCCACCGGTCTTGGGACCTTCGACGTGGCCGTCGATGGGACAGGGAAGTATGTGTACGCGGCGAACCGATCGGATGGAACGATCTCCGGGTTTTCAATCGGCTCCGGTGGACGGCTGACGGCCCTTTCCGGATCTCCTTATGCGAGCGGGAGCCTGGTGACGTCGCTGGTGGCAGACCGCTCCGGCAGCTATCTTCTGGCGGCCGCGGCTGGCGGATCGCCCGACCTTACCCTGTATGGCTTCGACGCTGCGGTTCCAGGAAGGCTGAGGTCTCTGACGACGGCTGCGAGCGGAGCCGATCCGGCTGGGTCGACGCAGCTGGCGCTGGCGCATTGAGGCTCGGGCAACATAGGGCCTCGAATGGTACCTGGATGCTGTCTCCGGGATGCCGTTTCCTGGATGCTGTCTCTCTGTTACTTCCAGGGTAGAGGATCTTCTGCCGGCAACACAGAGCTAGGGTTCGGCTAAGCTTGCGGTAAGGTTCTGCCGCGCGCAGCCGATATGATAAGCGTAGCTATTGCCGTGGAGTGAACTCCTACCTTGATCCGGTTGCGAACGCCTGTTGTTGCTCGAAGCTATGCCTTGCTGATCCTGACAGTCTCCCTGCTGCTGGGTGGGTGCTCGCGCTTCGCAGCAAAGATTGCGAAGCAGTACGTCTATGTTACGGCCAAGCAGACCTACCTGCGCGATCGGGTGGCGGCGGTGTCCAATCGGACGGGAACGGTGGAGAACGGTGATCGGCTGGAGGTTCTGGAGCATGGTCGGCGCTTCCTCAGGGTGCAGACCTCAAAGGGCGAGACGGGATGGATTGATGAGAAGGTGGTCGCGACCCAGGAGGTCTCGGATGGCTTCGACAGTCTGAAGACGGAGCATGGGCAGGACCCGGCGGTGGCCTCCGCTGTGGTGCGGGATGACGTGTACCTGCACCTGAAACCGGGGCGGGACACGGAGAAGCTGTACCGGTTGCCCGAGGGCGAGAAGCTGAAACTGCTGCGGCGGGCGACGCTCGAAAAGGCTTTGCCGCCCGGGCAAAGGGCTCCCTCCGCGGCCACGGCTGCTCCCGGTCCTCCATCGGAGTCGGGGAAGGCTCCAGGCCTGGAGGGAGGAAAGAAGGTCGGGGCCAAGAGGCTGCCGGTGGTTGCTGTCCCGACGGAGCCGGCGATGGAAGACTGGTGGCTGGTGCGTGATTCGCAGGGCAGGACCGGGTGGATGGTGAGCCGGATGATGGATGTCGACGCGCCGGAGTCGCTGACGCGCTACGCGGAGGGCCAGCGGATCGTCGGCGCGTACCTATTGACCAAAGTGAGCGATCCCGAGGCGGCGATGGACGACAAAGATGTCCCGGAGTACGTGACGGTGCTGAGCCCGTACAAGGCGGGGCTGCCGTACGACTTCGATCAGGTCCGGGTATTTACGTGGAATGTGAAGAAACACCGGTACGAGACAGGCTTTCGCGAGAAAAACGTGGAGGGCTACCTTCCGATCGAGATCAAGCTGGCTCCGGATCCGTATGCCAAGGCCGCGGCGGCGAGCGTACCGGCGCCAACGTTCAGCTACCGTGTGCTGACGGCGGACGCTCCGGCGGTTGTACCGGACGCGACCACGGGAGCTCTTGTTCCCTCGAAGACGCTGGTCAAAACCTACCGCCTGGAGGGAAACCTGGTTCGGCGGGTGATCGCACCGAACACCCCCGCACCGGAGATCGCGCACCCGCTGCCGGTGGAAGAGAAGAAGAAGGGCAGACGGCGACGGTAGGTTCGCGCGCCCACTCAGCTATAGAAGCGCCGAATGGAGTCGACGACGGTTTGCTGCTCGTCGAAACGGAGTTCGGGATAGATGGGCAGAGCCAAGACCTCGGCGGCGGCGGCTTCGCTCACGGGGAAGTCTCCGGTCTTGTAGCCGAGGTCTTTGAGGGCAGTCTGCTGGTGCAGCGACAGAGGATAGTAGATCTCGCTGCCGATGCCCGAAGCAGCGAGGTGCGCGCGCAGCCGATCCCGCTTGGGCGCACGAATCACATACTGGTGAAAGACGTGGGTGGCGCGCGGGTCGGTGATGGGGAGAACGATACCATCGCTCACCGGTCCCCCTGGCCGCGAGGTGCACAAGCCGGCAGCCTCGAAGAGCCGGTTGTAGCGCTCGGCGACCTCTCGACGCTGCTGGTTCCAGCGAGGAAGGTGGCGGAGCTTTACCTCGAGAACGGCTGCCTGGAGGGTGTCCAGACGGGAGTTCCAGCCGAGTTCGTCGTGGAAGTAGCGCCGCCGCATGCCGTGCGCACGAAGCATGCGGCAGTGCTCGTCGGTGACGGAGGATTCGGTGGTGACCAGGCCGGCGTCGCCCATGGCACTGAGATTCTTAGTGGGGTAGAAGCTGAAGGCGGCGGCGTCGCCGAGAGCGCCCGCGGGAGTGCCGCGCCAGGCGGCCCCGAAGGCCTGGGCGGCGTCCTCGATGAGGAGCAGATTGTACCGATCCTTGAGCGCCCGAAAGGCATCCATATCCGCGCACTGGCCGTAGAGGTGAACAGGCATGATGGCTCGGACTCGAGAGGTCGCACCAGCCTGCTGCTGGATGGCCGTCTGAACTGCCGTTGGAGAGAGGTTGAAGGTGTCCGGATCGATGTCGGCGATCAGGGGTCTTGCGCCGCAGCGCAGGATGGAGCTTACGGTAGCGAAAAAGCTGAAAGGCGACGTGACGACCGTATCGCCTGGGCCGATTCCGACACCTGCCATTGCCAGCCAGAGGGCATCGGTGCCGCTAGCGCAACCGACGGCGTGGGGAGTTCCGCAGGCCAGCGCGGCGGCAGCTTCAAAGCTTGCCACCTGTGGACCAAGAATGAACTGCTGCGAGTCGCAGACCTGCTCGATAGCGCTCAGGATCTCTTCTCGAATCCCGGGGAACTGCCGGATAAGATCGAGCATCACAATAGGTTGTTCAGGCATGCGGGCCATGGAGGACCTTCCCAATGTCTCATGACCGAGGAGACGATCCGCGCCGTTTTCAGGTCATCCGCATCCCTGGGCTGAGGTCAACGAGGACGAGTTGAAATATATGGGTCGATGATCGTATTGTGAAGAGCCTCGACTGATCGCGAGCGAGGTAAAACCGACGGCTTGCTGGGATGTATTGCGGCACGGCAGAGCTCGAAACTCAGGAAGACACAAGGAAAGAGGAGATCGGCCCCATGGATTCAAAGCCGGCGCAGAACATCCAGGACACATTTCTCAATACGGTTCGCAAAGACAAGAGCCCGATTACAATTTACCTGGTCAGCGGGGTGAAGCTTACAGGAAGAATCCGGTCATTCGACAAGTACTCTGTGCTGCTCGAGAACAATAGTCAAGAGCAACTCATCTTCAAGCATGCCATTTCTACCGTTGTAAGTGGCCGCGGAGGGGCACACGGGGAGGTTCGTCCAGAGGCGCGGGTGGAGACGCACCGGCCAGCGGGCGCGGGCGGGGCTGCTGCGGACGCGGCGGGAACGCAGGGCGGTCACTAGCCTTGCCCCGACCTCGAACAGCCTCGGACGCGCCTAACCTTGGCCCTGGAGGGCACGCAACTCCGGGTTCTGCGTCAGGCGCTCCTACTCCGCGATCGTCCCCATTCGCCGAGAAGGCGGTGTTGGTCTCGGTTCGCTTCCGGCAGAACGAAAGTCGGCTACCCGCTTCCGCGATGCTGGCCCGGAGCGCGGCCGCGAAGCCAGGTGCGGAGCTCGAGGCTGGGGGCGTCCCGGACCTCGCCCCGACGTCAGCTTCCGACGAAGAGAGTGGCACGGAAGAGAGTGACGGGGCCACTGCGGAGTTCGAGGAACTGGCCCGGAGCGCGGGAGCTGAGGTGGTTGCAACACTGCACCAGCGCCGTGCACAACCGGACGCGGCAACTCTGGTGGGGCGTGGGAAATTAGATGAGATTGAAGGTGTGGTGGCTTCGACGGGAGCTCACGTGGTGCTTTTCGACCACAACCTTACGCCCTCGCAGCTGCGTAACCTCGATGACCGGTTACCCTGCCGGGTGATCGACCGAACGCAGCTCATTCTGGATATCTTTGCGCGGCACGCGAGGACTCGGGAGGGACAGCTGCAGGTAGAGCTGGCACAGCTCGAGTACCAGTTGCCCCGGCTTTCCGGGCGAGGAAAGGCGATGAGCCAGTTGGGCGGCGGAATTGGAACTCGCGGTCCTGGCGAGACCAAGCTGGAGACGGACCGCCGCAAGATCAATCTTCGTATCGATCATGTCAAGCAGCAGCTTGAGTCCGTGCGGCGGATCCGCCGGCAGCAAAGGCAGAGAAGGGAGGGCGTCCCGGTTCCCGTGGTCGCCCTGGTCGGATACACGAATGCTGGGAAGAGCACTCTCTTCAATGCGTTGACCGAGGCAGGGGTGCTCGAATCATCGCGCATGTTCGCCACACTTGACACCAAGCTGAGACAGCTCAGACTGCCATCTCGGCGGAAGATTCTGCTGTCGGACACGGTGGGTTTTATTCGGGATCTTCCGCACACGTTGGTGACCAGCTTCCGGGCGACACTTGAGGAGGTCGAGCGCGCGGAGCTCCTGCTCCATGTCCAGGACGCTTCCAGCCCGATGCGCGAGGAGCAGCGCGAGCAGGTGCGGCGGGTCCTGGCGGAGTTGGAGGTGAGCGAAACGCCGGTGGTGGAGGTGTTGAACAAGGCCGATCTCCTTCCGGCGGACGAGCTGTCCCTGATGCAGGGAGCGAAGACGGTCGTCGTCTCTGGTCGTGAGCGCACCGGGCTGGATGACCTCCTGCTGGCGATAGACACCTCGTTGACGGCTGACCCGTTACTGGAGGTGAGGTTCAGGCTGCCCCAGACCGAGGGCCGCGCGATGGCTGCGCTTGAAGCGGGGGCAACGATCGAGGCAAAGCGCTTTGAAGGCAACCTGGCGTATCTGACCGCGGTCGGGCCGGCGTCGCTTCTGAATCGCTATCGAAGGTTCCAGCTGCGCGAGACCGCTTAGAGACAAAGCCCTCCGGCGCCTTCTGCGCTGGGACGGCATCTTGTGATTCACAGCTTCGCCGGGTGATTCACAGCTTCGCCGCTGGGCCTTTCCGGTGATCGCTCCTGCGGCGTACGAATGGAACTCACCGCAGAGTCGCAGGCCCAGTTCGGTTATCGTCCAGAGCATGCGGTTATCGTTGTCTGGTGGTTGACACCCCAGAGAGCGCTTTGCTAGAAAGGTCTAGTACCTCCGTGCCTATTGTCCGCTCTCAGACTGCTTCTTCTGGCAGGGTCTGACACGTGTGGCCCGGAAAGGTGTCCCCGACACGCCGCCAGTCACCCCATTACTCGCATGGATCAGATTTTTCATCAACTCGGCGAACTTGTGCTCGGCTCCGTGCCGACGATCATCCTGTTCGTGCTCCTTATTGCCGCGTATGAGGCGCTGATCCGGCGGCCACTCGAGAGGACGTTGGCGGAACGCCGTCAGCGAACGACCGGAGCCGTCGAGCAGGCGCGCGGTGCTCTGACGGCCGCCGAGGCGGAGACGTCGGTTTATGAGGACAAGCTTCGATCCGCAAAGGCAGAGCTCTTCGCGGATCGGGAGAAGCGGCTGAAGCGTTGGGCCGATGAGCGTGAAGCAGCACTTATAGAGGTCCGGCGAACGACGGAAGAGCGCATGAATGCGACCCGTAAAGAGATTGAAGAGAGTGCCGCCAGCGCGCGTGTGCAAATCGAGCTGGCCAGCGGCGAGCTTAGCGCCAAGATTCTGCAGGCCATCCTTCCCAAAGGTATGTCGGTGCCGGAGGCTGGTCAGTGATTTGTTCTGGCAAGCGCCTGGCCGGCCGCAGGAAAGCACACCTTCCGGTCCTTCTCGTTCTCCTGTTTCTGGCGGCTGGACCTGCCTCGCGTGCACAGACGCCGGAGCCCACCGCGACTTCCGCCCAGACAGGGGAGCGAAGTACACCCGAGGCGCAATCTCCGGAGAAGAAGGGCGAAGAGGTCGACGAGAACTACGTGTATAAGCACTCGGCTATCGTCAAGACGCTGGGAGCGAAGCTGGGGATGAACCCCGACCAGGCGGCGACTGTCTTCGAGGTGACCAACTTTGTCCTGCTTGCCGTGCTGGTCGGTTTGTTTCTGGCGAGGTCATTGCCGAAGACGTTTCGGAACCGAACGGGCGTCATCCAGAAGCATCTGGTCGACGCACGGATGGCCACGGAAGAGGCCGCGGCTCGGATGAACAGTGTTGAAGATCGCCTCAGCAAGCTCGATGGCCAAATCGTAAGCATGCGTGCCCAGGCGGAGACGGATTTCGTCGCGGAGGAACAGCGTTTCAAGGCTGCCGTCGAGGACGAGAAGCAGAAGATCGTTGCGGCCGCTGAGCAGGATATCGCCGCCGCGACGAATCAGGCTCGTCGCGAGATTCAGAGGTTCGCTGCGGATCTCGCGATTGATCAGGCGGCCAAGAAGCTGGTGGTAACGGCGGAGACAGATCGCCTCCTGGTGCAGAGCTTCGCCCGCCGACTGATGGCTGGAGACAACAAGGAGGGACAGAACTGATGGCTGTCTTCTCCTCCAGGTACGCGCGAGCCTTTGCACAGGTCGTCTCGGCGACACGGCTTGACAGCGCCGCCTCCCAACAGCAGTTAGCGGATTTCGCAGCCACGCTCGCGAGCAGCCGCGAGCTTCGGGAGGTCCTGATGAATCCCTCGATCCCGCAGGAGCAGAAAGTTCGCATTCTGGACGCGATCTCCGCGCGCCTCGGGATGTTTCCCCAGGTACGGAACTTCCTCGCGGTGATCATGGGACACCAGCGCCTCAGGGAACTCGGCGAGATCCTGACGGAGTACGCTGCGGTCGCGGATCAGCAATCAGGCATGGTGGAGGCGGAGATCACCAGCGCTCGCGTTCTCGACGAGGCGGATCGGCAGGAGTTGGAGGCACAGGTGCAGAAGATGGCTGGGGGCCAGGTACGGGCGACGTACACGCAGGATCCGACGCTGCTCGGTGGCGCTGTAGTCAGGATTGGGTCCACGGTCTATGACGGATCCGTGAAGGGGCAACTGGCAGCGCTCAAACAGCAACTGGCCGAAGGTCAGGTAGTCTGAAGGCGACGCACCCGGGGCGGGAATCAGGCGAAGTACAGACGGAAGACGATCCAGGAATTCGCAGAGTTAGGACATAAGAATATGGCACAGGGTAATGCAATCAAGGCCGACGAGATCACCCAGCTGCTTCGCCAGCAGATCGAGAATTACGAACAACGGATCCAGGTGGATGAGGTCGGAACGGTCATCTCGCTAGGCGACGGCATCGCGCGCGTACACGGGCTCGACAAGGTGATGGCAGGCGAGCTGATCGAATTTCCCCATGGCGTTGCCGGTCTCGCCATGAACCTCGATGAAGATCAGGTTGGAGCCGTGCTGCTGGGGGATTACACCGAGATCAGCGAGGGTGATGAGGTAAAGCGCACCGGCAAGATTATGTCGGTACCGGTGGGCGAGGCGATGATCGGTCGCGTGGTGAACGCTCTTGGCGAGCCGATCGATGACAAGGGGCCGATTCAGACCGACAAGAGCCTGCCTGTCGAGCGTCTTGCTCCAGGGGTAATCGACCGGCAGAGCGTTCGTGAGCCCATGGCCACGGGGATAAAGGCGATCGACACGATGATCCCGATCGGGCGTGGGCAGCGCGAGCTGCTGATCGGCGATCGGCAGACCGGAAAGACGGCGATCGCGCTCGATACGATCATCAACTCCGCGAAGAACAACCTGATTTGTATCTACTGCGCGATTGGTCAGAAGCGTTCCTCAGTGGCGCAGGTGGTCCAGACTCTCGAGAAGTTCGGGGCGATGGCCTATACCGTCGTGGTTGCGGCGACTGCGTCTGAACCGGCACCGATGCAATACCTGGCACCGTTTGCCGCCACCGCCATCGGCGAGTACTTCCGCGACAATGGTAAGCACGCTCTGGTGATCTACGACGATCTTTCCAAGCACGCGGCCAGCTACCGCGAGATCTCGCTTCTGCTTCGCCGCCCGCCCGGTCGCGAGGCGTATCCCGGGGATGTGTTCTACCTCCACTCGCGCCTTCTGGAACGCTCCTCGAAGGTCTCCGAAAAGCTTGGCGGGGGTTCGCTGACGGCGCTGCCGATTATCGAAACGCAGGCTGGCGATGTTTCGGCCTATATTCCCACGAACGTGATCTCGATCACGGACGGCCAGATCTTTCTCGAGACGGACCTCTTCAACTCGGGCGTCCGACCTGCGGTCAACGTTGGTCTTTCGGTGTCGCGCGTTGGATTTGCAGCTGCGACGAAGGCGACCAAGCAGGTGGGCGCGACGTTAAAGCTCGATCTCGCGCAGTATCGTGAGCTTGCCGCGTTTTCCCAGTTCGGTTCGGATCTGGACAAGGTGACGCAGCAGCAGCTCAGCCGCGGACAGCGACTCACCGAACTGTTGAAGCAGCCGCAGTTTCAGCCGCTGCCCTTTGAGAAGCAGGTCGCCATCCTGTTCGCTGGCACGAACGGTCTTCTGGATGATGTTGAGGTAGCTGATCTTCGTGCGTTTGAGGATGGCTTCTACAAGTATCTGGAAGGCTCCTCAGCCTCCGTTCTGGGTGATATCGCGACGAAGAAGGCGCTCGACGATGACCTCAAGGGTAAGTTGACGGCGGCGATCAACGACTACAAGACGGGCTTCCTAGCCGAACGCAAGAACAAGAAGAATCTGAGTCAGCCCGATGCCCCCAGAGCCGGGGTGCCGAAGGAGATTGCGGGCGATCCGGCGAAGGCGTAAACCATGGCAAATGTTCTCGATCTTCGTCGCCGCATACGTAGTGTGAAGAACACGCGGCAGATTACCAAGGCCATGAAGATGGTCTCCGCGGCCAAGCTGCGGCGTGCGCAGGAGCATGCGATGCAGGCACGGCCGTACGCTCGGATGCTCACGAACGTGCTGCAGTCGCTCGTTCGCCGGAGCGACCTGTACAACGAAGAGACGGGTGACATCCTGAACCCGCTGCTAGTCGAGCGTGAGGAGAAGAACGTCCTGGTCGTCGTTGTTGCAGGCGACAAGGGCTTCGCGGGAGCGTTCAACTCGAACATCCTGAAGGCCGCGCAGAACTTTATCACTGATCGCCGCGCGAAGGGTCAGAGCATCGACATCGAGCCGATCGGGCGAAAGTCACGGGATACTTTTCGCAAACGCTATCCTGAGGCGGTCTACGAGCGAACCGAGGAACACTACGACAACGATCTTTCGACACATTTCGAGACGATCCGGCATAGGGCGGAGCCGATCGAGGTGACGGGCGATCACCCCGGTCTTCTGGCAAAGCCTGAGTTCAGTGAGATCAGCAAGGTGAGCCAGTCCATCCTGGAACGCTATGAGCGCGCGGAGATCGATGCGGTCTACCTTGTCTTCAATGAGTTTAGGTCGGTCATCGCACAGCGGGTTATCGTTGAGAAGCTGCTGCCGATCAAGAAGCTTGGCGTGCCTGAGACGACCGAATCGCATGAGATGACCGAAGAGGAGCGGGACGCCGCTGCGCACGCCGCGCAGACCTCGGGCATCAGTGTGGATCCGGCGGAAGAGACGGAGATGGATGCGGAGGCGAAGAAGTTCGGCACCGCCGAGGTCGACTACATCTTCGATCAGGATCCGGAGCGGTTATTTCGAAACCTGCTGCCCCGCTATGTGGCGACGCAGATCTTTCACGCGCTGCTGGAGAGCGTTGCAGCCGAGCATGCAGCGCGAATGACCGCCATGGATTCAGCGACAAACAATGCGGGGGACATGATCGACGACCTTTCGCTGACGATGAATCGAGTCCGACAGGCGGCAATTACGAAGGAAATCATTGAAATTGTGAGCGGCGCTTCGGCGCTGTAGCGAAAGAGAGCCATGGCAGAGAACATCGGAAAAGTCATCTCGATCAGCGGTCCGGCCGTTGACGTTCAATTCGAAGAGAAGCACATGCCGCCTATCTTCCAGGCGCTGCGGATCACAAGCGAGGGCTTCAGCATCCCCACTCCGCTGGATGTGGTGGTGGAGGTGCAGCAGCATCTTGGCGAGGGGCGAGTGCGATGTATCGCCATGGAGGCCACGGAGGGCATGGTTCGCGGGATGAAGGCGATCGATACTGGCGCCGGCATCACGGTGCCGGTCGGGCGAGAGACGCTGGGTCGCGTCCTAAATGTTCTCGGGCAGCCAGTAGACGAGCTTGGACCAGTCAATGCAAAGGTGCATCTGCCCATTCACCGGCAGGCGCCAGCATTCGATGAGCAGTCAACCTCGGAGGAGATGTTCGAGACAGGCGTGAAGGTCATCGACCTTATCCAGCCGTTTTTGAAGGGTGGAAAGATTGGCCTCTTCGGCGGGGCCGGCGTCGGCAAGACGGTCGTCATCCAGGAACTCATCAACAATGTCGCTTCCAAGCACGGCGGTTTCTCTGTCTTTGCCGGTGTGGGAGAGCGCACGCGTGAGGGCAATGATCTCTGGGTTGAGTTCCAGGAGTCGGGCGTAATCGACCTGAAAGATTTCTCAAAGAGCAAAGCAACGCTGATCTATGGACAGATGACGGAGCCGCCGGGAGCTCGTCTCCGTGTAGCTCTGACGGGACTTACTGTGGCTGAGTACTTCCGCGACGAAGAGGGTGCGGATACACTCCTCTTTATCGACAATATCTTCCGCTTCACGCAGGCAGGTTCCGAGGTCTCGACGCTGCTGGGACGTATGCCTTCGGCCGTGGGGTATCAGCCAAACCTGGCGACCGAGATGGGTGAGCTCCAGGAGCGAATCACCTCGACGAAGAAGGGTTCGGTCACCTCGGTGCAGGCGGTCTACGTGCCTGCGGACGATCTTACCGATCCGGCTCCCGCGACGACCTTCGCCCACCTGGACGCGACGACAGTGCTCTCCCGTCCCTTGTCCGAACTTGGGATCTACCCGGCGGTCGATCCGCTCGCCTCCACCTCTCGCATACTCTCTCCCCGCATTGTCGGGCAGGAGCACTATGATGTGGCCCAAGGCGTGAAGCGCATCCTGCAGCGCTACAAGGACCTCCAGGACATTATTGCCATCCTTGGCATCGACGAACTGTCGGAAGAGGACAAGGTCACCGTGGCACGGGCACGCAAGGTGCAGCGATTCCTGTCGCAACCCTTCCATGTAGCCGAGATCTTTACCGGCATCCCGGGCGCGTACGTCAAGGTTGCCGACACGGTTCGAAGCTTTAAGGAGATCATTGACGGCAAACACGATGAGATTCCGGAGCAAGCTTTTTATCTCAAGGGCGGTATTGAAGACGTGCTCGCCGCAGCCGAGAAGATGAAGCAGACCGCATAATTATGGCAGACACGGCAACCAATCCAAGTGCAGACGGGAAGCTGGCGGTTCGTCTGGTAACGCCGGACCGCGTCCTGCTGGATGCGACCGCCGACGCAGTCGAGCTGCCGAGCTCATCGGGCTACCTCGAGGCACTGTATGGGCATGCGCCCCTTTTGGCGGAGTTGGGCGCCGGGGAAGTTCGCTTGCACGGTGGATCCTCGGGAGAGCAGAAGTTTTTCGTCGCCTGGGGTTTTGTCGAGGTCCTACCAGAGCGGGTGACCATACTGGCCGAAGAGGCGTTGCCTCCCCAGGAGATTAACAAGCCTGAGGCCGAGCAGGAGCGGCAAGCCGGCGAGAAGATGTGGGCGGAGGCCGGAGATGATGGTCATCGCTACGACGAGGCCAATGCGATCACGCGGAAGGCAGAGGAGAAACTCGCGTCGGCCGATGGGCAGAGTCGCTAAGGAGAAAGTTCGCCCGCTCTCCTCTTAGATACTCACTACCACCACCCCTTACGCATGGTGATGTGTGTCGCTTACGAGGCCTTCACTCGTTTGGCCACTCTGACTGCAGAATCCTTCGTGCCTTCTGGTGGAATGGTCGATCGCATCTTGGAGTCAAACCGGACTGATGGAGTTTCCGGCGTGTGCGATGCCGCAGCAGCATTGGCGTGCTGTCTGAGCGCATGAATCACGACGCGGAGCATCTCTTCCTCAGGTGCCGGCTTCCCGGTCCATATCTCAAACTGCCTCGCACCTTGCTGCACAAACATCTCGACACCCGTGATCACCGGGATGTTCTGTTGCCGTGCCATGCGCAGCAGATGCGTGTCGACGGGGTTATAGACCAGATCAAAGACTAGTGCCGCGCGGAGGTCGTCTGGCCCAAGCAGAGGAATTCCTTTGGTCCCTGCCATTCCAACGGACGTGGCATTCACGATGACGTCGTACTGACCTTTGGGAAGCGCGTCTTTTTTGAGAGCTTTCGAGTTCGACTGCTTGGCTAGCTTCTGCGCCGTCTCATGGGTGCGGTTCAGGATGAACACGTCCGCTCCCTTGTCCCTGAGACCGAAGACCGCGGCGCGCGCTGCTCCGCCCGCGCCCAAGACCAACACCTTACTTCCCTTGAGCGAGATACGCTTCTCGAGCGGTCCAATCACTCCAGCTACATCGGTATTGAAGCCATATAGCTTGCCGTCATGACCGCGTAGCAGCGTGTTGCAGGCGCCGACCTTCTCCGAGATCGGATCTGTTCGCTCGAGATGGGGCATAATCTCCTGCTTGAAGGGCAGCGTGATACTTAAGCCCTGAATAGGAATCTCGTGTACAAGCTTCAGAAGATCACTGATCTTTGCTGTCTGGAGGCCCAGGTACACCGCATTGAGCGTCTCGCGTCGAAATGCCGTGTTGAGCATTAATGGAGAGAGCGAGTGCTGAACAGGGTTTCCCGCCACGCCGTACACCTTGGTCGCGGCGTCAACCTCGTCGATCCGATAGGTCTCATACAGGGTTCGTGCATCAATCTGCCCTGGTGCTGTCTCTTCTCCCACGGTTGCCGCGGCGAAGGTGAATGCGGAGCCTGCGCGCACGCCGAGCACACGGGAGATGATGCCTGGCGCTCCCATGCAGATCGCGATTATGTTGGACGACGCGCTTACCCGCTCCAGAAAACGGATCAACGTGATGTTGTCGGAGAGGGTTTTTGCAGTTGGAACGATCTTGATAAAGTCGGGTTCAAACTTGAGGATGCGATCGTAGACATGCTGAAGATCTTGTGTTGACGTGAAGTCGTGATAGCTGACGAGGAGCGGGACGCTGGTATCTCGAATCTTTTGCAGATCTGCCTGCTTGAATGCTTCCGCGGACTCGAGCTCTAAGTCGATCATTTTAAAGCCACATAGAGCGGCTTGGCAAAGAATGTCTCGTTCTTCGGCCAAACTTCCTGGAAACCTGCCACCGTTCGATTGGCGTCGGCAGGTTGCGATCGCGGTGACCGCCGCGTTCTCAGAGAGGAAGGTCTTCAGGACCGGCAGGGATAGAAGAGGCTGGTCAAGGTAGTCAAGCCGGATCTCGATGAAGGGATTGTCTTTTACGACAACTGCTGTTTTTTCAACGATTTCGGCGGCTGTCGAACCGGTAATCGCGACGCACACTTTGCCAATTCGGGAGAGGAGGAGACGGGTATTTTGAGTGGGCACAGATGCCTCGTGACAGCGTTCCGCGGTATCTTACAGCTGCAACCGAGTGGATGCAACGGGGTGGGCCAACGCCGCAGTTTATTCTTTCGCTGTCGATGACTTGCTGAGTTGACGTATATAAACCATTTCTTATGTTTCGGATAGACGATGGGGAGAAGGGAAGGTAAGCGCTTGACAGATGGGTCTGAGGTGGTGCGGGTGGCGGGTTGGGAGGAGTTTGGCTGGCTGCGGGCGGGGTTCAGCCGCCGTTGTGGAGGTGTCTCTTCAGCTTTTGGCGGCAAGTCGCTCAATCTAGCCTGGAAGCAGGAAGACGAGGATGGAAATGTTCGCGTAAATCGAGGTCGATTCCGGCGTGGAATTTGTGGTGATTTGGATGGTCAAGACGCGTTTTCGCTGGTCACCCTGCGGCAGGTGCACTCGGACGCGATCCAGGTGGTTCGACGCGAGGGCGGCCCCTTCGAGACAGCGGATGGGAGGGCGGTGCTGGAGGGGGATGGACTTCTGACGGACATGGCGGGTGTGCTGCTTGGGGTGCAGGTGGCGGATTGCGTTCCGGTGCTGCTGGCGGATCGAAGGAGGCGGGTGGTGGGGGCGTTCCATGCGGGGTGGAGGGGGACGCTGGCGCGGATCGTCGCGAAGGGTATCCTGCGGATGCGTGAGGTGTACGGGACGGATTCCGCAGACCTGGTCGGGGCGGTGGGACCATCCATCGGACCCTGCTGCTACTCGGTGGGGGAGGAGGTCGTATCGAGCTTTACCGAGGAGTTCGGGAGCGGGCTGGTGGAGAGGCGGGGGGAGGAGATGTTTCTGGATCTGTGGGAGGCGAACCGGCGACAGATGCTGGAGGCGGGGGTTGCCGCGAGTGCGATCACGGTATTGGGGGCGTGTTCGGCTTGCGCTCGTGACGAGGATGGAGGCCGGGCGTACTTTTCGCACAGGGCGGAGATGGGTGCAGCGGGGCGAATGATGGGTGGGATCGGGATCGTCGCGGGGTAGAAGCGCTGGGTTGCGAGGTGGCGGACAGGCGTGTCCTGACGCGTTGACGTCTGGTCGCAGGCGCCGTATATGTCCCTCCGGGCGGGAGAGATAATGGCATATATGCGTGAACGGGATGCGACGGCGGGGGTGGCTGGGGAGATAGTGGGCGAGGGGAGCTACTGGGTGGTTCGGCAGGGGGTGGAGGAGGTGCGGGATCCGGAGAACTCACCCGCGGTGGGCATGGGGAAGTACCTGGTGGAGACGGGGCAGGAGGATCTGCTTCGGGAGATCAGCGTGTATGTGGAACGGGGGGAGTCGCGGGAGGAGGTTCGACGCTTGTATATGAATGCGGTGGCTTTGCGGGTGTGGCGGGATATGGGCAGGGAGGCGCAGGTGGTGGGGCGACAGAGGAGGCCGGGGAGGGGATCGGAGCTGGGATTTGGAGTTCCGTACAGCGAGTAGAGCGGGTTGGGGGAGTGGGCCTGGCTCAGCTGGGCGTCTCCTTGCGGCAATGGATGACGTAGTGCAGCCCCTCCACCCAGCTCATGCCCTGGGCTTTGGCGAGCGTCATGCAGTGATTGAAGAAGGGCGTGTCCTCCGGGGTGGGACAGGCGGCTTTGAGGAGCTGAAGGATCTCTGAGGTGGGTGGTTGCGCGGGATGGCTGTGTTGTTCCATGGCGAGGGCAGCATAACGAGGACGTGCGGGTATGGGCACTCCCACGATCTGGTCAGCGTTTGTGGGTGTGGTGCGCGAGGCCGCAGGTTAGCGACGGTGGCGGTGAACTTGAGGGCCAGCGGCGAGGGGCTTCGCCGTATGGGGCCAAAGTCGGTGAGGAAGAAGGTAGGTCACGCCGGCAAAGCCCTGCCAGTCGGTGGAGGTGGAAGTGAGGCCGTGATCGAAGCCGGCATCGAGGACGAGGTTGGGGCGGGCGGCATAGCCGAGCGCGAACAGGGCACCAATGGCGTTGCCGCCGGGAGTGGGCTTGCCCGCGCGAGTGGCCGTGACCAGAGGCTGGGTGACGTGCCAGAGCTCCCCGGTGAGTTCAAGCTCCTTGCGGAAGCGCCCTGGCAGGAGGTCGTGCGTGACGGAGATGGACTGGTTGCCCTGGGCGCGCCGGAGATTGTAGGTGAGCGACGCGGGAGCTTCCGCTGCCGAGGGTGTGCGGGTCGGTTGGAGGGTCTGGAGGGTTTGCTGCTCACTGACACCAAAGTTGGAGTCGTAATGGAACTGACCGACATCTCCGCTGATGAGGAGGTTTGCGGACTGGGCGTAGCTGCCGATGTCGATGTCGGGAGCGGAGCCGAGGCGAAGCCGGCGGTTGTAGCCGAGGGCGACGGTGGGGCGGAGGCCGGATTCGAGGACAATAAGACCCTGAATGCCGAGCAGAAGATCGCCGGGGTCGCGGGTGGACGTGGGGGGCCGGTGGGATCGAGGAGCCGGGTTTGGGCGAAGGGCTGCGAGAGGGTTTGCACCATGAGGCGGGGATGGACGGATAGCCTGGACGTCTGGACCAGTGAGACCTGGTGAGCCACGCCAGCGGGGGAGGAGGTTGCGAAGAGAACTCCCTGCTCAAATTGGAGGTAGCCGACGGGTGGGATGTGGGCGGGATTGGTGACGGTTGGGCGGGCGGGGTTGGCCTCCGGGATCTGCGTGTCATCCGGCTTGGAGGTGGAGAGAGCGTTATCGACCTGGACAGGTGTAAGCGGCGTTGCGACTGGATCGGCAGGTTTCTGCTGGACAGTTGTTTGCTGAGCTCGTGCAGGCAAGAGGAGAAGGACGCCAGTACACACCAGAGCTATCCCAGGGCGGGAACAGCCGGCCGGGCGAAGAGCAGGGCGAGAGGCGGCGGGTGCGGATGTGGCTCGGGAAGGGATGGGGCACCGGCTACATGGCGGGAGGATGGTGCGGATCGATGGCTTCGTCGATCTTCTTTTCGACCGAAGGGGCCAGGTGCAGATCGATCTCACCGCCGTGGGTCTTCTTGTTGACGGTGTCGCGAAGCTCTTTTGAGGGTTTGAAGAAGGGGACGCGTTTGGCGGGAACTTCCACCTTGTCGCCGGTTTTGGGGTTTCGGCCGACGCGGGCGTTACGCTGCCGCGTACGAAAGCTGCCGAAGCCGCGGATCTCGATCTTGTCGCCGCCCTTGAGAGCACCGATGACAGCCTCGAAGAGGGTATCGACGATGACCTCGCCGTCGCGGCGAGTGAGATCGCCAAGGGCTGTGACCTTCTCGACGAGGTCAGCCTTGGTCATCGTTGCGTTCTTTTCGCGTGGAGAAGAGGGCGATGCCATTCTGGGTTCCTTCGGGCGCACGAGACGCCTTTCGAGTGAGATGGTTCCAAAAGCGGGTGAGATGTTTCAAACGGGGAGGATCGGCTGTCTGCGAGCCGAAAAGTGTTGTGTGGTGAGTGAGATGCAGGCGAACGCGAAGGGATGCGAAGATCGCTTGCGGAAGCCGAGACAAGGGGCGCGGGCGGCGGGGCAAAGCGAAGCATAGCCGGGTGCGGCGCGACGGGGACGGCGATCGGTCACTTCCACATGAAGTAGAAGCCGGGGGCCTGGTTGAGGAGGTGGCTGGGATTGGGGAAGAGGTCTTCGGTATCGGAGTTGAGGAGGGCGAGGAGACCTTTTTTGGGACTGGCCGGGCGGACGATGTTTGGCTCGCCGGAGATGCCGACGGAGCGGGCGGTATCGATGAGAGCGACGCGAAAGCCGCCGACCTTGTCGATGAGACCGAGGGGGAGGGACTGTTGGCCGGTCCAGACCTGACCGGTGGCGAGCGGCCGGACCTTGTCGTCCGAGGTGTGGCGGCCCTGGGCCACGTCGTGGACGAACTGGGTGTACATGTTGTCGACGAGGGACTGGAAGTAGGCCTGCTCCTTTGGAGTGACGTCGCGGCTGGGATCGCCTGCGTCCTTGAGCTCGCCGGCGTGGATGACGACATTTTTGAGTTTGGCCCAGTGGAGGAGGTCGCCGTAGTTGGTCCACTCCATGATGACGCCGATGGAACCGACGACGGAGGCGTCGTTGGCGTAGATGCGGTCGCAGGCGCTGGCGATGTAGTAGGCCCCGGAGGCGCCGACAGACTCGACGGAGGCGATGATTTTTTTGTGGTTTTCCTGCCGAACGCGGAGGACCTCGTGGTAGATCTCCTGGGAGGCGGCGGCGCCACCGCCGGGGGAGTTGATGTGGAGGACGATGGCTTTGACGGAGGTGTCGTCGCCGAATCGGCGGAGCTGGGTGTCGATCTTTTCGGCGTCGAGGATGACGCCGTCGACGTCGATGACGGCGATCGAGGAGGTGGCGAAGGTGGAGTTGCCATCCTGCGTGGAATTGCGCAGGGCGGACCAGAAGAAGACGGAGAAGAGCAGGGCGACGCCGGCGAGCGAACCGCCGATGACGGCGACGTAGAACCAGGGAGATCGGCGCTTGTAGGGGATGGCCGGGGGTGCGGGGTAGCCGTAGGGGTGCTGCGGGTAGGCTGGAGCGGAGTAGCCGTAGGCCGCGGGCGGGGTCTGCGGGGTGGGAGGCGGTGGCGGTGGCGGTTGGGGGGCGACGAACTCTTCCGACATGGAGAGGAGTTTAGCAGGGCGGGTGTTGCGGATGTGGATGCCGGGGAGTTGCGGAATCGAAACCGCATGGTCAATCGTCCAATAGTTGCAGTATCATGAACCGCGGCGCGCAAGCGTTTCCTAAAACAGGGTAGCGAGATCGATCGAGGCGTGACGAAGAAGATGGCGCACCCGCAGTTGAGCATTGTGATTCCGGCGTACAACGAGGGGTCGCGTATCGAGGCGACGCTGGAGCGCGTGATGCGGGCGGTGGCGGAGCGCGGTTGGGATGCCGAGGTGCTGGTGGTGGATGACGGATCGAGCGACCGGACGCCGGAGATCGTGACGCGGTGGATGGGGTCGTATCCACGGCTGCACTTGGTGCAGAACCCGGGGAATCGGGGCAAGGGGTACTCGGTGCGGAACGGCCTGCTGCAGGCGGCGGGCGAGATTGTGATGTTTACGGATGCGGATCTTTCGGCTCCGATGGAGGAGGCGGAACGGCTGATCGCGGCGATCGACCAGGGTGCGGACGTGGCGATCGGATCGCGCTGGATGGACCGGACGCGGCAGACGATTCACCAGCCGATGTACCGGCAAGTTTTTGGACGCTGCTTTAACTGGATCACGCGGACGGTGATGGGTTTGCCGTTCAAGGACACGCAGTGCGGCTTTAAGGCGTTCAAACGGGAGGCGGCTCAGGTGATCTTTCGGCTGCAGACGATTGAACGGTGGGGGTTCGATCCGGAGATCCTGTTTATCGCGCAGAAGCTGAAGTATGTGATTAGCGAGGTGCCGGTGACGTGGGGGCACGATGAACGCAGCCGGCTGAGCTATCTGAAGGACGGCATGAAGATGCTGGAGGAGATGGCGATGATTCGGGGGAACTCGGTGGCGGGCCGCTACGACGAGGCGATTGCCGCGATGAAGGATATGAGCACGATGGTGACGCCGCAGGTGGAGGCGGGGGTAAAGCCGGTGGTGGGAGTGCAGCGCTAGGTTGCGGCAGGTTTGCATCAGACGTTAATGGAGTGGTTTGCGCGATGGGTAGGTGATCGGTCCTGCGTGCCGGGTTGAAGCGGCGTGGGAGAATAGCGGTGAGCGTGTCTCTGCCTGGCGGCGGGGCCAGATGTGTGAGGTGGGGCTCGGTGTTGCGTTCGGGGTTTATTGCACTCTCTCGGAATCGGCAGATGCGGGCGTTCTCGGAGTACTCTGCGGTGGGCAGGCGGCTTTCGGGCCGGTTTGTCGCGGGGATGTCGGTGGCTGACGCTTTGCGGGCCTGCGAGGAGCTGAACCGGGACGGGATCGCGGTGACGCTCGATTCGCTGGGCGAGAGCGTGACGGCGGAGTCGCAGGCGCGGGCGAGCGCGGTGATCTATCACCAGCTGCTGGATGCGATCGAGGAGCGGCGGCTGGACGCGAATGTGAGTGTGAAGCTGTCGCAGGTGGGCATGGACATCCATGCGGGCCTGGCGGAGGACATTGTGGGCGAGATGGTGGCCCATGCCGCGGCGGTGAACTCGTTCGTGCGCCTTGACATGGAGGGATCTCCGTATACGGAGGCGACCATTGCCATGACGGAACGGCTGCATGCGCGTCCGGGGATGGAGGGGCGGGTTGGAACGGTCCTGCAGGCGTATCTCTACCGGACGGCCGACGATGCCAAGCGCCTGGTGGAGCAGGGAATCCGCATACGGCTGTGCAAAGGCGCGTACAAGGAGCCGGCGGAGATTGCCTTTCCGCGGAAGCGGGACGTCGACACGAACTACGCGGCAGTGATGACGTATCTGGCTGCAAGCGGCGTGTTCTGCGGGATGGCGACGCATGATGAGGCGATCGTGGGCCAGATGCGGGAGTTTGTGCGGGAGACGGGGCTGCCGAAGAGCTCGTTCGAGTTCCAGATGCTGTACGGGATTCGCCGCGACCTTCAGCGCACGCTGCGCGATGAGGGTTTTGGGGTGCGGGTGTACCTGCCGTTTGGAGCGGAGTGGTATCCGTACTTCATGCGAAGGTTGGCGGAGCGGCCGGCCAATGTTTTATTTCTGGCGAAGAACTTCTTCAAGAGCTGAGGTTTGACGGTCACGGCGGGGCCCACCGTCAAGGACGCCGCCGGACGCAGAGGGAACACAAAGGAACCGCAGAGCCGGCCTCTAGTGGGGGGCGAAGGAGTTGGCGGGCAGGGGCGGGGCGGCTTGTCCGGACGGTCCTGTCGGTGCAGCGGGCGGCGGAAGCAGAGGTTCGACCGCGACCAGGTTCGAGAGGGTGGAGCGCTCCTGGTCGGAGAAGCTGCCGCGAATGCGATCCGAGTTGAGCGCGGCCTGACGCTGCTCGGGGGGCAGGCCGCGGAGATCGCGAAAGGCGTGGGCGACGGCCTGGCGGCGTTCGGGCGGAAGATTGGAGAGCTCGGTCATGGCGCCGCGGACCTGCTGGCGCTGCTCGGGCGGGAGGTGCTCCATGGCTTCGGTGCGGGCAAGGACACGCTGGCGCTGGACCGGGGTCATGGAATTGAGTTGCGTGAGCCGCTCGCGCATGCGCTGTTGCACCTCGGGGGAGAGATCGTGAAATCCGGGCTCACGCTCGAGGGCGCGCTGCTGTTCGGGGAGGGGGAGGTTGCTGTGCCGGGTCATCCACTGGGCCAGGTGCTCCTGATCCTTTTGCGGGCCGATGGTGCTGCGCGAGGGCGCGGTCGGCCCGCGGTGGGGCCCAGTCTGAGCGAATACCGACGATGCGGAGATGGCGGATGTGAGAAGAAGAGAGCCGACGGTTTCGAGGAGATATCGGGATGTGGGGTGTAGCTGCATAACGATCCTTGAGGAAAGCGGTCCTGGAGACCCGGTGCGGAAGACCGGGCTCCGTCTCTGTGGGGCGACTGCTGATGAGAGTACCGGGTTCCTCCTTCCGTGTGATGACATTTTGTTGACCTCGGCTTCAGATTGGCCTGGCTCCAAAACGGAGCGGTGCGAGAGTGAAGGCTCAGCTGGTGGGACCGTCGGACGTGCCTACATCCGCGGGTCCGTCGTCCTGGAGGAGGTCCATCGCCTGGAAGGCTTGATCGTTGCGATCGAGTATCTGTAGATCCTGGACGGCGGCGGAGGCGGACGGGTGACCTGGCCTGAGGACGCCCGAGAGACTGGCCGCGGTTCCGCCGCTGATGACCAAAGCGAGGGCGAGCGCGCCGACGAGGACCGGCCGAAGCTGACGTCCAGTGTTGAAGAGCAGGTGAGACCTCAGTCGCTCGAGCCAGCTCTCGGGCGCAGCGGCCTGCTCCTGCCGCAGACGCACGGCAAGACGCTGATCGAACCAAGGCGACGGCTCGGGCGCCTGCCAGGCACCGAGAAGATGGAAGGTGGCCTGGAAGCCGTTGAACTCCGCCAGGCAGGTGGAACACTCGGAGAGGTGGGTCTTGGCGCGCTCGGCGCTGGTCGATGCGGGATCGAAGAGCAGGTCCGGCAGAGCGGATTGACAGTCTTGGCAGTTCATGGGCACCCTTTCTCTGGTTTGCCGAAGTTTGTTTGGGTCGGCGTGGTACCGCCACAAGGATTGAGCTTAGATGAAGTCCTTCAGCTTTTCGCGAAGTGTCTGATAGGCGCGAAAGAGCAGGGACTTGGTTGCGGACTCGGAGAGCTTGAGCACGTCGCCGATCTGCTTGTAGTCCATCTCCTCGTATTTGTGCATGAGGACAGCCGTGCGCTGGCGCTCGGGGAGAGTTTGGACCACATCGCGGATGGCATCCATGCGCTCGCGGCGAAGAAGCGCGGACTCGGCTCCCGGAGTGACGTCGGCGAGATCCGGCGTACTTCCGGTGTCGGAGTCGGCCTCGTCGAGATAGATGGTGGAGGCTGCGCGTTCCTGCCTGGTGTCGCGGGCGTGGTTGACGCCGAGGTTGGTGGCGATTCGGTAGAGCCAGGTGCTGAAACGGGCCTCGGCGCGGTAGGTTTCGCGGGACCGGTAGACGCGCAGGAAGACCTCCTGGGCGAGTTCTTCGGCGACGGCCTGGTTGCGCACCATGCGGAACATGAAATGGACGATCGGTTTGCGGTACTTCTGGATAAGAAAATCGAAGGCGACCATGTTGCCGGCGCGAAGCTCAAGCATGATGGTGGCGTCGTCGACTTCGCTGAAGTCCCCGTCCACGTGAAGTTGACTAGGCAAGGGAGCCGCCGGCGGATTGCGCTGGTCGCCTGTGCTCCCCGTGTATGCTCCCGGACTGATCGCCAAGCTTGCCATATCTTCCGTAACACCATCTTTCCTCGCAGGTTGCGGTGCCAGCGCAGCTCCCAGCAGGGAGTCTGCGGACGACCCTGGCGGGGTGTGCGGAGCGGGACCGGGAGCTGGCGACGGGAGCGGCATGAGATACCGCTATTTTACCGTCCGTATGCCGGGGGAGAGGGCTTACAGGGATGCGTGAGGGTCCCTTTCACCCGAGCGGAGTGGTATCATTCTCGAAATGCTAAGAGAGCGCCTCCTGGCGGGCTCAGGGCGAGAAGATGCTCCGGGGCGCATAACTCAGCGGTAGAGTGCCACCTTCACACGGTGGAAGTCGTAGGTTCGAATCCTGCTGTGCCCACCATCTAAATCAATTGAATACGAGCAGTTTGCGGTTTGGTCATCTTCGGCCAAATGGTCAACTCGTCGCCATTCGTCACCAATTGAGACATCTTCTCAACGGCTTCGCGCTGGTGCGTGGGAGTTGGCTGCGTGTAAATGTCCATTGTGGTCCAGATGTGTGCGTGCCCTAGCTGAGCCTGAGCGTCCTTGGGAGACGTCCCTGATTGCGAGAGCAGGGTTGCGTGAGTTCGTCTGAGAGTGTGCCAGCCGATCCAGGGAGCCCCGATCTGCTTGCCAGCCGGTTTGAGATGACGGGCGAGCAGGTTGGTGTCGCTGTAGGGTGTTCCGGCGCTGGTGGGGAACACCAGACGACCGTGTTCGGTTGATCCTTTCCGGTGCCGCCCCAACGCGACTGCGAGGGCTTCCGGAAGGGGTAAGGTGCGTTTGCTGCCTTTGGTCTTGGGACTGCCGAGAGAACCCCGATAAGCGGCTTGCTGAATCCGCATGGACCGGTTTGAGAGATCGACGTCTTGCCATCGCAAGCCAAGAATCTCCCCGACCCGCAAACCGGAGAGGACACCGGTTTGCACCATCATTCGAACCGGTTCTTCGAGGACAGCCAACAAGCGCTGAATCTGCTCTACCGTAAGCGCATGTTTCTCGTGAACCGATACTTTTTCCGGTAAATCGACGCCGGTTGCCGGGTTCTCTCCCGCGTAATGCCCCACTTCTTTGCTGATTCGAACACCTTCGACGTGAGATTGCGGAGGTGGTTGCAAACCTCCCAACCAGAACCGCCGTCCATTTTGCTCAGCACGAACGATTGGAGGTTCAGGGTGGAAATATCGCAAAGGCGCTTGTGACCAAATGCTGGTTTGAGGAAAGTACACTCACTTCTATTTTCACTTCCTTTGCTTGCCTGGTACCCGCTCGGTAGAGTTCCTGGACTTTACAGCAGTCAAGAGCGACAACTTGTCAACGTATCACCAGTTCAATCAGATCAGAGGCATCCAACCCCCAGAGCCGAACTGGGGTACTGGCCTGTTCACAGCGGTACAGCTAGATGGGGATTACTTTCAGGATCAATACTCCGTATGGGTTGATAACCTCAAGGTAGCTTTTCAATAGCAGAGCAGAACGAAGGTTGCCGATACTTGGTCTGGCCGCCGATGCTTAACGGCCAGACCTATATCAGGCCAAAGTTGCTGGCTGTTCCGGATCGCAGAACCTGTGAGGTAGCCCTGCGCCGGCCGGGAGTTCACTTCAGGAGGTCCGTAGAAACAGTGAAGCGCCGACTTTGCTCCTACGACGTGGCCGCCGTTTCGGATTGTGCATTCGTGTTGAAGAACACTGGGGAGAGATATACTTCTGCGACGTGCGGGACCTTTGCGTCTGTTAAGTTCTACTTGCAACTCGGCCAAGCTCTCCGACGCGCAGTACTCGGGTACCTACCTGTTGAGCACGCCAGCTCGGGAAGAGTATCTCGTCGAAGAGATCGGCCAGGTAGCTCGTTGGCCACCGAC
>JAABUQ010003971.1_pt1 | contig 26093 bp, 22 predicted proteins | sample 5560001 | NCBI WGS metagenome assembly JAABUQ01 (sample SAMN10711888, study PRJNA513371) | rock metagenome | isolation source: Antarctica rocks | place: Antarctica: Victoria Land, Finger Mt nord | collected 2015-12-18 | reverse complement strand
CGGGGATCCTCGCGATACTCGTAGCCTGGCGTACAAAAAACGTCCTGCTGACAATCTTTACCGGCATGGCCTGCTTACTCATCTTGCAGGTGTTTGTGCCACCTCATTAGTGTGCGAGAAAATTCACCTGTGCTGGCTCCTTGGGACGTCCGTTCGTAGAAAGCGATGGATTTTACAAACGGACGTCCCAAGGAGCCAGCACAACGGGCAACGCTCCACAGGTCTTGGTTGCCTTGAGCACCCTGACAATCACTCTGATCCATCGCCCCAGCTCTTCTCAGATTACCGCGACTAGACACCATTTCGCCTCGTGTCCTCACGAAGCTCTTGCCTAACTCCTTTCCTGTAAAGGAGAGAAGTAATAATTCACAAGCCCTGTACAAAGGCACTCCATCTGAACCAGTAGGAACGCCCCAAAGGCTAGATGTCCGGAGCCTGAAGGCCGTGCATGCCCAGCGAGTAGCCGATTTCGCCGCCGTGATGCAGATCATGCTCGATCACATGCCAGACGACCCAGCCGCGCGTGTGAGTATATTTTTGGCCTTCCCACTCATCCTCAAAGACGACTTGCAGATCGCTGGGCGTGTAGCGTGCCAGCGCCTCCTGCATCACCTGCCAGGTGATAGCTAATCCGTTCACCAGTTCACTTGCGGAGCGCATTGGATTGCCGGGTTCATCCCAATGGGAGATAGTGCCGAAGGCGTTATCTCCCTCGCGCAGAACATCGTGATACCAGCCCGCGCGCACTGCGATAATGTGACGCACCAGTTCATCGATTGAACGCAGGTTGGGCGCGGCACGCAGCGCAAGCTGCTCATTGGATAACGGAGCAAGAGCTTTGCTCAATTCGCTCTGATACGTTTGCCAGCCCTCAGTCATAATGGCAAGGGTTACATTCGTGTCACTCATGAATATTGCTCCTCCATGCGTTTTCATTGACCCTTCCAGATTCAACGCCAGTATAGCACATCGGTTTTGTCTCTTTCACAGCAATCATTCACAAGCCCTGGATACTGATAAAACTGCTATAGCGCATTCTCTGTAGATGCAGTATACTTCTTCTTAAAGGACGGAAGAAATGAGGCCGTTTGTGTGAAGGTACGTGATGTCATCAAACGTATAGAAGCTGATGGATGGTATCTTGCGCAGATACGTGGAGATCATAGACATTATAAGCATCCGATAAAGAAGGGAATAGTAACGGTCTCTGGGCATCCTGGAAAGGACATGCCTGTTGGAACATTGCTCAGTGTCTTTAAACAAGCCCAAATAGAGAAAGAGGATTGAGATGGCAAGAATCTTGGTCATCATCGAAAAAGGCGAAAACTCGTATGGCGCGTATTCTCCTGATGTGCCAGGCTGCGTTGCAGTTGGAGATACGAGAGAAGAAGTAGAGCAACTCATGAAAGAAGCCTTACAAGAACATCTTCAGATGATGCGTGAAGAAAATCTGCCTCTCCCTCAGTCTCAGACCGAGGCGGAATATATGGACATTCCGCTTTCAGCATAAATTTGCCTTTCCATTGGTTTATCGCTTTACGTTTAGCCATAAGCACTTGGCGGTTACTGAAGATGATCAGTGATCGCCAGCGTGTCCGGTGTAAAACTTTGTTTTAATTGTAAGACTTTATTTTACGTCTACAACAAGCGGTGCTAGCCCTCTCTCAGCTACTCCACCGTCACCGATTTCGCAAGATTCCTCGGCTGATCCACGTTACATCCCCTGGCAACGGCGACGTGATAGGCGAGCAGTTGTAGAGGCACGCTTGCCAGCAGAGGACTTAGCATCTCAAGTGTTGCCGGGACGTACATTACGTCGTCGGCATGCTGCCTTATCTTCTCATCGCCTTCGGTGGCAACGACGATGATGTGTGCATCACGCGCATGCACCTCTTGCATGTTGCTGACAACCTTTTCGTAGACATGTGAGGCAGTTGCGACTGCAACGAGTGGCACATCAGGATCGAGCAGTGCAATAGAGCCATGCTTGAGTTCACCTGCCGGAAAACCCTCGGCATGAATATAAGAAATCTCCTTGAGCTTGAGTGCACCCTCTAGCGCAGTAGGATAGCCCACGCCACGCCCGATAAAGATCATGCTACTCACGCTTGCCATGCGTTTCGCCAATGGCTCGATCACGTCTTCCTGGCTGCTCGAGGCCTCGTCGAGTACCTTCTGAATCTGTGCCGGAATGCGCTCCAACGCTTCCAGTACCTCGCTCACGGTTTCTTGGGAGATGTGTCCACGCTGCTGACCAAGGTAGAGACCCAGCATGTACAACACGGTGACAGAGGTCACAAATGTCTTCGTGGCAACCACGCCGATCTCTGGACCCGCTTGCAGGTACAGCACCGCATCGGAGAGACGTGTGATTGCGCTGGCGACAACGTTAGTTACGGCAATCACTGGTGCACCATGCTCACGCGCCTGTCGAATACCAACAAGCGTATCTGCCGTTTCGCCCGATTGTGTGACCGCAATACACAGCGTCTCTGGTCCCACGATGGGGTTGCTATAGCGAAACTCGGCAGCGGTCACGGCCTCAACAGGAATACGTGCCCACTGCTCTATCGCATACTTGGCGATAAGCCCTGTGTGAAACGATGTGCCGCATGCAACAATAATAATGCGCTGAATGTTATCAAGCAGACCCGCTTGCTGCATACGCTCTAGCTCATTCAAGTGCAACTGCCCATCGTGAATGCGTCCAAGTAAGGCGTGACGAATAGCGTCGGGCTGCTCATAGATTTCTTTCAGGACGAAATGTGGATAGCCACCCTTTTCTGCCGCCTCTGTATTCCAATCAATCGTCAACGGGTCACGCTGCACAAGTGTGCCCCCCGCGATGGTGGTGATTACCACGCCTTCTGGTCGAAGCGTGACCATCTCACCCTCATCGAGAATCTTGATGGTACGCGTGTGCTTCAGAATGGCTGGAATGTCGGAGGCGAGGTATTGCTCGTGCTCACCCAAACCGATGATAAGCGGACCGCCTCCCTGTCGCGCTCCAACGATCAGGTCAGGTTGCTCACCGCTCACCACAGCGATAGCATACGAACCCTCGATACGCTTTAAAGCGAGGCGTACTGCGCGTTCCAGATCGTGTTGTGCTTCGCCAAAGTACGCACGTGCAATCAGGTGAGGAAGCACCTCAGTGTCTGTCTCGGAGTGGAAGACATAGCCCTCGTGTTGCAGTTCCATACGAAGTTCGGTGTAGTTCTCGATGATGCCATTATGCACAACATTGATAGTACCTGTGCCATCGGCATGAGGATGAGCATTGATATCGTTAGGGCGTCCGTGTGTTGCCCAACGTGTATGACCAATGCCAAGTGGTCCAGGAGCAGGATGAGAGCCATTAGCAACGGAGGCGACGAGATTGGCGATTTTGCCAGCGCGTCGATGTAGTTCAAGTGTGCCATCTGTGGTCAGAACGGCAATACCAGCCGAGTCATAGCCACGATATTCAAGGCGTGTCAAGCCATCAAGCAAAAGGGTAGTAACATCAGTCCCCTGAGGGCCGACGTATCCAATGATACCGCACATGGAGGAAATTTCTCTTTCTTAATACATGTATTGATTTTTGCAAACTCGAAGGGGCATGCCAATTTTGGACATACCTCGTTCATCAATACACACAAAATGCTCACCGAGAGTGTCTTGTGCCAATCGTTACCGATTGGGTTTCTCCGCTCTCTTTTCAGGAGTGTGATCGCCCCTGGAGACTCCCCGCTGACAATCCGAACGGTCTCCACCTCGTCAACCGGCATCTCCTCCGCTGAACCGGTCCATGCGCTACTAGCCAAAACAACATTCCTAATGAACAGTATACCATACTACATTGTTTTATTCTGTGAAATAGTTCATATGTCATGTAAAGGTGTATAATCTGCGTCGGTATGGGCCTAATGGTTTGGTTAAGGAGCACATATCTGATGCGTTCTACTGGTAGAGAAAGCATTTGCAGAGAGGTTGCACATGGCGATTGAACACAGCATTTTGGGCATGATTAGTTTGCGCCCCTGTTCTGGTTATGATTTGAAGACGGAGTTTGAGAAGGGGGCCGCAACACTGCTATCAGCGTCGAGCTTTGGCAGCATCTATCCACATCTCAAACGCCTGGAACAAGACGGTTTGATTGAGGCACAAGAGGAGGGCGGACGACATAAGAAAGTCTACGAGCTGACCGCGAAAGGTTGGCAAGAACTGGCAAACTGGCTTGAGCAGGCGTCAGAGTATCCCGTCCCTATGCGTGACGAGCTGCTTTTGAAAATGTTGTTCTGGGGTTCGGCAGGAAAAGAGCGCACAACACTGATTGAGCAACTGCGCACACGGCGCGAGGAGTCGCTTGACCTCTTAAACTTCATAGGGGAATGGCAAAGAAACGGCACCGCGTTTGTCGATGAATACAATGCGCTGGTATTCTCATATATACGCATGCGCTTAGAGAGCGAACTCACCTGGATTACCCAGTCAATCACACAACTCGAAGGTCCAGCGCAACTTCCACCGCAGGACCCACAATGGCTATCAGTCGTGCAAAAAGCACGCCGCAAGAAGGCGCTAGGCGAAGAACAAGCAAGCATAGAGTGAGGATATATTCTCACTCCACGTTTGCTTGTTCTTCTGCAATTTATAGAGATTCGCGGAACTTGTTGGCAATTGGGAGGCGGCGATCACGTCCAAAGGCTCGGGGTGTGATCTTTACACCAACAGGAGCCTGACGCCGCTTGTACTCGTTGATATCGACGAGCCGTATAATGCGCTCAATAGTGGCACGTTCATAGCCCATTGCCAGCATTTCTTCAAAGCTGCGGTCATCTTCGACATAGGCTTTGAGAATGGGGTCGAGTATCTCGTAGGCTGGCAAGCTGTCAACGTCCTTTTGATCGGGACGCAGTTCGGCGGATGGTGGCTTGTCGATGACCTCTTGCGGAATAACAGGGATGTCGCCAACGCTGTTGCGATAGATGCATAGTTCGTAGACGCGTGTCTTCAAGACATCTTTCAACACCGAGAAGCCACCCGCCATATCACCATACAGCGTGCTATAACCTACGGCCATCTCGGATTTGTTGCCCGTCGTTAACACAAGTGGACCGAGCTTATTGGAAATTGTCATCATGATGTTGCCACGAATACGCGCTTGCAGGTTCTCTGCCGCCAAGCCTGGGTCCTCATCACCAAGGGCAGGTCGCATCATTTTCAGTGAGGTGCGAAAGGTTTCTTCGATGGGAATTGTCAGGTACTGCATTCCAAGGTTTTCCGCGAGCTTTGCAGCATCCGTCTTGCTACCTTCGGACGAATAGCCGGAAGGCATGAGGATACCTAGCACATTTTCAGCACCAAGCGCGTCAACGGCTATTGCCGCGGTAAGCGCCGAATCAATGCCACCGGAGAGACCAATCACAACTTTCTTGAAGCCTGTCTTGCGCACATAATCGCCTGTACCTAAAACAAGTGCGGAGTAAATCTCTTGTAAATGCGGCATCTTTGGCTCGATACGCTGTGGTGCGCCAAGCACAACATGGTTGTTCACCGCTGGTGAAGAAAGAGGGCGTACATCCACAGGAATGATAGCTACGGGTTCATGTGTATCCTCAAAACGAAGTTTCCGGCGACGTGAGTCATGTAGACGCGAGCGGAAAACGGAGGGTGTATCCAGATCAACGATCAGCATGTCCTCTTCAAACTGCCTGGCGCGAGCGATCAACATTCCCTGCTCGTTAAAGACCATGCTGTCACCATCAAAAACAAGTTCGTCCTGTCCACCAACCATATTCAGGTAGGCAACGATCACTCCGTTATCGGCAGCACGCGTTGACAGCATCTCTTCACGTACCGTTCCCTTGCCAGCGTTATAGGGTGAGCCGTTGATGTTGAGAATAACCTCCGCGCCAGCGAATGCCTGCTGCGTCATGGGACCAGTAGGATACCAGATATCTTCACAGATATTGATACCAACATGTACACCGTGAACCAAAAAGAGTGGAGCGCGTTTTCCTGCTTGAAAGTAGCGGTCCTCGTCAAACACACCATAGTTGGGTAAGAAATGTTTGTGATAGACACCAACAAGCTTACCCTCGTAAATAACTGCCGCCGCATTGTAGATGTCATGATCGCGGTCCACAAAACCAATCACCGTCGTTAGCCCTGGGCATTCTTTACTGGCCTCTACAAGATCGGCTAATGCACGCAGATTTGCATCGACAAAGCCGGGTTTGAGGAGCAGGTCTTCGGGAGGATAGCCTGTGAGAGCTAACTCTGGTAGACAGACGATATGTGCTCCTTCAGCAGAAGCCGTTCGCATTGCAGCTTGTATCTTCTGTGCATTTCCTGCTAGATCGCCGACGGTGACGTTGATCTGAGCAAGTGCTACACGGAGTGGGAGATTATTCATTGTTCACTTATCCTTTTTGCCCTTGACGAAACACGCAGAACGCACTACCTTATCAGGCAGAGATATTTATACCTAGTATACTACGAAGGAAACCTTCTTCATGGAGATACGATCTTTTTTGACACTTGATGTCGCATTTATTGTTGTGGTCTACTTTGCATTCCTTTTGTTCATTCATCCACCAAGAAGCGTTGTGTTGCCTTCGCTACTTGGGGGTCTGGTGATGGGCCTGATAAACATACTTGTAGATATTGTAGCCCATTTTACGAATGTATGGCACTACACGATAAGCGGCCTGGTCTTTTATGTACCGCTCCCCTTTTACATCACGCCGATTTTGTTTTACGGAAGCGTGGTCTACCTGCTCATCTGGCGATTTTGGCGTGGGCGTGGTCACTGGTTTGCGCTGACCTTGCTCTTTGGCATTCCCGTTCTGGGAATTCTACGCGATCTTTGGGGTGGTCTGCTTGTGATCTCTCCCTATAACCCAAAATGGTCTAGTCCATTTTCGCTACTGCTTGACATTGCCATGTGGATCGTCATGTTCTACATCGGCTTCTTCATCTTTAGAAGATTAGCCCCGACGCGCAACGAGGTTCTGGTACAGGAGGAACAGGGCACGCGCACAGTTCCCTCTCGACAGCAGTAAAAGTATGCTTTCGCCAACAAACAGCCTGCATAGGCCACTCGTTGGTCAAAGTATACATATTGAATGGTGCTAGCCTGCAAAGAAAATTCGGCGACACTCATCCGAGCATCGCCGAATTTTCTTTGCAGGCTAGCACCATTAGGTTTATTTATTAAGAGCAGCGATTTCTTTCAGGAAAAGTATAAAACCGGACATACTCTTCACCACTTGGTACATTTTCGCTACTACAGGATTTTCCAGGTAAAGACTTCGCAACCGCTCAATGGTACTTTGTTATTAGTAAATAGAAGTTCGTGCATAGACACTTTCTCCATAGAGTATTCTTCGACTAGACCATCTCTGCGCAGGGAGCGTCAAAGTATTTCAAGCTATGTCTTCATACACAACCATAGTTGTATGACAAAGCACATACTGTCGTCAGTTCATAATGATTTCCTGATGACATTGTTGCTAGTATTTGTACACCCATGAAAAAGGGGGAAGGAATGTATGCTTAAACAGCAACGTACACTTAGTTCTCACTTAGAACGACGCAAGCGGATGTCGCCATTGATGCTCATCGCAGTCAGTGTACCAGTTGCGCTCATGTTACTAGCGATGGCTGTGTTTGTCGTGCCACGCCTTGTTTCGTCACACGCAGCGGCAGCAGCAGACAATATGGACTGCTCACTGATTGTGCCGCCCAATCCATTGTCAGCACAAGGATTAGCAACGCCATATCGACTGGTTGCAACAAATCCCGCAAATGGGGCATGTCACGAAGCGACAAAAGCGCAGGCTGCTTTCGTTCAAGGCGCAGTTATTGATCTTAGGACTGGTGCCATTTCTGTCTATAATCCCCTGGTTATTGATGATGGGACACAGCCAGCAGCGCAACCTGTTGTGCCAACGTTGCCTGCCAGAAGTGTTGTTGCGCTCTGGTTTGGGTTCAACGGCAACAACCTGACGCTTCAAGACAAGAATGGAAGCTTGCGACAGGGTCGTTGCGTCAATGGTATCAACAACTCTATCTTTGGACAATTTGCATATTGTAATGCTCCAACCTTCTTCTTCGTCGCCAATTTTGCGATGCGCCGAGGCCAACTCGTCCCACCTGCATTAGGGAGAGCAAACGATGGCAAGACGTGTCCCACCGTTCGTGACTTCAGTGTGGTAGACATGGATCAGAGCGACAACGTGACCACCCAGTATCTTCTTAACGGCAATGGGCAAGTCGCTCAACTGACTGCCGCCAATAGTACCGCATTGACAAACGCTGGTGGTGGTACACAAATGCAGACACCACAGTTGCAGGTCAATGCCAGTGATAATCGTCTGCTCGCTGTCGCATTGGATGGTGCACTGGGTTGTCACCCCTGGATGGCCCCAGATCTTGCCGACCCTGGGCAGATGGTTCCAGCACTACCACTCAACGAGTTGCAGGCCGCGAAGTTTCAGGTTGCTCCTGTAGCAACTGTTCCTGCAAACGACCCAATGGTACTCGTGAATGGTAAGCCAAATCTGTTCAAGCTCAATGCCTACCGCCTGGGTGTCAACCAACCGCTCGTGTTCAACCTTAATAATGCAAGTACAACAACCTACTGCACCAACTTGCTCAACACAGCACCTGCTCGCTTGCAGCTTGACATGCCAACCACACAAAACCGTCCTTCAGCTGATAAAGCTGTAGCGACCAATCTCTTCACCTTTCTGGGTCAGCGCTTTTCCGCGACATTTAGCAATAATGGTCTCAACTGTGCTGGGTTACTAAATCAGCCTAACCCTATCGCAGTTACCGTGGATGGAAATGGTGTGGCAACAGCGGCAACTATTACCGTTCCAAATGGTGGCACACCAACAGGCGGGACAGGTACTCCTGTAACCGGAGGGACAGGCACTCCTGTAGTCGGTGGAACTCCTACTGCGGGTACAGGTACTCCTCTAGCTGGTGGTACGCCGCCTGGAGGTATAGGTACTCCTGTGGCAGGGGGAACTCCTACTGGAGGTACAAACACTCCTGTAAACTGTACTTTTAATGGAACTGTAGTGCCAAATTGTGCAGGGACAGTGACCATTGGTGGACAGGTTTGCACCATTGCAGCAACTGCCACGAATCAGGTGAACATCACGTGTGCAGCAGGTGGACAGCCAGGTCAGCAGACGACACCCACTACACCCACTACACCCACTACACCCACTACACCCACTACACCTACTACGCAGACTACGCCCAGCACACAAGCTACGCCTGGTCCGCAGGCGACTCAACAAGGTCAATAACGTTACATTTGTTTACGTAAAAGAATTGGTCACCCTGTTTACTCAGGGCGACCGTAGAACAATCGTAGGAGATAGTCCTCATGTTTAGAAAACATACTTCACTCGTCTTATCGCTTGGTATAGCACTTCTCTGCATCTTGATTGCTGTAGGGGCCATTCTAATAGCAAACAATCCAGGCATCACGCATGCGAATGGAATAGGCGACTCTGGAATCCAGAATAACCAAAACAACGGTCAGAACAACTACAATAATGGACAGCAAAACAACAACGGACATCATGGCCGCTACACAACTATCGGCAATCTCCACAGCATTTCGACGGTAGCCAGCACTATGTTTGTTGTGGATGCAAACGGCAAGACAATTTCAACCGACGCAAACCCTTATGGCATTGCTATTGCGCCATCTTCAGTAGCGAAGATGCCAGGAGGGCTAAACCCTGGTGATCTGGTCGTCACGAATTTTGGTGCCAATCAGATGGGCAAAACGTTAGTCCGCATCCCTGGCAAGCAAGGACCTGCTCACCTTCTCAATACAAATATGGACAAGGGAACAAATGGTCCTGCTGACGAAGCCTTCAACACGCAGAGCGGCTCCAACTGGGTCGCGAATACCAGTGGAAATAATATCCAGGTATTCGGGACAAATGGAAATCTTAGCGCAACCATCACCAACCCATTGTTCAATATGCCTTGGGGGCAAGCATTCAACGGCGGCATGCACAATCACAATGATGGTGCTACCGGAGCATTCTTCTCAACAAACGCGGCAGACGGCACTATCGACCGCATTGATCTCATTCCTGCTGCCAATGGCGGCAAGGTGACATTCAAGGTCTTCCAAATTGGTCAGCTTGCGCATATGGGCAAACAAACATTCATAGGTATAACCTGGGTTCCCTCGTTACAAGTTGGTGACGAGCACTACAAGGACGTGCTCTTAGCACTCGATACCGTTAACAATCGGATTGCAGCCTATCCAAATAGCTCTACACGCCATACGATGAACACGAAATCAACCAACCAGGGCATTACCGTCTTTAAAGGTATGCCTCTACAGGGTCCTGTTGGTCTCACCGTTAGCCCAACCACAGGTCATCTACTGGTCGTGAACTCACAAAAGAACGATCTTGTGGAACTGAACCTGTCAACAGGCAAAGTCGTCGGGGATGTCCAGATCGACAACGTGCCAGTCGATGCGGCATCAGGAAATGGTTCTGCGTTGTTTGGAGTGGTAGCAACGACAGACAAAAATCGTAATCTCGAAGTCTACTTCACCGACGATAATACGAACACTGTGAACGTGTTACGCCGATAATAGTTCTCTTAGTAAGAATAGCAAAAAGGCAGAGCAGAGGTAATCCCTACTCTGCCTTTTTGCTATCCTTACTTGCTCATCCCCACTACCCATTAGAACAAAAGTCTGTTATCATGTCCATATGAGTAAGCATGTCTCTTTTCAGGGTGGTACCCTTGTTCTCTATGATGTGGACACACGTCCTCCCGCGCCATTTAAGCTTGTGAAGGAGCGATGGCGGTGTGAGGGCTATCATTATGGTGCCATTCAATCCTACTTACAAGAAGAGGCCATACAGGACGGTGTACCACGCTGGAAACCGCTTAACCTGATCTTGCAGGATAAGCGTGAAGCTCACGACTACCAGATCGAAGCGTTGATAGCGTGGGACAAGGCAGGACAATGTGGCAGTATTGTTCTGCCAACAGGGGCTGGCAAAACCTATGTAGCGGTTCAGGCTATTCAGCGTGTAAACCGCTCTACCGTTGTGGTCGCACCAACAATTGACCTCCTGCACCAGTGGTATGCTCGCTTAACAAATGCGTTCGCATGTGAAGTCGGAGTGTACTACGGTGGCGAGAAAAGAGTGTTGCCACTCACCATCACTACCTATCATTCGGCTGGCGATTTGATGGCGGAGTACGGCAATACCTTCAAGCTGATTATCTTCGACGAGGTACATCACCTACCCGCGCCCAATTGGGGTGAGGCCGCATTGATGGCTCCCGCGCCCTTACGCCTGGGACTTACAGCGACTTATCCAGAGGCACATGAGCAGACAAATGGGCGCTGGCGTGTCGATGCACTTGTCGGACCTATTGTCTATACGAAACGTATTGAAGACCTCGTTGGGCAACAACTGGCACAGTATCGTACAGAACGCATACGCATCGATCTCTCAGCGGAGGAACGTACACGTTACGATGCTGACCATGCAATATATATCGAGTTTGTGCGTTCGCGACAACTACCGCGTCGCCACGGCCCAGGCTGGTTGATGGAGTTGATGCGCCTCTCTACACTTGATGCAGAGGCAAGACGTGCCTTTCTCGCACGACAACGCCTGCTTCGACTTCTTGCGAGTTGTGAAAGTAAGCTTGCGGCGCTCGACGCGCTCTTGCGTGAACACTATAACGAACACATACTTATTTTTACCGAGCATAACGCGGTGGTGTATGATATTGCCTCGCGCTACCTCATTCCCGCAATCACGCACGAGACGCCCGCGGCTGAACGCAAAGCGATTATAGATGGCTTTCAAGCTGGCACGTATCGCGCCCTCGTCACTTCCAGGGTTCTCAACGAAGGCATTGATGTCCCTGAAGCAAAGGTTGCGATTGTGCTTGGTGGCACGGCTGGAGCGCGTGAATATGTTCAGCGCCTTGGACGTGTGTTGCGTAAAGTTGAGAACAAAGAGGCAGTCCTCTTTGAGGTTATCGCACGCAAAACACTTGACGTAGGCAAAGCGCAAAGACGCCGCAGACAGAGAAAGATTGACTAATGCTGACCACAGACCTTTTTACAGATGAAAGAAGATTAGGAAAAATAACAGCATATATAGCTACCGTTGTTTTTGCGATTAGTCTTCTCCGCTTTTATTTCATCCCACGACTTAGCTTATCTGCCAATTCAGTAGCACTAGCGGTAATAAATGGATGGTTGCCAATAGTTGCTCATGTGCTTTTGTTTCCAGTCGTTGCTGCACTTCCTGCGCCAAAGTGGGCAAAGGCTGCTGGATACGGCTGGCTTATGATCGACATCACAACCCTACACTAAAACCACCCCAAAGAGATAGGCGACGTATGCTGCTATAAAGATACCTCCCATGAGGCGGTTCATCTTTCCATACCAAATTAACGCGAGCAAAACAAGATGTGCAGCAACCATTACAGGCAAAGCTATCCGCAGGAGATGCACGTCTACAGGGACTTGTCGGATTGTTGCTGCTAGTCCAAGTGTCACAAGCAGGTTATAGGCAAACGAACCAATAATTCCCCCGACTAAAATATCTGCCTGTTTCTTGCGTGCTGCTGTCACTCCCAATGCGATCATCTCCGCGCCTGTCCCTAATGACACGATGGTTGCACCCACGACCCCCTGACTGAGACCTGCAAATTGTGCAAGTCGGAGTGCGCCTTCGACGATTGCTGGCCCCCCTATACCAAGAGCTGCTAGCCCTCCTACAGTGAGTGCTACGGTTTTCCATCCTATCTTGCGCGCATGCGGTCCTTCTTCATCTGCTTCATCGTCTTTTTCTCCTCCCTCTTCCATTGCTTTCCGCTCAACTGCTTGTCTATCTGTGCGAAGCAGAAACACCGTGTATCCCACAAATATGATGAGTAGCAGTATCCCTTCGAGGCGGGTAACAACTCCTGTGAAGAGCAGCACAATGGGGAGTAGAGAAACGAGTGTCGCAATGAGTGCCTCACGCCGCACCTGTTTACTCAACACAATCGGAAAGATGAGTGATGAGAGACCTAATGCAACAGTGACAATGGTTACGTTCGTACCAACGACATTGCCTACAGCTAACGCAGGAGCACCTCGCGCAGAAGCAATCGCAGCTGTTAACATTTCTTCTGGCTCTAGTCCTGCGAGAACGACACCAACCACCAACGCACTTATCCCTAGCCCTCGTGCCACATCCGAAGCCCCATCAAGAAACCAATCCGCACCATAGACTAACAGTACAGTACCAACTATGAGCAAGCCAAGCGTAATTAAAACTGTCATATCATCCTTCTCCTTCCATCGTTTCAGTTTCACGCGCTGCATCTGTTGGTCTTGAGCTTATCTTCCTCAGCTAGGTATGTTTCTTCTTCTTAGATTTTATCCGTGGGCCGTAGATACGCTCTGCCATTGCATCAACGGTTGCTATGACATCTTTAACTACTGGTTTTTGTTGAAAAAAGATAACCTCGCTTGCTGCATCACGAAATGACTCCTCTGTGACATTTAGCCCTTTATACACAAGCAGAAGCAAATGACTGCAATTAGCTTTACGTACTTTTTCGACTTTGCGGCGTAAGTAGTCAGGATGCCAAAACCCTACCAGTTCTAGTATGATTTTACGAGAGTCGTCCTGGTCATCAACAAACGTAAAGTCTGGTATCATAACCGTGTCACCAAGAAGCAGAATTTCACTTTCCCGCCTGAGTTGCCAATGTCCTCGTTTGCTGCCGATTTTTTGTTCAAACTCTTGGGCGAAATCAGCTTCGAGACGACTATCAAAAACACCAGAACGCTTGAAATGGGAACGCAAAGAAGACGTATAATCAAGATTGTAGGTGAGTGGGAGACGTGTTTGGGGGGGATGTACAGTTGCTTGCAACTGCCATCGCTCACATAATAGCAACGCAGGAAGAAATACAGCCATTTGTCTCCCATAACGTATCGTTGATGAAACAAATGGTGAGATTGGTCCATCAAGCGTGATATGATAGCCTCCCTCAGCTTTCGGCTCAGCCCAGAACATCAGCTTGAAATATTTGATGTATCGCCACAAGTCTTTATACGAGCTTGCTGCATCAATAGTGATTTGAGAAGCCCAATACAGTACTCCTCGTGCCAACTCAAGGTTATACCGCGCAATCAACTCGTTTGGTGTCCATTGCTCACCTGTTGCATGTAAAATATAATTAGCTGGCCTATCTGCATAGAGGGTTTCTTCTAAGATATCTGCCATAGTCTCTAATTGACGAGCGACTTCTTGCATAATTTCCAGCCTGGTCTTTGCGTGAAAAAGATGAGGCTTAGAGAAACTAGGTCCTTGACGAAACAGGCACTCTCGTAGCTGAGGTGGTGGTAAGGGTGTTTCTCGTGGAGTAAAGGTTGCTTCTCCACTCATCACCTTCGCTAACCCTCGAATAACAACATAATCAATACGATCTCCCTCGTACTTTTCTAACACTGTTTCCCATTCATAAAATGTGTGGCCGATATGTTGTTGAAAAAGTTTGAGTAAATCGTTGGCGGTTTGTTGCCAGTGGGTATTAGAACTCTCGAGCATATTTACGCATAGTTCCATTCCCCTTTGTCGCAAGAGGGGTCTAACAAGTTCAGCAGTGAGCATGACTTTCCTTTCACTAATCCGAAAGCCTTTTTCAAAACACAAGGATTATATCATCTTCATTCACTTTTTACATAAGAAAGAGCCTAGAACATTATTCTAGGCTCAACTTACAACGATGAACAAAAACATTGAGCTAAGTTATAAAGTCAACGGTGCAGAGGCTGACTCTCACGCCGCTCTTTAAAATTCGCGTCGGGCCGCATCTGCTTGTGCTGCTAGCTGGCGTAGAACTGCAAAGAACTCCCGCGATTGGCCTCTGAAAAGCCCGTCGTCCGTCAAAGCCTTGAGCGCACCCATTGCTGCCCCCTTTGTCTCGGTTGGGCGAATGATCGAAACGGGCGGGAACTTGCGGTTGAGGAAGACGGTTGGCTCGGGCATGATCAGGTTGGTCTGGAAGTCCTCTCCGCCAAAAGGAGGGGCATTGAGGTCTGGAAACACCAACCCATTCGTGGGATCGGTCAGAACTTTCGCATTGCTAGCCTTATCGTGCCAAGTCTGGAAGTGAGCCGTCTCGGTGGGGCCGATACTGAGCAAGATGCGCAAAACTTCTGGATTGGTGACTCTCTGAGCCAGCGATGGGTAAAGGCTGGTGCCGCCTTGCTCGATAAACCCAAAATGGAATGCGGCGGTGTTAGCGATCGCCTGGATGTGGTTATGGGGGGCTAAATCGGCATCGGATCTGGGAATTGCCGGAAACTGCCCGTTCAGCAAACCCGGGATTGCTGGAACGAACGTGTCGCCGAAATCGGGGTTCTTCGTGCGGCTACGGTACTTCGTCCACCAACTGGTGTCCACAGTGAGCTGCATGAGGTTGGTGAGCCGCCCGATGTGTTGAGCGCCGGTCGCTTTACTGCTCGGCAGCGTGCGAAACGTATCCAGATTGACTGGATCGGCGCCCTTCGCAACCAGGTACGCATTGATGAACGTGAAGTGGCTGAACTCATCCTCAGTATTGTCGTGGATATACTGCGGCATGTCCCCATCCAGCGCTACAAGGGCCTGAGTGTAAAGTGTACTTCCGCTTCCCCCTGGGACTTCGCTGTCCTGAACTCCTCCGAGTTCGTTGTATTGCTGCCACAGATCGGTTTCGAGGATTTCCGCGGCAGACAGGAACCTGAGAATTGCCACGTCTCCCCGTGTGAGACTGCCGCTTCTTTCTTCCGCGAAGGCGGGCAAGCCACTTGCCAACAACCCGGCGCCGATAGTTCCAGCACCACCTACCGCGAGTCCCTTGCGCAAAAAGGAACGGCGGCTGTTAGAAATTTTCGACTGTTGAGCGTGCTGTTCCATACTCATCTCCTCCTGAGATGGTTTCGATTTTTGTTCCATGATCTCCTCATAATCGTGAGTCCTCCTAGTAGCACACGGTTTCAGGCCTGAACCAGTACGCCCTGGATAAAGGATGGACATTCATTCTCTGCGGGGTCCCCGTTGATCAATACGCAGAAAGGTTACAAACGCAGGTACTGTATCGACGCACCAAAACCTACAGTAGTGAGGAAAACATTGAGCTAGGTTATAGAGCCAACAGCACATAGGCCCGGCATAGATCAATGAGTCAAAACAGGTAAAGGCTCAATCTTTCTGAACCCCGTGTATGAAGGCGTCAATTTGAGCATCGAGGCATTGCGTGATGTGCCAAGCGAAGTGCTATATTTTAAGAATAAGCCTGTGCTAAAAGATGTGATGGCGACCGTTGAAGCGATGGCAGAGAGAATAACCGTTCTATAGGAGCCTCATTCATGACTCCCAAAGATGGGGGAAGTGGAAGGAATCACGCATCATCTACAATAAAATATCCTAATTGATAGAATGTCTTTATAATCTTTTCTTCATCCTGTATATCGAAAGCAATGTCAACATCATTATGCGCTCTTGTCTGTTTTCCAATCAACGCATCTACGCCCCATCCTCCCGCAATCCATACATGAGCTTGAATGTCCTTAAAGATTTGTAATATTTGAAGAACTTGCCTCGCTGTCGTTTCATTTTTGTTCATATCCTACGAATCCAAAGCATCCTTCAACGGTACCAATCTCTTCTGCAGCGCGTAAATCGCCGCCTGCGTCCTATCTACTAAATGCAACTTCGACAAGATGTTAGACACGTGCGTCTTGACAGTCTGCTCGCCAATCGACAGTTCCATAGCGATTTCGTGGTTGGAGCGACCACGCGCGATGAGTATCAGCACGTCGCGTTCGCGAGGAGTGAGTTCGTCGAGAGGAGATTGTTGTTGCATTTCGCGTAAGACCTTTGCGGCTACCATCGGGTGTAGCGTACTTTCACCATGCGATGCAGCACGTACCGCCGCGACAAGCTCTTGTGGACTACTATCCTTGAGCAGGTAAGAGAGCGCACCAGCTTTGATGACACTAAAGATTTGGTCATCTTCGTAGTATGAGGTCAGAATGATAATGCGCGTGGTTGGAGTGATGCGCTTGATTTCACGCACTGCGGTCATACCGTCCATCCTGGGCATAAGCAGATCAAGCAAAATCACATCGGGAAGTAGAGTGCTGGCAAGCTCCACGGCTTGCTCTCCGTCGCCGCATTCGCCCACAACGCTGATATCGGGCTGCTGTTCTAACAGAAAGCGCAGTCCCTGTCGAACAACTGCATGGTCATCGACAAGAATAATCCGAATCATACGTATACCTCTCGTGGTAAACAGACATGCAGGCGCGTCCCATGACATGGTTCACTATGTAAGAAAAATGTGCCGTGTAACTCCTCTACACGTTCTTGCATCAGGCGCAGACCAAGCCCATGTTGTACATCCAATTTCGCAGGTTGAAATCCTTTGCCGTTGTCAGTTATCGTTAATGATACCGCCTGGGGTTGCGGCTCTAGTGTGAGCGTAATCATACTCGCGTTGGCATGTCGCGCCGCATTTGTTACAGCTTCTTGCGCGATACGTAGCACGGTATGCTCTATTCTCGTGCTTAGTGGTACAACGGCAATATGCGTTGTCACGGTGATACCGAGGCGTGTGTGGTATGCTTTGGCAAGCTCCTCTAACGATTCGGCAAGACCCAGGTGTTCAAGCTGCGATGGACGTAATTCTAGTAACAAGGCTCGCATCTCGCGTATCATATTGGTTGTGGTTTGCTCCAGTGTTGCTATCTGCGGTTGCACAGGCGAATTTTCAGGAACGGCAGTTTGCAGTCCACCAGCGATCATTCTGAGCGAGAAGAGGTCTTGCGAGATGGCGTCATGCAGTTCGCGTGAGATGCGTGAACGCTCAGCAAGGCGTGCATTTGACTCCGCCAATTCTTTTTGTTTCGCCATGCTGAGCGCGAGTTGTTCTGCCATGCGGTTAAACTGATATTCCATCTGTCCCACCTCGTCCTTGCCCTTTACGGGCACACGTTGCGCATAATGACCATCGGCAAACAGAGTAGTGGCAGTGGCAAGGTTACGCAGACGGCGCACGAGCCCAAAAGTTGTCACCATACCAAAGAAAGCTCCGATAGGTGCAACAACGATAAGTAAAATGATACTGCTTCCTATAAACAAGAAAATAAGTGTAGTTATAGCTCGTCCATCAAGGGAGGGTAGTGGAGTTTGTGTGTATAAAGCACCGATAAGTTTGTGCTGACTGTTCCAAACAGGCTCTACCGCATAAGCAACACTGTTTGTCGTCAACGAAACATTCGTATCGCTGTTGGCGGTTCCCTTCAATGCATCTTCAATCACCTTAACTCTATTTGACAAGAGCTCACCACTAGATGCACCTATAGGATAGCGTTTAGGATAAGAGGTAGCAAAAATACGTTTATCAGGAGCAATCAAGAGCGCAAATGTAAACGCTTGCGGTTCCACCTGCTTACCATTGATGTAGGGAACAACGACCACTTTATCGCTCGTGATACTTTCCCCAGGAGTTATAGTAGCTCCAGCATCGCCCAACGTTATTACAGAATGCTTGTCAAGTGTGCCATTCTTAACTTTTGCAGAAACGGTTTGTGTGTACTGCTGTGCCGTCTGGCGTAGTTTAGAGACGATACCACCACCGCCCTTTACGACATATAGGGCAAGAAACGCGAACAGGACAAGTTCCAGCATAAGAACTGCGACCACCGTCACCATCACATATGAAATTGTCATGCGAGCCTGTAAGCCCGCCCAGCGACGCGGTTTTTGCATGCGAGGAGATGCTCCTGAATATTCATAAACGACTACATACAGCAACGGGCGACCACAAGGGTGCGCCCCTACTATATTCCGTAGGTACAACACAATCTCGTGTATAGTAGGGGCGCAGCCATACGCGTTCACTTAAGGGTCGAATGAGGACAAGGGCACCCACAAGGGGATGCCCCCTATCGTTACATCCGTTCAATGCCATTGATATATACGTTGCTCTTTCCCTACAGGTTAAACATTTGTTTGGGCAAGAGCAGAATGTCTAGTTGGTCACATCCCGGCGAACAGTTACAATACATGATACGACGAGGAAGACTAGCAGGTAAACTGCTAGTACAGTCCACGCATGAGCATCAGACAATGTTGCAGGAGCACTTCCAAAGAGCATATGCTTCTGATTCTGTATCAGCGTATCAACATTGTTGTAGATGAAGTAGTCGGGTATCGCCTTCACAAAATCATGCGTCTGTCCGGTCATGCTTTGCGTGACAAGGTAGATAATCCGCGTCAGGATAGGCTCAACGAAGAACCAGACAAGTGCTCCAACGATACCTACAACGGTTGCACGCCCTATGACTCCAAAGGCGAGTGCAACAATTGAGTAGACAAACCACGTAAACATCATATACAGAATGTACAGAAGCATATGTCCAAACCAGCCGGAGGTAAAGAAACTATAGGTTGGTGCGATACCAGAAACACTATTGAACAGGAGTCCAGCAAGTATTCCTACAGCAGCAAGCACCAGCACACCAATAACGATACAGACACTAGTCGCAAGAATTTTTGCAAAGAGAAATTGCAAACGCGTTGGGCCACGAGTAAACATCAAGCGCACCGTGCCTAAACTATACTCGCCACCAACGATAGTACCCATCAGTACCATCGTCAAAATGCCGAGGAAGTTGAACAGGATGAAGCCGACATTATCTAACGAGCTGGGGAGCGTCAGATTAGCGGAGTCGCGCACAACACGCTGATGTTTGGCTTGCTCTAACTGGGCCTGTGTCAACGGCTGCTTCGCGCAAAAATCGCTTTGAATGTTTGGCGCACATATTGGTGGTTGAAAAGATGATGCTGGTCTGTTCGCATCACTCCACGCGAAGAGTCCAAACAGGAAAAAGATGCCAACCATAAACAGCAAACCAAAGCCGAGCAACGCCTTCGACATAAGACGTCGCCGTATCTTGTACAATTCCATCGCCGTCAAGCGTAACAAGACGCTAACATAATCTTGTCTTCCCATAATCACCGAGGGGGTACGCGTAGGGCCAACACCATTCAATTCTGGTAATGATTGCTGTATTGTAGCCATTGTATATCTCTCGCTTTCTCAATCGTCAAGAATTGTTATTGTGCAGATGCACCGGATAGAGCCGCCATACCACGATGTGTTCCTTCTGGTGCGGCTGTCAATTCCAGGAAAATCTCTTCCAGGCTGGCTTGTGCCGGATGCATCTCGGCGATAAAGAGGTTGCGTTGTGCAAGCAATGCGGTGATTTCAGAAGAACGTGCGACTGGTGCGTCTACACGTAACACAGACTTGTCTTGCTCGCTATCATCTATACTAACTGCACGCAGCCACGTTGCAATGCCCTCTTTGGCTTTTTGTAGTATCAAGAGGGCTGCCTGCGTCTCATCGAGGGTATTGAGTCGTACCACAATTTGCTCACCCTGTCGCACAAGGTCTTGTACATTACCTTGTTTGAGCAAGCGGCCCTTTTGCAGAATGGCGACACGGTTACAGACCTGCTGCACCTCATACAGAATGTGGCTCGATACAAAAATGGTTTTGCCTAGTGAAGCTAGGCGTTGAATCAGCAAGCGAATTTCATGCACACCTGCTGGATCAAGGCCGTTGGTCGGCTCGTCAAGCAGAACCAGTTCAGGGTCGGTGAGCAGAGCGGCCCCAATGCCCAGGCGTTGTTTCATGCCTAACGAGTATTTGCGGAAGGCATCATTCGCTTGCTCACGCAAATCGACGATATCCAGCACCTCTTCAATGCGGCGGCTGCTCGCCTTACCCAATTTCATTCCCGAGCCAGCCGCTATCGAACGCAGGTTATCAATACCCGACAAGTACGGATAGAAAACAGGCGTTTCAATGATCGCGCCTAGACGTGGCAGAATAGCTTGCATGTGGAAACTATTGTCCATGCCGAAGAGGGAGATGGAACCAGAGGTTGGGCGAATAAGGCCAAGCAACATACGAATGGTCGTTGTCTTGCCTGAGCCATTGGGACCAAGAAAGCCAAACACGTCGCCGCGCATGACCTCAAGTTCCAGGTTGTTGACCGCTACAAGGCTGCCAAATGTTTTTGTCAGTTCATGAGTATGAATAACGCTTTGATTGCTATCATCAGTCATATGTGTAACTCCTCTTTCATAGTGATGTACACGAGAAGTGTAACACTGTTACGTTCAGAAGAGATCACACATGAGATTGATTGCACCTCATACTTTTGTAGGGGTGTCACTATAGATATGAATAGATAACGGGCACAAAAAATAGGTCACGGCGTTCTAAACGCATCGTGACCTATTTTTTGTGCCCGTTATCTATTTCTCGGCATCGGCATCGACGAAGATTTGTGCTGGTCGGCGAATGAGCGAACTACGTGGAGCAAAGCCACCAGTTCCCTGCGCACCTGATGCGTTGCCAAAGGATGTTGTCGTATTGTTCGCATCTGCGAAACGTTTTGTCATAGGTTGTATTGCGACTTGTCCACCTGGCGTCTCTGACGTGTGCTCAACATCGACGACTTGCACCATCTCAAAACCACGGCGCAGAGTCATCATGTCGCGCATGAAACAAGCAACGGCAGAGGCAGCCGAACCTTTTTCCTTTGAGGTATCATAACGTCGTGCGGTCGCTTCGCCAGCCGCTTGTGCAGCTTTTGCCATTGGGTCCGATGTCTTGGCAGCATAGGCATCCTGGAAAATGTCGTCCCAACTGCCCCACCTGCCGCGTAGCGGTTTCCAACCAAGCTGACTATCACTAACAGTACGCCACTTCTCCTCGGTGAACTGTATCCAATCGTCAAGTAAACGCGCATAAGCATCAACCTGCTGGCGCAAACGCTCTTCCTCTTCCGAAGGACGCTGCGGAAAACTCTGTGGGAACCCATCTGTCTGTGGAAAGCCCATCTGCGGCTGACCAGCGTATTGACCCGAAAACATACTTTGTTGTGAAGAATTGCCATTGAAGTAGCCAGAGTTCAACCCGGGCAACATGCCAGTATTGGCTAATGTAGCAAAATCAGGAGCCATTTGACCATTTGGCATGCTAAGTAGGGGAACTTCGGTTCCTGCCGCAATCTCGCCGATCACATGAATACCACTTGCACCAAGAGAAGGACTCATCAAAGCCGTACCATCTTGCAGCATAATACCTTCGGAGAGAGAGGGTAACCCACCAATAACAATCTCTTCATGTCCAACCGCATCGAGAATACGCCATGCCAAACGTGGATGTTTGATAGCCCACCAGACACGGCGCGAAATAAAGGTGGAAGCAAAGGTGAAATTGACAACAAGCCAGACTATACCACGCACGGCTAACCAGTTGAGAAGTCCAACGATAATGATTGAGTACCAGGCATCCGGCTGGCCCACCTCCTCGATGAAGGTCAGTACAGCGGCAACGGTCAGGCTTGGATCGCGCAATGGATTAATAAAATCTATGATACGCCAGAACCATGTCCTCCGGCCTTTCGTCTCTTCCACTGTGATGTACTCCTCTCAATACTGCGCTAGTCTGGCAGACGTCGCAACCCTACTTTAGTCTCGTTGGCAAATAGTAGCATGTCACTTCTCTGTCTGCAAGTTATAGGGAATTATGGGTACTATTTCTCTTTATTTTTCTTTGTTTATCTTTAAGTAGAACGGTTCTCTCTTAGCGATGTAGTGCAAATGGTACCTTCGTACTGTCATGTCCTTTCCCTTCATCTTCTATGAACAAATGAAATACAGTGTGTCATCACTGTATTTCATTTGTTTTGAGTCGAATTGGACATATTCAAACGCGTCAAAAATGAAAAATTTCTTAGCGTTGATTGATACCATTTTGACGTTCTACAATGTAGAAACGCGTACTAACAGATCATGCTAAGGAACCATATACACAAGAGACTAGAAATTGTTAGTCATTGTATGGTAACATATTCTATGGTGCCTGTTTGTCTTAGTACCTACGTATATCACTATACGTAATGTTGTGTATTCTCGTGTCAGAACAGTTTCAGACCGTGCTATACACGTCTTCTTTGCGGGAGCGATGTTGCACCTGTAGGTTCCCACGGAATCCACGGTCTCAAGGCTTAGAACAGGATACACCTGTTAGAAAGGATATATTCATGCCAACGCGCATGACGATAAGTGCACCTTCTCCAGAGCTACTACATGCTCATCGACTCATTATCGCCTCCAATCGTGGCCCTGTCGAATACCAGTTGAGTCAAGATAAAACACTCAAACCTCGACGTGGTGCGGGTGGCATGGTTACTGCGTTGATCGACGCAGGAAACCGTATGGATGTGACATGGGTGGCAATGACTATGACTGAGGGGGACCGCGTAGCGGTCAAGGAGGCGCAACACAGCGGGGGAGTGCTCCGCTCACCAATACGTGGTCAGAAGATGGACCTTCGCTATGTTGCCATCCCCAAAAGCGCCTATCGTAAACACTACGAGAAGATCAGTAACGAACTTCTCTGGTTTCTGCAGCATTACCTGTATGATCCAACGCAAGACTCTTCCTCAGCAAATCAGTTACAAGATGCATGGAACAATGGTTATCGTGTGGCGAATCAAGCCATTGCCGACGAGGTGAGTGCTGAGATCGAGCGCGGAACGACAACCCCTGTCGTTATGCTTCACGATTATCAGTTGTACCTGGCATCCGCGATGATCCGTAAGGTTCATCCGAACATTATCATGCAGCAGTTTATCCACATTCCCTGGCCCGATGTACGCTGCTGGCATTTCTTGCCCAGCAATATTGCGCTCGACATCTATACTGGCCTTATCGGGAACGATATCATCGGCTTCCAAACCGACCGCGACGCCCGTAACTTTCTGGAGGGAGCACGCACGCTCCTCGACGATGCAGAGGTTGATTTCGAGGAAGGCACCATCTGCTGGCAAGGACGTTGTACACATGCACGAGCATATCCTATCTCGATCTCGGTAACAGAGGAACGCCGTGTTGTTAACAGCGTTGCAGGCAAACGTGCAGGTGAGAAGCTTCAACCCTTGTTGGGCGAACACACAATTATGCGTGTAGACCGCATTGAGCCAACAAAAAACATTTTGCGTGGTTTTCAGGCGTATGACAAGATGCTTGAAGAGCATCCCGAACTGCACGGAAAGGTAACATTCCTGGCATTTCTTGTTCCATCACGTCAGACATTGCCCATCTACCGTCGCTACGGCGCGGATGTGATGGATGCAATACAGACCATTAACCAGAAATACGGAACAGAGAGTTGGACGCCGATTACCGCTTTTTGTGATAATGACCGTACTCGCGCCCTTGTAGCAATGCAATATTATGATGTTCTGCTAGTCAACCCAATTATTGACGGCATGAATCTGGTCGCCAAAGAGGGGCCAGTGGTCAACCAGCGCGATGGTGTGCTGGTGCTTTCGCGCACGGCAGGCGCATTTCAACAACTTGCGAAGGGGTCGGTCCCCACGTCTCCAACCGACGTAAACGAGACGGCACAAGCCCTCTACAGAGCGGTAACACTTTCCAAAGAGGAGCGACATACAAAATGGCAGCTCGCACAGCAAGCGGTAGAGCGTAGCGACCTTAATACCTGGTTGACAAAACAAATCAGTGACATCAATGAACTGATAGACCATGCGGTCACTGCGTCATCAGAGCCTGTTGAAGTGCATCAGCAGGCCACTGACAACGATCTCGTTGCTCATGTAAGCTAGGATAAAAAATGCTGTACTGTGTTAAGCTTCGCTTAACACAGTACAGCATTTTTTATCCTATTTTATTTTTTGTACCATCTCCTGCATAAGCTGGGCCATTCCCTCTACACCGTCTACAAGGATGTCGGCATGAGCAAGCAGTTCTGGCAGTGTATCGGCATGTTTCACAACCACAGAAAGTGTGAGCCGTCCCTCTTCCCGCAGCCGCTCTGCCTCTAGTATCGCGTCAAGGTCTGTACGGTCATCGCCTGCAAAGACAAGGCTGCGTAGGGCAAAACGTTGTGCGTAGCTTCGTAGAGCTTGCCCCTTGTTGATTGCTAGCGGTGAAAGCACCTCGACAACCATCTTGCCCTCGCCGAGCCGCATTCCAGATTGACGTGTAGGCTCCTCGAGCAGTGCCAGCAGTTGTGCACGTGTCTGTTCAGGATTGACTGAACCACGATAGTGGAGCGTGCCACCAACCGTTTTGCGCTGCACAATCACTCCTGGCAAGCTGTCCAGGTGCTGTTGTACAAGATCGAGCAATCGTTGCCCTGGCTCAACATAGCGCATGGCCTCTGGCACAATTTGCACCTCGTGTGTAGCTGGAAGGCCGTCGCTCCATTCTAAACCGTGTGTACCAATATACGTCACATTGTCAACGTTGACGAGACGTGCGCCATCGCGTAGCTCACGTCCGGTCATAATTGCGACATGTGCATGCTGCCGCAGATATTCAAGCATATCGGCAACACCAGGATAGAGATAGGCCGCTTGTGGCGTGGGGGCAATTGGACTGAGTGTGCCATCAATATCAAAGACAAGGCCAAGTGGTTTTTGTGTGAGGACAGAAGAAAGGTCTGTGAATGCTATCAAGTAATTTTTCTCCGTGTGTTCTTTCGATAAAGTTCTCTTCTATTGTCCTGTACGTGTCAACATTCCTTTTAACATCTATCACTACCCTTCTCACACCGAGTATAATAGTTGGAAATAACAGAAGACAAGATGACATAACGCTCAAAGAAGAGAGACAAAGACGCATGGCACGTAAACGTAAAAACTTTGATGCATTTCACAATCCACAATATACACTTGGTGAACATATGGAACACGAAACACTTTCAGACTCACAAGAATTGGCCCTACACAAGGTAGATGACGAACTTCTCGAAACACAGGACAACAACATAGATGGCACAAGACACACAGCCGTAACACCCACCTTTGAACACGGCGAGAAATATCATGAGGCAGGCAAACGCGACGTAGAACTCTACATCCGCACCTATAACACGCTTTTACGAAGTTCCGGCGAAATCAGCCTCAAAGCACTGGTACAGGCGCACTA
>JAABUQ010003970.1_pt1 | contig 26097 bp, 24 predicted proteins | sample 5560001 | NCBI WGS metagenome assembly JAABUQ01 (sample SAMN10711888, study PRJNA513371) | rock metagenome | isolation source: Antarctica rocks | place: Antarctica: Victoria Land, Finger Mt nord | collected 2015-12-18 | reverse complement strand
TGTCGGCGATGCCCAGCTCAGCCATCAGGTCGAAGGTCGGCTGGTCGGCCTTGCAGATGAAATGGTAGAACCGCTCGATCGACAGGCCGTCCAGGTCGAAATGCGCAGCCATGCCGCCGGGCCGGTCGTCAGCCTCGAACACCTCGACATGGTGCCCCGCCTTCAGCAAATGGAAGGCGGCGGCCAAGCCCATGGCACCGGCGCCGATCACCGCCACATCGCTCATGCTCAGAACTCCAGCACGATTGCCGCATACGGATTGGGGCCGTAGGTCTCGGTCACCGCCTGGGCAAAAGATGTCGGTTGCGTGTCGAAGATGTCCCACCAGGGGATCAGCTCGAACTCGTCCGGCGTGACCAAAGCCTGCAACTGCTTGGCGGTGAACGGGGCGTTCGGCTTGACCAGGCCGTACACCTTCAACAGCGACCAGAAGGTCCAGTAGGGAATGTGCACGATGCGCGCCCGGGCGCCAGTGGCGCCCTTGATGGCGCGGATGATATCCACATAATACACGCGCTCCCGCCCGGTGATGTTGTAGGCGCCGGTTTGTCGCCGTTGCAGGCAGGACAGGACGATGCGGCAGAAATCGCCGACGTAGAGCGGTTGCCGCATGTAGCGGCCAGTGCCCGGGATGGGGAACACCGGCATCCGCTGCATGAAGCGGGACAGCCAGCCCAGGTGCTTGCGGTCGAACCAGCCGAACATCAGCGTTGGGCGCAGCACGCAATGCTCGATGCCATCGGCCGCGACCAGCGCCTCCTGCGCCCGTTTGGTCTCGGTGTACCAATCCCGGACCGCCGAGTTCACGACGGAGGAGCTGATGTGAACCAAATAGGGCACGCCAGCGCGCCGCAGCGCCGCCAGCGCCCGTTGCGTGGCGACGATGTTGTTGCGCCGGAACTCCTCTGCCGCCTCGCCGCCGATTTGGGCCTGCAGCATGACCGCGGCCGCGGCGCCGGCGCAGCAATCCTCCCACGCGCCCGGCTCGGCCATGTCAGCCTCGATCACCGTCAGCTCCGGGTGCAGTTGACGCAGGATGGCGGTGTTGGCGGGGTGCTTGTCCACGCACACCAGCTTGGTGAAGCCGTGCCGTTTCAGCAGCACCACGAGGTTCTGCCCGACCAGGCCGGCGGCGCCGAACAGCACGATGGTGTCGGAGGAGGTCGGCATCGGCTGCTACAGCTTCGTGCGGCGAAAGACGGCGTCCGGCGCCAAGCGGACGATCAGCATGATCCACCGCCAGAACCACGGGGTGTAGAGGATGGCTGGGCGACCGCGGGCCATCGTCCGATGGATGTCCCGCGCCACCCGCTCCGGCTTGGCCCAGAGCGGGCCGCCCTTGGCGACGCCGGCGGTCATGGGCGTGTCCACGAAACCCGGCTGCACCAGCACGACATCCACGCCGCTGCCTGTCAGGCGGTGCCGCAGGCCCTGGGCGAACACCCGCAAACCGCCCTTGGCGGCGCCGTAGACATAGTTGCTTTGGCGGCCCCGATCCCCCGCAACCGAGCCGATGACGGCAACCGTGCCATGCGCCATGATGCGGGCGACCTCGTGCAGCAGGGATGCCGGGCTGACGAAATTGGTGTTCAATTCCCGCAGCATGGCGGCCCCGTCCCGCTGGCTTTCCGCTTGGTCGCCAAGCGTGCCATAGGCGATCAGCGCCCCCTCGATCCCGTCCAGCGTCGCCCGCGCCTGCTCCACCAGGGCCGCATGGCCGTCCACCGCGGCGAGGTCGGCGGTCACCGTCTCGACCCGCGCGCCGCGCGTGCGCAAGTCCGCGGCAACCGCTTCCAGCCGCTCCGGGCTACGCGCCACCAGGAACAGCCATGCCCCTTCGGCCGCGAACAGCCGCGCCGTGGCCTGGGCGATGGCGGAGGTGGCGCCGAAGATCACCACGCGTCTCATGCGATGCCGTTACTTTCGAGTGGCGCGCTGACCCTGCGCCAGAAGGACGAAGAGAAATGCCGATCCACGTGCGGTGCGAAATTGCGCCACTCCGGGTAGCCGCGCTGGAAATCGCCGGCGGACACACGGCCGTCCTTGGCCGGATAGATGCGCCCTCCCGCCGCTGCCGTGATGGCGTCCAAGCGGTTCAACAGGTCGTAGGTGGGCGCACCGCGATTGGGGAAATCCAACGCGAGCGTGGTGCCTGGCATCGGAAAGGAAAGCAGACCGGGTGAAGCGCGGCTGCCGAGCGTCTTCAGCACCGCCAGGAACGAGCCTTGGCGGGCCGCCGCGATGGCGCGCAACAGGGCTGCGACGGCGTTCGCGGCGGTCGCGGTCGGGATGACGCATTGATACTGGTGGAAACCCCGGACGCCATAGATCCGGTTCCACTGCCCGATCGCGTCCAGCGGGTAGAAGACGGGTTCGTATGAAGCCACCCGGCGGGCCGGCACGCGCGGCGCGCGGCGCCAGTACACGGCATTGAAGGCCGCGACGCTGACGCCGTTCAGCATGAAGCCGGGCATGTCGACCGGCACGCTCCGCCGCTGCGTCGGCAAGGCCGGTGGCGGTCCGCTGCGGTCGATGTGGCGGGCGCGGGTGAAAACCCCGCGCCCCAGCGCCCGGCCACGCGCCAGGCAATCGGTCCAGGCAACGGTGTAATCCCAGCCAGCGCCCGACTCCGCGCTCAGTCCAGCAAAGGCGGCGAGGTCGTCGAAACGGATGTCCTCGACCTCCAGCCACATGGAGGGAACGCGCTTCATCTGCAACCTGGCCGAAAGCACCAGCCCGGTCAGCCCCAGCCCGCCGATCGTGGCGGCGAACAGGGCGGCATCCTGCGTCGGGGAACACAGCCTGATCGTGCCGTCGGACCGCAGCAGCTGGAAGGAGAGAACGTGGTTGCCGAAGCAACCGGCGGTGTGATGGTTCTTGCCATGCACGTCATTGGCAATCGCGCCGCCCACCGTGACGAACTTGGTGCCGGGCGAGACCGGCGGAAACCAGGTCCGCCCCGGCTCGGCCGTTGCCGCCAGATGCCGCAGGATGCTCGCCAGGGTGACCCCGGCCTCGATTTCCAGCACGCCGGTGTCTCGGTCGAAGGCGATAAGCCGGTCCAGGCTACGGGTGTCCACCAATGCGCCGCCGTCGTTCAGGCAAGAATCGCCATACGACCGGCCCATGCCGAAAGCCAGCACGCTCGGCCCGAGCTCGCGCAGGGACATCGCGGCATCGGCCGTGAAGGCGGGACGGCTCACGCGATGGCGGAAATGGCTGACCCGGCCCCAGGACAGATAGTTTGCCTGCAACGTCGTCAGCTTCGCGCCAGCAGGACCAGCACGGCGATGGCGCCGATCAGCACCAGCGACAGCCGGTCCTTCAGGGCGAACAGCACCGGGTCGTCGTTCATCTCGCCCCGCGTCGCCAGTGCCCAGGTGCGGCAGATCCAGTAGCCGAGAATGACGCAGATCAGCCACATCCAGCGCGGGCTGGGATACAGCAGAATGGGCGAGTCGGTTCCGACCAGGAACAGGAAGAAGGTCGACATGGCAGAGAATCCGCTTGCCGCCCCCATCGCCATCAGCCACGGGGCGTCGGTCGGGCGATAGGCCCGGCCGGGCGCCAAGGCGATGCCCTCGACCGCCATCATCAGGCACTCGCTGTAGCGCTTCATGCAGGCCAAGCTCAGGAAGAAGAACATGGAGAACGCCATGAGCCACGGCGTGAGCGGATGGTTCACCGCGGCGATCCCGGCGCCGATGCGGATGGTGAACAGGCCGGCCAGCGTGAACACGTCCAGCATCAACATCTGCTTGATGCGGGCGGAATAGATCAGCGTGACCGCGAGGTACAGCATCGCCGCGAGCGCGAAGATCGCCGGCAGCAACACCAGTGACGCGCACGCCAACAGCCCCAGCACACCGACCGCGACGATGCCCTGACGCAGCGGCAGTTCTCCGGAGGCGAGCGGGCGTCGCCGCTTGCTGCGGTGCAGCCGGTCATGCGGCAGGTCCAGCATGTCGTTCAGGAGGTAGGTGGCTGACGCCATCAGGCCGAACGTGACGAAGCCGATGAGGACGGCCGGCAGGTCGACGGCCATGTTGCCGCCCAGCAGCAGAGCCACGAACAGAAGCGCGTTCTTGACCCATTGATGCAGCCGCAACGCCTGCCGCCAGGTGGCGAGTCGCGGGCGGGGTAGCGGGAAGCCCTCCTCCACGGCCACGTTGGGGCCGAGCGCCGCGCGCAGCGGCTCGATGGCACCGACCAGCACGGCCGAGCCGCAACCACGCCAGATCGGCAGGTCCTTGCGGCTGTCGCCGGCATAGGTGAAGCGGTCTCCCACCACTGCCCGGATAGCCGTCAGCTTGTCTGCGCCGGACAGGTTCGCCACCCCATCGCTGCCGCGCGCGGTCGTAAACAGACCGAACCGCGCCGCCACGGCGGTGACGACCGACTGGTCGGCCGCCGAGAACAGGTGCAACGCGCGGCCGGCCGCGTGCTGCATTTGCAGCCAGGCGAGCAGCGGGGCATTGACCGGCAGGGTGGTGACATCCAGCACCGCTCGCTCGCTGATGCGGCGCTTCAGGCTGGCCCGGCCGCGCAGCAGCCAAGCCGGAATCAGCAACAGGCACCAGGGGCGATGCCGCGCCAGCAAAAACACGGCTTCCAGCAGCGTGTCGGTGCGCAGCAGCGTATCGTCCATGTCCACGACCAGAGGCCCCAGGCGACCGCCTGCCTGCGCCGCCTCGCCGGCAAGGGAGATGGATGCCGAACCGCTCATTCTACCCGCAGGTCCTTGTCCACCAGTTCCTTGTCCGCCAGTTTTAAGTGAAGCCGCCCTGGGTTACGGGCACCGTGCCGAAGCTATAGTCAGCGCGGTTTGACGCCGCAATGCCGGCCTATGGTTGTGCCCGGGTGATCTCGACGTCAGATACCAAGGAGCAGCGCCAGCGATGGGCGCCCGCTGTCAGCTCCAGCGTCATACCGAAGCTGCCGGACAGCGCACGGAGGTCCAGCAGCGCCTGATAACCGACATGCGAAAGCTGCGGCTGATGGAAATATAAACCTACGTCGGGCCTGGTCTGGAACATGGCCGGGGCGACTACGACCGCTCCATCGGCGCCGCGCAGCGAAACGGCGACGGAGTCCGGCTCCACCCCCCTCGCCGTGCCGCCGAAGCCCCAGCCGGTCAGCCGTACCAACCCGGTGAGCGCCAGCGGCTTGGCGTGGTCCGCCACCCGGCCATCCACCAGGTCCAGCCAGCACTTCGCATCTGTGTCGCTGGCCGGTGTCGCCGGTTGCGGGACCTGGAACAGCGCCGTGCGGGCGCTGGGCCGAAATTGGAAATGCAGCGGCGTGAGCGAGACGATATAGCCGGTGCGCCAGTAGCGGCCATCGCCCTCGATGGAGAACGAGGCCGGCTGGTAGTCGCCGAAGACGTGTTCGCCCGGCAGTTGCAGCGTCAGCAGTTGCGCGGCACTCGCCACCAGGGGCGAAATGACGAAACCGGCCCGGCCCATCCCAGGCACGTAGCGGAATGCGACCGTCCTGCCGTTGGTCAGCCGCATGACGATGCTCAGCGGCGGCGGCTTGAACAATGCCGCCAACGCGCGGCCCAGCAGCGTCGGCTGGACGTCGACTTCGGCCCACAGCGGAGCATCGCCAAGCCGATCCAGCGGCACCGCCTCGCCCAGGCTGTGACGCGACGGCGGCTGGCGCGGGCCGAGCGCCGATGACGCCGTAGCGGCGCTAGGGCGTAAGATCGCCAGGTCCCCCTGCAAGGCAGTGGCCTCGTACCGCGCCAGCAAGGGCAGCCAACTCAGCCCGTCCTCGAGCGCCGGCAGCCGATTGTCGATCGACTCCAGCGCGATCAGGACGTTATGCGGAGCGGACTGGCCCATGAGGTGCCGCGCGTTGTCCTCCGCAAGGGCGGGGGAGTAGGCGGAGTAGCTCTGCAGCACCGGCCGCGGCGACCAGGGCAGGCCATAGGCAAGCAGGATCGACTGGCCGGCGGAATAGATGTCCGATGAACCCGTCAGCGGCGGCAGCCGGTGTCCGGCCCTGATTTGCGCCAGGGCGTCGGCGTAGTTTTCATGCAGCGCCGCTCCGCCACGCAGCCGGTCCAGCGCTCCCTCGGCCGCGTCGCGGTAGGTGGTCTCGATCCGCAGCAGGGCCCGGCGCGGTCCCAACCCGTCGGCCGAATGTTCCAGCACGCCCCAGCCAGCCAGCCCGACGACCAACCCCAGGGCAGGCGCGAGGCCCCGGTTGGCCACGGCCAGCATACCCGCAATCAACCCGAGGCTGCCGGCGGCGGTGGCGACATGCACATCCTGCCGGACGAACCCGCCCTTGAACGCCAGCAACAGCAGCGTCGCCGCCCCCGCCAGCACGGCCAGCCCCGGCAACCCCGCCCGAACCGCCGGTCGTAGGTTCAGCAGCAGCAGAGCAACCGCCACGGCGGCAAACACAGCCACCTGCCAAAGCGGACCCGGCAAGGACATCGCCTCGGTGTAGCCGCTGACTATGAGACCCTGGGCGGCGAAGAATCCGGGCAGATCGGCCAGCGCCTGCCCCGCGCTCAACCAGAACGCCGTCATGGCGGCGAGGAACACCACCCCGGTCGCCACGGCCAGGCGCCAGCGGCCATGGATCAGCAACAGCAACCCGCCCAGGCCTAGCCCCACCGCGGCACTGGCGACAAAGGTGCCCTTAATCAGCGGCAGCAGCGCCAGTGCCGTCACCAGCAAGGCGCCGGCTCCGACCAGGCGGCGGGCGGGCGGTCCGCGAATAGCGACCACTCGGGCCACGACTGCCAGGAATACCAAAGGGGTGACGAAGAAAAGCGGGTCCCGCAACAACAGCAGGCTGAGCAGCAGTACGAGCAGCATCGCGCGCCACCGGCCCCGGTCGGGTGTGAGCGCCACCAGGCCGGCTGCCAGCGCCACCGCCAGCAGAAAGCTCGCGACCATGGCCAGCCGATCCGTCGCGGGATGGTAGTTGAGGGTGTACACGCTCGCGTATGGACCGAAGGTGAAGATCAGGTCGCGGCCGAACGCCAACCCTTGGCCGACCGCCGCGTTGATCGCGAACTTCCAGCCGCCATCGAGGTCGGACGCGGGAAAGCTCGGAGCGAACGGTATCACCGCAACGGCGCACCCAATCAACACCAGGGCCGCGGATAACCTCTGCCAGTGGCGCGAAGCTGTCCTCCCCTCAACAAATCCTTGGTCGGAGGTCACTGTCGCGTCCATGTACGGATGTTTCCTCACGGCGGAATAGCGCCTGCTCGAACAGCCAGAACCAACGGCGCAGGCGTCGCCGGAAGGGTGATGCAGGCAAAACATTGCTAGCGCAACTGGTGCCAATGGCGTTCAGCACCGCGTTAGGCACTGGGCGTGGCTGGTCTGCGCCATCCCTGCCCTAAATTCCCAAACGCCGCGCATGGCGCCCAGGTAGAGGCCGGAACAAATCCCGTTGCGTCATGGCAGGTGTGGCACTGGTCAGAGCCGCGGCCTGTAGAAACGCTGTCCAAACGCAGGGCTGGAAGCCATCACTGGCTTCGGCATACATCGGCTCGCCGCTTTCCCGACACAGGAAGCTTCATGGATTTGGCGGCACTTTACCGTTTTCGCTTCGTGCCGGGAGAGCAGGCAGGCAAAATTCGGGTGTGGCAGACGCTGTGTGCCGGGTTTTTCCAACCCCTGATTGGCGAAGACAAAACCATTCTCGACTTGGCCTGTGGCTACGGTGAGTTCATCAATGCAATCCAAGCTCGCCACAAGATCGCCGTGGACATGAATCCGGATGTTCCAAACTATTTACAACCCAACATAGAAGTTGTTCAGTCGCCAGCCGACGCGATTCCATTGAATGACGCCTTGGTCGATGTCGTATTTACCTCCAATTTTCTTGAGCATTTGGCCGATAAAGCCGAGTGTGACCGCGTGTTTGCCGAAGTGCGGCGATTACTCCGCCCAGGCGGGCGCTTTATCATCATGGGTCCCAACATCCGCTATCTCGCCGATCGCTACTGGGACTTCTACGACCACCATCTGCCGCTCTCGCATCTGTCGTTGGAAGAAGGCTTAGTGCAAGCGGGCTATTCGGTTGATCGGGTGATCCCGCGCTTCCTGCCTTACACTGCCAAGTCGGCGTTGCCGAAGCATCCAGCTTTAGTTGCGCTGTACCTGAAAGTCCCGCTTGCCTGGCGAGTCCTCGGTCGCCAGTTCTTGGTGGTGGCAAGCAAGCCGCTGTCCTGAGATGGTCTGGTGAAAGCTATCTGTTCCACTCGGGCCGGCTGTTCCGGCCGCTGTTGCTGTCAGCTTAACCAATTTCCCTCGCCTGCCCCTGCAATAGAACCCACAGCAATCACGACCCCGCCTCTTCAAGCACCTGATTGAGCAGCACGGCGCCGAGGATAATCGCCCCGCGCACGACGTACTGCCAATATTCGGAGACATTCAGCAGCGTCATGCCGTTGGTGATGCAGCCCAGGAACAGCACGCCCACCAAAGTGCCCCAGATGCGCCCCTTGCCGCCGAACAGGCTGGTGCCGCCGATGATGGTGGCCGCGATCACGTCCAGTTCCATGCCGGTGGCCGTGGTGCCGGTGCCGGAGCCGATCTGCGACGCGATGAGCGTGCCGGTGATCGCGGTCAGCACGCCGGTGATCGCCAGGGCCGCGGTCTTCACGAAGAACACGTTGATGCCGGACAGCCGCGCCGCCTCGGCATTGCCGCCCACCGCATAGACGGCCCGCCCGAAGCTCGTGTACGTCATCAGCAGGTGCATGAGCGCGAACACCAGCAGGAACACGTAGACCGGGAACGGCACGCCCAGCATGTCGCCGGCGCCGAGAAACCCGAACCAGTTCGGCAGGTCGGTGAGCGGGAAGCCGCCGGTAATCAGGTTGGCGAAGCCGCGCAATGCCGTGAACAGCGCCAGCGTGGTGATGAAGGTCGGCACACGGAACCACTGCCGCATCTTGCCGGTGAAAACGCCGGTCCCGGCGCCCACCGCAACGGCGGCCACGATGCCGAAGACCACCGCCGGAAGCGGCCCCATCGTCGCCGACAGCGCGCCCGAAAACCACGCCACGATGCAGCCGGCGAGCGCCACGCCGCCGCCCACCGACAGGTCGATCTCGCCGGAAATGATGACCGCCGTCATGCCGAACGCGATTACGCCAAGCATCGAGACCGTGCGCAACACGTTCAGCAAATTGCCGAGCGTGGCGAAGCCCGGCGCCCAGACCACCAGGACCACCACGAGGACCAGGAGGATCACCTCCATCGTGTAGATCTTGAGCGCCGTCGTGCCGCGTCGCATCCTGGGCGCGGCGGCCGTTGTCGACATGGCTATCTCCCCTCCATGCACAGCCGGTACAGCTCGCCGAGGCTCGTCTCGCCAGGCGTCACCTCGGCCACGATGCGGCCGTGCAGCAGCACCAGGATGCGGTCGGCGACGTCCAGCAGTTCTTCCGGCTCGCTGGAAACGAAGATCGAGGACAGGCCGCGCTCGGCTTCGCGCCACATGATGCCGAACACCTGCTGCTTGGCCTGCACGTCGATGCCGCGGCTGGGCTCGTCGAAGAACATCACCTTCGGCTGCGTGTTCAGCCAGTTGCCGATGACGATCTTCTGCTGGTTGCCGCCGGACAGCGAGGCGACCGGCAGCATGGTGTCGGCGACCTTGATCGCCAGCCCGGCCACCTGCCGCGCCACGAACGGAGCCTCGCGGGCACGGGTCAGCATACCGTGCGATGCAATGTGGCCAAGGCTGGCGAGGCAGAGGTTATCGTGCACCGACAGCATCTGGACCAACCCCACTTCCTTGCGGTTCTCCGGCGTGTAGCCAAGGCCAAGCCGCTTCATCCGCTGCGGGTCGGGCCGGGCCACGCGCTCGCCGTCCAGCACGATCTCACCGGAGTCGAACGGATCGGCGCCGAAGATCGCGCGCAGGATCTCGGTCCGCCCGGCGCCGAGCAACCCTGCGAAGCCCAGCACCTCGCCGCGATACAGGTCGAACGAGACGTCCTGAAACACCTCGCCCCTGGTCAGGCCGCGCACCTGCAGCACCGGCTCGCCACGCGCGGCCGTGCGGCGCGGCGGCCGGACGGCGCGGGCGACATCGCCGAACATCATCTCGACGATGCGTTCCGGCGTGGTGTCCGACATCTCGGTGCTGCCCACCGTGTGCCCGTCGCGAAGCACGATGCAGGTGTCGGCGATCTCGAACAGCTCGTTCATTCGATGCGTGATGTAGACCATGGTGACACCGCGCGCGCGCAGCCGCCGGAGCAGCGCGAACAACAAGGCGACCTCGCGCGACGCGAGCGCCGAGGTCGGCTCGTCGAGCAGCAGGATGCTCGGTGAAAACGACATCGCCTTCACGATCTCGACCACCTGCTGCCGGCCCACGCTGAGCTCGGCGATCCTTTGGCGCGGGTCGATGTCCAGCCCCATTTCGGCCAACAGCCGCCCGGCATCGGCATACAGGCGTGGCCAATCGACGATGCTCACGCCGAACGCCTGACGGTGCGGCAGCCGCCCGAGGTAGATGTTCTCGCCAACCGACAGCGAGGGCACCAGCGAGAGTTCCTGGTGGACGGTCACCACGCCCGCCTCGAACGCATCGCGCGGGCTGGCGAAGCTTGCCGCCGCGCCATCGATCCGCAGCTCGCCCTGGCTCGGCCGCACCGCGCCGGCCAGGATCTTGATGAGCGTCGACTTGCCGGAACCGTTCTTGCCCATCAGCGCATGGATGCGGCCCGGCTCGAAGACGTGCGTGACCGGAGCCAAGGCGAGCGTCGAGCCATAAGACTTCGAGACCTGCCGCAGCTCGATTGTCGCCCCGGACACGCCGCGAACCGCTACTGGAGCTTCTTCGCTTCCACAAGGTAAGCCCGCACGCCAGCCTGGTCGTCACGCGACAGCGGCAGTGCCGGCACCATCACCTGCTTGTCGACCGGCTTGCCGGCGATGGCCGACAGCGCGGTCTGCACGGCATCGCTGCCGACGATGACCGGCTGCTGCGCGGTGGTGGCGACCAGCACGCCATCCGGGTCGAGCAGGAAGTTCGCGAGCTGCTCGGACCCGTCGGTGCCGAACACGAACACCTTGCCCTGCTTGCCGGCCCGGCGCACCGCCTGCACCGCGCCGACCGTGCCGCCCTCGTTGGCCGCGTAGATGACGTTGACCTCCGGATGGGCGGTCAGCATGTCGCTGGCGACCGAGACCGCCTTCTCCGCGAGCCAGGCGTCCTGGCGTGCCACCACGTCAAGCCCGGTGCCCTGCTTGGCGGCCTGCAGGAAGCCGTTGGTGCGGCCGTCGCTCTGCTCGGCAAGCTGCGAACGGAAGCCGAGCAGGGCGACCTTGGCCTTGCCGTTCAGCTTGCCGTTGATGAATGCGGCAGCGGCCTTGCCGGTTCCCATGCCGATGTCGCTGTCCGATGTGCCGATGAACGCGACCGGGAAGGTGGCGTCCAGCTTCGAGCCATACAGGACGATCTTGACGCCCTTGTCGTTTGCCCGTTGCAGCGCGCGCACCGACGCCTTGCCGCTGATCGGCGCGATCACGATGGCTTTGGCGCCGCGCGAGACATAGGTGTCGATCAGCGTCGCTTCCTGCTCCGGCTTGGAGGAGGAGTTGCCCTGCAGCAGGTCGGCGTTGCCTTTCGCCGCCTGCTGCATCCCCAGCTCGATGCCGCGGAAGTACTGATCCTGCTGGAAGACGATGCCGCCGATGACCGGCTGCTGCGCGTGCGCGGCAGCCGCTCCCACGACGATGGCAGCCGCGGCGATGATCCAGGACTTCATGATGTTTCCCTCGTTTCTTGTTGTTGTGTCGCGGCGGCGCCGTCGTCGAGGAACTGCGCGCCGAACTCCAGGTGCCGGCTCATCCGGTAGGCGAAGGCCACCCGGTCGCGCCGGCGCAGCGCTTCCATGATTCCGGCATGGTCGGCGAAGGTGTCGGACAACGCCGGACGCCGCGTCTTGCCGAGCAGCATCAGCCGCAGGATCACCGGCCGCAGGAAGCGGTAGATGTCGGTCAGCGTGCGGTTGCGCACCAGGCCGACCAACACGCTGTGGAACTCGAAGTCCCGGTCCGCCGCGACTGGGGCGGATGGCGCGTCGCGCATGGCCAGGTTGATGGCGTCGAGCCGCGTCAGGTCCGGCTCCCGCGCGTCCATAATGATCTGCTCGCCAATCCCGACCTCGATCAGCCGGCGGAATGCCTGGACGTCGGTGAACGTCTCGCGCGACACGGCGGCGTTGAAGGCGAACAGGTCGATCGCGGCATCCAGCGCGCCGTCTATGATGACCGCCCCCACCTTCGGGCGCACGTCGATCAGCCCGTATGCCTTGAGCGTGCGCAGCGCCTCGCGGATGGTGTTGCGGCTGGCGGAGAAATGCTGGCCCAGCTCGCGCTCGGTCGGCAAGTGGTCGCCGACACCCAGCTTGCGCTCGCGCACGAGGGCCCGGATCTCCTTGACCAGCGCGTCGACGGTGGTGCCGTGCGGACGGGCGGCGTCCGCTCCGCCAGTCACGATTGCCTCACCAGCGTCACGACTGCTTCACCAGCGCATTGATGTAGCCCATCGCGAACGCCATGCCGGCGTGCCAGGGCGCGCCGCAGGTCATCTGCGGCGCGTGGTCGGGCACCAGCACGCCCTCGAACTTCGCGTCGCGGAGGATGCGCACGATGCGCGCGATATCGACATCGCCCTCGTCGATGAAGGTTTCGTGGTAGTGCGGCACGCGGCCGCGGACGTTGCGCAGGTGCATGTAGGCGATGCTGCCCTGCTCCGCATGTCGCCGCACGGTGTCGTAGACATCGCCGTCGCTCATCTCGGCGATGGTGCCGAGGCAGAACTCCAGCCGGTTCGATGGGCTGGGCCGTGTGTCCAGCAACGTCTGGTAGAGCTGCGGCTGGAACACGAGCCGCGGCTGGCCACGGATCATGTCGAGCGGGGGGTCGTCGGGATGCGCCGCCATCACCACCCCGGCCGCCTCGGCCACCGGCAGGATGCGCTCCAGGAACCATCGCAGCCGCGCCCACAACGCCTCGCGCGGCACCGTCTCCCGCACGCCCTGCGCGGCTGCGTCGACCACCATGTTCCACGCCATCGAATTGGGCAGCGGGCTTTCCGTCACCGGGTTGCGCCCGTCCAGCCCGACCGACGGAGCGCCGCCTCGGGCACGGTTCGCGGTGACCCGGCCGGCCACGCCGGCGAGGCTGAAGTTGTAGCCGAACACGCCGATGCCGGCGGTGCCGACGTTGCGGATGAGCTGCTGCACCTGCGCCATCTGCTCGTCGCGCCGGGGGCCGTCGAACAGGATGTCGTACCATTGGCCCGGATCGAAGTTCTCGATGGCGAAGAAGATCAGGCCGTGCCTGGCCATCGCCTCGCGCAAGGCGACCAGTTCCTCGACGCTCCAGATGCGGCCCTCGGCAATGCCCCAGCCGGACCCGTCGCCGACCGGCTGGTCCACGCGGGAGGCAGCGTCGTGGCCACGGAAATAGTCGCACATATGCACGACGATGTGGGTCGCGCCGCATTGCCGGGCGAACGCAAAATGCGCATCGTCCAGCATGTGCCGATACAGGCCGAAGCCGACCTTCATGCCCTCGTTCCCCGCCGGAGGCTTTTGTTGGACCAAGCTCTCCCATGCTTGATGACGCCGAGAGCGCCGTCCGTCAAGCACATCGTCAGAACGCATATGTTTTTGCAGCATTCGGTCAACGGCAGGCTTATCTTGGCCCAACCTGAAACGCCGGCTCTGGCGAGGAACATCGATGCACGACATTGTTTTGCGGCGGCTGCAAGCACTCGGCCTGATCGGACCAGGCGAACTGGCCGACATCGAACCGCTGGTGGGAGGCGTGTCTTCCGACATTGTCCTGGTCACCACGCGATCCGGCCGCCGCTTCTGCGTCAAGCAAGCCTTGTCGCGCCTGAAGGTGCAGGCTGTCTGGGAGGCGCCGGTCGGCCGCAATGCCGCCGAAGTCGCCTGGATGCGGACGGTCGCGCGCTGGCTGCCCGACTGCGTGCCGGCGATCCTGGGAGAGGATCGTGACCACGGGCTGTTCGCCATGGAGTACCTGCCGCCCGCGACCCATCCGGTTTGGAAAGCGGAGCTGATGCTGGGCAAGACGGACCCGGATTTCGCGGCGGCGGTCGGCCGCTCGCTCGTCACCATCCACGCCCGCAGCGCCGGCGAGGCCGGGCTGGCTCCGCTGTTTGCCAACGACGCCACTTTTGAGCCGATCCGGATCGATCCCTATTTGCGTGCGGCGGCGCTCGTCCATCCCGATCTCGCCGAGCGCCTGAACCATTTGGCGGACCGCACCCTCGCCACCAAGCTCGCGCTGGTGCATGGCGACGTCAGTCCTAAGAACATTCTGCACGGCGCGCACGGCCCGGTGTTCCTCGATGCGGAATGCGCCTGCTGGGGCGATCCTGCGTTCGACCTCGCCTTCTGCCTGAACCATTTGCTGCTGAAGGCAGCGCGCCGCCCGGATCTGCGAGCGGAATACCAGGCAGACTTCACGGCGATGGCGGCCGCCTATCGTGCCGGCATCGTTTGGGAGCCTGTTGCGGAGCTTGAAATGCGCTGTGCCACGCTGCTCCCGGCATTGATGCTCGCCCGCATCGATGGCAAGTCACCTGTCGAATACCTCGATGACGGGCAGCGTAGCCGGATGCGCCGGATTGCCCGAACCATGCTGCTGGCTCCCGGCACGACGCTGGACGCCGTGGCGCAACACTGGAGCGGGTCCGATGCCTGATGTCACCATCGCCGATGTCGCGGCACGGCGGATTTGGGACTCGCGTGGACGACCCACTGTCGAGGTGGAGGTGAAGCTCGCCGACGGCACGGTTGGCCGCGGCATCGCGCCAGCCGGCGCATCACGCGGATCGCGCGAGGCGATCGACCGCCGCGATGGCGGCACGAGGCTCGGCGGCTTCGACGTAAGCGGGGCGCTCGCCGCGGTCCGTCACGAGATCGTGCCTTTGCTGCGCGGGCTCGATGCGACCGATCAGGCCGGGATCGACGCGAAGTTGGTGGCCTTGGACGGCACGCCCAACAAGGCGCGGCTCGGCGGCAACGCTGTCGTCGCCGCATCCCTGGCGGTCCTGCACGCGGCCGCCGCACAATCGGGCGCGCCGCTATGGTTCTACCTCGCGAAAGGCGGCCCGGTCTCGATCCCGCTGCCCGAGATACAGATCTTCGGCGGCGGCGCGCACGCCGGCCGCCGCATCGACATCCAGGATCTCATGGTCATGGCGCCCGCCGCGCATAATTTTGCCGAAGCCTTGGAGATGACGGCCGAAGTCTATCTTGCCGCCGGCCGTATCATGGCGGAGCGCGGCGTCTTGCAGGGCGTAGCGGACGAAGGCGGCTGGTGGCCCAGTTTCGCATCCAACGAGGCGGCGCTCGACACCCTCGTCCTCGCCATCGAGCGGGCAGGCTTCACGCCCGGCGCGGACATCGCCATATCGCTCGATATCGCCGCGTCCGAGTTCGGCAGCGGCGGCCGTTACCGTCTGGGACTGGACCGCCGCGAGCTTGACAGCGACGGACTGTGCGAGATGCTTGTCGAGTGGTGCGACCGCTACCCCATTCTCTCCATCGAGGACCCGCTTGCCGAGGACGACGCGCGGGGACTGCGCCGCTTCACGTCGGCGGTCGGAGCGCGCGTCCAGGTTATCGGCGACGACTACCTGGTGACCGATGCGGCGCGCGTCGAGGCCGCGGCGCGGGACGGCGCCGTCAACGCCGTCCTGGTCAAGGTCAATCAGGTCGGCACGGTCACCGAAGCCAAGGCGGCCCTCGACGCGGGCCAGCGGACCGGCTTCGGCACGATCGTCTCGGCCCGTTCAGGTGAAACCGAAGACGTCACCATCGCCCATCTGGCGGTCGGCTGGAATGCCGGCCAGCTCAAGGTCGGCTCCTTCGCCCGCTCCGAACGCATGGCGAAATGGAACGAGGTGCTCCGCATCGCGGACAGTTCGCGCGCTCCGTATGCCGGGGTAAGTGGATTGCCGTCCAGCAGGATCGGGAAAGCGTAGCGCCGCGTCATGCGTCAGTGCGGCTTTCCTGAACCGCCGGAAGCCGCCGCCGCCGCAGGTTCTCCTTCACCTCCGCATCATGGCTCTTATGCAGGGTTCCCATCAGCCGGTCCCATATCGTGAAATGCGGGGCGTAGTTGCAGTTGAAGAAGCGGTGATGCTGGTCGTGGTGGGTAACGCTGTTCATCGGCGATGGCGGCCAGCAAACCCCTCCGCCGTGCTCGACGCCTGAATGGCCGATGATACCGCTGAGGTGGTCATAAAGTTTATGGACCAGAAGCACCGTTGGGGCGATCGGCACAATAAGATGCGCGGCCAACCAGTAGGACTGCAGGAACAGGTTATCGAGCAAAGTGTCGCTGTTGTTCGACCAGGCGACGGACGGGAGGCTTAGATGATGCCAGCGATGTATCCGGCGGTACAACAGCTTTGAATGCAGCAGCCGGTGCATCCAATAGAACCAGGTGTCGTAGGCCACCATCGACAGCAAGAACGACACCGCGACCGAACCCACGCTCGTCGGCCACGCGGTGAAGCCGATGTGAAACCGGCTGTAGAGCACATGGCCGATGGAAAACATCAGGGCGATGCTGAACAGCGACCGGACGCTCTGCATGATGTCCCGCCGCACCTTCGGCGCGGACAAAGCCCGGCCCGGTTGGATCTTGTCGGCGCGGGCGGGATTGTTGGAGTAATATAACCATCCGGTTACGAAATAGATCGCCAGCAACAATGCGTAGACCGCCGCCGTCGTGCCGAGAAGGTAGGGGGCTGCCTCAAAAATCATGGTTCGTTCCTGGCCTTGCCGCTGCCGCGTTCCTGTCAGGGTAACGTTGGCAGGCGTCTGCGGATTGGTCCGGGGACATCGGAAAATCGGGCATTATTCCGACCCGCCGCCAATCGACGCTGTCAACTATCGGGTAGCGGAAGCGCCGAGAGACAAAGGTTTTTTATCGGACAATACCGGCGGCAGGATTAAGCCAGGCAGTGGGTGCTGTGACCTGCGCGCGGCGAGTTCCGCCGCAGCGGCGTGATTTACATGGTGTCGTTGATATGGCCATATGATTGCGCCCAATTCACGGCGATCCTTGGATGCGGCCGGGAACTTGAAGTCATTGGCGGTCCGCACTGCAAACGCAGACGGAGGGAAAGGAAGGGAACAGAAATGAGACGCGTTCGTTGCAAGTCTATGCTGACCATGGCAGCCGGTGCCGCTCTCTCTTGTGGCGCATTGCTGGCTCCGGCCATGAGTTCGGCGGCAGAAACCCCGCACTATGTCTTCGCGATGATTACCCACGGCCAGCCGGGCGACACCTTCTGGGACATCATCCGCAAGGGCGCCCAGGCCGCGGCGGTGAAGGACAACGTAAAGCTCATCTACCTCGCCAACCCGACTGCGTCCGGCGAGGCCCAGCTCATCACCAACGTGCTGCAGCAGCATGTCGACGGCATCGCGCTGACGCTGGCCTTCCCCGACGCGCTGACGCCAATGGTCAAGCAGGCGCTGGCGGCCAATATCCCGGTGATCGGCTTCAATGCCGGCGGCGACAATTGGAAGCAGGCCGGCCTCACTTCCTACGTCGGCCAAGACGAGACGGTCGCTGGCGCCGCAGTGGGCGAGAAGTTGAACGCCGAAGCCGTCAAAAGCGCCATCTGCGTCGACCAGCAACAGGGCGCGGTGCAGCTTGAGGAGCGCTGCGACGGCATCAAAAAGACCTTCAAGGGCAGCCTCTACATCCTCTACGTTCCCGGCTACGACATGGCGAGCGCCCAGTCGCGCATCGTTGCCAAGCTGCAGCAGGACCCGACCATTGGCTATGTCGTGACGCTCGGCGCACCGTTCGCGCCAACCGCCCTGACCGCCGTGCAGATGGCCAACAGCAAGGCAAAGGTCGGCACGTTCGACCTCACGCCACGCGCCACCACGCTTATCCAGGAAGGCAAGCTGCAGTGGGCGGTCGATCAGCAGCCGTTCGTCGAGGGCTACGAGGCCATCGACCTGATGTGGTTGTACAAGACCAACGGCGACGTCGTCGGCGGCGGCGGTCCCGTGCTGACCGGGCCGACCTTCGTCGATAAGAGCAACGTCGACGAGGTTGCCAAATTCGCCAAGCAAGGGACGCGCTAAGCCGTCCCAACCAGTCCAGGGCGATGTCAGCCGGCGTAGGCTGCATGGAGGAAACGTGAGTACAGCCACCGAGAGAGCCGAATCGGGCCTCGCACGCCGTCAGGTCACGCATCAGGCACTTTGGAAAAAGGTGCTCAAACGACCTGAAGTCGGCTCCCTCGGCGGGGTTATCCTCGTCTTCGCGTTCTTCTACGTCATGGCTCCGCCGTTCCGGCAACTGGCAGCGTTCACCACGATCCTTTACCAGTCGGCGACGTTGGGGATACCGGCGGTCGCCGTCGCCCTGCTGATGATCGGCGGCGAGTTCGACCTGAGTGCCGGCGTCGCCGTCACCACCTCGTCGCTCGCCGCCGCCATCTTCGCCACCGAGGTCATCGGCAACGTGTGGATCGGCGTCGTCGTGGCACTGGCGTTGTCGCTGGCGATCGGCGCGCTCAACGGTTATTTGCTGGTCAAGACCAAGCTCCACAGCTTCCTGGTGACGCTGTCGACCTTCCTGATGCTCCAGGGCCTGAACATCGCCGTCACCAAGCTCATCACCGGCAACGTGGCGACGAGCGACATCGCCAACATGGCCGGCTTCAACTCGGCCCATGCGATCTTCGCGTCGACCTTCACCTTCGGCGGCGTGAACCTGAGCGTCGCCATAATCTACTGGATCGTTTTCGCGCTCATTGCGACCTGGGTGCTGCTGCGGACCCAGGTCGGCAACTGGATTTTCGCGGTCGGCGGCCAGGGCGACAGCGCGCGCGCCGTCGGCATCCCGGTGCGCCAGGTGAAGATCGGCTTGTTCATGCTGGTCGGCTTCGCGGCCTGGTTCACCGGGATGCACATGCTGTTCGCCTACGACACCGTGCAATCGGGCGCCGGCGTTGGCAACGAACTGCTCTACATCGCCTCCGCCGTGGTGGGCGGCTGCCTGCTGACCGGCGGCTACGGCTCGGCGTTCGGCTCGGCGCTGGGCGCGTTCATCTTCGGCATGACGACGGAAGGCGTCATCTACGCCGACTGGGACCCCAACTGGTTCATGTATTTCGTCGGCGCGATGCTGCTGCTGGCGACGGTGTTCAACGGCTGGCTGCGCAACCGCGCCAGGAGCAGGTAAGATGGCCAGTCAGTCGGTTCCCATCGTCCAGCTCAGCAACGTCGGCAAGAGCTACGGAAACTTCACCGCCCTGAAGAATGTGAGCCTCGCCGTGCGGCAGGGCGAGGTGACCTGCATCCTCGGCGACAATGGCGCCGGCAAGTCCACGCTCATCAGCATCATCGCCGGGCTGCATGGCCATGACGAGGGCACCTACGCCGTCGATGGCAAGGCGGTGCAGTTCACCTCGCCGCGCCAGGCCCTCGACCTGGGCATTTCCGCGGTTTACCAGACCCTGGCGCTGGTTCCGCTCATGTCCATCTGGCGCAACTTCTTTCTCGGCTCGGAGCTGAAGATCGGCGCCAAGCCGTTCCGCCGCCTTGATGTCGCCAGCATGTCGGCACAAACCGACGTGGAACTCCGCCGCATGGGCATCAACGTGAGCGACCTGGAGCAGCCGGTCGGCACCCTCTCCGGCGGCCAGCGCCAGGTCGTCGCCATCGCCCGCGCGGTCCACTTCGGCGCCCGCGTGCTGATCCTCGACGAGCCGACCGCCGCCCTGGGTGTCACGCAGTCCGGCATCGTCCTCAAGTACATCGCGGCGGCGGCGCGCGAGCAGGGCATCGGCGTCATCTTCATCACCCACAACCCGCACCACGCCTACATGGTCGGCGACCATTTCATGGTGCTGGCCAGGGGCGAGGTCGAGCTCGATGCGCCGCGCTCGGAGCTGAGCCTGGATGCCCTCATGTTCCACATGGCCGGAGGCGCCGGCCTGAACGCGCTGCAGCATGAGCTGCATCGCGGGGAACCTGCCGAAGCGCAGCCGCGGCGGTGAAGCCAGGCGCCGGGACTGCATGAGCGGCGCGCCGCATGGCTTCGACCGTGGCCTCACCGACTACGGCGACAAGGACTTCGCGCGCTTCCTGCGCCGCTCGTTCGCCCGCTCGATGGGCCTCTCCACCGAGGCGCTGAACCGTCCCGTTGTCGGCATCGCCATGACGCCGTCCGGCTTCAACAACTGCCACCGCACGATGCCGGAGCTGGTGGAGGCGGTGTCGCGCGGCGTGCTGATGGCCGGCGCCCTGCCCCGCCCGTTCCCGACCGTCTCGCTGGGCGAGGTGTTCCTGAGCCCGACCAGCATGATGTTTCGCAACCTGATGGCCATGGACACCGAGGAGATGATCGCCGCGCAGCCGATGGACGCGGTGGTGCTGATCGGCGGCTGCGACAAGACGGTGCCGGCCCAGCTCATGGGCGCCGCCTCCGCCAACCTGCCGGCGATCCAGCTGGTCACCGGGCCGATGAGCACCGGGCGGCATCGCGGCCAGCGGCTTGGCGCCTGCACCGACTGCCGCAACTTCTGGGGCAGGTACCGCGCCGGCGCCATCGACGCTGGCGAGATCGCGGCGGTGGAGGGCCAGCTGTCGGTCACCGCCGGCACCTGCGCCGTGATGGGCACCGCCAGCACCATGGCGTGCATCGCCGAGGCGCTGGGCATGTCGCTGCCCGGCACCGCGGCCATCCCCGCCGTCCACGCTTCCCGCCTGGTGGCGGCGGAGGAGACGGGCAAGGCCGCCGTGCGCCTCATCGCCAGCGGGATCACGCCGCGCCAGGTCATCACCGAACAATCGGTCGAGAATGCCTTCCGCGTGCTCATGGCCATCGGCGGCTCGACCAACGCCGTGATCCACCTGGCGGCGGTTGCCGGGCGGCTGGGCATCCACATCTCGATGGACCGGATGAACGCCATCTCCGACGAGACGCCGGTGCTGGTTGACCTGAAGCCGGTGGGCGACGGCTACATGGAGGATTTCCATGCGGGCGGCGGTCTCGGCGCGGTGCTGCGCGAGTTGCGTCCGCTGCTGCACCTCGACACCACCGACGTCGAGGGACGCCGCCTCCGCGAGCGCCTGGACGAGCCACCGGGCTGGATCGACCGCGCGGTCGTCCGGCCGTTCGACGCCCCGGTCTCGCCGGTCGGCGGCCTGATCGCGTTGCGCGGCAGCCTCGCCCCGGACGGCGCCATCTTCAAGCGCGCCGCCGCCACCACGGCGTTGTTCGAGACCGAGGGCCGCGCCGTGGTGTTCACCGGCCTGGAGGACATGGCGGCCCGCGTGGACGACCCGGCGCTCGACGTGGAGGCCGGCGACATCATGGTGCTGCAGAACGCCGGTCCGCACGCCGCCGGGATGCCGGAGGCCGGCTACCTGCCGATCCCCAGGAAGCTGGCCCAGGCCGGCGTCAAGGACATGGTGCGCATCTCCGACGCGCGCATGTCCGGCACCGCCTTCGGCGCCATCGTGCTGCACGTCTCGCCGGAGGCCGCGGTCGGCGGGCCGCTCGCAGCCGTCCGCAACGGCGACCGCATCCGGCTGTCGGTGGCGGAGAAGCGGATCGACCTGCTGGTGGACGCCTCGGAGATCGAGCGCCGCCTCGCCGGCTTCACCCCGCCGCCCGCGCCGGCGCGCGGCTACAAGGCGCTGTACCGCCGCAGCGTGATGCAGGCGCCGGACGGCTGCGACTTCGATTTCCTGACCGGGCGCGCGGAGCTATAAGGGGGGACCGCCCAGGGGTTCCGCAATGTCCGACCGCCCGCCGCTGCCGCCGTTCACGCCCGAGACCGCCGCACAGAAGGCGCGCGGGGCCGAGGATGCCTGGAACAGCCGCGATCCCGAGCGCGTCTCGCTCGCCTACACCGAGCACAGCGCCTGGCGGAACCGGGCGGAGTTCGTCACCGGGCGCGGCGAGATTGTCGCCTTTCTGCGCCGCAAATGGTCGCGCGAGCTGGACTACCGGCTCATCAAGGAGGTCTGGTCGCACCACGGCAACCGCATCGCGGTCCGCTTCGCCTACGAGTGGCACGACGACTTCGGCCAATGGTTCCGCTCCTACGGCAACGAGAACTGGGAGTTCGACGAGGCCGGGCTGATGCGCCGCCGCCTCGCCAGCATCAACGACCTGCCGATCAGCCCGGCGGACCGGCACTTCCACTGGCCCCTCGGCCGCCGCCCCGACGACCATCCGGGCCTGAGCGACCTCGGGCTGTAGGCTGTCACGCCGCCAAGTGATCGGCTCCCGACAGGCGCTCGTCGAACTCCCGCCGCGCCCGCTCCACCCCCGGCAGGTTCTCGAACGTCCATGCGTACAGCGCCTGGAACGGCTGCTCCAGGCTGTGGCCGAGCGGCGTGATCCGGTACTCGACCGCGACCGGCGAGGCGGCGATGACCCGGCGGGCCACGATGCCGTTCCGCTCCAGCCGCCGCAGGCTCTGGGTCAACGCCTTCTGCGTGATGCCTTCCAGCCGGCGCTTGATCGCGTTGAAGCGCAACGGCTCGTGGCACAGCGCCGCCAGGATCAGCACCGACCACTTGTCGGCGATCTGGTCGAGCAGCAGGCGGCTCGGGCAATCCGCGGCACTCAGCGGCTTCGGCTGCAGGTTCGACATCGCGGTTTCCCCATGGCTACCTGGTCGTCTTATAGTGCCTGATTGACCCCAGGTATAGGCGGTATACTACGTCGCTCCACCCTGAACCGGAGCCGACCCATGACCTCGCCGCACGTCGATGCCCTGTTCCAGCCGTTCCGCGTGAAGTCGCTGGCGTTGAAGAACCGCATCGTCATGGCCCCCATGACGCGCTCGTTCTCACCGCAGGGCGTGCCGGGCGACAACGTGGCGGCCTACTACTGCCGCCGCGCCGAGAGCGAGGTCGGGCTGATCCTCTCCGAGGGCACGGTGGTCGACCGCCCGGCCGCCCGGAACGACCCGAACATCCCGTTCTTCCACAGCGAAGCGGCGCTCGCCGGCTGGCGGCGGGTGATCGACGAGGTCCACGCCGCCGGCGGCAAGATGGGGCCGCAACTCTGGCACACCGGCTCGGTGGCGAGCTTCCAGACCGAATGGGTGCCCGACGCCCCGGTCGAAAGCCCGTCCGGCCTCGTGGCGCCCGGCGCCCCGCGCGGCGAGGCGATGAGCGACGAGGCCATCGCCGACACCATCGCCGCCTTCGCCCGCGCGGCGGCCGACGCCAAGCGGCTGGGCTTCGACACCGTCGAGATCCACGGCGCCCACGACTACCTGATCGACCAGTTCTTCTGGTCCGGCACCAACCAGCGCACCGACCGCTTCGGCGGCGTCACGCTGAAGCAGCGCGCCCGGTTCGCGGCCGAGGTAGTGGCGGCCATGCGCGCGGCGGTCGGCCCCGACTACTCCATCATCCTGCGCCTCAGCCAATGGAAGCAGCAGGACTTCACCGCCCGCCTCGCCGAGACCCCGCCACCATGGCCGACTGGCTGACGCCGCTGGTGGAGGCCGGCGTCGATGTCCTGCACTGCTCGCAGCGCCGCTTCTGGGAGCCGGAGTTCCCCGAGGTCGACGGCGAGGCCGGGCTGAACTTCGCCGGCTGGGCCAAGAAGCTGACCGGCGCCGCCACCATCAGCGTCGGCTCGGTTGGCCTGTCCGGCGACTTCATGGGCGCTTTCGCCGGCGAGAGTTCCAAGCCGGCCAGCCTGGACAACCTCGTTCACCGGATGGAGCGGGAGGAGTTCGACCTGATCGCCGTCGGCCGGGCGATCCTGAGCGACCCGCGCTGGGTGACGAAGGTGCGGATGGGGGATAGCGAGGGGTTGGGGGATTTCAGTGCTGCGGCGTTGGGGGAGTTGGTTTGAGGGTGAGAGATTGCCCGCGCGGTTAAGAATATCTTCGAACTATGTGGCCTTAGCTCACGTTCATTGTGCGAATGTAAACTAAGATGCCTGAGCTAGCAGGCTTTTACCGCTGTACCAGTCCTATCTAGGCAAAGCGCGAAGTTCCTGCTACCGTGTTCTCCTTATGTTCTTTGTCGGAGAAAGCAGCTATGATTGTGGCTTCACACCACTCCGCGGCAAGCGTACGTTGCTGAGATGTTGATTTATCGCCGTACAAGCATATTCGAGTCGCCGGCTCAAACGCTGGTAAACACGGTTAACTGTGTTGGCGTAATGGGCAAGGGATTGGCACATGCGTTTAAAGAACGCGAGCCAGAAATGTTCAAAGCATACAAGCGCATCTGTGATCAGAAGGAGCTTGTGCCAGGCAAGCTTTGGCTTTGGCGCGGTCGCGGAAGTTGGGTTCTCAACTTCCCTACAAAGGTTCATTGGCGCAATCCGTCGAAGCTTGAGTGGATTGAGCAAGGACTCGCTAAGTTTGTGTCCGCTTACCTGGAGCAGGGGATTACCGAAATCTCATTTTCACAACTCGGCTGCGGGAATGGTAATCTTGACTGGGCTGATGTGCGGCCTCTAATGGAGCATTATCTCTCCAAGGTAACTATTCCGGTTTACATTCACGATTTTACAGTCAATGTCGGCTTACCTGAACATCTTGAGCCTGTTGCCGCCGCGCTCAAAGAGGATGGTAACGATCGCAATTCATTCGATGGCTTTATGGCATCGATAGAACGCGCGCTCAGCGTTTCGGGCGGGCAGCTAACAACACTCGGGTCGCAACATCATTTTGTCGCTCAAATGCGTGAGAATGGAGGGCTTGCGATTGAGACACCTTCGACAACTTGCCTGTTTGAGGAAGACGATCTTCGCGGGGTTTGGCTTGATCTGCAGAACGGACTCGTGACAAGGCGCAAAGCTGGGTGGTCGTTCAGCGGCGGTGGCGAATCGCTGCTATCCTTGCTCAGCGTCTTACCACATGCTCGGCCAGTTCAAATCCAAGGTCCAGGTAATTCAGAGCCGGAGTATGCAGTCGAGCGGCGCCCAGAAATGAGGGGCATTGCTTCTACAGGAGAAGCAAAGCAGCAACATGCGCTCGAATGGCATTAAGTACTGCATTTGTTGATACTTACATCGCGGAGTGGCAACAACGTCTGACCAGCTCCTATTATCCACATCGCAAACACTGGCCTGCAAGTCTATTTCATCATGCGCCAATAGAGAATGCAGTGGCTATCCTTGAAGATGGCTACTTGCGTTCAAGAAAGGACACGCTAAATCAGAGGCCTAAAGATATAGCTGCGCCAGGGGTTATTGACGCCCGTGATCATGCTCATAGCCGAGTAAGGCTCTACTTTCGACCGAAAACGCCTACACAGTGGCACATCGAGGGTATTCGCAAAGCTGGCGAATGCAGTTATGGCGACCCTACACACGCTGCGGTTCTTGTTATGTTTGCTCTTGATGCAAAGACCGTATTGACGCGTCCAGATATCATGTTCTCCAGCCAGAATATGCAACTTGCCAACACTGAGCCAAGGTCGGACGAGGCATCCTTCTTACAGATACCCTTTCTTAAAGTATTCTCCGAAGGCGGCACCGGAGGAGATCGCTCGTACACAGATGCTAGGTGCGCTGAGGTATTACCCCACTCACTTGTCGATCTTCGCACATGCCTACGAGCAATCTATTTCAGATCAGAGCCAGAGCGGGACACGCTACTTTATATGCTTGGAGACAAGCGTAGTGAATGGGTAAAGTTCTGCCATGTATCAGATACGCTAAAAATATTTCAAAAAGAATATACTTTTGTTCAGGATTTAAGAGTGTCAAATGACGGAGTTATATTTCGCCTCAATCCAAGACGAGATCTAAAGAGCATTTCGACTAAGATTGATGCATGGAATGCCGCTGGAGATAAGGTGATTAGCTTCTTTAATGCTGATCACGCACCCCAGCCAAGCTCTTCTGCATCCTACTGGATTTTGAGACACAAATTGGCAAATGGAATTTATCGGGTCGAAGTAAAATTGGAGGATAATATTGCTTACAAAGCAGAAATCATGCTTGGCGATACACTTTTCTAGTCCAACGGATGTAGAGGCTCGAGATACATTGACCTCGCATGTTTTAATACCAAACGCAGGTTCTACATAAAGCT
>JAABUQ010003969.1_pt1 | contig 26099 bp, 28 predicted proteins | sample 5560001 | NCBI WGS metagenome assembly JAABUQ01 (sample SAMN10711888, study PRJNA513371) | rock metagenome | isolation source: Antarctica rocks | place: Antarctica: Victoria Land, Finger Mt nord | collected 2015-12-18 | reverse complement strand
ATGCCTGTCAGCTAATCCGACAACCGAGTGTCGTCTTTTCTGACACTCGGCAGCATAAAATGGGCGTGCCACAAGTATTCCGTTGCATAACTGCGTGGCGCGCCCTTTGCTCTACTCCAGATGCGCCTCGTGTGACGAGGCGAGTTCTGGAGTTCATCGAAATGAAAACCAAGCTGAAGGCGTTCCTGATCGCGACGACCGCGGCGTGCGCGTTGGCCGGCGGCGTGCTGGCGCAGACGCCACCGCCCGCCCGCACAGCACCGCCGCCCGTCGCCGCGCCGCTGACGCCGGCGCAGCCCGCGTTCGACCTGAGCCAGTTGCAGGCGACCCGCGGCACCGTGAAGTACTTCACCCTGACGCCGCGCGGCGACGTGGACGGCTTCATCCTCGCGGACGGCACGCAGGTTCACGTCCCGCCGCACCTGTCCACCCAGCTCGTCGCGGCCGTGCGGCTCGGCGACGCGGTCACGGTGCGCGGCCTGCGCGCCGCGGCGGTCCCCATGGTCGCCGCCCTGTCCGTGACCGGCGACGCGAGCGGGCAAACGGTGGTGGACGCGGGGCCGCCCGGCGGACCCGGCCATGGCCCGGGCGGCCGGGCTCCCGGCGCCCCACCCCCGCCGCCCCCCGGCGGCCCCGCAGCCGGTCCGCCGTCCGAAGTGTCGGGCAAGATCCTCGCCGTGCTGCACGGCCCGCGCGGCGAGGCGAACGGCGCCATGCTGGAGGACGGCACGGTGCTCCGGCTGCCGCCGCCGGAAGCGGCCCGCCTCACCGCCACGCTGGCGTCCGGACAGGTGGTCGTCGCCCAAGGGCCGGGGATCGCGAACAATCTCGGCCGCATGGTGGACGTGCGGGCCATCGGCCCGTCGCGCGACCAGTTGGCCCAGGTCCAGGCGCCCCCGCCCCGCGGTCCGGGCGGGCCTGACGGCCGGCGCGGCCCACCGCCGCCGCCTCCTGGCGCACCCGGGGCTCCGTCCGCAGGGCCGGGCGGTCCTGCCGCTCCGCCGCCCGACGGCGGCGCCCCAACACCTCGCCCGTAGCAGCCGCGCCGAGGCGGAGGAAGATATGTCTTCCGCCTCGGCGGGCAACCTGAAGGAGACCCGACATGCATTGGATCGACCCCGACCACCTGCCGAAGACCGAAGGCACCGTGGACCGCTTCCTGATCAACCCGCACGGTGAGATCGACGGCATCCTGCTCGCCAGCGATGTAGAAGTGCATGTGCCCCCGCACCTCAGCAGCGAGATCCGCGCTGTCGTGAAGCCCGGTGCCGCCATCACGGTCTACGGCGTGCGGCCCCGCCACGCCGAGATGATCGCCGCCGTCGCGATCGAGGCCGGGTCCGGCCAGCGAATCGTGGACAACGGCCCGCCCAAGGAGAAGCACGGCGGGCACGACAAGAAGGAGCACGACAGGCCCAAGCACGACGCCAGGGCGCCGTACGCGCCCATGGAGGCCGAAGGCACCGTGCGACGCTCTCTGCATGGGCCGAAGGGCGAGACCCGCGGCGTCTTGCTTGAGGACGGGCGCATCATCCGCATCCCGCCGCACGAGGCACAGGAGTGCGAGCCGCTGCTCCGGCTCGGCGCCTGCCTGGCCGCCCGCGGTCCAGGGCTGACGGTGGACGGCGCGACCGTGATCGACGCGAAGGAGCTCGGGGCATCGGCGGCCAGCCTGAAGCCGGTGAGGCCGAAGAAGCCCGAAGGCGACGGGAAACGTCCCAAGCCGCACAAGGCTGGCGAGAAGCAGCCCAAGCACGCCTGACACGGCGGGGGTGCGGCCGCTTGCAAAGCAGCCGCACCCCCAAGGCTGGACCGCAGATCATGCTTCGGCGCCGGCCGGCGCCATCCTCCTCGGACCGAGCCTGGCTCTACTGGCCCGTTTCGATCCTCCCATCCATGCACCTGTCAGGAAATGCGCGATGCATCCTTCTCCGCCCATGCCCGAGGAGATCAAGGCTGGGTTCTATCCCGAGTTCGAGCTTAGCTGGCGCAAGGCGGAGCTGGTCGGCCGTGCGGTCATGCTGCTGGTGGTCGGCGCAACCCTGGCCGGGTTGCTGGGCGGCGGGCCGGTGAGCTTATGGACCCGGAAGGCCGAGGCCGGGCCGCTGCAGGTCGAGTACTCGCCCGTGGTCCGCTTCGGCACGCCGACAGGCCTGACCATCCGGGCAGCGACAAGGCCAGGGCAGGACCGGGTCGCCATCACCCTGCCGGCCAGCATCGTGCGCCGGTACGGGTTGCAGTCCGTCTTCCCGCAGCCCGTGGAGTGGGCGACCGGCGGGGATGGCGGCATCCGTATGCTGTTCCCGGTGCAGCCGGGCGCGCAAGGGGCGGTGGTCCAGGTCGGCGGCATGCCGGCCGGCGGCGGCCTGATGCGGCTGTCGGCCCGGCCCGACGACGGACCGGCCGTCAGCTGGTCGCAACTGGTGCTGCCCTAGATGGCAACCGTCCTCAAGGCTGCTGCGGCCTACCTCGTCGTGCTGTTCGCCATGCGGCTGATCGGGCGGCGCACCGCCAGCCAGCAGGCGCCGTTCGACATGGTCGTGCTGTTCCTGTTCGGCGGCATGACGACCACCGCCATCCTCGGCGAGGACCGGTCGTTCACTGCGGCGATGACCGGCATCTTCACCGTGGGACTCATGCACGTCCTGGTGTCCTGGCTGAAACTGAAATCGGTGCTGCTCGAACGGATCATCGACGGCACGCCCATCGTCGTGTTCGAGGACGGGCGCTGGTCCGAGGACCAGATGCGCAAGCTGCGGATGCAGGAGGCGGACATCCGCACCGCAATGCGCCAGCAGGGCATGATCGAAATGGACGACATGCGCTACGCCATCATCGAGCGAGACGGCACGATCTCGATCATCCCACAGGAGAAGCAGTGATGTCCTTCCCTGCAACGCCGGGCGGCCGCGTGCTGGCCTGGCTGCACGTCGGCGACCTGCATCTCACCGAGGCCGGGCTGGAGAACCACCGCGACCTCGGCCGCATCGTCGCCCTCGCCAACGCCCTGCCGCCGGGCGGCCTCGACTTCGCCGTGCTGCCCGGCGACAACGCCGACGACGGCACGGCCGGGCAGTTCCAGCTCGTCCGCGACGCGGTGGCGCCGCTGCGCCTGCCGCTGCATGTCCTGCCCGGCGACCACGACTTCAAGCCGGGCAATCTCGATGCCTACCACGCCGTGCTAGGCGCCGAGCGGCTGCCGTTCGCCAAGACGGCCGCGGGGCGCCGCTGCCTGTTCCTGGACGTCGTTTCTGCCGGCTCGGGCGGCCCCGACTTCCGCCTGGGCGAGGACCAGCTCGCCTGGGCCGAGCGCGAATTGAAAGCCGCCGGGGCGGCGGGCCAGGGCGCGGCCGTGTTCATGCACGCCTACCCTGCCGACCTGCGCGAGGGCGGCGAGCGGCTCGGCGCCCTGCTGGCCCGGCCGCAGGTGCTCTGCGTGGACATGGGCCACACGCACTACAACGAGCTGGCCAACGACGGCGGCACCATCTTCATGGCGACGCGCTCGACCGGGCAGATCGAGGAGGGGCCGCCGGGCTTCTCGGTCGCAGCCCTGGACGGGCGCACGGTGAGCTGGCGGTTCAAGCCGCTCGACGAGGCATGGCCCTTCGTGCTGGTGACGCAGCCGGCGGACCGGCGCCTGGCCACGGATGCGGGCCAGCTTGTGCGCGGCCCGTTCACGGTGCGCGCCAAGGTGCTCGGCGACGCGCCGATCCTGTCGGTCGAGGCGCAGGTGGACGGCGGCGGCTGGACGCCGATGGCGTCCGTGCCGGGCGAGGCCGCGCTTTGGGAAGTCCGCTGCGAGAAGCCTGGGGCGCGCGTGCGTGTCCGGGCGCGTGACGCGGGGGGGCGGCGGGACGAGGACGCCGTGGAGCCGGCGCTTCCCGGCTGGACGGCGCCCGGCCGCGCGGCGGACGGCAGCGACCGGGACCGGGTGGGCGCCTGGCCGGAGCGGGGCATCTTCGACACGCAGCTTGGGCCGAACCGGAGGGGAAAGAAGTGGTGAGCGCCGACAGCATGGAGGTTGAGGGCGCCCAGCCTTCCGCCCGCTCCCTCCGTGGGCTGGACGCCATCAACCTGCTGATGGCGGACGTGCGGGACGGGGTGGGGCCCTATCTCGCCGTGTTCCTCAAGGGCGGCGAGCACTGGGATTCCGGCGCCATCGGCGTCGCCATGGCGGCGTCCTCCGTCGCCGCCGCGCTGTGCCAGGTGCCGGCCGGGCTGCTGGTGGACGGGACGCGCGCCAAGCGGCTGCTGATCGCCGCCTCCGGCCTGCTGATCGGCGCGGGCTGCCTGCTGATCGTGGCGGTCCCGCGCTTCTTCGCGGTCATCGCGGCGCAGGCCATGCTGGGCGCGGCCTCGGCCGTCATCCCGCCGGCCATCGCCGCGGTGTCTTTGGGTCTGGTCGGGCGCCGGCTGCTGGACGGGCGGGTGAGCCGCAACGAGAGCTTCAACCACGCCGGCAACCTGCTGGCCGCCGTGCTGGCCGGGGCGCTCGGGACGTATCTCGGCTATTCCTGGATCTTCTACCTCGTGTGCGCCTTCGCGCTGGCGAGCGCCGCGGCCGTCGCCTTCATCAACCCGGCCGAGATCGACCACGGGCGGGCGCGCGGCGGCGAGGACCCGGCCAACCAGTGCGAGCCGGTGCCGATCCGCGACCTGCTGCGCCGGCGCGACCTGCGGGCCTTTCTCGCGTCCGTGGTGCTGTTCCACTTCGGCAACGCGGCGATGCTGCCGATGGCCGGGCAGGTGCTGGCGCAGACGCATCCGGGGTCCGACGCCGCCGCGCTTTCGGCCTGCATCGTCGCCGCGCAGTTCGTGATGGTGGGTGTCGCCTGGGCGGTGGGTCAGGCGTCGGCCAAGGGCGTGGGGCGCAAGACGATCTTCCTGGTCGCGATGGCCGTGCTGCCGGTGCGCGGCGTGCTGTTCACGCTGACCGACAGCCCCTATGCCGTGGTGGGCATCCAGCTCCTGGACGGGGTGGCGGCGGGCATCTTCGGCGTGGTCTCCGTGCTGATCGCGTCCGACCTGATGCGCGGCACCGGGCGGTTCAACTTCGCCCAGGGGCTGATGGCGCTGTCGGTGGGGGTCGGCGCCACGCTGAGCAACGCGACGGCCGGCTTTGTCGTGCAGTGGTTCGGCTTCACGGCGGGGTTCCTTTACCTCGCGGCGATCGCCGGGTGCGGGCTGGCCTTCTTCGTGGCGTTCATGCCGGAAACCCGCGAGGCCAGCGCCCCCCTCGCGTCCGCCAAGCCGGCCCTGGCGTGATGGGCGCGCTCGCCGCCTCGCCCTGGACGACCTGGGCCATCGCCGCCGCCGCCACAGCCGGGGTCATCGTCCGGCCGTTCTCCTGGCCAGAGTTCGTCTGGGCGGGGGCAGGCGCCATTCTGCTCGTCCTGCTCGGCCTGCTCTCCCTCCCCGACGCGCTCGCGGGCGTGATGAAGGGCACGGACGTTTACCTGTTCCTGGTCGGCATGATGCTGCTCGCCGAGGTGGCCCGGCAGGAGGGCCTGTTCGACTGGCTCGCCGCCAAGGCCGCCGGCCTGGCACGCGGCTCCGCGACCCGGCTGTTCACGCTGGTGTTCATGGTGGGCACGGCGGTGACGGTGTTCCTGTCCAACGACGCGACCGCCGTGGTGCTGACCCCGGCCGTCGCGGCGGTGGCCCGGGCGGCCAAGGCCAGGGAGCCGCTGCCCTACCTGCTGATCTGCGCCTTCATCGCCAACGCGGCCAGCTTCGTGCTGCCGATCTCCAACCCGGCGAACCTCGTGATCTACGGCAGCCACATGCCGCCGCTGCTCGCCTGGCTGCCCCGCTACGCGCTGCCGTCGCTGCTCTCCATCCTCGCCACCTACTTCGTCCTGCGCTGGACGCAGCGGGCTTCGCTGCGGCAGGACATCTCGGCTGACATCGAGCTGCCCAAGCTTTCGGCCGGCGGCACGATGGCGGCCTGGGGCATCGCGGGCACGGCCATCGTGCTGCTGGCGTCGTCGGCGTTCGACATCCAATTGGGCTTGCCGACCTTTCTCGCGGGCGCCGCAACCACGGCGCTGGTGCTGCTGCGCTCGCAATGCGGCCCGACGGCGGTGCTGAAGAACATCTCATGGGGCGTGCTGCCGCTGGTCGCCGGTCTGTTCGTGCTGGTGGAGGCGCTGGAGAAGACCGGCGTCACCAGCGCCCTGGCCGGGCTGCTGCACGACGTGGTGCAGCGTTCGGCGACGCTCGCCGCCTGGGTTGCGGGCGTGGCGCTCGCGCTGGGCTGCAACCTGGTGAACAACCTGCCGGCCGGCCTCGTCGCGGGCCGCGTGGTCGAGATCGCCCAAGTGCCGGAGCACGTGCGCGCCGCCGTGCTGATCGGCGTGGACCTCGGGCCGAACCTGTCGGTCACCGGGTCGCTCGCCACCATCCTGTGGCTCACCGCGTTGCGGCGCGAGGGCCAGAGCGTGGGGGCGTGGACCTTTCTCAAGCTCGGCGCGCTGGTGATGCCGCCGGCGCTGCTGCTTGCGATTGCCGGCGCGTTCGCGTTCGGCTGACCCCAACCGCCCTGGAGAACAAATTCTTGGAAAACATCAGTTCGGCCTGGCTCTATCCCATCATCCTGGTCGCGGGCGCCTTGCAGGCATGGGGGCCGCCGATGAACGGCGCGCTGCGCGGCGCGCTCAACAACCCGTGGCTCGCCAGCGTCGTCTCCTTCGTGCCCATCGTGTTCGCCCTTGCCGTGCTGTTCTTCTGCCTGCCCCGCCCGCTGCCGACGGCGGAGGGCGTGAACGGCATGCCGTGGTGGGCGCCGCTGGGCGGCCTGGCCGGCGCGTTCGCGGTGATTGCCGGCCTGCTGTTCGTCAACAAGGTCGGCGCCGCCGTGTTCGGCGGCCTGACGATCACGGCCAACATCCTCATGTCGCTCGCCGTCGATCAGTTCGGCATGTTCGGCATGGAACAGCACAGCCTCAACCTCGGGCGCATCGCCGGCGGCGCCCTCATGGTCGCCGGCATCACCCTCATCTCGTTCTTCTGACCCGGCATGGCCGGGCCCACCCCGGCGTCACAGAAACTTCACCGACCAGGCCGCGCGTCCCGTGTAGAGGGTCTGCGTCTCAGTTTGGGGATCACGCGTGCTTGTTCTGGACGGTGTGACGAAACGCTTCGGCAAGCCGGTCGCGGTGTCCGGCGTCAGCATGACGATCCCATCCGGCCAGTTCGTCGGCGTCATCGGGCGGTCGGGCGCGGGCAAGTCCACGACGCTCCGCATGATCAACCGCCTGACGGAGCCGACGGAGGGCCGCATCCGCTTCGGCGACCTGGACGTGACCAAGCTCTCCGGCCCGGCGCTGCGCGACTGGCGCCGGCGGTGCGCGATGATCTTCCAGCAGTTCAACCTGATCGACCGGCTGGACGTGCTGGACAACGTGCTGATGGGGCGCCTCGCCTTTACCCCGGGCTGGCGCTCCGCCGTCAAGCTGTGGCGCCGGGAGGACCGGGCCATCGCCTTGGCCGCGCTGGAGCGGCTGGACATCGCGGGCCTGGCCGCGCAGCGCGCCGACAACCTTTCGGGCGGGCAGCAGCAGCGCGTGGCGATCTGCCGTGCCCTGGTGCAGGAGCCGGACATCGTGCTGGCCGACGAGCCTGTGGCGTCGCTGGACCCGCGCAACGCCGCGGTGGTCATGGACGCCTTGCAGCGCATCAACCGGCATTTCGGCCTGACGGTGCTGTGCAACCTCCATTCGCTGGACCTGGCGCGGAGCTACTGCGACCGCCTGATCGGCATGGCCGGCGGACGGGTGGTGTTCGACGACCGTCCGTCCGCGCTGACCGAAAGCGTGGCGCGCGAACTCTACGGGCTGGAGGCGAGCGAGGTGATGGAGTGCCAGCCCGCGGCCGATCCCGCCCGGTGGCCGGACGCCGTTACTGCCTGACCCATGCCCCTGGAGGACACGCCATGATCGACCGCCGCACCCTGCTGGCCGGCCTTGCCGCCGGCACCGCCGCCACAGCCACGCGCGCCCGGGCGCAAAGCGCCAAGCAGGCCTTCCCCGAACTGGTGTTCGCGGTGGTCCCGGCAGAGAACGCGTCCGGCGTGACCGACCGCTACGCGCCGTTCGTGGCCTATGCCAGCCGCCAGCTCGGCACCAAGGTGACGCTGCGGGTCGCCAACGACTACGCGGCCGTGATCGAGGGCCAGCGCGCCGGCAACATCCACATCGCCTATTACGGCCCGGCGTCGTTCGCCCGCGCCCTCGTCACCGGCGTGAAGACCACGGCCTTTGTGATCGACGTGAACAGCGACGGCAGCAAGGGCTACTACTCGGTGTTCTACGTGAAGGCCGACAGCCCGTACAAGACGATCCAGGACCTCAAGGGTCAGGCGCTCGGCCTGGTCGATCCGAACTCGACCTCCGGCTACAACATGCCGCTGTTCGCGCTGAACAAGCTCGGCATCAACGCGGAGCAGTTCTTCGGCCGCGTGCTGATCACCGGCAGCCACGAGAACGCCGTGCTGGCCTTGCAGCAGGGCACGGTGCAGGCCGCCGCCAACTTCTGGAACGCGCCGGACGACAGCAATCTGACGCGGATGCTGAACAAGGGCATGGTGAAGCGCGCGGACGGCAAGCCCGCCACGGTGGACGACTTCCGCATCGTGCTGAAATCGGACCTCATCATCAACGGCCCGACCGCGTACCTGGACGCGCTGCCGGACGAGCTGAAGGCCGCGATCCGCACGACCTGGCTGGACGCCGCGAAGAACGACAAGGCCGCGTTCGACCGCCTGTCGGACGGCAAGAACCAGCCGTTCCAGGCCACGGACAACGCCGCCTACGGCGACACGGTCAAGCTGATCACCTTTGTGGACAGGCTGCGCAAGCAGAACGGCTGAGGCGCGGCTCCGGCTTGCGATGCATCCTTTAGCCACGCTTCCCGAACCGCAACTGCGCCCGCTGCTCGACGCCTACGCCCGCGCCGTGGCGGCGCGGCGTCGGGTCGTGCTGCTGGGCGCTGTCCTGATGCTGGCAGCATTGGCGTTGGCGGCGGAGGGCGCAGAGGTGCGGCCGGGCGTGTTCTGGGCCAACCTCGGCAACCTCGGCAGCTATTTCGACCGCCTCACCCAGCTCGACACGGGCGCGCGGGTCTGGACCGACCCGGTCTCCTGGTACTGGGGCCTGCGCCGCTGGAGCGTCCAGCTCGGGCAGACCCTGCTGATCGCCTATGTCGGGACAGTGACCGGCGCGGCGCTGGGGCTGGTCGGCGGCGTGCTGGCCAGCCGCAACATTTCGCCGTCCCGCATTCTACGGTTCGCCGCCATCCGGGTAATGGAGTTCGACCGCACGGTGCCCGACATCGTGTTCGCGCTGGTGTTCGTCGTGGCGTTCGGGCTTGGCCCCTTGGCGGGCGTGCTGGCCATCGTGCTGCACACGGCGGGCACGCTGGGCAAGCTGTTCGCCGAGGTCATCGAGAACATCGACATGAAGCCGGTCGAAGGGGTGCAGGCGGCGGGCGGCGCCTGGCTGTCGCAGATCCGTTTCGGCGTGCTGCCGCAGGTGCTGTCCAACTTCGCCAGCTACGCGCTGCTGCGGTTCGAGGTCAACGTGCGCGGCGCCGCGGTGATCGGCTTCGTCGGCGCTGGCGGCATCGGGCAGGAGCTGATCGTGGCGATCCGGAAATTCTACTATTCCGACGTCAGCGCCATCCTGCTGATGCTGCTGGTCTGCGTCATGGCCATCGACTTCGCCTCCGAGGCGCTGCGCAGCCGCCTGCAGGCTGGGGAGGGCGGAGCGTGAGCGGGGGTCTCCGGGCGGATCTGCTGGCCGGGCGCGCGGAAGTCGAGGCGCGGCATGGCCCGATCCTTGCTGGACGGCGCGGCCATGCGGGGACGCTGGCGGCGCTGGCCGCGGCGCTGGCCGTTTATGCGGCCGGGCTGGTGCTGCTGGACATCTCGCCGGTGCGGATCTGGCGCGGGCTGGGACAGCTTGGCGCCATCGCCGGGCTGATGCTGCGGCCGGGCGCGGGCGGGCACTTCCCCCTGTACCTGGACGCGTTGGGGCAGACGCTGTCGATTGCGTTTCTGGGCACGCTGCTGGCCGCGGTGCTGGCCTTGCCGTTCGGCTTCCTGGCCGCCCGCAACGTGGCGGCGAACCGGCTGGTCCACGTGCTGGCCCGCCGCAGCCTGGACACTGTGCGCAGCATCGACGTGCTGATCTGGGCCTTGATCTGGATCAACGTCGTGGGGCTTGGCCCCTTTGCCGGGGCGCTTGCCATCGCGTCCTCCGATTGCGGCGCCTTGGCGAAGCTGATGTCCGAGGCGATCGAGACCGCCGACCGCAAGCCGGTCGAGGGCGTGCTGGCCAGCGGGGGCAGCCGGTGGCTGGCCATCCGCTTCGGCCTCGTGCCGCAGGTCCTGCCGGTGTTCGCCAGCCAGTTGCTGTATTTCTTCGAATCGAACACCCGGTCGGCCACCATCATCGGCATCGTCGGCGCGGGCGGGATCGGGCTGCATCTGTATGAGCAGATCCGGGTGCTGGAATGGCAGCAGGCCGCCTTCCTGATCCTGATGGTGCTGGTGACGGTGGCAGCCATCGACTTCGTGTCCCGCCGGCTGCGGCTGGCGATCATCGGCCGGCGGGGGATTTGAGACGTGGCCTACGCGACCACGGCACGCGGCGGCGGATCGCGTCCGGGCGTCGCGGGCGTCGGCCTTTTCCTGCGGCGCTGGCTGGCCAACCCGCTCCAGATGGGGTCCGTGGTGCCGTCGTCCCCGGCGCTGTGCCGGCGCATCGTGCGGCAGGCCTGGCCGAAGCCGGGCGAGCAGGTGCTGGAGCTTGGCGCCGGGACGGGCGTGGTCTCGCGTGCGCTGCTCGCGGCCGGGCTGGCGCCCGAGCGGCTGGCGGTGGTCGAGATCGTGCCGGACATGACGGCCTTCCTGCGGGCACAACTGCCCGGCGTCCTGGTCCTGCAAGGCGACGCCCGCGACCTGCCCACGCTGCTGCCAGGGGATCGCCGGGGACAGATCGGCTCCGTGATCTGCGGCATCCCGCTCGTGCTGCTGCCTTTGGCCGAGCAGCGCCGGTTCGTCGACGCGATGGCGGCGGTGGCGCCAGGCCGCGGCTTCCTGCATTACAGCTATTGCGTCACCTCGCCCTTGCCGGCGTCGCGCCACGGCTTGACCGCAAAGCGCGAGGCTTGGACGCCGCTCAATTTCCCGCCGGCCAGCATCTGGCGCTACGGCCCGGACGATACCGGCCAATCCTGATCACGACAGCCGGCTGATTCCCTCGGCCGTGCTGAACGCGAGGCGGCCATGCGCGAAAACGGCCACCACGCGCGGGTTGTCCCCCGGCGCTATCAATACGGCGTCGCCGCGTTGGCCTTCGGCCAGGGTCCCCCGGTCCGTCAGCCCGGCGGCGGTCGCTGGGTTGGCCGACACCAGCGCCCAGGCTTCGCGTAAATCCAGCGTTCCCTTGGCGGCCAGCAGGAACGGCGCGTGCCACAGCGCCGGGTAGTAGTAGTCGCTGGTCAGGATGCGGCAGACCCGCGCCTCCGCCATGCGCGCTGCCGAGCCCCAGCCCATGTGCGACCCGCCGCGGACGACGTTCGGGCTACCCATCGCCACCCAATCCCCCGCGGCCACCGCGGCCCGGGCGACGGCGTCCGACATCGGGAACTCGCACAGCCGGGCGCCGTGCCGGCGGAAGCCGTCCCGCGTGGCGGTGCTGTCGTCATCGTGGCTTGCCATCGGCAGCCCGGCCGCGCGTGCGGCGGCGGCAATCTTCGCCTGGGCCGGCGCCACCTCGGCCCGGCGCGAGGCGGCGCGCTCGGCCAGGGCGCGGAACGCCGCCGCCGGCACGCCCGCGCGTTCGCTGTACTTTGCCAAGGCCGCCGGGTCGTCCAGCTTGCGCAGGATGGCGGGCGTGTGGTCGTTGAACGCCGGCAGGTGCACCCGCCCGGTGCCGATGGCGTCCAGCGCCAGGCCGAGCGCGTCGAGGTTGAACGCCTCCCACCGCAGATGCACGCGCATGTCGCACCGGCCATGGGGCCGGGCCGCATGGAGGGCGTCGAGCAGGGCGGTCCAGGCCTCGGCGCCGCGCAGCCCGGGTTCCCAGGACAGCGTGACGCCGTGAAACGCGGTGGTGATGCCGTTGGCGAGCAACTGCGCCTCGGTGTCGGCCAGGGCGAGCGGGAGGGGAAAGCCGACGCCGGGGCGCGGCTGGATCTGCCGCTCGAACGCGTCGCCGTGCAGGTCCACGATGCCGGGCAGCACCAGCAGACCGCATGCGTCCAGGCGGCGGGGCGCCGGGCCGGGCGGGGCGATCACACCGTCGGCGATGCGTAAATCGGCGGGCGCAAACCCTTCCGGCAGCAGGCAGGTGCCGCCCGTGATGCTCAGGCTCATGCCGGTTCCTCCGGTTCGAAGACGATCTGGACGCGCGGGGTCGGGTAGCGGGCGATGCCGAACTCGACGATGCGGCCGGCGCGGTCCACGTTGACGTTCTCGCACACCAGCAGCGGCAGCCCGCGCGCCATGGCCAGGGCCGTCGCCTCGGACGCCGAGGGCAGCCGGGCCGAAACCCGGGTGGACTGGCGCAGGTAGTCGGCCACCCCGACGCGGGCGAGCGCCGCGCTGATGCCGGGTTCCCGCCGCAGGGCGTCCTGGATGCCGGGCAGGCGGGAGGCGGGGAAGTGATGGCTGGCCAGGCTCACCGGCCGCCCGTCTGCCAGGCCCACGCGCTCGAACACCACGACCGGCTCGCCGTCCCGGATGCCCAGCCCGTCCGCGATGGCGGGGAGTGCCGGCATCTCGCGCAGCGCCAGCACGCGGCCGGACGGTTCCCGGTTGTGGCGCCGGACCCATTCGGAGAAGCGGGTGCGGGCGCCGACGACGTAGTCCAGCACGTCCTCCGCCACGAAGCTGCCCCTTCCTTGCTCGATCCGGATCGCCCCGGCGCGGGACAATTCTTCCAACGCGCGGCGGACCGTGTGGCGGTTGACGCCGAAGCGGGCGGCCAGGCGGGTCTCCGTGGGCAACTGGCCGCCGGGTCCCAAGGCGCCGCCGGCGATGTCGGCCCGCAGCGTGTCCGCGATCTGCCGCCATTGGGCGACGCCGCTGCCCGGCGCCAGGCGGTCCGCCCGCGGTGTCATCGGAACTTCATCGTTGGGCGGGGCAGGGACGGAGCACATCGGTTGACAGCTACCGCGCGTTGGCCCTAATTGTCTAGATGTATAGATGATTGGCGGCTGACCATGGACGATGCCGGAACGGATGGGCGGCGGAAACACTGGACGGCGGTGCTCGCCCGGGCCAAGCCGGCCGAGATCGAGGCGCATCTGGCCGAGACGCTGCCGCCGCACACGCGGCTGCGCGGGCCAGAGGTCGGGCTGGCGATGGTGCGCGGCCGGGCCGGCGGCACCGGCGCTGCTTTCAACCTGGGCGAGATAACGGTGACGCGCTGCACGGTGCGCGACGGGGCCGGGCGGATCGGCCACGCCGTGATCGCCGGGCGCGATCCGCGTCAGGCCGAGTTGGCAGCGGCGCTGGACGCCGCCTTGCAGGACCCGGCGCGGCAGGACACGCTGCAACGGGCCGTGATCGCCCCCCTTTATGCCGCTCAGCAGGCGGCGCTTGCCGTCACCGCCGGCAAGGCGGCGGCGACCCGCGTGGCGTTCTTCACCTTGGCGACCATGCGTTCATGACGCTCGACCGGCCTGGCTTCGCCGACCCCGCCACGGACGCCCAATCCTGCTTCCGTGCCGTGCTGCACGCCATGAGCCGGCCCGGCACGGTCGTTGCTGCCGGAGCTGGGCTGCTCCCCCCGGCGCCGCTCGACCCGGCCACGGCGGCGGTGCTGCTGACCCTGGCCGATGCCGACACGCCGCTGTGGCTGGACCCGGCAGCCGCGGCGGCAGCGGATTGGGCGGCGTTCCATTGCGGCGCCCCACGGGCAGAAGGCATCGGGGTGGCCGCGTTCGCCTGCGCCCTGGCGATGCCGGCGCTGTCCAGCCTGCATCCCGGTACCGATTTGGCGCCGGAGGACTCGGCCACGCTGATCCTGCAGGTGCCGGCATTGGGGCAGGGGACGCCTTTTCGTCTGTCCGGCCCCGGGCTGCGCGCGCCGGCGCTGCTGCGCGTGGAGGGCTTGCCCTATGACTTCGCGGCGCAATGGGCGGCCAACCACGCCCTGTACCCGTGCGGCGTGGACGTGGTGCTGTGCGAGGGCGAGCATCTCTGCGCCCTGCCGCGCAGCGTGCGGATCGAGGAGGGCTGAGCGGTGGCCTATGTCGCGGTCAAAGGCGGCGAGCGTGCCATTGACGCCGCCCATGCTTGGCTCGCGGAGGACCGGCGGGGCGACCCGGCGGTCCCGGAACTCGCCACGGCGCAGATCGCCGAGCAGTTGGGCCGGGCCGTGGACCGGGTGATGGCGGAGGGCGCGTGCTACGACCCGGGCCTCGCGGCGCTCGCGGTCAAGCAGGCGCAGGGCGACCTGATCGAGGCGGCGTTCCTGCTGCGGGCCTACCGCACCACCCTGCCGCGGTTCGCCGACACGCGCCCGGTCGAGACCGGCGCCATGGCGGTGCGCCGCCGGGTGTCCGCCGTGTTCAAGGACATGCCGGGCGGCCAGGTGCTCGGCCCGACCTACGACTACACGCACCGGCTGCTCGACTTCACCCTGGCCGAACCCGGCGGCGCGGTGGCCGAGGCCGGGTCCGCCCCGCTGGGCGAGCCGATGCCCGGGGTGATGGACCTGCTGGGACAGGAGGGCTTGATCGAGCCGGAGGCGGGTTCCGATGGCCGCCTCAGAAACGCCCCGGGCGACCTGACCCGCGAGCCGCTTTCCTTTCCCGCCGGGCGCGACATGCGCCTGCAGAGCCTGGCCCGCGGCGACGAGGGCTTCCTGCTGGCGCTCGGCTATTCCAGCCAGCGCGGCTACGGCGGCGCGCACCCGTTCGTCGGCGAGCTGCGGGTGGGGGAGGTCGCGGTGGAGGTCGAGGTGCCGGAACTCGGCTTCGCCCTGGACATCGGCGACGTCACCGTGACCGAGTGCCAGATGGTCAACCAGTTCAAGGGTAGCAAGCAGGTCCCGCCGCAGTTCACCCGCGGCTACGGCCTGTGCTTCGGCCACAGCGAGCGCAAGGCGATGGGCATGGCCCTAGTGGACCGCGCGATGCGGGCGTCCGAGCTGGGGGAGGACGTGACGGCGCCCGCGCAGAGCGTGGAGTTCGTGCTGTCCCACTGCGACAACATCGAGGCTACGGGCTTCGTCGAGCATCTGAAGCTGCCGCACTACGTCGATTTCCAGAGCGAGCTTGAGACGATCCGGCGACTGCGCGCGGATGCAGGGGCAGGGGAATGAACGGCTACAACTTCGCCTACCTGGACGAGCAGACCAAGCGCATGATCCGCCGCGCCCTGCTGAAGGCGGTCGCCGTCCCCGGCCATCAGGTGCCGTTCGGCTCGCGCGAGATGCCGCTGCCTTACGGATGGGGCACCGGCGGCATCCAGGTCACGGCGAGCATCCTGGGCCGTGCGGATGTGCTCAAGGTCATCGACCAGGGCGCCGACGACACCACCAACGCCGTGTCCATCCGCCGCTTCTTAGCCCGCACGGCCGGCGTCGCCACCACCACGCGCACGGCGGAGGCCAGCGTGATCCAGACCCGGCACCGCATCCCGGAGGTGCCGCTCCGCGAGGACCAGATCATCGTCTATCAGGTCCCGCAGCCCGAGCCGCTGTCCAACCTGGAACCCAGCCGCGCTGAAACCCGGCGGATGCACGCCTTGGCGGAGTACGGGCTGATGCATGTGAAGCTCTACGAGGACATCGCCCGGATCGGCGCCGTCACCATCAGCTACGACTATCCGGTGATGGTGAACGGGCGTCACCTGATGTCGCCCTCGCCGATCCCGGCTTTTGACACGCCGAAGATGGACGGCATGGCGGCGCTGCAACTGTTCGGCGCCGGGCGGGAGAAGCGGATCTATGCCATCCCGCCCTACACCTCAGTCAAGCCGCTGGATTTCGAGGACCATCCGTTCCGCCTGACCCGCGCCCCGCACGCCTGCACGCTATGCGGCGCGGCCGGCAGCTACCTGGACGAAGTCGTGACCGACGACCGCGGCGGGCGCATGTTCGTGTGCTCCGACACGGACTTCTGCGCGGCCCGCCAGTCCGGCGAGGCCGCATGAGTCCGGACGCGCTGCTGTCGGCGCGCGCCCTGCGGCTGTCATACGGGCGCATCGCCGCGCTGGACGGGGTGGATGCGGAGGTGTTTCCCGGCGAGGTGCTCGCCGTGGTGGGAGAAAGCGGGTCGGGCAAGACGACGCTGCTGCACGCCTTGTCGGGCGCGGTGCGTCCGGAGGCCGGGGTGGTGTCGTACCGCGGCCCGGATGGCGCCGTGCACGACGTGCACCGGATGCCGCCCCCGGCGCTCCGCGCGCTGCACCGCTCGGATTGGGGCACGGTGCACCAGGACCCGCGGCAGTCGCTGCGCATGGCCGTGTCCGCCGGGGGCAACGTGGGCGAGCGGCTGATGGCGCAGGGCGCGCGGCATTACGGCGACATCCGCGCGGCAACCATCGACTGGCTGCGGGAGGTGGAGATCGCCGTCGACCGGGTGGACGACCTGCCGCGCACCTTCTCCGGCGGCATGCTCCAGCGCCTGCAGATCGCCCGCACGCTGGTGACGCAGCCGCGGCTGGTGTTCATGGACGAGCCGACCGGCGGGCTGGACGTGTCGGTGCAGGCCCGGCTGCTCGACCTGATCCGCGGCCTGGTGGCCCGGCTGGGCGTGGCGGTGGTGCTGGTCACGCACGACATCGCGGTGGCGCGTTTGCTCGCCGGGCGGATCGTGGTGATGCGGGCCGGGCGGGTCGTGGAAACCGGGCTGACGGACCAGGTATTGGACGATCCCCAGCACCCCTACACGCAGTTGCTGGTCAGCTCGGTGCTGCACGCATGAACGCCGGGGAGACCATGCTGCGGACGGAAGGTGTGGGCAAGTCGTTCACGCTGCACCTGCAAGGCGGCGTCCGCATCCCCGTGCTGGACGGGGTTGCGCTGGAGCTGCGGGCGGGAGAGTGCGTGGTGCTGTCGGGACCGTCGGGCGCGGGGAAATCCACCCTGTTGCGGACCCTGTACGGAAACTACCGAGCGGAGGGCGGCAGCATCCTCCTCCGCCATCGCGGCGCCTGGCTGGACCTGGCGGCGGCTGGGCCGCGGACCGTGCTGGAGGTGCGGCGGGACACGCTGGGCTATGTCAGCCAGTTCCTGCGCGTGGTGCCCCGCGTCCCCGCCCTGCACATCGTGGCGGAGGCGCTGACGGCGCGCGGCGTCGACGCGGAGGAGGCCCGGGCGGGCGCGCGGGCGATGCTGCTGCGTTTGAACGTGCTGGAGCGCCTGCACGGCCTGCCGCCCGCCACCTTCTCCGGCGGGGAGCAGCAGCGGGTCAACCTCGCCCGCGGCTTCCTGGGCCGCCACCCGGTCCTGCTGCTGGACGAGCCGACGGCGTCGCTCGACGCCGCCAACCGCGCCGTCGTGATCGGGCTGGTCCAGGCGGCGAAGGCCGCGGGCGTCGCCATCCTCGGCATCGTGCACGACGCCGAAACCCGCGACGCCATCGCCGACCGGCTGTTTCCCGTGACGCCACACGGCTAGTCGCCGAGCAGGCTGAACGCAGCCGCCAGGCTGCGCCGCATCCGGTTGAACGACATCGCGAGCGAGCCGATCTCGTCGTTCGAGGTCACGTCGAACTCCGGGATGTCCATGTTCCCGAGGCTGATCTCGTTCGCCGTGCGCGAGATCTTGCGGACCGGGCCGATGATGAACCAATGCAGCAGCAGGTTCAGCACGGCCAGCGTGGCGATGAACACCACGGTGAGCGCCGCCATGATGCTCAGCAGGCTCGACCGCGCGCGGGACAGGGCGACCTGCTCCGGGACCGACACGATCTGCGCGCCGACGATGCTGCCGAGCCGCCAGCCGAACCCGTTGGCGCTGCCGTACACGTCGATCATCGAGGGCGGCGCCGCCTGCGGGGTGGAGTGGCAGGACAGGCAGCCGTTCTCCGTCACCCGCACCGGCTGCGAGTACGACATCACCGCCCCGGCCTCGGTGGTCCGCTCGGTCGTCAGCGTGGCCAGCTCGGGATGCGTTTGGAACGTCTCGATGATCGTCTTCTCCCAGTCCGTTGGGCGGTCGGACGGGTTGGTCGGGTTGTCCGCGGGCTGGCGCAGCGTGTAGTCGGGCTGCGCCTTGGCGAGCAGGTCGAAGCTGCGCTGGGCCGCGAAGAACGAGATCGCCTGCGGCAGGAACTGCACCTTGCCCGCCCGGGCCAGCAGCGGCGCGACCTCGGCGTCGGTGTAGTACAGGATGGCGTTCGCGCTGGCCATCATCACGGCGGCTTCCGAAAGCACCGCCTTGCGGGCGATGGCGCGGCTGAGGGTGTTGACGAAGATCCCGGCGAGTGCCAGCCCCACGGCGAAGGCGCCGATCATCACCAGGTTGAACTTAACCTTAAGGGTCATCGGCCCTCTCCTCATCGGTTGAGCAGATGCACAAGCTCGGTCTGCGAGAGCGCCCCGGTTTCGGGGTTGCCAAGGGAGCGCTGGAACGCCCGGATGGCCGCCACCGTCGGTCCGTTCAGGCGTCCGTCGATGGGGCCGGCATAGCCGGTGCGGGCAAGGGCGGCTTGCAGCCGCTTGATCCTGCCGCTGCCGGGCGCCTCGGTGCCGCGGGCGCGCGCCGGCGGCTGCCGGGGCGCGTTCGGCTGAGACCCGGCAGGGTCAGGGGCCGGAGCATCGCTGTCCGCGCCCGGCGGCTGCGCCGCGTCGACTGGCGGCGCGGCCTGGGCCGTCGCGGCCGAGGGCGGCGCCGCATCGGGGGCCGGGCTGGCCGAAGCCGATGGGGCTGCCGGCGGCAGCAGCACGGTCCCGTCCGCAGGGCCGCCGGCCTGCAGGGTGGCGGCCGTCGCGTCCCATCCCTGCCCGGCCCGGAAGTCGGCGCTGACGAGGCGCTCTCCGAGCCGCGCGGCGCCGTCGCGCTCCGTGAGGCTGAGCGCGAGGTGCAGGCCGGACGGCAGGCGCTTGCCGGCCTCCTCAACAGCACCGCCGGCCGCCGCCGGGGCCGTCAAGCTGAGGTCCGCGTAAAGGGTCCCGCCGCTTCCCGCGAGGGCGTTGAGCAGGGCCTGCAACACGACGCCCTGCCGGGCGGGATCGGCGCGGCTGTCCGATCCGGCATCGGACGGCATCAGGAACAAGCGGTCTCCGGCCGAGACGGCCTTGCCGCAGACGTACACGAGCACGACTCCGGGCGGGTTCTTCTCGACCTGCGCTGCAAACCCGTCGATGGCGCTCCGCAGCGTCACCTCGGACGGGTTGAGGACGGCCTGCACGGTCAAGCCCTGCTCGCGCAGGCGGTCACGCACGCCGCGGGCGGCGGGGCCGCACACGCCTTCCCCCGCCAAGCCCGCGTCGCGGTCCACGCCGATGACCAAGGCGAGGCCAGACGGCTCGGCAACGGCGGGTCCAGGGCCGAACTGGCTGAGGCTCGCGAGGGCGAGGGCCATGAGGCCGCGGCGGACACGCCGGGCGCGGTTGCGGGTCATGTCGTTCGCCTTTCCTGCTCGGCATTGCCGGCCGTGAACTTCGCATCCGCCGCGTCCTCGCGCCGTCCGCCGCTGACCGGCAGCCAACTGGTCCAGCCGAGCTGGCATGGCGCCGCGGGGCCAAGCGCCGGCTCCGGCACCGCATGGGCCGCCAGGACCGGGTTGAAGGCGAAGCCGACCTCGTCGCCAAGGTAGGCCCGCGCGAGCGAGGCGAGTCGCGCCAGCAGCGCGCCGCCCGGCGACAGCGCCTTGAACTCGGCCAACCCGAGCGGGCCGATGCGCAGCACGATCCGCGACTGCACGTCCCAGGCCCGCGCGCCGGCGGCGGCGTCCACCCCAAGCCGGTTGAACTGCCCTACGCCGCCCTTGGGGCCGCCCTTGGGCAACGCCGTCATCTGGTCGCGTCCGAGTTCGAGCCAGGTGCCGGCGAACTGCTCGACCTCGACCGTTTGTCCGAGCCAGTCGGACAGGATGGCGGCGAGCCGGTCAGCCGAGCGCGGCCGCGCCGCGAAGGCGCCCGCGTAGAACAGCAGCGGGTCGGCGCCGACTGGCAAGCGCGCCAGCAGCCCGGGGTCCGCGTAGCCGGTCAGCGCCAGGAGGCCGCGGCCCAGCCCGCCCTGCGGCGACGCCGTGTCCGCGCCGCCGAGCGCCGCAGCGTCCGCGGCGCGGTGCGGCCGGTACTTGATCCCCGCGGCGGCGAACTGGGCGATGGGCCGCTGCGCCAGCAGGTCTAGGAAGCCCGCCAGGGCGTCCGAACGCCCGCGGCGCTCGGCGTTCGCGGTCTCCGTGTAGGGCCGCGGCAGCACGCCGGCCGGGCCGGTCAGCCCGATGGCGCCGGGCGTGGCCGTGAAGCCGCCCGGCGACGGACGCACGGCCAGCACGTCGGCGGATGCGAAGGCCAGCCCGGCCGGCGCCTGGAACCGGACCGCGGCCCCGGGGTCGCCCTGGCCGTTGGCCCGCATCATCACCGCGACCGCGGCGTCGAAGCTGAAGCGCGACGGCACGTCGAGCAAGTCCTGGAGCAGCGACCGCGGCCGGCCAGGCTCCGGCATGGCGGGTACGGCGTCGGAAGCCCTTGGCGCCTCGATCAACTCGGCCGTCACAGCAGCACCCGTGCGCCCGCCCGCGCCGCGAAGCGGCCGACGCTGCCGGGACGTCCGCGCAGCACGGCGTTCGTGCGGACAAAGGAGTTGACGGTGGTGTGCAGGGCAAGAAAGCGCGAAAGGACGGACGCCAGCAGGAACAGGCCGCCGCTGTCCCAAGTGCCCGGCTCGAACTCAAGCGTCACGTCCAGCCCGCGGCAGAAGCTGCCCAGGCGCGCGCCCGGCACCCGCGCCGTCGCCTCGCGCGACCGGACTCCGGCCAGCCCGGCGATGGCGGCCCGGCTGTCCGCGGTGTCGCGCACGTCATACAGCCGCAACACCTCGCGCAGGCTGTCGGCCGCATCGGGGCCGCCGACAACCGACAGGTGCCCGAGCGAAAGCTGCGATATGAGCCGCCAACTGCGGCGCTCGCGCAGCGGCGCCCGCCAGGCCGAGGTCGGCGCGGTCAGGCACACGATGTCGGCCACCGAACTCAGCCCGTCAGCCGGGGACAGCCGCAGCAGGCTGCCGCCGAATGGCAGCTTGCGCGGCAGGTCGCGGTTGGTGCAGAGCGCATCGACCGAAAGCACCTTGTCCGCCGGGCTTGCGGTTGATAGCCCCGGGTCGAACGGGGCGAGCAGGACATCGGTGCCGCCGACGGCGCCGGGGCTTTCGCGGCGCACGGTGTTGAACACGCCGGCGCTCGGCTCGTCAGGCGTCACGGCGGCGGGCTGGCGGTAGAACCGCCGCCACGGCTTGCTCGTCCCGTCGCCGGCGACCTCGCGGACCCGTTCGACGCTCCAAACCTCAAGCGCCCGGGGGCGGCGGTAGTCGGGCACGATTGGGTACTCGGTGCGCGTGCCGTCGAGGGCGATCGGCTCGCATTGCCGGGGAAACAGGTTGACGACCGGGGTGCAGCCGAGCGCCATGCAGTCGCGTCCCAGCCGGCGTTCCAGCGCCGGCGCCGCCTGGTCGAAGTAGATGAACAGGTCGAGCCGGTCCGTGTCCTGCACCAGCGTGCGGGCTTCCAGCCCCTTGAAGTCGATGAACAGGAATTTCTCCGGAAGCGCGAAGTATTCCGTCAGCAGACGGAAGCCGGAAAAGGAGCGCGCCGACCAGGGATACAGCGCCTCCTCCGGCGCGAATCCGGCGGGCTGGACGCTTGCGGCCGGCAGGGGCGTCGGCCGGTCGTCGTTGGGGCCGTCGGCCAACGCCACGCCGCAGGTGTGGCCGACGAGCAGCTCGTACAGCGCCAGCGTCTGCTCGGACGGGCCGCGCAGGAAGCAGCGCAGCTCGCCGGTCCCAAGCTCGGCGAAGGTCGCTTCGGGGTCGGTGAGCTTGAGCGTGACGCGCATGCTGCTGCGGGCACCTTGCGCCGCCGGGTTGGCGGGTGCGGTGAGCGGCAGGCCGGTGAGGCGCACGGACTCGATCTCGATGGGCCACAGGGTGTTGGCGAAGGCGGTGCGGAAGCGGACGGCCTCGCCCCCCACCGGCTCGGTGTCGAGCATCGCGCCGGGCGGGATAATGAGGGGCACGCGCAGGTCGGGCTTGCAGGTGAACTGCACGATGGCGGCGGAGGGCACCGGCGCCAAGTAGTGCGGGTACAGCACGCCGAGCAGGGCGTCGCTGATTTCCGGGAACTCGTCGTCCAGCCGCTGCTGCGCCCGCGCCGACAGGAAGGCCACGCCTTCCAGCAGGCGCTCGACATGCGGGTCGTCCACCGTGTCCGCGCCCAGCCGCAGGCGTCCGGCGATCTTCGGGTGCATTTCGGCGAAATCCCTCGCCAGGCCCCGCAGCGCGTCGAGTTCACGGTTGTAGAAGGGAAGCAGGCTGTCGCTCATCGCCTATGCATCCCCCACCGGACGCAGCGTGACGTCCGCGGTCGTCGTGTCGATCAGCGTGTCGAAGCTGATCGCTTCCGGCAGCGGCTCCATCAGCAGCAGCGCGTCGATCCGCAGGGTCAGCGTCGCACGGAGCGGGGAGGGGTCCTCGGCCACCTGCACCCGGACCTGTGCCAACCGCGGCTCGAAGCGTTGGATGGCCTCCTCGATCTCGGCCCGCAGCGCCTCGCGCTCGTCCCGGTCGTTGAAGGCGCCGGCGGTGAAGTCCGAGATGCCGTAGCCCAGCGGGGAGGTGCGCAGCTCTGGCCACGCCGCCGAACGCCACGGGCGCCGCGCGTTGAGCAGGCACTCGACATCCCGGTGCACGGACGCGCGCAGCCGGGCGACCGTTTCGGCCGCGCTCTGCACGCGGTCGCGCGCCTGGTCGGGATGGGCGTCCAGCAGCCGGTCGAGCAGCGACGCGCCCGCCCGCGCCTCCTGGCCATAGGCCTGCGTCATGCGAACTCCAGCGACTGCAACTGAGTGACCGGGATGCCCTCGCTGCCGACGAGGAACACGCGCTGGCCGCTGCCGCGCACCGGCGCCGCGTTTGACCATTCGGTGCCGCGGCCCAGGCGCAGGGCGTCGTCGGCACCCGCATCCGTCTCGTAAAGCACCGGCAGGTAAACGTCGCCATCCGGCCCGTCCCGGACGCTCATGGTGCAGCGGCGCCAGAACAGGTCGCGCGGGCGCTTCGGCGGGTGGAAGTCCATGCCGAGAATCCGCTCCGCCGGAACCCAGAAGTACTTGCCGGTCGTGGTCAGCACCTCGACGCTGCCGTTGCACAGGTCGTCGGCGTCGCGGAAATCGTCGAATGCGGTTCCGTTGGCGGTGCCGGGCACGGGGGGTCGCATCGCCTCCGCCGCCTCCGCCGCCTCCGCCGCCGCCTGCCGGTCGCCGGCGCGCGTCGCCACCAGCGCCCCCAGGATGGACTTCTGCACTGCCGTCGGCTCGCCCAGGAACTCCGGCAGGCGTCCCTCGGCCATGAGCTGCCGCCGCGCCACCGCCGCCCGCAGCAACTGGCGGAACTCGGCCATCACGAGCGCCGCGTCCGGCTCGACCGCGTCGGCGGCGACCAGGACGGCGTCGGCGCGCTCAAGCTCGCCTGCGAACAGCAGCAGCTCCGCCAGGAGCACGCGCTGGCCGGCGTCGGCCGGGTTGCGCCGGACGTATTGCCCGGCGGCAGCGACCGCGGGGCCAAGCTGCCCTTGCCGGAACAGCGTCCCGGCCTCGTTGCTGGTCATGCTCGTTTCTCCTGGTGTGAGAGGGCCATGGCGGATCGTCAGGTTTCCGCGCCTGGTGCTGCGAAGCCGGTGACCAGCCGGAACGTGGTCGATACGTCATCGAGCTGGTAATAAGGCTGCAGGTGGATCACGCAGCCGAACGAGCCAGGCTTGCCCGGCAGCTCCTGCACCTGCACCGAACTCGACACGAGCGGATGGCGTGCCCGGCTGTCCGAGGCCGCCGCCTGGTTCGCGTTGGTGTAGCCGGACAGCCATTTCCGCAGCCGGCGCTCGATCTCGTCGGCATCGGAAAAGGAGCCGGTCAGGTCCCGCCCGATGGCCTTCACGTAGTGGGCGAAGCGCGACACGCAGAGCATGGCGCTGATCTGCGCGGATATGCGCCGGTTGGCTTGGTAGGGCGAAGGCTCCCGGCCCGGCGTGTCGGGCTGCCTCGCCTGCAGGCTGTGCACGGAGGCGAACGCCGCATCGCCGTACGGCAGGGTGTTGAGCGGCATCAGGCCGGCCAGCACCAGGTCTCGCTCCTGCCGGTCGGTCAGCGAAAGGTCGAGCGAGGCCCGGCCCCACCCTGTTTCCGCGCCGAAGACGAAGTCGTCGTGCGGCAAGTCCAGCACCAGCCCGCCGCCGACCCGGTCCGTGCTGACGCCGCGGACGTCGGCGGGCCAGTTGTGCGCCAGGTGCGCCCGCCCGGCCGTGGCGGCGAAGGCGTAGCCCGCGACGAACCAGGGCCGCTCCTCCGCGGACGGCGCGTGCTCCTGATACCAGAGGCTGCCGAGGTGTGCTGCCCAGCGTGGCCGGGCCAGGATGCGCGGCATCGTGACGCACAGGAACCGGGCGTCCTCCCGGGCGGTGAGCGCCCGCCAGCGCCCATACTCGGCGCCGTCCAGCAGCGCCGCCACGTCGTGCGACAGCACGAGGTCGTCGAACTGGTCCACGCCGAGCAGCGCCGGCGACGCGGCCAGCACGACCGGGACGAACGCCGCCGCCGCCACGCTCGCCAGCGCCGCCATCGCTGACACGTCGTCAACCGGCGCCATGTCGCCGGCCCCGCGAGGCTCCGGACGGTGCCGCACCTCATGGTCGATCACCAGGAGGCCGAACGGCTCGCCGCCCGCCTGTCCGAACTCGTTCTCATAGACCATCCGGAACACGTTCGACTGGTCGAACTCGATGGCGCGGGCCAGGTCCCGCTCCAGCTCCCGCCAGGTGGCGGACAGCACGGCGATCTTGAGGCGCCGGCCCGGCTCGAACCGCTGCACGAGCCAGGCGAGGCCGCGCCAGGAGCCTTCGAAGCGCCGGAACCGCGGGTCGTGCAGCACGGCGTCGAGCTGAAGCGCGAGCAGCCGGTCAATCGTCGCCACGTCGCGGTCGATCAACCCGCGCAGCCGTCCGGGATCGGGGCGCAGCGCCGCCGCGAGCTCGGTACCGAACCACCTGGCGAGCGCGCCTTGCTCGTCCCGCAAGAAGGCGGCCAGGCCGTCGCCGAAGCACGCTGCCTCCGGACGGCTGTGCCGCCCGGACAGCATCGCTTCGCGCAGCGCCGGTTCCGTCGTGCCCGGCTTCATCGCAAGGGCCATCTCGGACATGCCCAGGCGCTCAGGCGCGTTCCGGGATGCGCGCGACCATGCGCAGGCTGGTCGTCAGCTCCTCAAGCTGCAGCCAGGGGCGCATGTAGGCGACGGCGTTGTAGGCGCCGGGGCGCCCGGGGACCTCCCGGACCTCGACCCGCGCTTCGCGCAGCGGGAATTTCGCCTTGCTGTCCGGCCCGGCGCCCTCGTTGCCGTTGACGTAGCGCCGGATCCAGTTGTTGAGCCAGCGCTCGCAGTCGTCGACTTCCATGAAGCTGCCGATCTTGTCGCGCGCCATGACCTTCAGGTAATGCGCGAAGCGGCTGGTCGCCATGATGTAGGGCAGCCGCGCCGAGATGCGCGCGTTGGCGGTCGCTTCGGGCTTGTCGTACTCCTTCGACTTCTGCGCGGACTGCGCGCCGAAGAACACCGCGTAGTCCTGGTTCTTGTAATGGCACAGCGGGAGGAAGCCGAGCGTCGAAAGCTCGTACTCGCGCCGGTCGGTGATGCCGACCTCGGTCGGGCACTTCGCATCGAGGTCGCCGTCGTCGGATTGGAAGATGTGCTGCGGCAGGTTATCCACCTTGCCGCCGCCCTCGGCGCCGCGGATCGCCGTGCAGAAGCCGTGCTTCGCGAAGGCCTCCGTCAGCCGCGCGCCCATGACGAAGGCCGCGTTCATCCAGCAGTACTGGTCGTGCTGCATCGCCAGCGACGTGCCGCCGGGTTCCGTCGGCGCTTCCT
>JAABUQ010003968.1_pt1 | contig 26101 bp, 9 predicted proteins | sample 5560001 | NCBI WGS metagenome assembly JAABUQ01 (sample SAMN10711888, study PRJNA513371) | rock metagenome | isolation source: Antarctica rocks | place: Antarctica: Victoria Land, Finger Mt nord | collected 2015-12-18 | reverse complement strand
AACTTTATATTTTTATTTATAATATTTTTAATAATATAATAATTTTCTGTTCCTAATTATTTAAATATTTAAATAATATAATTTTTTTAAATAATAATTATTATATAATTATTACAATTTCTTAAGATTTTTATTTTTAAATAAAAAAAAATAATTTTTAAATATTTTAATTTGAATTTTTTATTAAATTAAACTTTTAATTTATTTATTATTTTCTTTATATATAAGAATATTAATAAATTATTTATATAAATAATTATAATCGTTTTTTTATTATTAATAATATTAATATTAAAATATTTTATTTTTATATTCTATTTTGTTTTAAGAATATTTTCTAATTTAAAGTTTTTATAATTAATAAAAAAATAATATTATAATTTATTTCTTTTATTTATTCGAAACCTTTAATAATTTATTAAACTTTATATTTAACGATTTCGCCCTTAATATTTAATTTAATTAATAATATTTATTTTCTTAAGAGTATTTTATATTTTAATGATAATTTCCTAATTTTTAATATTTTTTTTAGATTTTATTATATCTAATTCTATTTAGAATATTATTTTTTATTATTTTTTATTTAACTTTGAAAATACTTTTTATTAATTTTTAAAAAAAATAATATTTTTATTTTTAATCTTTTAGGAAATTTATATAAAAGGAAATTCTCCCCCTTTTATTCTTTTTTAGAGATTATAATAGTTTATTAATAAATAAGATTTTATAAATTATTTTAATTAATATTTTAATAAGTTTAAAAAAATATTTATTATATTTTTAATATTCTTTATTTATTATATAAAAATAATATATTATTAATATAAATTATAATTTCTTTATTTAATTTTATATTTGATATTTGCTTAATATTTTATTTATTAAAATTAAAGTTAACTTCTTTATTAATATTAATATTTTAAATATTTATTTATTAATATATTATTTATTTTATTAAAAATATTAAAAATAAATTTTTTATTATTTTTTATTTTAAATAAATATATTTTTATTAATATTATTTTATCAAAAATAATATAAATTAAAAGTTTTAATTTTTTAGCTTTTTTATTTTATATTCGATATTAATTAGAATTATTTTTATATTTAATACTTTAGAATTTGAGTTTCTATTTATAAATATTTTTATTATATATTTAATAAATATATTCGAATAGTTTTATTTTTAATTTATTTTAAATTTATTTTAAATTTTTTTTTTATATAATATTTTTTTATATAATATTATTATAAAGAGTTTCTCTTTAATATATATTATAAAATTTAAAGTTTCCTTATAAAAATCCTTATTTAAATAATATTATTTTAATAGAAGCTATATAATAATATTAATTTAATTAAAAATCGTTTATATTTGTAAATTAATAAATTCTTTTATATTATTTTTATATAAATAATTATTATATTAATATATTTATTTATAAATATTAAAATATATTTTATATTACCTTTTATAAAAATAATTTTTCTATTTTTAATAATATTTATAAATTATTATTTGCTTAAAAATATTACTTATTTATTCCTTATTAATTTATAATTGAAAATATAAAAATATTTTTTTTATAATATAAGCTTTATATTATTATTCCGGTAATATTATATTTTTAAATTTATTATTTTATTTAATATTTATTTTAATAATTATTTTTATTATATTTTTTATTAAAATTATTTTAATATATTTAAAATATATATATTAAAGCTTTTATAAGGCTAAAACGTCCTTTATTTTAATATTTCTAATATATTTTTAATATTTTAAAAGAGATTAAAGAATAAAATAATAATAATTTATTTTTTAATTGAAAAATAATATTTTCTTTATTTTATCTTTAATATTAAAAAATTTTCCTTTAAACAATATTATATATATATTTTTAATTAGCTTTGTTATTAAAATAATATTATATTAATTATTTAAAATATAATATATATTTATTAATTCGACTTCTTTATTATTGTTAATTATTATAATAATAAAGCTTTTCTTTTTTATTATTATAATAATATTATTAATCCTATTAATAAAATAATTATATATATAATAAAAAATAAAACGCTAATATTTAAAATAAATTTAAAATTAAAATTTAAAATTTAAATAAATATTTGATTTTTTAAATATATTATATATTAATTGTATTATTAATATTTTTTTAAAATTAATAATTATTTTAAAATTATATATATTTAAGACCTATTTCGTTTTCTCCTTATTATTTTTAAGGAAGAGTTTCTTATCTTTTAACTTTTATTAACTAGGACAAAGGTTATTATTTAAATAATAATATTTTTCCTTTATATAAGATCTTTTATAATAAAAATATTTTAATTTAATATTTTTATTATTTCCTTTTTTATTTTTATTTTTATTTTTATTTTTATTATTATTAATTATTATTTTCTTTTATTTTCTAAAGTTCCTTATTTTTAAGGCTTTCGAAAAGCCTTTTTAGTTTTGTTGTTTATTATAAGCAAATATTACCTTAATAATTTCTTTAAAAATATTATTTTTAATTTTATTATTTATTATTTAAATAATTTAAATTTAATATAATTTTATCTTATTCAAAAGACTTTTTAAGAATAAATAAATTAATATTATTTTATTTATAATTTATATTATTATTATTAAATAATTATTTTAATAATATAAATAATTAATATATTTATTAATACTTTTAAAAATAATAGAATTTATATTAATTAAATATTAAACGGTTATATATATAATATAATAATTTTTCTTTTGGAATTTATTCTTTAAAAGCTTTTATATTTTTATAATATTTTTTTTATTATTAAAAAAGTTTTTAATATATAATTTATATATTAAAATAATAATAATTTAAACCTTTTTATTTATTAAAGGTAAATTATTATTAATATTATTTTTATTTTTATTAATAACTAATTAAAATCCTTTCTTAATAAAAATAGTTTATATTTCGGAAGCTTAATTATAATAATTAAAATTTTCTTTTAAAATAATAATTTTTATATATATTACCTTTATAACTTGGTATAAAGGTAAATAAAATAATAATATTTATAAATTAAAAAATTAAAAAATTTTCTTTTTATATAAATATATAAATATTAATTAAGCTTATAACTTATTAATTATAAGAAATTTCAATTATTTTATTTATTTAAGAATATAAATTTATTTATATATTCGGTTAATCAATTTAAACCTTATAAATAATAAAATATTTAATAAAGCTAATATATTTTAAATATAGCCTTTGTTGTTCGGTATACAGCCTGGCTGACAATAATCCAGGTTTGCGATACGCTAGACCTGATTTGGCTTAATGCTGCTGGAGAGACTGCCCCAGCCATTCTCCAACACATACTCTCGCATGCTACAGTTTTGTCAAGAAAGCACTCATATATTGTCGATTACCGTGCTGTCTATTGTCCATTATGACCCGCAGTGGCAAACAGCTTTCTAGGCTACTCGCTACCATATGGCGAACGATGAATCAGGCATCTGGCACCTGCGCTCGCCGTCAGAAACCAATAGTCAACAGATGTACCGGATGCCTAGAAGCCCCGGTTTACGGCAAGTATATTTCCGAGCTTATATTCTACTATAATCTAGTATGCTAAAAAGCTAATTAAGGTTAGTAAAAGTTAAAGTTTAAAATATAATAAGTTCGCAAAATATTTAATAAAGCCGTTTTATTTTTTAAATTATTATTTATTAAATTCAATTATATATTTTATTATTATATTTTTATATAAATTTTAATATAATAAATTAAAGTAATTATTAAAGTTTTTTCTAATTTATTTAAATTATAATTAAAGTTTAATTAAAATTATTTTAATATATATAAAATATATAAAAATTATAATATATTTTTATACTTTTATTAAAAAGCTTTTAATTAATAAATTTACTTTTTATTTATATTCTTTTCTAAATTAAATATTAATTAATTAATTTAATAAAACTTTATTTTAAAATCAAAAAAATAATATTAATATAATTAATTAAAAATTTTAAATAAATATTATATTAATTTATTAAATTCTTTCTTTTATAATCTTTATAAAATTATATTATAAAATAAAGAAATATAAATAGTTAATATTATCAAAATATAATATAAATATATAAATATTTTATATTTTTAATATAATTTCATATAAAGTTAATTAAGTAAAATTAATAAAGAATACGAATTTAATTATATTTATATTTATTATAAAATTTATTAATTATACAGAATATTCCTTATAAAATATATAATAGTTTAAATTATTAAGAAATAAAAGTTTATTAAAATATTTAAAGAAAAGATTCTTAATTTAACTCGATAATATAAAAGCAAGTTTAATATTATATTAAGAGATTTAAATATTATTTTTAAAAGAGGAAAAGATTAATCCTTAAACTAATTAAAGGATTATTTTATAATATTTATAATTAAATTATATACGCCGGAACAGATTATAAAAAGAAATAAAAAAATTAAATATTAACTTTTTTAAAATATAACAAATTTTAATAAAAAGAAAGGATTAAATAGCTTAATAAAGTTTATAGCTTTTATAATAAAGATTATAATAAGTCTATAGCTTAAGAATTTATAATTTAAATATCGTTATTTCGGTTATATATATATAAAGTAATATTATTAATTTGTTGCAATAGCCTTACCTCGAAGATTTAAAAAAAATATTTCTAAAGAATATAGTAAAATATTAGCCGGTATAATATATAAATCAAATATAAAATTTTAATAAACAAAAGGTATTATAATATATATTATAAAGTATAAGACAAATAAGCTAATATCGAATATAAATAATCTAGCAATTAAGCAGCGATATTTAGAAATCGGCAATTAAAATTATTAAAAAAGAATCGGCGGATATATATAAATTTCGTTTAATCCTATTAAATATATTTTAAAATTATAATTTCAAATAAAATAAAATAATTTCGTATTTGAATTTTATAAAATAAGTTTTAATAGAATATATTAAATATTGAAATAATTAAATAAAAAATATCGATTAAAGCCTCGAATCCCTGAATTTATAAAGTATTTTCAAAATTATCGTAGCTTGAATTTTACGCTATTAAAGAATACTTGGAAAGGGATAAAGAATCCGGTTATAATTATCGTATTTTTGGAGAATATTAAACTATCGTCTTTTAACAAAAGTATTAATTAAAATTGTTTAAATTAAGCTGCGCGTAACTGCCTCGGAGTATATATCGAAACCCTAAATATAACTATCCTCTTTCTGATTCTCTAGGTCTACTAGAGAGAAATCAGAAGGCTATTGATTAATAACTTTTACGTAGGTATCGCTATAAGGGGGTCCTCGAAGTAAGGACGTTTCTGACGGAGTTCCATAGTAACGTCTATCCCTGGGTGGCCAGAAACCCCTCGTGCCGAGACAAATCCATCATTCAGGCATCTCAAGTCTTCTCTCATTAGTCTACAAAGTCTTGGTCAATGTGCTGTTGTTCTTTTGGCATTTCTTCTCAGGCAACCTGTCTGCAGCGAGAAAAATACGACGGCCTTGGACATGCTCTCGATCGTTCCATTCACAGCGTCCAGAACCGCTTCAGCTGTACACCTCTACTCTACCACGACCATCTGCGTTTCTGCGAATTTTGGAGCGTTAGGACGACGGTCCTATCAAGAAAGCAGATAGCTCCAAGCTTTGTCACTCAGCCATTGAAAGTATGCACTCCGGAGTTTCTCCGTGCGAAGGGTATTGCACCAAGCACCACTTGTCTTGGCGTGAGAGTTTAATATGCTTACATGGCCCTGTACTAACTATCTAGCTAAGTGTATTATATTCTGCACTATGCCTAACAGAGTCAAAGGGTGCCGTTCTTCCAGAAATCTCCATAGGCCGTCACATGATGGCTATGCTTACGCGCGCGTACATTGTTGTCTAGAGCTGCCTCTCACTCGTTCCCCATCACTATTACCACAATCGCTAACATGGACCGAGCCAGCTAGGTGCTGGCGCAGGGTCTCTCTCCAGACGTATCTAGAACATATGCTGCCTGTGCAGAACGAGGTAATGTCCCTCTTTCTGCCCTCCTTCATCGTGCACACGGACGAACCCCGAAAGAGATCAAGGCCCAACGCCAGCAATACCTCACCCAAGAGGAAAAGAAAGCCGTTGTTAAGTTTTGTTATTAATGTCTAATCTCGGGGAGGAACGTTACGGCCGGGTGGGCTGCAACTGGTTTGCTTCCGTTCAACCCAGAAAGAGTACTCAGAGATACACCGAAGCCCCCTGCCGAACTAACTGTCCTGAAAGAGGTGAAGGTGGGGTCTTGTCCGCAAGACGAAGTACTGCAAACGCTTGTGACGCCAGTGACAACAGAGGCTCTTGCGTCGTTGCATAATCTGATCAAATGGAATCCTTATACATTTGATGAAACGAGTAAACAGCGTTTACAGAGGCACGTACAGAAGCTAGCAAGTGCCACCCAGATATCCTTTGCTGAACGGGCCCTCCTTCAGGATCAAAATCGATTCTTGTCCAGCATGAACAACGAAGCCGAAGTTCGCCGGACGACCAAGTCAGTGGTCCTGGGGAAGGCGAAGGTGATAAGCTACGAGGACCTCACCGAGGCACGAGTGAAGCGTGCTGTCAAAGACAAAGCTAGCGAGGGCAAGGGAAAACGCGGTCGTAAGCGCAAGAGTCCTGCACCAGAGCCAAAGACAAAAGTGGCGCGGATGAGCGAAGTGCTAGAGCCATGGAGGGCCCTGGTGGCGCGGATGGTCGTGGAAGATTGGATTGCCGCACAAGGGATGGAGAATCTTTGCTCTGTTCTTCAGCCTGGATCCTTTTGAGGCAGGCTCGCGCAGGCCGCGAGCTGTTGCTGTACAGTAGAGAGATGGCCTTTGGGTCTCACCTTTGGCGCAATGGAAGAGGAATTACAATGACCTCCTAATGGTGGACACGTGTATTCCTCTCCACGTTTGAGCAGCCGCAGGCAAAGATTGCTTTCACAATTGTCGCTTGTGTTGGTGAATGTAGATGAATTCAGTCAGCCGCTCTTCTCCAAAAGTCACTATCATTGTCAATGCCATAGTTATCGTCATCATCATCATCACCACGACTATCATAGCCATAATGATCATATTCAAAGTCACTGAAACTCCTGTCGAAGTCCTCCTCTTCCGCATATTCTGCAATACTGATTGTCCATCCGTAACTCTCCATTCTCCTTCGTATATAATTACTCGGGCCGTCTTTATACACCTCGACGATGATCTTTTGTAAGGACAAAAGGCCTCTGAAGTAAGTATTGACCAGCTTTAACGCCTCAGTAACGACCTTGGGGTTGTCTAGTGCGTCGAGCCTAAGCTCTATGGCATTTGTGCTATATAGGGACGTCGTAAGCGTGCTCAAATTGGCGCAGCCGCTCTGTATATTCGCGAGGATGCCAACGCTATCGTCCTCGAGGGTGACATCACCGGAGTCTAGATAGAGGAACTTCGGAAAGCCGACACAGATATACCGGATATAGTCTGCGTTGTTTCGGCCAATTTGCCCGAGGAACGAGGCTACGTCCTCGGGGGTGCCCATGGTAAAATCGAAGCGGTTCTGGGCGTAGAATAGCGAGCTGGCTTCGCGGTGGATAGTCTTGTTTACGTGGAGGAGCTCAGGGGTAAGCTTCTATCGTCGATCGTAATCAATCCAGGGATCAATAACTTCTTGGTGCAATAAGACCAGCTCATATATCTGATCGCGAAGTTCGCGGGGGAGGCTGAAGAAGTTGGACGACATGTCGCTGTTCGTGAGGCTGTTGATGCTTCGTTCGCTGTGAGAATCAGTCAATGCCTCTTAATTAGTTTGAGGATTGCAGACATTGTATCCGGATGACATTTGATATCTCGTCGAAAACTATCAGCAGCACCACTGACAATTTTTTTCTACTTTGATGCTATGTGGATGTTGTAGACACCTGGCGCAAGGGATTCTTGGGAGCTTATCACGGGACCGAAGCCTGCATTATCAGCTGGCTTTGGGTTAGCTGTTACACGACATAGCTACCCCGCCTACCATTTATTCCAATTGAACAGTCGACTCACCACTTTCAGCCGATCATGGTCTCCCATTATCATTACTCCCTGCTCATTCTGAAAATTTACACTGGTATGAAACTCCTGACATTATGAGCTGCCGTTGTATTCTCTGCGATCGAAGTTTCGACAGCGACAAGGCTCTGCAGCAGCACAAACAAGACGCACCTGCGCATGCCTTTGACTGTACAACATGCGACCGTCATTTCGGCAGCGAAGAGGCTCTTAATCAGCACCTGCGGGACTCGCCCGTCCACGCTCCATCCTTCGAGTGTGAGACTTGCGCTAGATCCTTCGGCAGCGATGAGGCTCTGGAGCAGCACCTGCGGAACTCTCGCATTCATCAGCGGGATCCGGAGACCCCTTTAGATATCTTTTTCCGCTCTTTCCCAACATTTGATTATGACCCTTCTCTCTCACCAGCTACGTCGTATGCCAACTTGCGAGAACATGAAGGGTGGCGGCGTGGCGATACTGCGTCAGACGATGCTTGGAACAGATATCAAGACGCATTAGAAAGCGAACTGCGTATGTGGTATGGTGCAGAGAACGATTTGGCTGCATGGCATGCCCTTTGTCGTGCTATTGGTGTCGAGCCGCTTCCGCAAACCTGTGAGCAATGCGAGGAAGTATGAGCGCGTTACGCAGAATTCTGAACACTCATGCTAATCTGGATCATAGGTTGTACGAAGGACACATGTTAATATTGTTGATTTGATTGAGTGGGGACGAGGACGTGGAAACACCGAGGAAAGAGTCCAGACCTTTCGCAATGTGGCAAAGCTGCGAGCCTACACCAAGAGCACTGGTAAGATATTTCGCAACACGCTCGATCAAGAAGACGGCAACGTTGTCCTAAGACATTTACTCCGCAAGATCTTTCGTGAGAGTTTGTGAAAAAGTGAAGGCTAGTATTCGTGTGTACGAAGGGCTAGAAATCAGTCCCCCGCTCTACTCCAAAAACCAATCTCATTGTCGATGTCATAATCATCATCACCAGTGTCATCATAGCCATATCTTCATTCTCAACGTCACCGAAAGATCTTTCAAAGACAAGAGACACGGGAGCCGAGATCGACGTAGTTTAGGTTCTTCACGAAATGTACCGCATTCACGTCGCTCTTTTGACGGCGAATTACCATTTTGGTCAAGCCGTCTTGGTGTACATTCTTTTTCCCGTATTGTATAGGTCACTTTGCTGCACAGAGCGCCCGTTAATCGTCGCGCGGTATCAAATAGGAACGCAGCTACAAGACCTGCGTTGCTTCCGCTTGCCGGTATCGTGATGCCTTATGTATTTCTACTTCCTTCAGTGTGCCCCTGCCGGCTATTACCTTGCCGGTATTATCTTTAAAATTGTAGTCCCAGACTTGCTCGTAAGGATCCTCCCGGGAACGAAAATCTGGGGCTACCCGAGGTGGCAGATAAGGATCGGTGGTATACCGCTACTCTATCTCGATCGCACGGCGTACGGCAAGTGTCGTTACTATAGTCCTATATGCCTCTCGCTCCTGCAAATGAACGAGAAAGTTGCTTCGCAGGTTCCAGGATTTGCCGTAGTTAGGATACGAAGGAAGCTTATATAGGTAGGCTTATATATGTCCGGTAGGGAGGTCGGTATCGTCAACCTCGTTATCGAGCTCGGAAGGAACGGGAGGACCAGAGACTAAGGAAGTCATGTATCTGCGTTGCACTGGATCGAGGCGATTATAGAAGCAATGGACGGTGGTTGTGGATGCGAACTGTGGTTGAGATTGTGTTGGAAAAAGCTGATGCAGCCTCTCCAGCAGCACTAAGCCTGATTAGGTCCAGCGTGCAGCAACACCAACATAGGCCCTATCGGAGGCCGACAATCAACCAACAGTATACGTGTCCTTTCCTAAACGAAAACAACGTATCTATCATGTATATAAACAGCTTGAATTCCTAGCTAGATAGAGCAATTGAAATCTCCTAAGCCAACAGATTGTGAGCCTACAGTTACATTGTAATTTATTATAAGGGACGGGACGGAGTCGTTACGCACTAATTAGGATCGTTGATCGCTTTGATTGGAGGTACCGACCCGCGTGGCGACCTTGCATGAATTTGGGCGCGACAGCAGCCACAAGGCTGATGACGACTTCGTCGCATGATAATAAGGCTTTGAGGCTCGAATAAGACCCTTTTATAAGTATCAGGATTGATAAGAGCTCGATGGTGGTGCTATAGTGAAGAAGTTCTATTACGCCGTAAAAGGAGGCGGTCCGCAAGTCAGGTGCGAAGACGACGATACGAACGTAATTTTTCAAGTGGCAGGGGTCCCGAGTGTTCAGGAGTGGCCACAGCACACGACTTATACAGAACTATAGGAAACATCGATATGTCTACAGAGCCTGAGTGGCTTAAAGTCAAAGTACTCATCGTTTTTCTCGGCACGGTGAGTTTCTCGCGACCTAGGGAGGGACGGTAGGTCAAGGTTCGGATGAAAACGCCACACTTTTTTCAATGTGAACTCCATGTGATCGGCTTTTTGTGGAGATTGCAGTGGTATTGCCTCTACGTTTCCTATATAGAGTACACGCCAAAGTACCGATTTTACCTGCACAGCTACCGATATCTAGGTAGGAAAGCTATGCGCGGCATAGTGAACAGTATATCTCCAGACAGCGCCTCTCAAAGGGAATGACAAGAAACCAATAACAGAAGGAGCGTCTGAGTAGAACGAATGAAGGTAAGGAAATAGTAGAAAGGAGTGACTAGGGTCAAACGTGAGCAGACAGCATCAACCAGAATACGACAGAAAGGAGTGACGAGATGTTTGAAACCAGAACGCTGACAAATGAAAAAAGCAAATCAACATATACACCTCCTTCCCTATCCGGTCCCAGAGCCCAAAGCTCTCACATCGAGCCATCTTGCTTCAGTGAAGCAAAGGTAGTGTTCTACCTTTCAATCGTCAATTCTTGGCAGAGTTTTGCTGCTCCATCAATTTCAGGAGGCGGTCCAGCTTACTTTCGAGGTCGACAACTTTCGCCTGCAACTCTTCTTTGCTCTGAGTCTTCTCGCCTTCTGTGTCTTCATTGGGCGAGTCTTCTGTTGGAGAGTCTTTCCGAGTTTGATTTCTCTCCGACCGAGACCTCGTTTTCACCCTGTCATCTTCTTCCTTATAACGATGTGTGGTCGGAGCAACTTCCCACGGTCGTGTCAAGTCGTTCTGGTCGTTATATTCTTCGATATCCGCATCCGTATCTGTTTTCCCTAACACATTCCTTAAGGTCGACCTCCACACCAAGTCCTCCCTCTCTGGATCTACGAAAGAGGCCATGCAAACGGAGGCTGGGAAGCGAAAGCCGCTGCCCGCCAACTTCGTCTGGATCGGCTTTAAGGCGACAAATTTGATTCCCTTATAATCCTTTGCATCTTTCCTTGAATATTTCTTATTAGCCTCGCCAAGCCGTTTGATCTTGCTCTTGTCTATCCCAAGATATCCGTCAACAGCCCTACGCCCTATTTTAGTCCCCGATTGGAGGGCGTATTCCGGTTTTTCCTTAGTTCCTATTTAAATAACGAATTGATATTTTCGAGGATTGCCGTTGCTATCGCCTCCGATCGTTCTATATCCCAAGATTGGTTTGCCCTTTTTGGTCAAACCTGGCTCCCAGGATTTAGTTGCGGTAGTTGGAGATACTCCGGCTTCGTTCTATGTCTGTGGCTTATCCGTATCCATCGTATTAGATGTTTGCTGGTCGGCGTTGTCACCTGATTGATTTTCTGTATCCTGGTTCAGTAAGGCGACTCTATCCGTAGCTCGGTTTTGACCGGCGACGTGCGCCTTTTGGCCCTTGGCTTCCTTTCGTGGCCTGCGCGACTGAGCATCTGGAGCCTATGGGTCCGAGCCTTGCTCGCTGTGATCGCTGCCGGATCGTTTTCTCTTGGCTTGGGTCTCCCCAACGGACTGGCTTGGTGAACCTTGTTGGGGTTCTGATACAGAATCGGCGTCAAATAGGGGCTTTGACTGAGTTGAAGGAGCTTCTTTAGGGTCGGCGTATTCGGCTTGCTATTGTCTAACCTTATCCGCCTGGATGCGCAACTCGTCAGGTTCCGGAGTAACGTCTGGGGTTGCAAGGCCGTAGGAGGTCGGTGCAGCTTGCGTCTTTTGCGGTTCCTTGTCCGCCGCAAGTCGATTAGTGTCTGGACCAGGGGTGCTTTCCGGGCTCATTTCCCTCCAGTCCAGAAACTTAGGATCTTTAGAAGACGCCATTTCGTCAGCCAGAAGATATCTTTCTCGTACGGTAATATTTAATTAAGAGATTATCTCAGTGGTTCAGTTCGAGGGCCAAGTCAACTGGATCTCAGGACGTTTTCTTTTCGGTCTTTGGGGATTTTTGGTGTTGAGACTCCATGGTGGGAGACTTCACCGGCGTTTTAATATCCTGTTGACGCCTTACGCCTGGAGCTTATCCTGGCTCCGTCGAATCAAATTGGGGTCTGGAGCTACAACGCTTCAAAGATCAGGTTGGGTCCTTCGAGGTGACCCGTTCGGGCACCCTTCACTCGACTCACTATTTCAAAGAGCGTTCTTTTCAGGCCCCCTAGTCGTGTAAGGAGGACCGAATCTGCCTCCATCGAAAAGAAACCCATTTTGGTCCCCGAAACATCTCCTCAACATCAACCAGAAGCCTTTATCTGAATTCGGAGTACCTTTGCCTGTCTCTGTAAGTTCTTGAAAACACCCTGGTCTTGAGATCTTGCTTTTATTTCAAACTACTGAAGATTGTATCGATCAAGAAAGCGCACTCTTAGGTAGTAACATTATTACTTCACCTTACTCTCTTCTTCCCTATAACGATGCTTCTCTCTGTTCTTTTACTGAATTTCCTTGTTGAACGGAGCCTCTCCCAACCTAATACGAAACAATTTGATACGAAGATACTGCTATCAACAAATCTATCCCCTGAAAACCCCTCGTACGGAACGAGCAACTCCCCTTTTCAGGCGCAGGCAACTGTGGAGGTTCAGGTTGATAGACTTGATGTTTCTGCTGTTATCAATCTGACCCGCGGGGCAGGTTCTGACGTTGCCGGTTTGACCAGCGATTCCCCAATCTCTGGAGGCTTCATGTTGGATGTAATTTGTACCACAAATCCACTAAAAATGCGCACGCACTTAGAGTGCTGTATTTGGGCCTATATTTACAGCTGACACTTCAGTCCCTCTCCCACGAAACCAGTCGCACTGACAAGTCAGGGGATTTCCAGTTCGGTCAATCCCTCTTCAATTGTCATTCCCAGCACCGGGTACAACGTATCCGCGATCCCTACACAGCCAGCGATCCCTGCATCAATGGCGAACTCTTCCCAGTCCTTCACTACCAGTGCGCTGCATTCACCGCCACTGACGTCGGCCACGTCAGCGAATGTGAGTGTTTTCACGGGCTCAGGAGTACCATTAAGCCAAGGTCTGTTCGATCGTACCGTTGTATTGATTTCGGGGCTGTCGCAATTGGCCGTTGCAATTTTTCTTTAGTACCGAACATGATCTCCAAAACATCTCCAGTAGCATTAGGAACCACTTAGATAGCATATCAAATCACATTCTCCGGCAATTTTGATGTCCAGAGGCTTTACCAGGAATATCCATTGACTGTCTATAGCATATAAATTGCAACTAATGCCTTTTTTCCCAATGCGCCTCTCCGAAAGTCATGCCCTTCGCTGCAAACACGTCAAGAATCATCAGAATCTAGCACATGAGCAGAACTGTCGTCTGTAGTCACATCACGATCCGACCACGTTCCACCCGTTCCCGGCTGCAACGCAGGCCATTTGTCCAAATTTGCCCTCTGTTTCTCTGATACGTGAAATCTCTCCTCGTATGCTGCCCTGATATTTTTGCGAGCGTGGTATTTGAAGATAGCGCGGTGAGATACGATAAACAAGGCCGCTTCGTACATCTTCTGACGCGTCTTGGTCTCATCGTCAAGCTCCGCTCTAAGAAGAAGATACAATAGACGGAAGGAGCTGTCTCTCGCCAAAGTTTTGTTGCCCTTGACATAGACGGGCCTCTTGTAATCTGTTTCGTACCATCCTTTCCCAGACTTGAGGTCCTGGCTAATCGCATCCATGGACCGTCCTCCGAGAGTATCAATGCAAAGAAAATCCAGCGTGTCACACAGAGTGTTGTATTCCGTGAGATCTGTGCCTAACATTCGGAAGCAATGACGAAAGCCGCTCTCAATGCCTCGGTAGGCTGCGTCGAAAAATGGGATGTCGCCATGTTTGTCATTGGCTTGTCCAGAATCGCGTTGGAAGCCAGTGTAGGAGGCAAAGTAGGGTATGCTCGTGGTAGAAATGCTGTATGGCTTGCCGCTAACCTCGATGTCAATTCTTTCCGGTGCACTCATTCTAGAGTGAGGTTCTCTGTCGGCTCATCAGTCTCCTGATTGGGGCTGTTTCATGCTGACTAGGGCAAATCACTCACTGCACGCAACAACCTAAAACTTATGTTTGGCCTCGTCTCTTTCGATATACAACGCGGTGAATTGATCGACACCTTTGTGAGTCACACTCTCAGCCACCACAGCCACTAAAGCGGGGTACTCCATGTTGCTGTATGCTAGACGCCACGTTGCGCATTGTTGGGAGCGGGCCCCGGCAACAAAAATCTCTTATCTGCCTCCTCGCTTTCCACATAACCTACGTAGAGCAGAATACAATACCAAATTAGCGACCAAATTCGATGCCTGGAATTCAAGGTTGAATGCCCATACTTTGCTTCGAGACTGCCTCCCGCTGACTTGTGATAGTTGAACCTCTCAAGCCTCGTCGCCACAACGCGCGCCTTCAGCTTCTTCCTCGTCCACTTCGACGAGAACACGCAAATCTGGAGCCAGAAAAGACTCGTCCCGCGCTAGCTGTAAGCAACGCTTCTGTCGCTCTCTGACCACATGCTGATTTTCGTAAATGGTTCGAAGAATTCGGCAACGGTAGCAAAGCGTAAACAGATCGAGAAGTAGATCCCAAAGCCCGCGGTATACGGTTCCCTTATCAACTCTAAGGTGATAAAGAAGCGGAAGCTCAATATTGATATTAAAATACCCTGCGAATATCCGTCTAAAAGAGCTCAGCTACCGCCTTTACCTGTTATTATAAAGGCCGTTATATAAAAAGCAAGACGAGGTATTAGGACTAGCAAACTACGAGATCTATCGCAAAGCCGGTTATAATCATTAACTAATATAGGCTTGCAAGCGAGCGCTTCCGAGGATTATTCGCAACTATCGACTCCCTTTATTATTACTCTTGATTTCCTCGTATTTGAATAGGAATTACGTCGCCGAAAAATATTAGATATAAATATAGAAGAGATATTAGATAAATATCCGAATAATTAGGAAGAAATTCAGAGAATCCTCGGATAAGGAAGAGATACCTCCGAGCCTACTCCGACGGAATATAAAAGTTTCCGAAGGAGAATAATTAATATTAAGAATAAAACTGCGGTTATAGCTTCCATATCTCCTAAACTCCTGAAGGACAAGTAGAATAACAAGTTTAATATAGTTTGGCAATACGACTAGCTTTGGATTAAATATATTCTTTTATATTCTTATTTTATACCAAAATTATTACCTTTAAAGCCAGATTAAGCAATTAGCTAGACTTCGAAGACCTTTAATAAAATTTATATAAGTTTGTTATTAACTATTATTCCTATAAATAGTCGGAAGACTCTAAAGTCCTTCGTATTATTAAACGATAATCTTTATTAGCTTATTTTTATAATCGAAGGAAAAGGTACTGTAGGTTAACTTCGCAAAGTTAAATATCAAAATTTATATAATATATCCGTTATAGTTAATAACCTTTTCGAATTGAATAAGAAGATAGGTTTATAATAACTACTTTTCGGATAAGCTTTAATAATAATAATAGAGCTTATAGTCGAAATTGCCTAATTGAATTATTATTAAGTTTTAAGGTTAATAAATAGAAATATAATTTATTACAGAAGGACCTTAAAGTTATAGTCCCTTTATTTTCCTTGCTTAATAACCTATCGCGAAGCTAGGCGGAGTATTTCTAATATTATAAAATAGGCAAGGAAGACTGTTTATATCAGAATTGTTTATAACCTTTCGATTTTCGAAAATCTATCTAGGTTATCGATAATCCAAACTCTATTATATAATTAACAAATACTAAGTTGTATTAGCAGGCCTTCTCTTTTAAGATACTCCTTGTCGATAAATCGTAATTTTATATATAAACAGGTATAAATCTCGGATTTAGAAGGGCAACTTTCAATAACTCGTAGGCGCAAAAAAACGCCGAGTATACAGGAAAACCCGCGAGAAAAGGTGAGTTGATTATATATCCTCTAAGTATAGTCTGAAAAATAACGCTACTTTCAAGGTTCATATATACGATAAAGCAGTAGATACTGCGGAGTTTGGACCGAAAGAATAGCTTGCGAACTAATAATAATATTTGTATGCCTACTCAGTTGATATCAAGATCAATTCGATTTTCATACAAAAGGAGATGGTGAAAGGAATGCGTCGTATACGAGTGCGCTGAAATCATTGACTATTCAACAGCACCAGAATACCCATTCCTTTCGTCCTTAAGCCACAAGGGAGCGTGGTCCTTCCTTTTTATCCAGGTCAAGAACCCCTTTCCCTTTCATTCTTAGCCTCGCATTGTGAACCCTTCTCCGTAGGCGCTTGGCGAAACAGTGGAAACCAGGTCAAAGCGCGCCGGACGAGTTATATCGTTGCTTGTATTACGGTTGGCGGTTCGCGAAATGGGCCTTCCTTTACTATTAATTCTATACCAAAATCCGAGGCTAGTACCGCGAATAGTATATTAATATATATAAATCGATATTTTGTATATCGGACCTCCCTGGCCCTATATATATATAGATAATATATATAGCAACTAAAATATATTTATCTCCTAATAAGCTTTTTATTTTTTCTGTTATTATTATATCCCCTCCAATTACGGCTTTAATTAAGAAGGATATTAAATACAAACTCTAATTAAGCTAGCCAAATAAACGTATTATAATAGAATATTATATCGGCTATCGTATTATAGAGTATATAAAGGCTTGTTGAAAATTTATTAACAAAATATATATTAAAAAAGATAAAAAGAAATAGGATTTTAAACTTAATAAATTATATTATAATATATTATTTATGTATTTTAAAGACCGTCCTTAAGCTTATTTAAATAAGATAATTTAGTTTTTATATAATAATTATAATTTGGAAGTTAATAAAAATATTATATAAAAAACTTTATAAAAAATAAATTAATTTAAAAAAAAAACTTAAATATCGAACAACTTAAACCTTTAAAGAATTATAAAATTATTAAATAATATATAAGCTCTGTTAAATAATTATTAAGCAAATAATATTTTTTAATAAAAATATACGATTTATTTAAAGGAGTTAATATTTAATATCGTCGATATTAATTAATAGGAAATAAGCTTAAATATTAATTAAAACTATATTATTAATAACGTAATAGCTAAAGAGGTATAAGAAATAGAATATATTATTTATATATATTATTAAAAGTTATATTATTTTCGAAATTTATTATAATTTTTTTATTATAATAATTTTTTTAATTTTTATTAAAAATTAACTCTTTTTATTATATAATCCTTTCTTAAAGCTTTGCTCTATTATTATTTTAAATAATATTAAAATTTATTATTATATAAAATTAAAAAAAATATATAATAATAAAAGAATATATTTAAAATATTTACTATTATATTTGTTTAATTTTAATTTAATCGAAATTTTATTCTTATTATTAAAAATATAAATTAAATAATATTAAGAAAAAGCTCTTGAATATATTAGAAATAATCCTTAAAGGGGGTTTAAAAACTTCCTAAAGCTTATAATAAAATACTAAAAAGGTTTAAAGGATTTTAAAACTTTATTCCAGAATATTTATATTAAATATTAAAATATATAATAATAAAATATATTTATAAGATTTTATTATAAAGAAAATATTTATTTTAATATTTTTATATATTTAAATTATATATATTTAAATTTTAATTATTTAAAAATTTAAATATATTAAAATAATTTAAAATTTATTTAAATAATTTAAATATATATTTTTACTCTTAATATTATTATCGCCTATTCTACCTTATATAGCAAATATACCTTATTAATTAAGCGAAAAGGTAAAGGCTCCCTTATTATTATTACTACCGCCGCTACTATTTGCCCCCTTTTTAAAAAAGGCGTTGCAATAATAAATAAGGGAAAATTAATATATTTAATTTTTATTCTTTTTTATTTATTAATATTTTTAATTATTTAATATTATATACTTTATTTAATTTAATAGTTTTTTTCTTATTATATAACGTTCTTTTTGCTCTTATATTTTTGAATATATTATAATATTAAATATTCCTTATTTAATTTATTAAATACCGTTTTATATTTATTTATTTATTATTTTAATCTTTTAATAATAAATTATTAAATATATTTTAAGAAATCTCGTTTAAAAGGGATAAAGCTATTAAAAAAGGTATTATTATTTAATTTAAATAAAGGAAGGGAGATAGGGTATATAATATCTTTTCTTTTTTCTTTTTTATATTATATAAAAATAGCTTTAAATATTAAAATAGTTATTTATTTTATTAAAATATTAAATATAATATTTTATATAGAAGTATTCTATATAAAGGCTTAAATTACTATTATAGCCTTAAATATATTATTTATTAAAAGGGCCTTATTTATTATTTTCCGATTATTAACTTTTTATTGTTTTACCTTTTTATAATACTTTTTAATACCCCTTAGGATATTTAAAAAAAGCTTATCTTTAATAAGACCAAAATCTGATTAAAATATTATTATTATTTATAATTTAATATTATTTATTTATATAAACAAATAATAGCCTTTATTATTATAATAATATCGACTATTATTATTATAATTAACTTTCTTATATATTAAATATAGACTAAGTATTTCTAAATATTATATTTAAGAGTTGTTTCGTATAATCTTATTATATTTAATTAATATAATATTTATTATAAAAGATTTATTTTTTTTAATTATTTTATTTTATATTTTATTAGCTTCAATTATTTTATTTTATATTTTATTAGCTTCAATTATTTGCCTTTAATTTAATTATTTAAATTTATATATTATATTTATTTTTAAATCTTTCTTTTTGGCTTCTTTTTATAATTTAAGCTTATTTTTAACAACTTATTAACCTATTAATATAAAAATATTATATATTATTTTATTCTTAATAGTTTATTTATTATAAAACGGAATAATATTAACTCCTATCCGGTAATATTTATAATTATATTCTTAAACTTATTATATAACTTTATATTTATATATATTATAAAAAATAATTAAAATTATAATAAAATTATTATTTTTAATAAAAAGTTCTTTTAATTCCCTATTTTAATAAATAAAATCTTTATTATCTTCTTAAATAATTTTAATATAAATTTTATACAATATCGGCTTTGACTTTTCCTCATTTATTCTATTATTATTATTATAAAAAGGGGAAAAAAAATTTGCTAAAAACAGAGGCCGAAAAGCTAATATAAATTAAAAAATTAATTAAGAAACTAATTAAAAAATTAATAATATTTTAGAAAATAATAAGGACGTCCTTTTAAAGAAGGTTATATAATTTAATTATTATAAATTAAGAATTTAAATCTCTAAAAAGTCTGTTTAACTTTTATATAATATTTCGTTTATATAATCGTTATTATTTGTTTCTTTTATATATATCAAAGCTTCTTTAGCGAAATATTTTAATATAAAAGTTTAAAAAACGTTTCTTACTCGTTAGGCTTTTAATAATATTCTTAATAATAATTTTATATATTTAATTATATTATTAAAAAAGGATATAAGTAATATAGCTTGTATATTTATATTTATATTTTCTATATTATTCCTAATAATAAAGCTGAAATCCTTCTTAAAAATAATAAAATATAAATATATTCGGCTTAGAGTTTTGCTTGGAGTTTTATTGAAAAAATAAAATTTTAAATATTAACTTAAAATATTAAATAATAATATAAATAATAATATAAAAGATATAAATATTTTATTTTAATTATATAATAATAAACGGATTATTTCCTAATAATTAAAAGGTTTAGGATTTGAAAAATAGAATTATTTATTAAATTATTATATTAAAAATAATATATTTTCTTTTTTTTATATTTTTTCTATTATATTAAATCGTCTTTTCCTAAGGACTTAATAGCCTTTTTATAATAATAAATTTTTTTAATAAAAGGCCTATTGGCTATTTCCCTAAAAAACTTATTTTAAAAATTATTTTAAAAATCGTTTAAAAAGTTGTTTAAAAGGTCGTTTAGGAGGTATAATTTAATATTAATAATAACGAAAAGAGTTAATAAATATAATATAATAATAAATATATTAGATTAATTGCTATAAACTTATATACGAGATTTATATATATATAGGGCCAGGGAGGTCCGATATATAAAATATCGATTTGTATATATTAATATATTATTTGCGGTATTAGCTTCGGATTTTGGTATAGAATTAGTAGTAAGGGAAAGCCTATTTTGCGAACCGCCAACCGTAATACAAGCAACGATATTTCCGGATGTTTAACCTTCTTCGCAGCCAATGTTTGAGTGGTGTTCCACATTGCACTATTTTTTCACATTTCCTTCGGCCCTGAGATCTCTACTGGTCGCCAGGTCTCTACATTCCATGTGCACACCTTTGAATGTTATCTTTCAAGTTGGTCGCCAGGTATAGCTACAAAAAAACACGCTAATGTGACCTGCAGGTTTCAACCATCTCATCCACGCATCTCGACTGATGACACCACTGGCTGTCAAGGCTTCCTATATGGTCGCGAACCTCGTGCAGAGCCCGCTCTCTCGGGGGAGTAGAGGTCTCGTTGATGCCTCCAGGACGGAGCTTTTACCGCTTGACTAATCGCCAACGACTACTAGCTACGGAAAATTGATATATTCTCCTACATTATACGCAAAATCCTTATTAATTTTTCCCAAGAGATTAGGACTCCCAAGCCCGAAGTACGACCCGTTGGCTTTTATAGTTACGAGACTAATTACCGGAAGCTAAATAGACCGCTTAATAAGTCTGGAGTATTATATTAGGAGGATATCAGGGTCGGCAGAATATATAAATTTCCAGAGCTTAGAAATAGGGACGATAAGGGCGAGTCTAGCATATGACTAGATATTGTGAATATGGGTCTCTGTGTAATGCAACGCATCGTAGCAGGGCATATATAGCTATCTTGCTCTGCTGTTGGAGCCTGAGTTTGTATACCACTTTCATTGGTTGGAGAGACGAAGCTCGTTACACAAACTAATGCAGGGTAGCATATACAACTTTCGGTGCGTATTACTTTCGCTATAAGCTTTCTACCTAAACAATTTTGTACCCGTTTATTAGTCGATTATAAACCTATTTTTTACGCGGTAAAGATATAAATATTATTTCAAAAATATATATAATAAAACCTCCGCTTATTTTAATTTATACGGTTATTTATTTGTTATAATAGAAAAAGATTATATAAGAATCCGGCGCCCCGAACCGTATAGGACGTATTTATTAATTATATTTCTTATTAACAAATTAATAAATATATTTATAATAAATTATATTTTTTCTTTTAAACAAAAAATTCTATTAATATATTTTTAACATAAATATTTTATTAATATATTTTTATTTGTTCTTTTGTTATTATATTAAAGGCGTTTAATTTCTAAAATATTAATTAATTTCGATTATATTAAATAGGTTCTGCTTACTTTTAAACTCTTAACTTTTTAATATTATAAAGTTAAGGAACCTTAATTTGGAACTTTAATAATTATAAATTTTAAAATTAAAAAAAAAAAAAATTTATAATAATAACTATTTTAGTTATAATAAGATTAATATTTTTTTAATAATACGATTTCTAATTTAATCTTTTATATTATATTTTATATTAAATTTTATTATTTAACGAAATATTGGAAATAAAAGTAAAGGTTAATATAAAGTTATAGACTAAAAGTTGGTAGCAATATGAAATCAAAAAGGAAGTTTTATTTGATAATAAAAGTAATTATTGAAAAAAGAAGAAAGGCTAAAGTTTAACGTATATTTAATATTGAAATTATATATATTAATAATATTATATTTTAAAGCTTTAAGAACTCGAATATATAATAATCCTAATAACTTATATATTAATTTCTAATAATTACTTCCCTTTTTTATAAATTCGACTTCGAATTGTATATTAATATATTAAGAAAATACTCAACCTTATAAGAAATAAGGAAATATATTATATATAAATATATTTAAGTTTACTTTTATATATTATACAATAAATATATAATAAAAATATTATTATTAATATTTTATAACAACTTATATATATAAAGTTTATAATATTAATAATTATAAATATATAAATATAATATTTATATATTTATTTTATTTATATCTTTTTTTCCCTTAATATTATAATTATAATTTACTTATTATTATTTTTCTTCGTAATATATATATATATATTCTTTATGTATTTATAACGTTTATACTTATATTTTCTTATTTTTATATTAAAAATATTAACTTTTTATTTAAATTTATTAAATAAATTAAACTTTAAAAATATTACGCTTATTATATATAATAATTATATTGTATTTGAATTTCCCAAGTACTTAAAAAGCATTATTACTAGTTTAAAGAATTTCAATTTAAAAGAAAAGAAAATTTTATTTTAATATATTTCCTTTTATATTTAAATTTATTATTATAAAAACTTTTTATTAAGTAAAAAAGTAACTTAAAAATAAAATACGTTTGAAAAGTATTACGCTTAATTATTAAAACTTCTTTGCTTTTAAGTAGAATATTATATTTAACTTATATAAATATAGCAAATTGCTTATATTTTTATTAAATTTTTTATTATTTTTATTTTTAAAAGGTATCTTTTTTCCCGCGCCTTAAATATACTTGATAAATAAATAAAGTATAATTAAGTTTATATTTCAAAAGGTAAACGCTTAGCTTCTAAATTTAATAATATAAATTTTTCTAATTTAATATAAAAAAAATATTTTTAATATATTCATAATTAACTTTTATTAAAATTATTAATTATAATATTATTATTAAGCTTATTTTGTTAAAGCTTCTTTATACTTGTTATTTATATTATATTATTAAAAATAATTCTAATTTTTATAAAGTCAATAAAATTTTTATAAAGTTATCTTTTGCAAATATAATTATATTTAAATAAATTTTTATATATTATTTGTTATTAATATATAAATATAATATTAAGTTAATTAATATATAGTTATTAAATTATTATAAGGTTATTAATATTATATTATATTTTCTATATTTTTTTTATTAATAATAAAAGTTTTAAAAAAAATAAGCAATATATTTATATATAAATAATATAACTTTATTAAAATATTAAATATTTATTAATAAACAATAGGCTACTAAAGCGGCAAGAAAAAACTTTTTATATTAAATATTTAAATAAATATAATAAAAACTTTATAAAATATTAAGAAAAACCTTAATATAAATAATATTATATATTCTTCGGTATATATTCTTATATTTTACTTATATCTTATATATATATTATAATTAATATATATATTTATTTTTAAATTAAGTTTTTATTTATTATATTAATCTTATTTTCTAATAAAAAGGAAGAGAAAAAAGAAAAGGCAAAAAATAATTAAATAATAAAATAATAAAGGATATAATTTAATTTAATAATATATTTGTATTGATAATATATTTAAATTATATATATTTTATTATTTATTAATATTACGTTATTTTTAATATATATATTTTTAATTTATAGTTATATTTTAGCTTTTATATTATTTTTATTTAATATTTAATATTTTTTTAATATTAAATATTTATTTTGCTTTTTGCTTATATTTTAACTATGTATTATATATATTATATAAATTTTATATTCCCTTTATATCCTTTTTAAGGACTTATTAATTATACTTTATAAATTAACTTTTTTGTTAAATTTTATAATATATTATTCCTTTTTTTATTGTACGATTTAATACCTTTTTAATTTTTAATTTAAATTTGTTATTTATAAGTTTTAATAAAGAAAGTTTAAATAAATTATTATTATTTTGTTTATATTTATAAGGTTTAAATAAAGAAATATAAAATACTAAATAAATTCGATATACTTTTAATAATAAAAAGCGGTATATTTATTTCTTAATCAGCTTAAAAATATAAAAATTTTTAATAAATTAATTAGAAATTTTCTTTTTTTAGCTTTTTAAGCTTTAAATTCTATATAAATAATAAAATTAAATAATTAATATTAAAAGATTAAACTTTATATTTAATATTATAATATTTCGCTTATATTTCGCTTATATTATATTAATATTTCTTTATTATTTATTTAATAATTTATAATTTATTTTTTAATACTATTAATATTTTCCTTTTAAAAATATTATCTTCGATATTATTAAAGCGTAAATAATAATTATATAGAATATAGAATAAAGTCATATTAATTAAACTTTGTTTATTATTTTAATAAATTAATTTAATTATTAATAATAAAAAGGTTTAATTATTTTAATCTTTATTAAAAAAAATATAAATAATATTTTAATATTTAATTTTAATATTTAATTTATTTATTTAAAAGTAAAATATTATATTAAATTTATATTTTACCTTCGAATAAAAATATATTTATAATTAAATATAATATTATTTAAGATATTATATTTTAAATAAATTTCTTAAAAGAAAATTCTAATTAAATTATTAATTTTTATAATTTTTATAATAAATATATACCTTATTATTTTAATATACCGATCGATTATTATTAAGATTATATTATAAATATATTTATTATAAAATTTATTATAATTTTTTTTAAAACTTTAATAAATATAATAATATTTATATTTTATTATAAAGATAATATCGATATATCTTTGTCCTTTAATAAATATTATATATATTAATATATTTTTTGATATTTCTATTAAAGTTATTTTAATAATATTTTCTATTAAATTATTTATAAGTTCTTTGAATTCTAAAATAACTTATTAAAGAATTATTATAATATTAATATATTAATTTTATATAAATAAATTCTTTTAAAGGAATATAAATATTTCTTTTATATTTTAAAAGTCTTTATAAGTTCAATATTTATTTATTAATATTATTTATATATTATTTTTATATTAAAATATCTTTTTACTTTTATATAATTTTATTCTTTTATTATAATTCTTTTAAAAATTTAATTATATACCGTTTTATAAATAACTATTATTTTAATTATTATATATAAAATAAATTATCTATAATTAATAATTTTAATAATAAAGTTAAATTATATAACAATTATATTATAATATTATTAAGGAGGTATTAATTTATATTTTTTAATAATTTTAATTTAAATTAAGGTTTTTTAAACTTCGAATAATATATTAATAGTTTATATATTTTATATATTATTTAAATTATTAAAAAATTATTTTTAATTTATAAAAACGGAATATTCCCTTTTACTTTATTATTAACTTTTTTATACAACTTTAATATTTTGCTATTAAATAATATATTAATATAAAATATTTAAATATTTATAATAATAAAGCTTTTCGATATTATCTTTATTTGCAATTTCTATTATAAAATTAATAAAATTAATAAAATTAATAAAATTAATAAAATTAATAAAATTAATAAAATTAACAAAATTAATAAAATTAATAAAATTAATAAAATTAATAAAATTAATAAAATTAATAAAATTAATAAAATTAATAAAATTAATAAAATTAATAAAATTATT
>JAABUQ010003967.1_pt1 | contig 26135 bp, 20 predicted proteins | sample 5560001 | NCBI WGS metagenome assembly JAABUQ01 (sample SAMN10711888, study PRJNA513371) | rock metagenome | isolation source: Antarctica rocks | place: Antarctica: Victoria Land, Finger Mt nord | collected 2015-12-18 | reverse complement strand
TCCATGACCGCCCTCCTGATGAACGGACCCGAACCGCGCGGGCCCGCGTGAACCACCACTCTGGAAGAGACCAGCCCGGAAAGTCAGCCCCGGTGCCAGCCCATTACGGCATCTACCGAACCCCCAACACGAGGAGAGCGTGACGTTCAAGAACCCGGCTCGTCCTGGCCGCGCGGCCGCGCTCCGTAACGCCGCGCCATCACCGCGCAGACGAATAGCTGGACCTGGTGGAACACCATCAGCGGCAGCACCACCATGCCCACGGTCGCCGTCGGGAACAGCACGCCCGCCATCGGCACCCCGGCGGCCAGCGTCTTCTTCGAGCCGCAGAACACCATCGCGATCTCGTCCTCGCGCGAGAAGCCGAGCGCGCGCGCGCCGTAGCGCGTCGCCAGCAGGACCAGCACCAGCAGGCCGAGATCGACCAGCAGCACCAGGCCCAGCATCGAAGCCGGCAGCTTGTGCCAGATGCCCTGCATCACCGCCTCGCTGAAGGCGGTGTAGACCACGATCAGGATCGAGCCACGGTCGGTGAAGCTCAGCAGCCGGCGGTTCCGCGTCGCCCAGGCGCCGATCCAGGGCTGCAGCAGCTGGCCCAGGACGAACGGCAGCAGCAGCTGCAGCACGATGTCCAGCACCGCGTGACCCGACACGCCGCCGCCGTTCCGGCTGAGCAGCAGGCCGACCAGCAGCGGCGTCACCGCGATGCCGAGCAGGTTCGAGGCGGTGGCCGAGCAGACTGCCGCCGGCACGTTGCCGCGCCCGATCGAGGTGAACGCGATCGAGGACTGCACGGTGGAGGGCAGCGCGCAGACGAACAGGATGCCGAGCCAGAGCGTGGGCGTCAGCAGGTGCGGCAGCAGCGCGTGCAGCGCCACCCCGAGCAGCGGGAACAGCACGAAGGTGCAGGCGAAGATGGCCAAGTGCAGCCTCCAGTGGCCGAGCCCGGACAGCATCGCCTGACGCGACAGCCGGGCACCCTGCAGGAAGAGCATCAGCGCGATCACGATGATGGTCAGGACATGGAACACCGTCGTCGCGGCACCCTGGCAGGGCAGTACCGAAGCCAGCAGCAGGGTCGCGACCAGGGCGAGCAGGAACGGGTCGGGCTTAGGCATCGCGGTTCCAGCCGGTCGGGGGTTCCTGCCGGTCCGGGGAGGACATTGCCAGGCCCGGCAGCGTGCGCCACCCTTACGGCCAGATGCCATACAAGACCATATGCACCACTGCCCTGCTCATGCTGACCTGTCACGCGGCGATGGCGTCGCCGGACACCGGCAGCCTTGCCCTGCCCGCGGTGTGCGCAACCGTCGACGCCGACGCGCTGCACCGGTCGGCGGCGCCCGATGCCGGGTTCGATGCCGCCGCGTTCCACGTGCGCCTGCCGCAGCATAACGACGCCACCGCGCCGTCGATGCAGGCGGCGCGGCTGCACGTGACCAGCCATGCGCCAGGCACCCCCGATGCGGCCCTGCAGCGGGCGGCCAGCGCCTCGGCGGCGGCGCTGCTGATCGCACTCACCGGCAACGGCCGCAGCGACTGCCCGGCCGGCCTGCTGCAGGATGCCGGCCGCCCGATCGTCCAGGGGCTCCAGGATGGCGGCTCCTATCTCGCGACCTGGCAGGGCGTGACCCTGCGCGGCGGCGCGGGCCACGTCACCGCCAAGCGGATGCAGCTCTCGCTGCAGGCGGCAGGTGGTTCCGGCGAGGACAGGCTGGTGCACGTCGTGCTGACCCTGGATGGGATCGGGGGCGCGCTGACCCCGCCGACGCTGCTGCCGGACCGTATCGCCGTGCGCGTGACGCTGCCCGCCGCCAGCCTGCCGACGCTGCTCGCGGCCACCGGCGGCGGCGCGCCGGACGCGCAGATCCCGGTCACGGTGGATGATTTCAGCATCACGCACGGCGACATGGTGCTGCATGGGCACGGCGACGCCACCGCCGCGGCGACGCCGATGGACAGCACGGCCCGGCTGCATCTCAGCGCGCGCCACTACGACGACCTGGTCAGCCAGGCCGCCGAGCGCAACCTGATACGGCTGCACACCGCCCTGTTCCTGTCCCGCCTGGTCGGCCGGCGCGCGGGCGACACGGTGGACTGGGACGTGGACTTCGCCGACGGCCTGCTCGCGGTGAACAACGTTCCGATCCCGCTGCGCTGATCGCTGCGGCGTGATCAGCCCAGGAGCGGTCTTCCCAGGAAGATCGTGCCCGCCAGGGGCGTGTCGTAGTATGGGTCGACCGGCATGAACCCGGCGCTGCGGTAGAGGGCGAGCGCCTCGACCATGGTGGGCAAGGTGTCAAGTCTTACCTCGCGATAGCCGATACGCAGCGCCTCCCCGATGATGGCGTCGATCAACGCCCGGCCAGACCGAGGCCTCGCCCCCCAGGCGAGACGTAGAGCCGCTTCATCTCGCAACCACCCAGCGGAAGGGACCTGAGCCCGACGCATCCCAGCGGTTCCCCGTGGATGTCCCGCGCGAGCAGCAGCTCGCCGGCCGGTGCCGCATATTTGCCCGGCATGACCGCGAGTTCCCCCGCGTAATTCTGGAAGGCCAGATCGATCCCCAGGGAGGATGCGTATGCCTCGAACAGCTGCGCCGCCGCTTCGAGATCCGTGGCTGACCGGACGGGACAGATCTGGAAGACGGCCTTGGGCATGATATCCCGGCAACGGACTGATACCAGCCGCCCTATGGGGCGACCGGTATCAGAGTCATATTTTGCACGTGGCCGGCCCGCCAACCCCACGTGCATACCGGTCAGCCTAAAGGGCCGCCGGTATGACCATCATGCATGCGGGGTCGGCGGGGCCACGCGCCGAACACGATTTTGATACCGGTCGCCTCGCGGAGCCAGTATCGGACATCCGGCAGTTCGTTCTTCCGACGCAACCGACATCAGCCGATGATGCTGTGTCCCGGACTGGCTACCCCAACCAGCGTGATCCTGGTGCCATCGCCAAGCGCCAACAACGTCGATCCGGACGCAGACGTGATGTGCAGGTCCGCCGCCTGGTAGCCGTAGAGCTGGATCGTGTCGGTGCTGGGTCGGTAACCGTTCAGAACGTCCGTCCCGCCGGCCGCGCCCTTCACCACGTTGAAGGTGGCGCCACCGCGTCCCTCGTTGACGACGGCATGGCCGGACCCCAGCAGCACCTGCAACGAACCTGTGCCGCCGGTCAGCGCCGTGCTGCCCGAACCCGAGAACACTAGGCTGGCGCCGCTGCCGGTGTTGATGCTCGATGTGCCGGTGGAGGCGACGACGAGCATGTTGCCGCCGCGACCCGTCACGATGAGCGGCCCGGCACCTCCCAGGATCGAGTCGGGCCCGCTGGTGCTGCCCGTCACGATGAGAGCCCCGCTACCGCCGAAGACCGCATCGCCCTTCTGTGCGGTGACATCCAGCGTGCCGGCGCCCCCCACGATGATGTCACCACCGCCGCTGCCGCCGAACACGGTGGAGCCGCCCCCGCCAGTAAAGATCACGCTGGACGCGGTGCCGCCGGTGATCGTGCTGTGTCCGCCACCGCCGAGAATGAACTCCCGCCCCTGTCCGGCGGCCAGCGCGTCGTTGCCGCTGGTGGAGCCGAATAGCTGGTCGCCGCCGACAGCACCCGTCAGGCTGGTGTTGGCCCCGCTGGCACCTCGCGAGACCAGCACGTTGTGCCCCGTGGCACCGCCTGCGAACTGCCCGCCGCCGACTCCCCCGAAGATGATGGCGGAGCCCGTGCCGCCGGAGACCGAACTGGCTCCCGCGCCGCCGAGGAAGGTGAGCTGCCCAGCGCCGCCCAACACGGACACCTGGCCGGCGAACGCCGTGATGGTGTCGCTGCCGCTGCCCGCCTGGACGGTGGCTCCGGCAGCGGCGTTATAGAGCTGCGCACCCCCGCCTAGAGTGATGATCCCGGTGCCGCCTGAAGCGGTCGGCAGTGCCGCGAACTGCGGCGGGTCGTTGAAATTAAGCGTGACACCGGCCGGCAGTAGCAGTTCGGTGGTGCCGGCAGTCGTGCCGTCCGTCGAGAAGAACGCTTCCCTGCCGGACGCGTCCACGGCCGTGAACAGGATTTGGTTGCCGGAGACGATCATCCTGGAATTGTCCACGTTAAGCCCGAACGGCAGCTTTAGCTGGTGCGTGCCGGCATCGGTGCCGTCGGACACGAACAGCCGGAGAGACCCGTCACCCGGCGGGCTGGTGCCGCTGCCAGCAGCCGTGAAGACAATCTTGCTGCCAAGCACTAGATAGTCCTGGACAGCATAGCTGGCTTGAATGCCGTGTGTGCCACCCATGGTGCCATCAGTCACGGCAAGGGAGTGGCCAGTCGAGAACACTGCCTTGTTGCCGAACGCAACATAGCCATTCGGCGTGCGGACCGGGTTGCTCGCGCTGCCGTCGATTTCGACCTCGACGGTGCCGGCTGAAGTTCCGTCCGTCGCCCAGGTGCTGATATTGTTGACGGCGTCGATCGCTGTGAAAAGAACCTTTCCGCCGACCAGTCCTTCCAAGAATTCGACTCTCGTACCGAGTGTTGCATTAACGACCTGATGGGTACCGGCGGCAGTGCCGTCCGTGACCCAGAGCAGGGCGGTGCCATTGGCGCCCTGGTTCATGAACACCGTCTTGCCATTGCTGACTGAATTGAAGCCACTCGGATCGAGGGCCTGACCGGCAGGCGTGATGCTGTAGGTGCCGGCCGCGGTGCCGTCGGTGCGCCACAGGCTGTGGCCATCGGCGCTGTTATCGAAGTAGCCGACGCCGTTCGAGACCATGAGATCGACAGGCGTGACGCCGGAAACGATCTCGTTGAAGCTGGCTCCATCGGAACTGGTCCAAAGCCCGCCAGTGCCGTTTTGTGTCATGCCAGACATCAGGAGCTTGTTGCCCAGGACATTGAGGCTGGATGCCACGAGCGGGCCGCCTATGCCGGTCACGGCGGCCTGGATCGTCCCGCCCGCACTGCCATCGGTGGCATAGACGAAGGTGTTCTGCCCACCAGCCGCGACAGAGTGCGGGGACCCGCCATCTCCGACAAACAGTAGTTTCCCGTTGAACGACGTGAAATCGCCATCCGAGCTGCCGGGGTAGCCCAGCCGGCTGAAGCCGAAGCGGGACAGGTCGAGATCGACCGTCCCGGTTGCGGTCCCATCCGAAACATAGAGGCTGGTCGTGCTGTCTGCGTTCTGGCTTGTGAAAGCGAACCGACTCATTTGCAGTCCTTCGCCGGTGGTGGTCATCGCCGAATGGCGATACCAATCCGGTTACGAACCTATGATAGCATTTCGATTTCAGTCTCCTGAACGAGGACCCGTATCGATTTGAAAACAGGCTGGTATGCTTTTAAGGCATAGCTAATACTCATTTATTGAATATCAGCCGATGGGATCAGGCAGCCTGGCGCACCAGCCGGTCCAGGTCGTCGACGATCTCGCGCGCCTGGGTGATGCGCTGCGCCGTGGTCATCTCGCGCAGCACGGCGAGCTTGTGGTCCGGGCGCAGGCGCATGCCGTCGCGGCTGCGATGGCCGATCCAGGCGATCAGCCCGGCAGGGTTGGCGAACGCGTTGCCGCGGAACTGCACCACCATGCCCTTCGGTCCGGCTTCCAGCTTCTCCACGCCGGCGCTGCGGCACTGGCGCTTCAGCGTCACCACCTGCAGCAGGTTCTCGACCTCGTCGGGCAGCGGGCCGAAGCGGTCCACCAGCTCGGCCGCCATCGCCTCGGTCTCAGCGTCCGAACTCAGTGCCCCGATACGTCGGTACAGCCCCAGCCGCACCGGCAGCTCCGGCACGTAGGTGTCGGGGATCAGCACCGGCAGGCCGAGCACGATGTTCGGGGTCCAGTCGCGGTCCTCCGCCTTGCGGCGGCCCTTCTGGACGCGCAGGTCAGCGACCGCGTCCTCCAGCATCTGCTGGTAGAGCTCGATGCCGACCTCGCGTATGTGCCCCGACTGCTCGTCGCCCAGCAGGTTGCCGGCACCACGCAGGTCGAGGTCGTGCGAGGCCAGGGTGAAGCCCGCACCCAGCGTATCCAGCGTCTGCATCACCTCCAGCCGCTTCTCGGCGGCCGGCGACAGGCGATGGTTCTGCGGCCAGGTCAGGTAGGCGTAGCCGCGCTGCTTGCCGCGCCCGACGCGTCCGCGCAGCTGATACAGCTGGCCGAGGCCGAACATGTCGGCGCGATGGATCAGCAGCGTGTTCACCGACGGCATGTCGAGCCCGCTCTCGACGATGTTGGTCGAGAGCAGGATGTCGTACTTGCCGTCGCTGAACTCGGTCATGACCCGTTCCAGCTCGGTCGGCGCCAGGCGTCCGTGCGCCTCCACGATGCGCGCCTCCGGCACGATCTCCTGCAGGCGCGTGCCGATTCGCGGCAGGTCCTCGATCCGCGGCACCACGCAGAACACCTGTCCGCCGCGGAAACGTTCGCGCTGCAGCGCCTCGCGCACCACCACGCTGTCGAACGGCATGATGAAGGTGCGCACCGCCAGCCGGTCCGCGGGCGGCGTCGCGATCAGGCTCATCTCGCGCACGCCGGTCAGTGCGAGCTGCAGCGTGCGCGGGATCGGCGTGGCACTCAGCGTGAGCACGTGCACGTCCTCGCGCAGCGCCTTGAGCTTCTCCTTGTGGGCGACGCCGAAATGCTGCTCCTCGTCGACCACCAGCAGGCCGAGGTCGGAAAACGCGATCCCCTTGGCGAGCAGGGCGTGGGTCCCGATGATGATGTCGACGCTGCCCTCGGCGACGCCCTTCTTGACCGCGATGGCGTCGCGGGCATTGACCATGCGCGAGAGCTGCTCGACGCGCACCGGCAGGCCGGCGAAGCGCGCCGAGAAGGTGCGGTAGTGCTGCCTCGCCAGCAGCGTGGTCGGCACCACCACGGCGACCTGGGTGCCGGACATCGCGGCCACGAAGGCGGCACGCAGCGCCACCTCGGTCTTGCCGAAGCCGACATCGCCGCAGATCAGCCGGTCCATCGGGCGGCCGGCGGCCATGTCCTCCAGCACGTCGGCGATGGCCCGTGTTTGGTCCTCGGTCTCGACGAACGGGAAGCGCGCGCAGAACTCGTCCCACGAGCCCTCGGCCGGCATCAGCGAGGGCGCCTCGCGCAGCTGCCGGCTGGCCGCGACCCGGATCAGCTCGCCGGCCATGTCGCGTATGCGCTGCTTCATGCGCGCCTTGCGCGTCTGCCACGATGCGCCGCCCAGCTTGTCGAGTGCGACACCCTGCTGCTCGCTGCCGAAGCGGCTGAGCAGCTCGATGTTCTCGACCGGCAGGAACAGCTTCTGGCTGCCATCATAGATCAGCCGCAGGCAGTCGTGCGGCGCGGCGCCGACGCCGATCGTCTCCAGCCCGTCATAGCGGCCGATGCCGTAATCCTGGTGCACCACCAGGTCGCCCTCGGCGATCTCGGTCGCCTCGGCGATGAACTGGTCGGCGCGCTTGCGCTTGCGCGGGGGACGCGAGATGCGCTCGCCGAGCAGGTCCTGCTCGGAGACCAGCGCGAAGTCGTCCGCCGCGAAGCCGCGTTCCAGCGCCAGCGTCAGCAGCCCGACCGTGCCCGGCTTGAGCCGGCGCGCGTCGCTCCAGCTCTCGACGATCTCGGCGGGCAGCCGGTTGTCGCGCAGCAGCGTGCCGATGCGCTCGCGCGAGCCGCGCGTCCAGGCCGCCACCAGGGTGCGCCGCCGCGGCACCTTGGACCACTGCACCACCTGCTCGCGCAGCATGGCGAACACGCCCTCGCGCGAGGCGGCCGGCAGCGAGCGCGCGAACAGGATGCCCGGACGCCCGCCGGCATCGATCCCGGCGGCGCCGTCGGGCTTGCCGAACGGGCTGAACGCCAGCACCGGCAGGTCGGCCAGCATCGCCTGCCAGTCGCCGCGGTCGAGGTAGAGCAGGCCGGGCGGCAGCGGACGGTAGGGCACTTCGCCCTCGCGCGGCGGCAGCGTGCGCGCCTGGGCGTGGTCGGCGATCATCTCCAGGCGGGCCGACAGCACCTCGTCGGCCTGGTGGTCGAGGCTGACCGAGACGCCCGGCAGGTAGTCGACCAGCGTCTCCAGCCGGTCGTGGAACAGCGGCAGCCAGTGCTCGATGCCGCCGTGCCGGCGCTGGTCGGACACGCTGAGATAGACCGGGTCGCTCGCCGCCTGGGCGCCGAAATGCTCGCGCCAGCCGGTGCGGAAGCGCGACACGCTGGCCGCGTCGAACGACATCTCCGCCACCGGACGCAGCACCAGTCCGTCGCGCTTGCCGGTGGAGCGCTGCGTGGCGGGATCGAAATGGCGGATGTTCTCGACCTCGTCGCCGAACAGGTCGAGCCGCACCGGCTCGCTCTCGCCGGACGGGAAGATGTCGAAGATGCCGCCGCGCGTGGCGAACTCGCCCGGCTCCATCACCGTGTCGGCGCGGCCGTAGCCGTTGGCGATCAGCAGCTCGATCAGGAAGGCGGAGTCCAGGCTCTCGCCGGTGCGTATCGCCAGCGAGGCGCCGGCGAAGGCCGCTCGCGGCGGCACGCGCTGCACCAGCGCGTTCACCGTGGTCAGCACGATGCGCTTGCCGGGTGGCCGCTCCAGCAGCCGGGTCAACGTCGCCACCCGCTCGGAGACGATGGCGGGATTTGGCGACACCCGGTCGTACGGCAGGCAGTCCCAGGCCGGGAAGCGCAGCACCTCGGCGTCTGGGGCGAAGAATCCCATCAGGTCGGCAATGCGTGCCAGCGCCGCGTCGTCCCGCGCCACGTGCAGCAACGGGCCGTCATGCTCGTCGAGCCGGCGGCTCAGCAGCAGCGCGTCGAAACCGTCCGGCACGCCCCAGACCGGGGTGGCGCCCAGCATCGTCCCGGCAGGAGCCTGGTCGGCGGTCCCCCGTGGCGTCATGCCGTCCGCGCTCAAGCCTGGTTCCCTTCCGGAGCCTGGGTCCCTTGCGGGGGCAGCGCGCGCGCCAGCCGGGCCTCGACCGCCACGCGCTGCGCCGCGTCCTCGATGCGGCGCAGCATCGGGCTGTCGGAGCCGGGCGGGATCGGCCGTCGCCCGGTCAGCCAGTCGGCGAGATCGACGTCGGGCAGTTCCATCACCTCCTCCAGCTGGTCCAGCTCCTCGATACTGAACCCGGCCAGGCCGCGCGCGACGAAGCCGCCGATCAGGATGTCGGTCTCGTGGGTGCCGCGATGGGTGGCGCGGAACAGGATCCGCCGCCGCCTCGCGTCGGGCGGCGGCGCGTCGGGGACCTCGGAGGATGGGGCATCAGGAGGGATAAGGTGTGGTTCCATGGCGCGCGCTGTCATATAGCCGCGCACCCCCTGCCTGTCAGCCCGTCGGTCGAGAAACTCGAACACCGTGACCCAAGCGCCATCCTTCGCTCCTGCCGGACCGCCTGCTGCCGGACCGCCTCTTGGGGCAGACGATCCCGCGCGGCTGCTGGCGCCGTTGCGGGCGCCGATCGCGAGCCTGTCCTGGCTCAGCCCCGGCCTGGCCGCCCTGCTCGGCCGCGCCGCCGGCGGCAACACCCTGCTCGACCTGCTGTTCCACCTGCCCGAGGGGCTGATCGACCGTCGCTACCGGCCCGGCCTGGCCGAGGCGGAGGCCGGCCGCATCGCCACCCTGACGGTGACGGTGCGACGCATCGAGCGGCCGGCGCGTCCGCGGCAGCCCTGGCGGGTGCTGGTCGACGACGACACCGGCCAGGCCGAGCTGGTGTTCTTCAGCCCGCATCAGGCCCGCGCTCTCGCCCCGGACATGCAGATCGTCGTCTCCGGGCGGCTCGACCGTTTCGGCGGCCGGCTCAGCATGGCGCACCCGGACTACCTGCTGCCGGTCGCGCGCGCCGCGTCGCTGCCGCTGATCGAGGCGGTGTGGCCGCTGACCACCGGGCTGGTGCCGCGCGTGATGGCGGGCGCCGTGCGCGGCGCCTTCGAGCGGCTGCCGGCGCTGCCGGAATGGCTCGACCCGGCGGTGCTTCGTCGCGAGCGCTGGCCCGGCTTCGCCGACGCGCTGCGCCTGCTGCATTTCCCGGCCGAGGCGTGGCGGAGCGACCCTGCCCTGTCCGAAATGGACGCGCTCGCGTCGGCGCGCGAGCGGGCGCGCACCCGGCTCTCCTGCGACGAGCTGCTGGCCGGCCAGGTCGCCACCGGGCGCGCGCGCCGACGCAGCCGCACCCGGCCGGGGCGCGCCCTCACCCGCGAGGGCACCCTGCGCGCGCAGGCGCTGCAGCGCTTCGGCCACGCCCCGACCCAGGCCCAGCTGCGCGCGCTGGCCGAGATCGACGCCGACCTGGCCTCGCCGAACCGCATGCTTCGGCTGCTGCAGGGCGATGTCGGCGCCGGCAAGACGCTGGTCGCGCTGCTGGCGATGCTGCGCGTGGCGGAGTCCGGCGCGCAGGCCGCGCTGATGGCGCCCACCGAGATCCTGGCCCGCCAGCACCACCACACCCTGTCGCGCCTGTCTCCGGTCCCGGTGGCGCTGCTCACCGGCAGCATCAAGGGGGCGCCGCGACGCCATGCCCGCACGCTGCTCGGCCGCGGCGACGTCAAGCTGGCGGTCGGCACCCATGCGCTGTTCCAGCAGGGCGTGAACTTCGCCGACCTCGCGCTGGCGGTGATCGACGAGCAGCACCGTTTCGGCGTCGAGCAGCGCCTGATGCTGGGCGACAAGGGCGAGCGGACCGACATACTGGTGATGACCGCGACCCCGATCCCGCGCACGCTGCTACTGACGCAATGGGGCGAGATGCAGGTCAGCCGGCTCGACGCCAAGCCGGTCGGGCGGCTGCCGATACGTACCACGCTGCATGGGCTGAGCCAGATCGAGGGCGTGCTGGCCGGCATCGCGCGGGCGCTCGACGGCGGCGCGCAGGTGTTCTGGGTCTGCCCGCTGATCAGCGAGAGCGAGCTGCTCGACGTCGCCGCCGCGGAGGACCGCTTCCGCGCGCTGGTCGGGCGCTTCGGGGCGGAGGCGGTCGGGCTCGCGCACGGACAGCAGGACATCGCGGTACGGCAGGCGGCGCTGGACGCGTTCGCCGCCGGCCGCACGCGCATCCTGGTCGCGACCACGGTGATCGAGGTGGGGGTGGACGTGCCGAGCGCGACCGTGATGGTGGTCGAGCACGCCGAGCGCTTCGGCCTGGCGCAGCTGCACCAGCTGCGCGGCCGGGTCGGACGCGGTTCGGCGGCGAGCTACTGCCTGTTGCTGCACGAGGACGCGCTCGGCGGCAACGCCCGGGAGCGGCTGACGCTGCTGCGCGACACCGAGGACGGCTTCCTGATCGCCGACGAGGATTACCGGCTGCGCGGCGGCGGCGACCTGATGGGCAAGCGCCAGTCCGGCCTACCCGGCTTCCGGCTCGGCGGCGGCCCGCGCTTCGACGAGCTGTTGCGCCTGGCGTGGCAGGATGCGGAGATGCTGCTGGACCGCGACCCGGAGCTGGCCTCGCCGCGCGGCGCTGCGATCGGCATCCTGCTGGCGCTGTTCGGCCGCACCGACGCCGCGCGCACGCTGCATTCAGGCTAGCCTTGGAAGGATACCATCCGATGAACGACGCCGCCTCCGACCTGCCGCCGGTCGCACGCAAGCAGCCCCTCCACATCGAGCAGCTCGGGCACGTGCGCATCGACGACTATGCCTGGATGAAGGACGAGAACTGGCAGCGCGTGCTGCGCGACCCGGCGACGCTGCGTGCGGACATCGCCGAGCACCTGCGCGCCGAGAACGCCTACAGCGCCGCCGTGCTGCGTCCGACCGAGGCGCTGCAGGCCACGATCCTGGCCGAGATGAAGGGGCGGCTGAAGCCCGACGAGATGTCGCCGCCGCTACCGGACGGCGCCTGGGACTATTACGCCCGCTACGCCCCCGGCGCCGAGCAGCCGGTCCATGCGCGCCGGCCGCGCGGCGGCGGCGGCGAGCAGGTGCTGATCGACGTCGATGCGCTGGCCAGGGATCACGACTACTTCGTCGTCGCCGACGCGCAGCACAGCCCGGACCACCGTCTGTTCGCCTACGCGGAGGATGCGCAGGGCTCGGAGGTTTACCGTATCCGGGTCCGCGACCTGGAGACCGGCGCGCTGCTCGACGACGCGGTGGAGAGCTCGACCGGGGACTTCGCCTTCTCGCCGGACTCGCGCTACCTGTTCTGGACCTTTCGCGACGATAACGGCCGTCCCACGCGTATCTACCGCAGGCCGGCGCGCGGCGGCGCCGACGTGCTGGTCTACGAGGAGCACGATCCCGGCTTCTTCATCGGCGTCAGCGCGTCCGCCTCGCGCGCCTGGATCAGCATCACCTGCGGCGACCAGGAGACCAGCGAGACCTGGCTGATCCCGGCCGCCGAACCGACCGCCGAACCGCGCCTGGTCGCGGCACGCGAGAAGGGCGTGCGCTACGCGCTGACGCACTGGCAGGACCGCTTCATCATACGCACCAACCTGGATGGCGCCGTCGACTTCAAGCTGATGCAGGCGCCCGTCGCCGACCCGGCGCGCGCGAACTGGCGGGACTGGCTGGCCTACCGGCCCGGACACTTCATCGTGCATGCCAGCGCCTTTCGCGATCACCTGGTGCGGGTCGAGCGGTTCGAGGCGAACAACGTCATCGTCATCACCGGCCGCGACGGCGACAGCCACCAGATCGCGGTCGGCGAGGATGCCTACCTGCTCGGCGTCGATGGCAGCTTCGAGCATGACGGCGCCACGCTGCGCTACAGCTACCAGTCGCCGACGACGCCGCGGCAATGGTTCGAGTACGACATGGACACGCGCGTGCGCACGCTGCTCAAGACGCAGGAGATCCCGTCCGGCCACGATCCGGCGCTGTATCGCGCGGCACGCCTGCACGCCACCGCCGCGGACGGCGCGCAGGTCCCGGTCACGCTGCTGATGCGTCGCGACACCCAAGTGGACGGCAGCGCGCCGCTGCTGCTCTACGGCTACGGCTCGTACGGCCACGCGATCGAGCCGGGCTTCTCGACCCGCGCGCTCAGCCTGGTCGATCGCGGCTGGATCCACGCCACAGCACACGTGCGCGGCGGCTCGGAGAAGGGCTGGGGCTGGTTCCTGGACGGGCGCGGCCCGCACAAGCCGAACAGCTTCACCGATTTCGTCGCCTGCGCCGAGCACCTGGTCGCGACCGGACACGGTGCCGCCGGGCGCATCGTGGCGCAGGGCGCCTCGGCGGGCGGGCTGCTGATGGGGGCGGTGGCCAACCTGCGGCCGGACCTGTTCGCGGGCATCGTGGCACAGGTGCCGTTCGTGGACATGCTCAACACCATGTCGGACACCTCGTTGCCGCTGACGCCGCCGGAATGGCCGGAATGGGGCAACCCGATCGAGGACGCGGCGGCCTACGCGCTGATCGCCAGCTACTCGCCTTACGACAACGTCCGCCCGCAGGCCTATCCGGCAATCCTGGCGATGGGCGGCCTGTCGGACCCGCGCGTCACCTACTGGGAGCCTGCCAAGTGGGCGGCGAAACTGCGCGAGACGACGACCGGAGATCGTCCGGTGCTGTTGCGCGTCAACATGGAGGCCGGGCACGGCGGCGCATCGGGACGCTTCGACAGCCTGAAGGAAGCAGCCCTGATCCAGGCCTTCGCGATCTGGTGCGTGCAGCATGATCGTCTCGACGATGCCGCCATCGGTGTCGGGTAGCGTCCCCGATCCCACCCCCGCGTGACCCTGGGTGCAGGCTCGATGTAGCGGGCTTGCACTCACTGGTGGCGGCCGCCCTTGCCGATGAGTAGCTGGGAAAGCTTTTCGTCTACACGTCACGTTTCTGGTCGGGTGCGACCTGAAGCGGCCTTTCCCGGCCACACTGTCTCGCGCCGTAAAGTCCAGGCGGAACGCCGACGATCCGACTGAAAGCAGTGCTGAACGCACTTGTCGATCCGTAGCCACTGGCCAGAGCGACGTCTGCGAGGCATCGGTTGCTGTATCTCATACCGGCGGCCCTTTGGGCTGACCGGTATGCACGTGGGAGTTGGCGGGGCGGCCACGTGCAAGATATGACTCTGATACCGGTCGCCTGATAGGGCGGCTGGTATCAAGGCGTCTTTGGCCAACGCCGAGCGCCATTTCAGCAGGTATTCGACCGGCGCCACACCGACACGGTCGCGGAACCGTGCGGCGAAAGCGGAACGTGACATCCCCGCACACTCCGCCAACGTCTTCACAGTCCAGTTGCGCCGCACGTCAGCGTGCAAGGCCTGCGGTACCGGAGTGATGGCCGGGTCGGCGAAACCGGATCGAAGGCAAAGTACCCGCCAATGATCCGGGTGAGGTCATCCCCATGACCGCGCCCGAACGAGAAGACGGAAGCTGACGGCTCGTCCTGCATTAGCTCGAAGTCGACCGGCGCCACGCCGGCCCCGTTTCGCGGCACCCAGCTCGGCGGCGCGTTCATGAGCAGGAAGTCACCGGCGCGCATGCATCGCGGCTCAAGGCTTGGGAAATCGAGGTAACATGACCCGGCGGCGATCAGGCCGAATACGACGTTACCCTCCTTGGGAAACCGGACCGCCCAATCGCCACGGCCGTGCATGTGCCTGCAGCGATGCAGCGCATGAGGCTGAAGCAGTTCGACGATCTGGGTGACTGGATCCAATTATGGACGATCTCGAACGAGAAGCGGGCGCTCGCTTATAGATCATCCACGACCCTGTCCGCTAGAGCAAGATGACTTTAGCTCGAACCGCTTGTTCGAGCTAAAGTCATGAACTTGCTTGTCAAAATTAGCTAGAGCGCGATCAACCTGGGGTGATCGCGCTCTAGGTCAGGCGACCAATGATGCAGGGCATGACGGTTCATGGGTCGGACAGTGCTGATCACAGACAGTGCTGATCACAGGCTGCTCCTCCGGCTTCGGCCGGGCGGCGGCGTTGACGTTCCACCAGGCCGGCTGGAACGTCGTCGCCACGATGCGGGACACGTCGCGCCGATCGGCTGGCGACCCTCTCGCGGCCACAGGATATCGCGACCCGCCTGCACGGCATGACACCGGGCTGGGCGATACGGCTCTGCTTCTGGCTATCACGGTGAGGCTTGCTCAGGCGATTGCACCGAGCACCCGATCCAGGCTCCGCCCCAGGCGGCTGAGGAGACATACCTTTGAACACCGTCAGCGCGGAGATTTGGATCCCCGCCCCACCGCCGGCGATCTGGTCCGTTCTGGCCGACGTCGCATCCTATCCATCATGGAACCCGTTTATCCGACACGTCGCAGGCGTGCTCCGGGAGAAGGAGAGCTTACAGATCGAGGTCAATGTCGGCGGCAATGCATTCCGGAAATTCGCGACGGTGGTCACTGTGCCGTGGCACAGCAATTGAGTTGGCGCGGTACGACTATCCCATCATCGGTGACGACCACGCATGACTTCACTCTGGTAGGAGCGCCAGACGGTACGAATTTGGTAAACTCCGAAACCTTTCACGGCTTGTTGGACCCCGTCTTGCTCTCCTTGCTGAAATCCAGGATGCAGCCGCGGTTTCAGCGTATGAACGAAGCCTTGAAGCAGGAGGTGGAACGCCGCGGTCGCGCGGGAACTGCTGTCCGACGCCGACCATCTCCGAGTGCCTGATAGGTGTAGCGGCCTGCGTTCGTCGATGCCGGCACACGCTGGCCGGCACTGGAATGGGCAGAGAGACGGAGGGTCTTGCCGACCGGCGCCGGGACGCGCGCGGCCATGCAAATACCGGTTCTGCCAGTGTATCGCTCGAGAAACTCACCGGCATGGCCGGCGCATTCCTGAACGGTCGGCAGACTGCGAAACCAGGGCCCTGATGTCAACTCGACCACGCTCCGCTCGACCGAGGAAAGCAGCGCTTCATCAGACCGATGCTGCGCTGGTCCGCAACGTTTCCACCAGCGCGGCCAGGGCCGGCGGCGTGTGGCGGCGGCTCGTGTAATAGAGGTAGTAGCCGGGCGCGCTCCAGCACCACTCCGCCAGCACCCGCGTCAGGCGCCCTGCCGCGACGTGCCCGGCGACCTGGTCCTCGAACAGCAGCGCGATCCCCTGCCCCGCCAGCACGGGGTCGAGGATCAGGTCGCTGTCGTTGAAGACCAGCGGCCCGTCGACCCTAACCTGCAGCGACCTGCCGGCCTTCTCGAACTCCCACGGATACAGGCCGCCAGCCGTGGCCAGCCGGTAGTTGATGCAGCGGTGCCGGGCCAGATCGTACGGCGTGACCGGCGCGGGATGCTGGGCGAAGTAGGCCGGCGATGCGAGGACGGCCGACCGGATCACCGGACCGACCCGCACCGCGATCATGTCGCGGGCCACCTTCTCGCCGAAGCGCAGGCCGGCATCGTAGCCGCCGGCGACGATGTCCGTCAGCCCGTCATCGACCGTGACCTCGACGCGGATGTCGGGATAGGCGGCCAGGAACGCCGGCAGCCTGGGCGACAGCACCGAGGTCGCCGCATGCTTGGGCGTGGTGATGCGCACGCGGCCGGCGGGCTTGTCGCGCAGCGCGACCAGGGTGGCCAACTCGGCGCCGACATCCTCGAAGGCCGGCCGCAACGTGCGCAACAGCCGCTCGCCGGCCTCGGTCGGAGCGACGCTGCGCGTCGTGCGCGCCAGCAGCCGCACGCCGAGCCGGCCCTCGAGCGCCTTCATTGCGTGGCTCAGGGCGGAGGGCGACATCCCCAGCCGGGAGGCGGCACGGGTGAAGCTCATCGTGTCGGCGATCGCCACGAAGGCAGCCAGGTCGTTGAGGTCGTTCCTCTTCATTGCTGCACCGGTCTCACAAGTTCATGCCGATTTTAGCCACTAATCGTCGGATCGGCTACATGCCAGATCGGTCGCAGACAAATGACGAGGACGACGCATCCATGCGCTACGATCAACTCGGCCGCACCGGCCTGCTCGTGTCCGAGCTGTGCCTCGGCACCATGACCTTCGGCGGCGAAGGCGTCTGGAGCGTCATGGGGGACGTCCAGCAGGCCGACGCCGACCGGCTGGTCGGCCACGCCCTGGAGGCCGGCATCAACTTCATCGACACCGCCGACATCTACTCCGGCGGCCAATCGGAGACGATCACGGGCGCCGCGCTGAAGAACCTCGGCGTCAGGCGCACCGACGTCGTGCTCGCCACCAAGGCGTATGGCGCCACCGGCCCCGGTCCGAACGACCGCGGCGCCTCGCGCGGCCACATCATGGATGCCGTGCATGCCAGCCTGAAGCGCCTCGGCACCGACTACATCGACCTCTACCAGCTGCACGGGTTCGACCCCATCACCCCCGTCGAGGAGACCATGCGCGCCCTGGACGACCTCGTCGGCCAGGGGCTGGTGCGCTATGTCGGCTGCTGCAACGCACGCGCCTGGCAGATGGTGAAGGCGAACGGCGTCGCCGAGAGGCACGGCTGGGCGCGTTTCGAGAGCCTCCAGGCCTACTACACCCTGGCCGGTCGCGACCTGGAGCGAGACATCGTCTCGATGCTGCAGGACCAGAAGCTCGGGCTGCTGGTGTGGAGCCCGCTCGCCGGCGGCCTGCTGTCGGGCAAGTTCGGGCGCGACCGGACCGCGCCCGACGGCTCCCGACGCGCCGGCCTGCCGTTCCCGCCGGTCGACGAGGCGCGCGCCTTCGACTGCATCGACGCGATGCGCCCGATCGCCGACGCGCACGGGGTGTCGGTGGCGCAGGTCGCACTCGGCTGGCTGCTGCGGCAGGGCCATGTCACCTCGGTCATCGTCGGCGCCAGGCGGGTCGAGCAGCTCGACGACAACATCGCCGCCACGACCTTGAAGCTCTCCGGCGCCGAGATGCAGGCGCTGGACGCGGTCAGCGCGCTGCCGAGCGAATATCCCGGCTGGATGTTTCCCGCCTTCGTCGATGCACAGCGCTTCCCGGCCCCGGCGCAGCCGGCGGCAGGACGCACGCCATGAGCCTCACCGCTTTCCGCACCCTGGGCCGCTCCGGACTGGTCGTGAGCCCGGCCGCGCTGGGTACCATGACCTTCGGCAACCGGAATTGGGGCTCGTCCGACGCCGTCAGCCGTGCCGTCTTCGATGCCTACGTGGAGGCCGGCGGCAACTTCATCGACACCGCCGATGTCTATTCCGACGGCCGCAGCGAGGAACTGCTGGGCGGCTATATCGCCGACCGATCGTTGCGCGACAGGCTGGTGCTGGCCACCAAGTTCGGCTTCAACGCCGAGGCAGGCAACCCGCACGCGGGCGGCAATGGCCGCAAGAACATCCATCGTGCGCTGGAGGGCTCGCTGCGCCGGCTGCGCACAGACTATGTCGACCTCTACTGGATGCACGTCTACGACCTCGTCACCCCCGTCGAGGAGGTGCTGCAGTCGCTCGGCGATCTCGTGCGCGCCGGCAAGATCCGCTATTTCGGCTTCTCCGACCTGCCGGCCTGGTACGCGGTGCGCGCGGCGACGCTGGCCTCCGCGCATGGCGCGCCGGGCCCGGTCGCGCTGCAGCTCGAATATTCCCTCGTCGAGCGCAGCATCGAGCGCGAGCACGTGCCCGCCGCGCGCGAGTGTGGCCTCGGGATCATGCCCTGGAGCCCGCTCGGCGGCGGCTTCCTCACCGGCAAGTACGCACGCGACGGCCAGGGTGCTGCCGGACAGGGCCGGCTCAGCGGCGGCAATCCCTTCCAGGGCGCCTACACCAAGTTCACCGAGCTCAACTGGCGCGTGCTCGATGTGCTGCGAACGGTGGCCGAGCAGGTCGATCGACCGCCGGCGCAGGTGGCGCTCGCCTGGGCCGCGTCGCAGCCGGGCGTCACCACCCTCACCCTGGGCGCCAGCAGGCCCGACCAGCTGCACGACAACCTGGCCGCGCTGGAGCTGAGCCTGACCGCCGAACAGCTCCAGGCGCTCGACCAGGTCAGCGCGCTCGCCCTCGCCTTCCCCTACGGCATCCTCACGCCCGGGGCGAACCGCATGATCTTCGGCGGCGCGGCGGTGCAGGGCTGGCGATAGGGGGGAATTAGCTGGAGCGGCATCAGTCTTTCCGCCGTCCGCGCTGGATGGCCGTCCGGCCGAAGCTCAGCAGGGGCAGGCCGGACATGGCGAACGCCAGGATGTCGTCGACCAGCGCGGCCTCGAAGAGTCGTTCGTCCGGGATGTACCCTATCACGACGAAGCTCTTGAGCTTCAGCGCATCCGCCACCGGCGCCCCTGCATGCGCCTCGAAGCCCTTCGGCATCCGCTGCAGGGCCTGGTCGCGCGACAGGGCCAGGCCGGCCGTGGCGAGTATGGCCTCGGTCGCGAGCCAGCGTTCCGGCGCGTCCGCGATGGCCTGGCGGATCGCGGCCAGCGCATCCGGTTCCGGGCCGTAGAACCCCACCGCCATGAGGGCCCCGTCCGCGCCGCCGATCTGGATGTAGAGGACGCCGGATGCGGTCTTGGTCCCGTCGCGTGAGAGCACGGCGCCGGCGTTGGTCTTGTAGGGGCTCTTGTCCTTGGAGAAGCGCACGTCGCGGTTGATGCGGAACAGCGACCGCTTCGCGTCGCCGGTCAACGGGATGCCGTGCGCCGCGAAAGCCAGGGAGAGCGTATCGACCAGCGCCCCGAGCGGCACGCGGACCTCGGTCTCGTAGACCGACCGGTGCGCCTGGAACCAGTCGCGATCCTGGTTAGCCGCCAACTCGTGGAAGAAGCGCAGGGCGGGCGGCCTGAACCCATCGAAGCCACGTGGCACCCCCCTACTCCGCCGGCTGTCCGGCCGGAGGTGCCGCGACACGCCTCCCGCGCAGCAGGCGGCCGCCGAGCCCCTTGAGCTGCTCGACGAGCACGTAGAAGGACGGCACGAACACCAGCGAGAGCAGCGTCGAGACGATCAGCCCGCCGATCACGCCGATCGCCATCGGCGCGCGGAACTCGCCACCGTCGCCGAGGCCGAGGGCGCTCGGCACCATGCCGGCGACCATGGCGATCGTGGTCATGACGATCGGGCGCGCGCGCATGCGTCCCGCCTCCAGGATGGCGGTGACGCGGTCCACGCCGCGCGCCTGCGCCTCGATCGCGAAATCGACCAGCATGATCGCGTTCTTGGTGACGATCCCGAGCAGCATCAAGATGCCGATCACCACCGGCAGGCTGATCGGGTTGCGCGTGACCAGCAGCGCCAGGATCACGCCGCCGATCGAGAGCGGCAGCGAGAGCAGGATGGTCAGCGGCTGCAGGAAACTGCCGAACAGCAGCACCAGCACGGCGAGCACGATCATCAGCCCGGCGCCGATGGCGGTGGCGAAGCTGTCGAACACCTCGTCCATTATCTCGGCGTCGCCGCCGTTCTGCAGATGCACGCCGGCCGGCAGGAGGCGGGCCGCCGGCAGCGCGTGGATCGTCTTGACCGCATCGCCCAGCGCCAGGCCCTCGGCCAGGTCCGCACCCAGCGACACCACGCGGCTGCGGTCGTAGCGGTCGATCGAGGACGGACCCTGGCCGAAGCCGAGGTCGGCGACCGCGAACAGCGGCACCGACTGCCCGGTCGCGCCGACGACGGGGAGTGCGCCGAACGCGCTGAGGTCGTCGCGCACCGCGCGGTCGAGCTCGACCCGTATCGGCACCAGCCGGTCGCCGTCGCGGAACTTGCCGAGATTGGCGTCGATGTCGCCGATGGTGGCGATGCGCACGGCGTCGGCGATCATCTCGCTGCTGATGCCGAGACGCGAAGCCTCGTCGGTGCGCGGCACGATGCGTATCTCGGGGCGGTCGATGCCGGCGCTGGCGGCGACGTTGCTGAATCCGGCCAGGTGGCGCATCTGGCTCTCCAGCGCCGGCACGACGCGGTCCAGTGCCGCGCGGTCGTTGCTGCGCAGCCTCACCGTGAACTCGCGCTCGCCGCGGTCGCTCACGTACCAGGCGCGCAGGTCGGCGACCTCCGCCAGGGTGCGCGAGATCTCGGCCTCGATCTGCTTCTGGGTGCGTTGCCTGGCCTGCTTGCGGGTGAGGTTGACCACCAGCGAGGCGCGCCGGATCTCGGTCTCGCCGGTCGGCGTGGTGCCGCCGACGACGTAGACGGTGGTGACCTCCGGTATCCGCTTCAGCCGGCGCGCCGCCTCGTCGGTCTTCGCCCGGGTGGCCTCCAGCGTCGAGCCGGGCGGCAGCTCCAGCGACAGCACGGCGCGCGCATTGTCCTGCGACGGGATGAAGCCGGTCGGCAGCAGCGTGGTCGACCACAGCGACAGCGCAAACACCGCGACGCCGACCGCGAGTGTCACGCCGGGTCGCGCCAGGGTCGCGCGCAGCAGCCGGCCGTAGGCGCGCATCACCCGGCCGTCCGAACGCTCGTACGCGAGCTGGGGGCGCAGCATGTGCGCCGCCAGCACCGGCGTGAGCAGGCGCGCGACCAGCAGCGAGAACAGCACCGCGGCGGCGACGGTCAGGCCGAACTGCTTGAAATACTGCCCGGCGATGCCGCCCATGAAGCTGACGGGCGCGAAGATGGCGACGATGGTGAGCGTGATCGCGACCACGGCCAGGCCGATCTCGTCGGCGGCCTCCATCGCGGCGCGGTACGGCGGCTTGCCCATGCGTATGTGTCGGACGATGTTCTCGATCTCGACGATGGCGTCGTCGACCAGGATGCCGGTGACCAGCGTGATGGCGAGCAGGCTGACGAAGTTGAGCGAGAAGCCCATCAGCTGCATCGCCCAGAATGCCGGCAGGATCGAGAGCGGCAGCGCGATGGCGGCGAGCAGCGTCGCGCGCCAGTCGCGCAGGAAGATGAACACGACCAGGGTGGCCAGCAGCGCGCCCTCGATCAGCGAGTGCATGGCCGAGGCGTAGCTGCCGTACGTCGAACGCACGCTGTCGTCGATCAGGGTGAAGCGCACCTCGGGATGCGCCGCCCGGATCGCGTCGAGCCGCTTGCCGACGGCGCCGGCGACCGTCACGTCGCTGGCGCCCTTGGCACGGAACACCGCGAAGGCGACCACCGGCGTCGCGCCGTCGAGGCGGGCGAAGCCGCGCGGCTCGGCGTAGCCGTCGGTGACGCTGCCGAGGTCGGACAGGCGCAGCTCGCGGTCGCCCGGCAGGGTGACGTGGGTGGCCGCGAGCTGGTCGATATCGCTGCGGCCGGCCAGCGTGCGCACCGCCTGCTCATGGCCGCCGACCTCGCCGCGCCCGCCGGCGAGGTCGACGTTGGTCGCGCGCACCTGCGCGCTGACCTGGCCGGCGGTGATCCCCATCGACGACAGCCGGTCGGGGTCGAGCGACACCCGTATCTCCCGGGTCACGCCGCCGATGCGGTCGACCCGGCCGACGCCGGGCACGCCCTGGAGGTCGCGCAGTACGGTGTCGTCGACGAACCAGGACAGGCGCTCCAGGGTCAGGCCGGGTGCTGCGGCGGCGAAGGTCTGGATCGACTGGCCGGCCACGTCGATGCGCTGGACGATCGGCTCGTCGATGGTGCGCGGCAGCGCCGCCCGGATCCTGGAGAGGGCGTCCTTGACGTCGTTCAGCGCGCGGTCGGTGTCGGTGCCGATGCGGAACTCGATCAGCGTCGCCGAGCTGCCGTCGGTGATGCTGGAGGTGACGTGCTTGATGCCGGCGACGTCGGCGACGCCGTCCTCGACCTGCTTGGTCACCTGGGTCTCGAGCTCGGAGGGCGCGGCACCCTCCTGGGTGATGGTGACGGAAACGACCGGGACGTCGATGTTGGGCGTGCGGGTGATCGGCAGGCCGCCGAAGGCGAGCACACCGAGAATCGTCAGCACGATGAACAGCAGGATCGAGGGCGTCGGCCGCCTGATCGCCGCACCGGAGATGCGCCACGCCATGCCGGCTCAGCTCCCGGTGGCGGCTACCGGCGTGACCCGGTCGCCGTCGCGCACGAAGCTGCCCGAGACCGCGACCACCGCCTCGCCGGCGGCGAGCCTGGAGGCGACCTCGATCCGGCCGGCGGCGCGCAGCCCCACCGTGACCACGCGGCTCTCGACGATGCCGTCGCGCACGACCTGCAGGGTCGGCCCGGCCTCGGTCCAGATCACCGCCGAGAGCGGCACCAGCACGCCGTCATGGTGCGCGGTCCGCACCACGCCGCGGGCGAAACCGCCGATGGGGAGCGGGCCGCCCTCGACGGTGACGCGCACGCGGCCGAGCCGGCTGGTGCGGTCGATCTCGGGCGACACCAGCCGCACCCGGCCGGGCAGCGTGCCGGGGCGGCCGGGCACCTGCACCCGGGCAGCTTGCCCCTCGTGAAGCTTCGCGAGCAGGGCCTCCGGCACCTCGCCCTGCAGCTCGACGGTGCCGTCGGTGATGATGCGGAACAGCGGCTCGCCGTTGCTCGCGACCACGGCGCCGAGCCGGGCGGTGCGGCGGCTGATGGTGCCGTCGCACGGCGCGCGCAGGTCGGTGCGGGCGAGCTTCACCGCCAGCTCGCGCCCCTGCGCCTGGGCGAGGGCCACGTCCGCTTCGGCGACCGCCTCGAAGCTGCGTGCCGCGGCCAGCCGCGAGGCAGCCGACTGTGCCGACATCAGCCGGGTGTCGTAGGTCTCGCGCGAGGTGGTGCCGCTCGCCACCAGGGTCCTGGCGCGGCCGAGCGACGCCTCGGTCTGCGCCTGGTTCGCCTGCGCCTCGCCGATCTGGCTGCGCGCCTGCGCGGCGGCGGCGGCGGCGCGCTCGGCCTGGGCGCGGTTCTGCGCCGCCTGTGCCTCCAGCACGTCGCGGGCCAGGCGCGCCAGCACGTCGCCCCGGTGCACCGACTGGCCCTCCTCGGCGAGGATCTGCACGATCGCGAGCCCGTCGAGCTGCGGGCTGACCAGCGCCTCCTCGCGCGCCACCAGCGAGCCCACCAGCGTCACGCTCTCGTCGATGCCGTGGCGCTCGGCCCGCACCACCGTGACCGCCGGCGGCGCAGGCCCGGCGGCGGCCAGCAGCAACGTCGCCAGCATCGCGAGCGGCGGCTTCCATGACCCGGGCGGAACCGCGCGCGGGAGCCCCGATGGCATGGCAGCCGTTACTTCGCAGTTCGCCGCCAAGACCGGTTTCCTCGATCAGCACGCATGATTGCCGCCGGCATTCATAGGACGTTTTCGCGCCGGCAGGCGGTGATTTAAGTATCGACCCGCGGCTAATCGCGGCGACCGGCCTGATCGCAAGCCCGCAGGGCCGGCTTGGCCGCGCCGCCCACGGCCTCGATCGCGCCGACGAACAGCAGGGCTGCCGCGACGACGAGGATATCGTCGATGCCCAGGTGCGGGTGCCAGAGGTGCAGGGACGCGGCGGGGAGGCCGTCGCCGAACCAGGTGCCCATCATGGGTTCCTCTCTGCCGAAGCGGCGGGGCGAAGGTCGCCGGTCCTGCCCTCCGCGACGAGGGCGGCGCGACGTTGCGCCACGGCACTGCGCAGGGTCGCGTAATAGTCGAGCGAGCCTTGTTCGAGGCGGTCGGTCGCGGGCAACGCGTCCGCGCGTCCGTCGACCACGCCGAGGCCGGCTCCGGCCGTGGCGACGGCGGTGACGGCGCCGCCGGAGGCCAGGGTGAGCGGGTTGGCGACCAGCCCGACGACTTCGCCGACGCTGTCGCGCACGTTGGAAGGCCCGAACAGCGGCAGTTGCACGCTGGGACCCGGGCCGACGCCCCAGACGCCGAGCGTCTGTCCGAAATCCGCCTGGTGATGCGGCAGGTCCCAGCCGGTGGCCGGGTCGAACAGCCCGGCGCCGCCGACGGTGGTGTTGACCGCGAACCGCCGCGTCGTGGTCCAGGCGCGATGCAGATTGCCCTGCAGCACGTCGTTCACGGCGACTACCGGCTCGCCGAGGTTGGAGACGAAGTTGTGTATGCCCTTCCTGGCCTGGCCCGGGACGTAGGTCTGGTAGCTGCGCGCCACCGGCTGCAGCGCATGACGATCGACGAACTGGTTGCCCGCGAAGATCGTCCGGTTGGTCGGTTCCGCCGGATCGTTCGCACGCTCGTACTCGGCGCGGGCCTCCGGATCCGCCGGCGCGTGGGCGCAGCCCGCGAGCGAAAGCGCCGAGGCGACGACCAGGCTACCTGCCCCGATGCCTCGCTTCCCAGGCCGGCCGAGAGGCTCTCGCTTGCACACTGCCATCGTGGGGAACTCCAACTGTTCCGCACCCTCGCCCCAAAGATTTTAGTTGTCAAGCATTGGACTATCCAACTATATGCGCCGCATCATGGAAAACTCGAAGGCCGAACAGGCCCTTCTGCACGCCCTGGTCAGCCTTTCCTTCAGGTTGGCGGACCAGACCAGGACGGTCATCACCGAGGTCGTGGCCCGGCTCGACCTGACCCCCGCACAGGCGCACGCGCTGTGGCAGCTCGATCCGGACACCACGGCGGCGCCGATGCGCGAGCTAGCCCTCAAGCTGAGCTGCGACCCGTCCACGGTCACCTTCCTGGCGGATCGCATGGAAGAGAAGAGGCTGATCCGGCGGCAGGTCGATCCGGATAACCGGCGCATCAAGACCCTGGTGCTGAGCGCCAAGGGGTGCCAGGTCCGGCGCAAGCTGGTGGCTGCGATGAATACGCACTCGCCGGTGGCACGGCTGTCGCCGGACGAACGCCAGCAGCTGCACGCGCTGCTTTCCAAGGCCATCCAGGCGGAGGTGGCGACCGAGCCATCCGTGCTGCCGGCCGGCGCCGCACGATCCGCCCGATCGGCCTGAACGAGTGCCGCGCGAACGCGACCTGACCGGATCCGGCGGCTGGCGCAGGCTGCTGGCGCTGGGCCTGGCCGGCGGCTGGGTGCTGCTTCCGCTCATGCCCGCGCTGGCGCTGGGCTCCTGGCTGCTCGATCTCGGTTAGGGTGTGTGACTGAACTCGGCAAGGTGCCAAGTTGATCATTGCGGCGGCGAGGTGGGCGAAGCCCATCCAGCTCCGGCGCGTCTTGTCGCGCCGGAGAGCGATGCGGCCGCAGTCCTTGAGGCGGCAGAACAGGTTCTCGACGTGATGGCGCCTGGCATACAGGGCGGGGTTCCATGCAGGCGGGTCGATCATGCCCCGCTTGGGCGGGGTGTGGACGGCGCAACCCTGTGCGGCGAAGGTGACGCGGAGCTTGGCCGAGACATAACCCCGGTCGAGTGCGGTGTCGCTGCGCGGGCCGCAATGCCGGACGCGAGCGCGGTCGCGCAGCGCAGGTCCGAGTGGTGGCCGGGGCTGGCGATCAGCCGTAGGCATGAAGCTTAGAGCAGAGCCCGCCACGGCTGCGGCCGAGCGCCTCGGCGGCAGCC
>JAABUQ010003966.1_pt1 | contig 26148 bp, 12 predicted proteins | sample 5560001 | NCBI WGS metagenome assembly JAABUQ01 (sample SAMN10711888, study PRJNA513371) | rock metagenome | isolation source: Antarctica rocks | place: Antarctica: Victoria Land, Finger Mt nord | collected 2015-12-18 | reverse complement strand
AAACCTCAGCTTCCGCTTGCGCTTCCGCTTCCCCTACTCCACTTCCAGTCCATCACATCAAAAGCCTTGCCCACCATCCCGCAACAGAAGCAGCACGCAGCACGCACGCAGCACCCGTCCCCCCCCTATCCCGACCCATCCCGCAAGCGTAGCTCTAGGCGATGAGCGTGAAACCTGCACGCCCCTTCCCCCCTCCCTCCCTCCCATCCCAGGGATGCGAGAGGAGAAGGAGAGGGAGAGATCGAGAACGACATCGAGGGAGGAAAAGAAAAAGAAAGTTATAGCGGTAGGAGTGAGGAGGATGGTGTATTAACCCCACGGAATCAAAACCAGAATAGAGGATAGGATCAAGCGGGATTTCGCCCGCGGGGTGTGGGACGTTTATAGGATGAGAGCACAGGGAAGTAGTGTGTTCGCTACGAGGTTATTTCTTCGGGGCTGCGACCTTGATGAGATTGAAGGTATAGAAGAGGTTTGATTACAGGAGGCGAGGTGTGGGGGGGGAGGGGGGAGTGAAGAGGTGTCTTGAAGAGACGTTGATTTGAATGTTAAATCAATGACGGAAGAAATAGGGCGGATGCAGCAAGATTTCATCCGCGGGTATGGGATGTATAGATACCACGCACTCCGCTGAGTGCTTTGATATAATACCATTTCTTCGGGTCTGCTTTTACACGAGGGGAGGCGGATTTAAAGTCAAGGTTCCTCCTATGCTTTACAAAGCCAAAGTGCTGATATCTCGAGTTGGGCACTCAAGTAGTTTTCTATATCAAATGGAATACACCCCAAGATCGTATCTGCCAAGATCGTAATAACCCAGCTCGCAAGCTCGCAGGGTTTGTCGACTTGCCTTGTTCGCAGCAGAGGGTTGCAGCTTCACCTGGGGGGATTACAACTTCGCCTTCGGCCCCTCCGTAGTCGGCAGCATGAGATCGCGGATATCGCCCGCGGCCTCATTGAGGAAGAAACTCATGCGCTCGCTGCCGAGGGATTTGGAGACGATGTTGAATTGGATGCTGCGGCCACGGCATTAGCGCTAGCATTCCCGTTCCCTCAAAGACGATGTTGGATATGTGAGATGAGAAGGGGGCAGGGGACAAGAAACGCACCTGTTCTCGTTGATCATATAAGCGATTCCCCACCCCTGGTCCACGACCTGGCTCCAGCCGTACCCGTTGAAGAATTCACTGCTCAGCTGGCTGCTGCTCACGTACCAGGTCCCGCTGTACGCGTAACTGGGATCTTTGTAAATCGCCGGCAACTCCTCTCCCTCGTGGAGACACTTCTTGAGCCCGAAGAGATGCCGATCGACGCCCTTGCCATCGGACGCGTTGGTGATATACTGCACATGCGCATGCACCGCCTTTCGGAACAGCTCCACGCAGTTTCCTTCAGGGATCTCGGGGTTGCCCATGGCGTCGCAGAAGGCCACGCTTTCGTCGGACACCGTGCGGCAGGTCTCTGTGCGGCCTTGCTGGAAGCGGCGCGTGGCTGCGGACTCGTAGGTGGGGCGGGAGACGCCGTACATTTTGTGGTAGGCGAGCTGGATGAGCATCTGCACGTAGGCGTCTGGGGAGCATTTGAAGCGCTTGATCAGGTTTTTGCCGTAGCTTTGGTAGGCTTGGACTTTGAGGTCGTGCTGCCCGATCAGGATGTCGAAGTCGGAGGTTGCACGGTGGATCTCTCTGATCACGGACTCGTTGATGTGGAAGTTTATGACGGAGGGTTCGGGAAGGTTGGAGCGGGTGGTGGGGGGTCCGAGGTCGACTTTGTTGGAGAAGATTAACATGTTTGTGTAGTCATTTAGACGGTGGGTTGGCGTGCCGTCCATCATGGAATGCTCGCCGAGGAAACCGGAGGTGCCATTTTCGTTGACGATGAATTCGAGGGCCTTGTCATACCAACGATTTTGGCCGTCGCCGTGCCAATATTGGTGGGCGCGCTCTTCGAGGGTGACGGGGGAGGCGTCATCGAGACAGACAATGAAGGCGGCGGCTTGGATTGTTTCCAAGGAGGTGGCGTTAGAGGGGTGGGCCGCGAGGAGGGTTTCACGGGCAGCGTACCAGATGTCGCGGTTTTGGGAGGTGAGGGCTCCGACGGCAGGTGCCTTTTGGGCGGTTTTGTAGATTCGGGCGAATTGGGTTTCGAGTTCGGCGGCGTTGAGTTGGGTGCCGTTGACTTCGTAGGGTAGTTTGAAGAATTGATTTTTGCGGATCACGACCATGTGTTTGTTGTCCTGGTAGGGATATTTGACGGGGTAGTCGGTGGACTTGCCGGGTATGCGGCATGAGTTGAACATCCACTGGTATGATTCCATGCTGATTGGTAGTCTTTTCATGTACTCTGGTTCTAAGGTCCCAGAGTCCACCTGTTTCTTAAATTCGAGAACTGCCGTGCTCAGAGCCGCCGCTCTTTTCGCTGGGTTCCGCCGCCGCCTGTCGTCTCGGTGGGAATAGAAATAACTAACGTAGGGAACGACAGGATCTCTGTAGCTCAGATACGCAGCATCGTTCCACCATTCGTAAATCCAATTCCTGTGCTTCGGATCCTCTCGGCGTGCTTCTAGTCGTTGTTGTAATTGCTCGCCAATGCTTCCAGGCTTGACAAATTCGGCAACGGCTTTCTTTGTGTTTTCATACTCGTCTTTGTTCAACAGCGGGTGGACGGATTTGAGGTATCGCTTGGAGGTTTCTTCGAGGGTTGGGACCGGCAAACGGGGTAGGGAGTCTTCGAATCGTAGCATTGGACCTTTTGTGCTGTCCTCTCGGTATCCTGGTATGTGTGAGCCCATCATTTGTGTTCCCCGAGAATCTCGGACGAGTGGAAGGGAAAAACGTACCTTCCGGCAACGTCGAGGAGCTCTTCCGTGCATTGGCCGGCGCCATAACGAACACCTGCAGTGATATAATCTCAGCTCTGCGCATGTAGTTGGTTTTCCCATTACCTTGGCAGAATTTGTTATTCTCAAGCTGTTCCGGAATGCTGAGCGGCTGCTTGTCAGGACTCGCAACATTCCGGATGTTGGAGAAGGGAAGATGGAGGATGGGACATATGAGTTGTCGGAATAGCGTCAGCCGTAATGAGACCGTTGGACCGTTTCGATAATGCCGAGCTACTTGGTGTGCACTGGGGGTGAGTGTACCGTGTATGTAGGTCGCTGGAAGGCTTGTGACGGAGCTCAATAGCCCCCACCATAGATGCCGAGGTAGACTTCACTAGCGCCATTCCTCTTCACAATCATTCATGCTGCCGATTTTAGCCGAATTCCATGGTCGGCTACACTTTCCAATATTCTCGCATCCGCTTCAGTGACACGTTAAGCTTCAGGTCCTCGCAAACATTTCAACTTGACCATACAAAAGGTTAGCAATAATCAGAATGGCCAATCGTGGCTATGATTTCGTCGTCGATGTCGACGCGGAGGTATGCTACAGCTTCGCTTTCTTCGCATGGTACTTTACTCAAACGCAAGCATAGGGGGATCTAGGTCATACTGACCTTCAAGAAGACCTTGAGTTCCACTCCTCCAGTCCGGATGTCGTCTCGTTGTTTGATCTTATCTCTAATAACTGCCTGCAGACTTCAACGAACCTACCAACCCACGCTCCAAGATCCTGCCAGATACCTCAGCTCCCTTCTCCGGTGGATCAAACCCATCCCCCTCAAAGCGCTTCCTCTGGACACTCTCCTTCTATGCACAATTCTTTGATGTCGACACCTCTGAAGTCATGCGCCGATGCACTTCCGCGCTATATCCACGAAGTCCCTTCCTAGATATTCTCGATGGCAACCCTGACCTCTATGGCCCATTCTGGATAGCTACCACCGTCGTCTTCATCTTGTTCATCACAGGCACCATCAGCCAATACCTGGCGGAGAACCATGACATCCATTTCGCCTACAATTTCAAATTGTTGAGTGGTGCGGCAGGCCTGATCTACGGCTACACAGGCTTCGTGCCCATCGGGCTCTGGGCCCTGCTACGATGGTTCGGTGCTGAGTCCGCAACGCTCGTGGAATGCTGGGCTTTATACGGTTACGCCAACGTGATTTGGATACCGGTCGCTATTATCAGCTGGAGTCCACTCACGGCTTTGAATTACGTTTTCGTGGGCATTGGATTTGCATTGAGTGTGACGTTCCTAGTGAGGAATTTCTGGCCTGTTGTCAGTGTGACCGACGGCAAAGTCAGCAGAGTGCTAATGATTTTGGTGGTGGTGCTGCACGCTGGCCTGGCTATTGCGATCAAGATTCTCTTCTTCGCGTAAGTTCGAATCCATTAACCGGGAAATATTATTCTTACGTGAGTGCAGGCATGGAAGTCCTGCAATAAAGGAGGGTTCGCCCACTGGTGGTGAGGAGCCTGCTGCAGGTGGCGATGGAAAGGAGGAAACATCACCTGAGAGGATGATCAGATCACTCATGGGATGGTGAGCCGCTCATACCTAATTTCGAGTGGAATTGCTGGGTTATCCTCGTACATTCTCCTATTTAGATACCCAGAGCTTCAATAGCAAAGTCGTAGATGGTTGAATGGGTTGTTCTTCAGGTTGGTGAGACAGTAGCCGAGCACCAGGAGCACATGGTAGTGCTGAGTCACCCAATTCAAGATTCACTTATACACAATCTTTAATTCGTGATGAGTCTTCGGTCAGAGGACAACTTCACAACATTTTCAAAACATTTAATTGTGCTTGAAGAACTGGCGGAAGCATATTCGGAGAGTTTCCCGCACACTGGCGGATGTCAACCACACATGAGCATGAGAGCACATTTGCCTCTCCCACTCTTTGGCTCAGCACTCGCGTGTTATCCCGACAATCTCTGTTCTGCATCATTTGAGCTTCGCAAAGGACCTCCTCTAGCCATATCCTTTACCAATCTGTCTACATAAAAAATGGCACCCAAAAAGAAAGGCAACAAGAAGGGGAACGATGACTGGGAGGCCGAACTGGGCGAGACACCGGACCCCATCGCTGCAGCTACGGAGGAAGCCAAAGCTGCAGAAGCTGCGCAGGATGAAGAGCAAGACGACGTGGGCGGTGGAGGCGGGGGTCTGATGGCAGCACTGAAAAAGAACAAGGCGAACAAGAAGAAGAAGGGCAAGGTTGTGGAGGAGGACTTCGTAGAGGGCGAGGATCCACCTACAGCCAACGGCCTTAACGGTCATGCAGAGCCAGATGGTATCCAGGAAATGGCGGACAACGCTCCAATAGAAGCAACTACAGATGACCTATTTTCGGCGCAGACTACAAATACTAAGGGAGGCAAAGGGAAACAAGGTAAGAAGGACGAAGCCCTTAAGGAGGATGGAGACGGCTCCGATGGTGAAGGGGGCGGGTTGAAAAGCAAAAAGGAAAAGGAGAAAGAGAAGAGAGAGAGAGAAAAGCAAAGGAAGAAGGAGCAGGTTCGTGTGCTTCATCTGTACACTCATGATGTGTTGGTATACGTATGTGCGGGCTAATGTTGTATTCGTGTTCTACATAGGCTGCTAAGAAGAAGACTCCCGCCCCAGCTGCCGCACCCAAGGCCGAAATAGAGAAATCAGCACCCGAAGCAAAGAGCGAGACTTCGCCAGCTGCGGACGGAGGTAAGACGAAGAAAAAGGTACCAGCAGCTCTAGCGGCGCTTCAAAAACAGCAGGAGGCGCTGCGAAAGGCAGAAGAGGAACGAGCAAGAGCTGATGCAGAGGAAAGGGCACGAATAGAGGAAGAAGAGAGGTTAGCCGCAGAAGAGGAGAAGCAGAAGGAGGAAGCACGAGCACGGCGGAGAGAAAAGGAGAAGGAAAAGAAAGAGCAATTGAAAAGGGAAGGCAAACTCATGACTCCAGCTCAACGAGAGGCACACCGACGGAATGAAATGAAGAGAGAACAGATGCTTGCTGCTGGAGTGAAAGTCGCTGGTTTGGACGACGAACCTGTTGAAAAGAAGAAACCTGTGTACGATAATAAGAGGAAGAAGGGTCTAAAGAAAGCCGGCGAAGAGGCCAAGTTGGACGAAGAAAAGGCAGCAGCTGAAGTCAGGCGGCGAGCTGAGGAGGAAGAACGTCACAAGGCCGAGGAAGAGGAGAAAGCCAGAGCTGAAGCCGAAGCTGCTGCTGCTGCCGAAGAAGAAAGTGATGAACTTGATGATTGGGACAAAGTAGTCAATGCTGAGGAGGCCAACGTCAAGGAAAGCTGGGAAGACTCTGATGAGGACCTTGCGGCTTCAGAAGTTAAGCCTGCTCCAAAGGCAGATGGGGTTTCGTCTCAGAAAGACGTGCCCTTGCGACCACAATCGAAGCCATCTACACAACGGAAATACGCTGGAGGTTCAGATTCAGAGTCCGCGTCGGAGGACTCATCAGAAGAAGAGGGCATCTCAGCTACGAAACGAGCAGCCGCCCAAAAGAAAGCGGAAGCAGCTGCTCGACGCAAGAAAGAGCATGAGGAAGCACTTGCAGCGCGGTCCATGGATAACCTCCGTTCCCCCATTTGTTGTATATTAGGTCACGTCGATACCGGTAAGACGAAGCTGCTCGATAAAATCAGACAAACCAACGTGCAGGAGGGAGAAGCTGGAGGTATCACACAGCAGATTGGCGCAACCTACTTCCCCGTTGACGCTCTGGAAGCGAAAACCCAAGTGGTCAATAAAGACGGCGCATTCAAATTCAACGTTCCCGGTCTCCTGGTCATCGACACCCCTGGTCACGAGTCGTTCACCAATCTTCGATCTCGTGGATCGTCATTATGCAATATCGCTATTCTGGTAGTGGACATCATGCACGGCTTGGAACCGCAGACACTCGAGTCGATGAGATTACTTCGAGATCGCAAAACTCCCTTCATCGTTGCACTCAATAAAATAGATCGTTTATACGGCTGGAAAAAAATTGACAACAACGGATTCCAAGAAAGCATGGCTCTGCAGAACAAAGGCGTCCAGAATGAATTCCAAGATCGACTGCAAAAGACCAAAATTGCCTTCGCCGAGCAGGGCTTCAACTCAGAACTCTACTCGGAGAACAAATCCATGGCCAAAAACGTCTCTCTAATTCCCACCTCAGCGCACACAGGCGAAGGCATCCCAGACATGCTCAAACTCCTCGTAACCCTAACCCAAGAGCGTATGACTAATCAACTCATGTACCTCTCTGAAGTTGAATGCACCGTCCTCGAAGTAAAAGTTATCGAAGGCCTAGGCACCACAATCGACGTCGTCCTCTCCAACGGTGTCCTCCGTGAAGGTGATCGCATCGTCCTCTGCGGTCTCAACGGCGCCATCGCAACCAACATCCGTGCCCTTCTTACTCCAGCTCCCCTCAAAGAACTCCGCCTCAAATCCCAATATGTGCACAACCAAGAATGCAAAGCCTCCCTCGGAGTCAAAATCGCAGCCAACGATCTCGAAAACGCAATCGCCGGCTCCCGTCTCCTAGTCGTAAAACCCGGTGACGACGAAGAAGATCTCGAAGAAGAAGTAATGTCCGACATAGAAAACCTGCTCCAACGCGTGTCCAAAACCGGCCGCGGCGTCAGCGTCCAAGCCTCCACGCTCGGCTCTCTCGAAGCCCTGCTCGAATTCCTCAAAGTCTCCAAAATTCCCGTCGCCAACATCTCCATCGGCCCCGTCTACAAACGCGACGTCATGTCCGCCGGCATCATGCTCGAGAAAGCAAAAGAATACGCCGTGATGCTGTGTTTCGACGTCAAAGTGGACAAAGAGGCGCAAAGCTACGCCGACGAGCAAGGCATCAAAATCTTCACCGCGGATATCATCTACCACCTCTTCGACGACTTCACCAAGCACATGGCGCAGCTGGCCGAGCAGCGCAAAGAGGATTCGAAACTGCTGGCCGTGTTCCCCTGCGTGCTGCAGCCGGTGGCGGTCTTCAACAAGAAAGACCCAATCGTCATCGGCGTGGACGTTACGGACGGGAATCTAAAACTACACACCCCTATCGCGGCCGTCAAGACAAACGCAATCACCGGTGTCAAGGAGATCGTCAGTATGGGTCGAGTGTACGCCTCTTCCCCCCTTTCCCTTTCCCCTTAGAAATGATTATGCAACACTAACACCCAACCCCCCGCCCACAGCACCTCCATCCAACGCGACCACAAAGACATCCCCATCTGCAAAAAAGGCCAGCCCTCGGTCGCCGTCAAGATCGAAGCGCCCAACCAGCCCATGTACGGCCGCCACCTGGAGGAGAAGGATACGTTGTATTCGATGGTCAGCCGGGCGAGCATCGATACGCTGAAGGAGTTCTATCGGGCCGATGTGAGTAATGAGGAGTGGGTGCTTATCAAGAAGTTGAAGGGGTTGTTTGATGTGGTGTGATTCTGCTGGGGGGGGAAGGGGAGGATTGGTTGTGGGGGTGGGGCGGTGGGGAGGGGTGGGAGAGGGGGGGAAAGGGATGGGTAATGGTGGGAAAGAGGGGTGTATTGCGTGTATTTGGATGAGAGGATGTTCCAACAATGTCTGCGGTATCTTGGTCGCGGGAGGAACGAGGAAGTGTCCCATGGGCATATGCATGCATGTATGTATATAGCGGCAATCAACGAACGTCTAGACCGATGGCAAATTGCAGTCCATCGATCAGATTTTCCCGTCTCATTGATAAGTCTGATCCCTACCCCTTCCGCCTTCACGGCCAACCTCTCGTCGGTTTTCCCACACAAAATCTTACGGCCCTTATACTAAGGTACACACTGCTCACCCATCCACACCCCCAACCCTCCCATCTCCTCCCCCAGCAGCCCACAAACCTCCACTGTAGACGCCACCCCCCCATCTTCCCTATTAGGTTTCCATCGCTGAAAGAGGTGACGAGCGATATCTGGGCGGTGGCTCCGTTCCAGGGTAGCCGTTTGCTTGGGGCGTATTTGAGAAATTTGGCGGGGTCGTACAGTAACCGAGGAATAGAATATCCATGAGCAGCTTTGAAAAGGGGTGGGGATGGGCATAGCGCGGTGTGGCACAGGTTGTCGGGGATGTTTCGGGGCTGGTGTGGGTTTCGGTAAAGGGGGGTGTCGACTTCGGCGTGTGGGGCTCGGCGGAGACTGCCAGGCATTTGCTGGCGATATCTGGCGTTTTGGAGCCCTCCGTTATTGTCAAGGCACAAGGGGTCGACATTTGCAACTGTGCTGGGGATGTGCCAAGAATGAGATTTCTTGGAAAAAGGGCTTTGATGCGTGGATTTCTGATTGACTCTGTTGCACAAAGGACGCCTGGATGCTACATCAACGCCCAGATGCTCTCGTAGAGCTTTTGTACGCCAAAACCCAGCGTGCGATCCACGCCGTTTCTTCTCAGCCAGATTGATGCAACGCCGATGGCAACTGCCAGTCCAATACCACCCATGGGGCGTCTGTATTTCCATATTCTTTGCATAGTTCGCTTTCGCAGCTCCTCTCGCTTGATCTGGAGCGTTTGCATCGAAAAGAATTCTTCGCCATCCGCAAGTGTCTGATATCGAGACGCCGATCGAGTGGTCTTCAAAACACTATAACAGGAAACTTTTGACCAGGCTCGCCTGGGTAGATGTTCCGGGGGATGCTGTTTAAAGAGATTCATAGTTCTCGAGATCAGCACTTCCAAGTTGAGGGGCTTTGGCAACTTGGACAGCACAGAATGGAGCATCTCTGGCTCTTCAGCAGGGATGTTGAAGAGTTCTTCTCGTCGTGAAAGTACAATGACAGCGAAAAAGTAGACTGACACGACTGCTGGTTGGGCAATGAAGAAGTCAAACAAACGGGCGATGTCGCCGTACTCCTGAATGTCGTGTGCGTACAATGTCAGGGTAGCGGACAGCGCAAAAAATGGCTGTGTGGTTGAGAGATGTCGACACAAGTCGGGATCTGCAGTGTCAAGAATCATGGGAATCAAGTTGAGATGGGCAAGCGATGGCGATAGTGACGGTAGCATAAAGTCTCGAATCCGTAATAATGATAGATGAGCCACTGCTTCGCTAGCGCGATTGACCCCCAGGACGAGGAGGAAGACCTGCACAATGTCGTGGAAGCCCTGAAAGTAAGACAGCATAGGATGCCGTCGTAGGACTTCAGTAATCACGTTCGAAAGCTGCTGCTTTCTCCGATCGAGTTCCGTGTCCGAATCATCTGGATATCGGTTGGCTTCTTCCATCCATGGAAAACGCAGGGTCGGCAGGACCTACTCTTAGGATAGTAGACGAAGGACCTGTTCACGTCGAGTTCTACTTGGTCCTCATCCTTATGACGAGGCAGATCTCGCCATGAAGCATGAGCGTCTGCAGAGCTAATCACCTCAGGCTGATAGCCCAATAGAATTGGCCCTTCCCACATTGTGAGTTGCATGAAAATGTGATGAGTATGGACGCTTACAGGTTTTGCTACGTACCTCGTCATCCACTAGGCCGTCCACAGACGTGGCCAAAGCGCACAACGCATCGACCTTCTGATCTTGGTCACAGACCGACAATACCTTCAGTACCTTGCGACACTGATCGTCGGTAAGAGGTTGGCCTTTCCAATCAGGATAAGGCTGCAGTGTGGGGGTCTCAGGGTCTTGAGATCTTAGCTCTTCTGCAGGGTCGCGGGTCGTATTCACTTCCTTGTCCATTGGATGCTCACTTCGTTGTATGCAGTCTGCAGTATGCCGCATGCACTAAGCGGTGATCAAATCTGAGAGCAATTGGCAAAGGGATGTCGGAGTTTGGCGACAAGGAAGATCCCCATCACAATTTGGCGCTAATCAAGACTTTTGGCGTCAACATTTGTACTACCCCGCGAACGTACAATGGCAAAATGATTGTAGCCTCGGCGAGACTTGGAGTTGCGACATCCGCATCACGTAAAGAGAATCATATCAATTCCGACAAAGTTGATATAAGAACGGCCCTCGGGCGCGCTAACGCGCCACAAGGCTGACTAAGTTTGAACTTGCAACACCACGAGGCCGAAGGGCCTTTTATCTTGACTCACAAAACAGGTTCGTTATTGCTGTAGAAGTCGAAAAAGATCGAATTAACAAGAACGGCCACAAGGTTTGCGATCATCACACAGGATGTTAGTAGTCCTGGAAAGTAGGCTCCAGCAGGTTTTTATGTCTGTTCCCCTGTATGCTGAGGGTCTTATTTTCACCCTAACGTACTTGTGCCTCCGTTTTCTATGGCACGAACATCTGTCTCTTGTGCTAATGATTTTAATGCTTGTCAAGTCGTTCAATTCTCTCTTTCACATAGTCGCACAGCAAATTTCCGTTCTAGTTCAATCTCCCATCACTGCTAACTCCAATGCCTCCCAGGAGGTTCACCTCAAATTCGTTCATGCCCATCACGCTACCAATCCCTGTGCTCGACTGCCACTTTTTGGCTACACGCGTGAGGTTGAAAACAGCCTCTTTGTTGAGAACGATGGTCCTTGCCGTCCTACAACATTAGCAATTGCGCGATCGCTGGCCGCCTAATTTTCCTTCTCGCAAATCTTCCATGAGCGTAAGAGCCAGGTGCTGAAGGCGCCAAGAAGGAACGTAAAGCCGACAAAGACTTGTGAGGTCAGATGTGCAGACTTCGCCACAAGCTCCAGTGCCATGTCACAGAAGGTTTCGGATGCCGTTATACCTGACGCGAGGCTCGCAGTACCACTCGTGTATCTTATCCCACATGCATTTCACTTATCGACTTCTGTAAACATAAGATCCAGATCGGCCAAAGGCTCGAGCAAAAATACTTCTCTCATCATAATCTGTGATTTCACGCAGGCTGCGTTCTCGCCTCCGTCGATTGACTAGCCTGGTGAAGTCGCCCAGCGCATGATTGTCACGAAAACGAGAGCCTTCGATGCTCTGTGGATTATCGATCTGTGGCAGCAGGCCGATATTGAATCGCGAGGAAAACCCGTCCCTCGCTTAACCAGAAGATTGGATGGCGATTTGGATCAGAAGTGGAAATCCGCATAAATGAACCAGTACGTCCTCCCACGTTCTGCTGTTGAGTTCAACCTGCGTAAACCAAATTTTGTCTAGTGTTGCTCTGTTTTGGGCCAGAAGGTGCAGCAAGTGTTCACCACTGATCTTGACAGAAGTCAAAGAGAGGTTCCTGAGCTTTTGAAGCCTGCTTGTGTCGAATAAATCGAAACTTCGCGGAGCCGTGCAAGAAGTTTCCAACGACTCCAGGTTTGGTGGCACGCCAGCGAAGTCAAAGAAGCTTTGGGCGTATTGTGCTTGTGATCCAAAAGCCTGCAGGAGCATACTTGTTTGCCTGTAAAAGTAGCGTTGACCCTTAGACCAAAACTGTCACATATTTTCAGGGTTAGTGATCGGAGAGAAGACATTGTTCTTGCTAGCGGAAATCCGCATTGAGAATAGGCATGATCTCTATCGTACTCCACGATCGTGTGAATGTCGTAAGTACATGGCACGCGTATCGTAAATTTTTCAAGGTGATCAAGGTCTGCATGCATTAAGATCACGGCCATCGTGGTATCAAGCTGCTGACAGTGCTCGTGAGACAAAAGTTCCTCAGAACCGCTGCCATATAAGGCACTCCGATATCCCATATCTAGGGATCGCAAGTTGCACAATGCCTTTACACATAGCGGAAGGCTTTGAGCAAGGTCTTGGAAGAACACTAATGTCCTTCTCCCTGCGTCTCCGTGTCCGCTCTCTACCGGCGTTAAGTATTCATTGGTATCACCAAACTTGATGACACGGCTCTTGACATAGCCAGCAAGCTTACTTCGAGAGATACGAATAAGTTTTCCAAGTCGCTTGGAACCGATTTCAGCCCTGAAGTTTAATCGAACTTCAATATCTTGGAATAGTATGTGCTGCAAGGAGGAGGCAAGGCGGACGTTGACAAGACGCAGGTTAGAAATGTCTTTCTTCCAACTGTAGTTGCCAGCAATCCATCCAGGGGCCCATTCCCAGTCGTAGCGCTCCTGTACATGTGTTGCAATCTGCAGGAGATGAACTGAACCCTTTCACACGACATGAAACCCACCCTTCGTTGGCTCACGAGGTCAATCACCTCGCCAGGTAGTTTTTCCATCCAGAGTAGCGTCTTCTCCGTCTTTCAGCTGATAGAATTTTCGCACGAGAGACTGCCTGTAGGCGTCTTATCCGACTCTCCGTGAGCGAATCGGACACTCACCGCCGTAATATGGTGCGAGACCAGCGTGGGCGATTGAAAAATGCACACAGCTGAGTGAACACTGATTAGGGTAAGAGTTTGCTCATGCCACAACGAGTTGCATCTTCGCGAAGTCTGCAGGCATATAGTCACTTGTAAGCTGGCTGCCTAGTGTCGCTTGTGAGCTTGCAAAGGAACAGTTTATAAATTCAGCGTTTCCACAATTTCTTGGCATTTCTCTTCTCTACGCACCACCATATTCAATGTAGAGAAAAGGGTCTCAATATTTACTAGCGATATCAATAATGTAAAAGAGATTATGAAGAAAAGAATAGAAGTAGTATAGTATTAAAAGGGCCAGCAAAAAATCAATAGTTTGGTTCTGTCCAGCTGATGATAGATAATTGTCAGCTATGCTTATCGACCCTTCTACGCCACACCAATCAAAAGCCAATTGTTGAATAAGGATCATCACTTCGGGGATGAAAATCAATCGCCTCGAGAATTGAACCGTGCACTAGCCTCGATGTGAAATCGTTCGACCCTCGGAGCACGGTACAAGCGGCAAGCAGCTCGTGCACTGATTCTAGTTTCAGCAATCACCTGCTGATGACCGAGGGAGTGGTCCTACCAATCAGTCCACCACCCCCACCCCCACCCCCACCCCCACAATTGAAGCCTCGCAGAATCATGTTGCGTCGCACTTGCCTAGGAGTATGATCGAACAAGTCCGTCACAAGCCAATTGATTAGCAGATCGGAAGGTTCACCAACTAATATCTTACCTGCATCTTTGCGTCCGTACCGGGTTCATAAACGGCAGTCACCGCCCCCACCAAGACAAGGATTCAGCTTGCACGACGGGACCCATCGAGTATTCGAATCGAAAATTACGCACCGAACTACATGACTACCTACAATTGACCTTCGCTCCGACCCTCATTTCCGTAGAGCATAGGTAGCTCTCTTTCTGTTTCTTTGGAGGAGTCTCCCGGGAAGATCTTTACTTTTCTTAAGCTTGGTCAACAGGTATCTCCTTCTGTTCCTAATGCCTCCTCTGGTACCTCCCTACATTTCACTGGGGGTACGTTGACCTCCATGCAATGTAACATTGCGAATCACTCTGACTGTCTGGACCCTTCTGCTCATACCGCTCTGAGTGTCGAAACGTAAAGTCAGATGTCCATCCCTACAACTGTGCTTGAGAATGATCAATGGGTCACACGCTGGGTAGACCCATACCACATGGTGGAACGGAATAGAATCCAACAAGAGGAGAGAGTGAGACCGTCTGCCGAAACTCCAAAGCCCCCATCCTTGGGTGTCTTGACAAAAACTCTGGTCAGGACACCCGTTCTGAAATGGATCATTCCTGCTCGTATACGACATCGGAGCAGGAATGACGTACTCTTTGTTAGCACTGACCATGTGGAAGTCAAAGAAGCTCGTGGAGAGCACAAGTGTGATCATGTTTTTGTCAAGTCCGACTTTGACTCCCCCATCCGGGCAGCAAGGATACTTGGCTTGCCAAGAGAGCTCACTAAACCTGATATTAACGCAGTAATCAAGAGGGAGGAGCACTGGCGGTATGACCTGGATGACCTTGTCAAGGCTGAGGCCGACGAATATGGAAACACAATCAAGATCGAAGATGAGGCCTGGCAGCTTGTTGGTGATCTACCTCATCGAGAGCTTCCACCTCAAATATTGGTTCTGGTACTCGAATCAAGCAAGATTATCTTTCTATATGGTATTAGCGGTGCAGCTGAGAGTCTAAAAATGGCTACAACTCAATATCTTCTGCTTCCGCACCATATGCAGCTTGAGAAGCTTGGCGAGCATCTTGCTGTTGATCCAAAGTCAGTCAACTGCTGACCGTTCATTCAACAAGACTTGTTGACAATGATAGGTCCCGAGCTATGGCGATTGGCGCGCAAGCAAGAAGTTTCCGCTTGTACTCCTTGAAAACATTAGGTGACATGAAGGAAGAGATGAAGAGGAAGGCAGAGATTTGCCCTGTCAAGGATGTGGGTTCTCTTCTCAGCCGTCAAGAGCTGTGTCTACTTATGCTGATTCTTTGAAGGAGAGGAAATTCGAGGTTGATGGAACCATACTGAAGATGGAGTTCCTCCACCCTCCCCAAAACGATAACGATCAGGTTATTCTATTGCTTGTCGTGTCCAAAGACGGTAAAAGTAGATTGGTTTGGTACGAGTGGTACTCCATGACTGATTTGCGCCTTGCCCAAATTACGCCGAGTGCACAGAGCTTGCCATCCGAGGATCGCATGCCACTACTTCTCATTCCACTCAGGGCATTCACTGCTTTCATCCTGATATCAGAAAAAGGCATCACACTTTTCAAGAACCTCTTGACAGGAACCCCCAATCGCTACACCCATAAGTTAATGCACAATGAAGCACCAGAGGAGCCAGGGAGCTCGAAGAAGAACCCGATTTGGGTTCAATGGGCTAGGCCAATGAGGGCCAAGGCGTACAAGAGCACTGACGATTGCATCTACATCTGCAGGGAAGACGGCATCGTACACTATCTCGAAATCAAACATAATCATGAGCAGATGCTTGACAGCACTCACAAAGCAGGTAGACTTGGTGTCAACATCAGCAGTTCTTTTGCTGTCCTAGACACAGGCCCGAACACGAACGATATACTAGTCACGGGCGGGTGTGCAAGTGACGGCGGCTCCTGGCGCTTCCGCCCTCGGGAAAACGCTGAGCATCTCTCTAATCGGCCCAATTGGACACCTCTTACCTACAGCAGCATCGCTCTTGTTCCGGACCCAAACCACAAGGCAACACAACGCAGGAGATCTAATGATCGAATTGTCAATCTTCAGCAACGACTCCTTGCTTGCACTGGCAAGGCAAAGTATGGATCTATTTCGGAGATTCGCTACGGCATCCCAGCAAAAGACGGGCTTCAGAGTGTAGACATGGGCGAAGAAGTTGAGAGTGGAGTCTTGGGTGTTTGGACCCTCCATGACCAGTCGGACGAGAGATTTTATGTTCTGATTGCTCATCCATCACGCACATCTTTGATACTAATATACGAGGACGATGATCCCGAGCTCCTCGAGGAAGGACTGGGGTTGGATCTAGACGTGAGAACAGTTGCGGCCAGAGATACCACAGCAGGCGTTGTCATCCAGGTGACCGAAACAACCATTCGTTCCACGCGAATGCCAACCTTAGCAGGACAACAGTCTCAGCAGGCACACACTTTTAGCCTCGGAGATGAGCGTGTACTAACAGCTTGTATTGGGGTACCGGATGCTGAGTCCCTTACCCTCTTGGCTGTACAAGAGGACGACCATTACTATTTACGCCTAGGTCAAATTGATCATACGTTCGAACCCATTGGAGAGCGAGTCACGCTACGTTCAAGACCCGTCTGTCTATATCTGCACAGAATGGGCACTCATGCACTGGCATTCATTGGTGACATTGATGGAATGATACAAATATTCATCACAGCAGAGAGTGATAAAACTATTCAGATGGTCTACCAACTTGGTTTTGAAGGTCAATTCGCAATTTGCGACAGTATTGCCATACTCACTTCTGAGGAAGACTTTTCTTTACATACTAGCTGTCTCTTGGTCCTTGGGCTTCGCGATGGTTTTCTCGGGACGTTCTCCGTTGAGAAAACAGGCTTCTCATGTAAGCTTTCACCAATTACCTCCACGGGCTTGGGCATTTACTGACTGTGGTAGTATCCCTTACACGCCAAGAGCACTTCGCCATCGGACACACCTCGGTCACGGTCATACCTGATAACAGTAAGAGGAGTCGAGCTATCGTCCATTGTGACGAAAAACTTTATGCGTTTGACCACTCTGCATCACTAGCCCCAGCGTCACTTTCTTCGATTTGGCTTGACTCTTCCCAAGGAAGCAGCATGCAGAAAGAGCACTTCAACGCTGTTTTCCGAGCCAGCCTCACCCGAAGGGAGAACATGCTCGCAGCTGGCGCTCTTGTTTGTCTTGAGGGAAGCGTGCTTCATTTCATCGAGATCGACCGATTCGGAGGGTTACAGAATGTACCCCGGCGGTTCCCGCTTGGTGGTACGCCCGTTCGAGTTCTATACTCAGAGCGCCTCAACAAACTTGTCACGCTTTCGGTCGAAGTTGAAGTCACCCGACCTCAACAGACCATTGGAAATACTACTCGACTTGGCAAGCGAGCATTGCGGCCTGTCATCACATTCCTTGAACCCGATCCGGAGAATGCCGCACATGAATCACAAGGCTCGGGGCGCCATGCAAATGACGCCGATGAAGATCATATGCAGATCGACAGTGAGCCACTTCCAGCTCCAGACACCAGCTCCAGATCGACTGAGGATGCCAATCGGCAGGTTTTGGAACAGAGATCTGGGGAAAGGTTCTTGGGTATCACGGAGTGGATTCCCAAGATTTCTGGAAACGAATACCACACGCTTATCATCAATACCATGGTCCCAGCTACAGCAAGAAATGATCCATCAGGGAGATTGCTTCTCTATGCGGTGATACACAAAGAGGGAGAACAAACCAAAGCCGTGTTGAAAAAGCCCGTAAGCATGGACGCACCTGTCTATTCAGTAATACCCTATAATGACAGCAGTTCGATCATCTACTGCTGCGGCGAGGAGCTTTGGATGATCAGTCTCACAATGGAACCCTCCGGGCTGAAATGGCGTACTCCGCAGAAAGTCGCGATGCGATCACCAGCCAGGCATCTCTCTATTGACAAAAATTACATATATGCATCTACTTCCAACGAATCACTGCAAGTATATAAGATCGAAGGAGCTCGCAACGAAATCGTCTACTATTGTGGGGATCAAATGCCTCGACCCGCTTTGCACCATGTCAACCTACCGGAGCATTCAATGGTCGTTGTGACAGATATGACTTGCAGTATCACTGGACTTTGGCAACCCCCTCAACGAAGATCCGACAGCGCAATGTTGACCGTGTTTGAAGCCGCCTTACCAAAAGCAATAGTCAGATTACACTGTGTGCGTCCGCCGCCATGGTATCAAGCTTTGAATGTCCGATTTGGTTCAACAATAGTCGGAGTGACGAGCGATCAGAGTCAAAGCATGGTAGGGACAGCTACAGACGGAACAGTGTACCAGGTCGATCCGGTAGAGAAGGGTTGGCGCCTCCTGAAGTTCATCCAGAATCTCTGCGATCGACATCCTCTGATTCGACCATTCTCATTTTCGGATCCTGAGAACAAAAGACACCCCTTTCCACTGACCGACGATCCTCATCTGATGCACATCGACGGTGACATCCTCCAGCGAATGATGGAACGTGGCGGCGAGAGACTACTGAGGGAGATGCTCGATCAGGATACTCCGGATCAAGAGGATGAGGAAGTGCGATTTCAGGATTTTGCAACAGTGAAGGAGAGATGGGAGAGTTTCAAGGGGCTGGCAAACGAGATTATAGATGTGGATGGTGAGGATTGGTTTTCTACGGTGGTGAGATGGACCGGGTGCGCTTTGCGAAGTGTTCTGTAAAGGCTGCGGGAACGGGAGTACGGAGCCTGCGGGCGAGGATGGTGGCAGCATGTGCATTACTGCGCCCTGAAAAGCCGGAAGAAATGGTAAAGGCTTCACAGGGAGTATTTGCTCGAAGGACTTTTCGGTAAATTGAAGATGAAGTTCAACACCCAGATGGGTAGAAGCTGCAGGACGAAGACGACGTTCTCTACCAATAGATAGGGGTCATTACAGCACCAATGTTCTAGACTCCTGGGCAGAAAGGAATGACCTCTTTCCCTAGAGCCCTGATGTCAGATGCACTCAGGGCTAAATCGTCTGATTGATAAATAATGGTGTACAGCACCTTAATATAAATGATATTTTTTTTGATTCGTACTCGACTTATCACCCTATACAGGCCTATGCGAGGTATTACTTATTTGCCAGTTTTGGCCTATAATATATCTCCCTTATAAAAAACCTATATATTTAGAAATAATAATAATATTTATTATTTATTTATTATTTATTTCTTTTGCGCTCTTTATACGCTCCGTAGTCGTTACTTTATAATATTATTTTATTATTTGCTTCTATTATGTCTTTTCTTCTTCTATTAACTATTTAATTATTATATTTAATATACCTCCTTTTAATACCTACTTATCTCCGCTATTAGGTTGCGTATAAAGCGTAGGCGCTTTATATACGAATATATTCATCTTTTTCTTTTTTATAATATATATTTTATATTTAAGCTGCTAAAGGAGTTCGTTCGCGTATTATTTAATAAACTTATTTTCCTTTATATTTATTTGCATGTTTATCTTTTAAAATAAATATTATTTAAGCTTAAGGTAAAACGGAAATATTATTTCTTATTAAATTTTTATTACCGAATTATATATAATTATTAAAAGTAAATAAAGCTCCTTTATATATTATTTTTAATACTTAATAAATAATAATTAATTACTTTTTAAATTAAATTATTTTATAATAAAAGCTCTTTTAATATTTATTTTATTTAATAATAATATATTGTAAACGCTTTATACTCGGGTAAATATATAATTTTTTTTCTTTTTTTTTAATATGTTTATAATATCGATATTAATATTTTATTTTTAAAGTATAATAAAGCTTTATTCCCTTTAAATTTTAATTCCTTATTTTTTTAATTATTAAGATATTATTTTTTTATAAATTAATCGCGGGTATATTATATATAATACGCGGGAGTAATATAAAGTATATTGTAAAGCTATATATAGGTCTTGGTATTGCGTATATATTCCGTACGTACTCTAATATATAACTAGAAGCTATATTAATATTAAACCTATTAAAGTAACTTTGTATTTATCCTGTTTAAAAGTTTTATCTTATTACCTTAAAGATCCTTTATTCTTTTAATAGTAACTGTTAGTTCTTTTATCTTCTTAAAAGATAAGATTAATAATAATTACTTATTTATTACGTTTAGCTTACGCTCTATTATTATAGTAATTATATCTAATTATTATATTTTATATTATTATTTATTATATATTTTAATAGTTTTAACGGTTTTCTCTATCGATATTGCTTAGAGTAAAATAATTAAATATAATATACGATCTTCGTAGCTAAATTATAATAAAAGCGGCTTAAATATTAATATAACTAATCTAGGAATATCTTTAAAAGAAATTAAAAATAAGGTATATCAAATTAAACTCGAAAATATTCGTTTTAAATTATAACTTATAAATATAAAAGTTAATATTTTAAAAAAAAAAAAAAATATAAATATAAATATAAAATTTATATAGAATAATAATATTTTATATATAATAATTATAATATTAAAAGAACCTTGTATTAGAGATCCTTTATAATATAAAAGCAAATTACTTAAGAACTTTAATAATTGGTTCTAGAAGCTAAAAAATTTAATATAATAAAATCCTAATTATTTCCTTAATAATATATTCAAAATTTCCTTTACGAAATTAGGCTTAAATAATATATAATTAGAGTATATTCGGAATATTAAAGAGTCTTAGGATAAGCCTTTTAAATATATTTTTAAAGCTTTTAAGAAAATATTAATAAATTTAATTTTATATTTAACTAATAAATTAATTAAAATTATATTATATTATAAAAATATAAAATAAAAAGAGTATTAATTAGTTTACGATTTCAATATTTATTTTTTTAATATTAAAATATAAATAAATCCTGAATATAGAAAAGAAATTATTAAAAAATAAGCTTTTAATAAAAAGTTATTATTTTATATTCGCGGTCTAATAATTATAATAAGAAAAGAATTAAATATTTATATTAATTTTATAATAAAAATATTCTATTTAAAATAATATAATAAAATTAAACAAAGTTCTTTAAAAGATATAATAGAATAATATATATATATTTTCGAAAATAAAATAACTTATTCCTTAAAGGATCGAATTATTAAGCTAAATCAGTATTAGAAGTTATTTAATAATAAGTACTAAGGGGATAAGTCGAAGAAAACTCGATTTTAATTTAATTACGGAGCAAAGAATAGTTATAAAAAACTTAATAATTTAAATTAAATTTCGATTAACTTTAAATATTTATATTTTCCTAAGAAAAACGATAATAATTATTATTATAAGTAAATAAACTATCCAATTAAGAATTGCTTATTCAAAAATCCTATTAATTCTATTATAAAAATAGGAAATAATAAGGCTTTATAAATACCTTATAAATAAAATAATAAGAAAAAATAAAAATAAAGTTTCTATTAAATATAAATAATATTAAAATACTTATTTTATAAAAGTTAAAGCTTATTAAGATTCTTTTAAATAACGGGTTAATATTTAACTTAATTAATTAATATACGATTATATTATATAACTTTCTATATAAGGATTATAATTTATTTATATTTAAATCAATTAATAAGTCAAGTATATATTATTATAAGGCCTATTATATTCGCTTTATTATAAGGGATAATTAAGGTTATTAAAAATATAAGTTATTTTTTATATTATAAATTAAATCGGATTTTAATTAATTATTAAAATACTAGATTTTAAAAATCTTTATATATAAGCTAACTTCGGAGCAATAATATAAAGATTTCTATTTATTATTAATAAATTTTAAATTTTAAATATAAAATATTTTAATAAAAATCTTTTCAAATTAATAAGAATAATTAAGATAATATATATAATATTATAACCGATTTATATTCAAAATAAAGAGATAGCTTTATTTAAAAAGCTTAAAACTTATAAAAATATATTCTCTAAAAATAGAATATTTTAATTACTAATTTTTAAAGAAAGTAATTATATAATAGAATTAAAAAATAGAAATTCTCTTTATCGATTTATTTATAGTCTTTTTAAGCTAAAGCTTAAGAAACTTTGTCAGTATATTAATAATATAATTATATAAGAGATAATTTGCTCTTTAATATTATTAATAAGAATATTAATTATTTTTATATTTAAAAAAGATAGTATTTTATAATTATATATTAATTATAAAAGTCTAAACGTAATAATTAAAAAGAATAAATATTTATTTCCTTTAATTACAAAAACGTTAAATTATTTAAATAAAACTAAAAAGTTTATTAAGCTAAATTTAATAGAAATATATTATTAAATTTATATATAAAAAAATAATAAATAGAAAATTATATTTTATATATAATATAAATATTTTGAATATTTAATAATATTATTTAATTTAATTAATATTTTAATAACTTTTTAAATATATATTAATAAGGCTTTAGCAAACTTAATTAATATAATATATATAATATATACAAATAATATATTAATTTATTCCAAGGACTTATTATAATATTAACGGTATATATATAAAGTATTAGAAAAGTTAAAATAATATTCCTTATTTATAAAATTATTTAAATATAAATTTAATTAAATAATAATTAAGTTTCTTAGCTTTATAATATTTATATAAGACGTATTTATATCTTTAAAAAGAATTATAATAATTATATAATAATTAATTTTAATATTATTTTATTAATTTTAATAATTTTTAAGGTTTACAAACTACTTTTGCTTATTTATTTTGAATTATTTAAAAAAAGCAAATCCTTTAATTAACTTATTAAAAGGTAATAAAGGAAATAAAAAGTTTAGCAAATTCAAATAGTTAAAAAGTATTATATAAATATTTTATATTTTATATAAAGCTTTTATATAAATATTTTTATTAATATATTTCGATTTCGAAAAATAAATTTATTTAAAAATAGATACCTTTAGGTTTATTATTATTATAATATTATTATAATTATAAAATAATAAATAATAATTTTTTATAATTTTTTAATTTAAAAAAATAATATTTATAAAATAAAACTATAAAGTTTATAATTAAGAATTATTAATTATTATTAATATATTTATATATTAATATTATTATTTTAGTAATAATATTTATATTATAAAAATTTTAATAAATTATAATAACTTAAAAATTTTTATAAATATTAAAAAGTTAAATCTTAAGCAAATTAAATAAGTCTTAAATTTAATTGTTTATAATTTTAAAATTAATTATAAACTTAAGAAGATAAATTTAGTTAATATATTATTATAATATTTTAATTATAAAGATAATTCTAATAATTTAAAATAATTATTATTAATATTTTAAACCAAATTAGCCTTATAAAATAAAAATTTATAAATAAAATATTTATATAATATATTCGTTATAAAAATATTTTAAAAAGCTAATTATATAATATTTATATTAAAATAAAAGATTAATATAATTATAAAAATAGTTTATAAAGATTATATTATCGAAGTTATAAATCTAATTAAAACTTTATAATAAAATAATAATTTTATTAAAAATATATAATTAATTAGTAAAGAATTTATAAGGAATAAATAAAATTTTTATTATAATATATAAAATTTTATTAATAGGACTTTAATTATCTAAAGATATTATTATATATTAAAAGATAAAATATTAAAGCAAAAGCTTCTTAAATAATATTATAATAACCTTCTAATTAAATATTTTAAAATAGAGAAAACGTTTAAATTATTATAATAAAAGTATTAATAGAAAAATATTATTATATATATAAAATATTATATTAAAATATATAATATTTATTAATATATTAAGATATAATAATATAAGTTATATAGAAAACTTTATAGCTTATTATAATTTAAAAAGTTATAGGCAAAAATTGCTATAGATTTTATTATTAATTTATTATTAAATAAATAAAAGAGCTATATTTATAATATAATATTAATTATTATTAATTAATATAATAAAATAATATATTATATATTAATTAATAAGACTATAATAATTATAAAGCTTATTAATCTCTTTTTGAATATAATTATTAAATATAATTCTTTAAAAAATATAATATTTAATAGAAATTTTCTATTTATAAATATTTTTTAATCCGAATTATATTATTATTTTAAAATTAAAAAACGTTTATTAATTATATTTTATTTTTAAATTAATAATATAATAAAGCAATAAAACTAAACTTTAAAATAATATTTATATAATTATTATAATTATAAATAGAGTAATTAGGCTATATTATTATTAATAATAGAATTTACTTATAATAATAATTATTATAAGAATATTAAAATAACTTTATTTTTTATATATTATAATTATAGCCTTATTATTTATTTTGAAAATAAAACGCTTAAAGATAAACGAATATTAATAATAAAGGAAAGAATAAAAAAATTGTAATTTATTTATATTAAATTTGAAGAAAATTATTAGAAAATAATAAAATATTAATAAAAATATTATAATAAAAAATATAAATTATAAATATTCTTTATAAATATTTTAATATTATTATTTATTAAAAACTTAAAACAAAATTATCTTAATAAAAAGCTATTTTATAAGTTTATTAATCTTTTCTAAATATTCGATATAATCAGAATATAAATTTATTATTTAATATTATTTAATATTTATCGGATTTATTTAATCTTTTATATTTTATTATTAAAATCTTATTATAATTCGCAAAAAAATAATTAGAAATATATATTATCTTTTAAGTTAATAAATAATTAGCAGGAATAAGAAATAGAAAAAGTATTAAAGAAATATTATTAGAAAAGTATTATATAATTTTAAATCAAATAGAAAAATTAAAACTTAAAATATAATGAATAAATTAATAAAGAAAATATTATAAATATTATAAAAAATATTTAAAACTTTGAAAATAAAGCGAAAAAATAATTATTTTATTAAATATAAATATATTTATTATAAATATTCTAAAAAGTTTAAAAGCAATAAAGAAAATATATTATTTAATAATTAAACTTATATATTAAAAATATAATAATTATTCGATTTTAATATTAAATAAGTTTAAAAATACTACCCTTTTAGAATTAGGCTTAATAATTATTTTTATATTAAGTTTATATTAAAGTAGTAATAGTATAATATTAATTATAATATTTATATTTATATTGCTTTTTTGTAGCCTTAATAATTATAAGCCTAATAACCTTAGAATCTTTTCCCTTTTCTTTTTTTATTCCCCCTTTTTTTCCTTTTTTAATATTCCCTATTTCTATATCCCTTTATATAAAGGTTAATTAAATTATATAAAATTTAATATAAAAATAGAATTTATATTTCCCCCTTCTTCCTCGGGTATTATAAATATTATTAAAGAAATTATAAATATACTTTTAAACTTTATAATTTTATTTTTTTTAATAATAATATTTTTCTTTATTCCTCTAATAATAAGTCTTTTTTATAAAAGTTAATAAAAATTATATAGGATTATTAAATATAATAATTAAAGAAAATAAATTAATAACTCTTTTAAATAAATAACGAAAAAGTCGAAGGCGCCTTATAAAATAATATATTTATAATAATTATTATAAATTTTTGCCTTTAAACCCTTTAATAACTTTCTTATATAAGTTATAACCTTAATAATTAAGGGCTTATATATAGAATCCTTTAGCCTTATAGTCGATAAGGAGTTATAATAGCCTTTAATAAGGACTGCTTTAGCAGTTTTCCCGGTAAAGTCAAAGATACTAGCTTTAATATATAAAAATAAAATATAAATATAAATATAAAAGGTATATAAAGAGATTATATATTTATTAAAATTATAATATTTTTTATAATATTAAATATAAATATAGCTAAAGGCAAAGTTAAGATAAGGCGAAATAATTTTGCCTTCAAAAGCAGTAATTATATAACGTAAATAAGGAGAAGGTATATTATATATATATTAATTATAACTATATAATAACTACCAAATAAATATATAATAATAATATATAACAAAGTAAAATAAATAGAATATTATAAAAATAAGAAAAATATATTAAAACTTATATTTATAGAGAATATAAATAATAATAAAATATTATTTATATTATTTATTTTAATTTAAAAGGCTAAATAAGAACAAAAAATATTATATAAAATATTTATATAAAAAATTATAAAATTAAT
>JAABUQ010003965.1_pt1 | contig 26151 bp, 18 predicted proteins | sample 5560001 | NCBI WGS metagenome assembly JAABUQ01 (sample SAMN10711888, study PRJNA513371) | rock metagenome | isolation source: Antarctica rocks | place: Antarctica: Victoria Land, Finger Mt nord | collected 2015-12-18 | reverse complement strand
CACCCCCCCCACCCCTCCCCCCTTCCACCATCCGTCAAAAACGGGGTCTTGCCCGAGGGGTTCATCACGGAAGAAGAATTCTACAACACGGTTGGGAAGGAGATAATGGAGGTTGATGGGGATGGGGAGGGAGGTGGAATTGCTGACGCGGGGGGCGTAGAAGAGAAGGTGGGAGGGGGGGAGAGGGGGGGGAGAGGGGAGGGGGAAGTGGATGAGAGGAGTTTGAGGGAGGTGCTGGGGAGAAATTTGGGGGGGTTGGGTGGGTAGGGTGATAGGTGGGGACAAATGGGAGATGTGAGGACCGCTCAAGTGCTGAGGGTTTGGATGTGGTAGTTTTGGTGTATGGGATGTGCTTGATATTCTATCTATGGGATAGGTGGGTAGACCATCCAGCACCACGGAGTTTCGAAGGTTGATATCGTGGAATCACACGCGTGTAATAGCGCTCTAGTGGGGGATGGGACGTTGGCGTCCGATGGGGGGACGAGCATACGCGCCACACCCGTCGAATATTCCGCGTAATGGAAGCTTACGATTGGGATGTATAAATACCAATTGGAGAAACCCGCCAGGTGTGCAACCTCCGAGACATATGTGTCAGTCCCCTGCCCCCAACCCATCCACAATTGCTATCCACCTCTCCCTTTGCACTTCCTCCCGCTCTCGAAACTCCCATCCACGCTCCTCTAACACCGCCGTACTGAGCGTAGTCAGGATGTAAAAAGCCCGCGAACACCTTTGTCCAAACTCGAAAGTTCCCTACAGCGTAGTCAGTCCTCTCCTCAAAGTACAGCTCCGCAGGGAACTTATAAAAAATCAAAGTCAGGCCACCATCCCACTCAGAAGAGCAAGACGGCAGCCAAAGCCTCCTCGGCCTTCCATCACTACTTCCCCTCTCCTCGAAACCCCGTCACCACCACCCACCTCCTGCGGCCTCACCCCCCCATCGAACTCATCAGACTCGAATCCAATCTCTTCCCAGCGCACTCCCAATACTTCTAACCCACGCCATCATCATCACCTCAAGCTGGGCCATAACCCGCCGCAAGATGCCAAACCGAGATAACCCCAAAGCCATCAGCACAATTGCCTCCCACTGCAGAACCCAATCGAGCGTCGCAAGGGCAGCGTAGAGAACAGACAAGCACTAAGCTTTGATCCTCACTCTAGAGAGGTCCCACCTCTACGTCTGTGGTTCCCTTGCTAAACACGACCGAATACCACGGGCGAAAAATAATAGTGCTTCAAGCCCCAGAGCGTCTCGATGCCGGGTCAAGCGGTGGTGGGTCTGGGAGCTTGCCCGAGACTCGACACGCGTGGATAGAGGTCACTGCAGAGACTCTGGAGAATACTAGAAATAGTCGAAAGCAAATCTTCTGCGAGGGTTATGTAGGTAAGACGACCGTAGATGGGGGTTTAGACTGAAGATCTCGCCAGCACCGGTTTCTGCATCCAATGTAATCAGTCACCATCAAAAACGCCTACTCACCTAACCAAAGACCGTCATCCCACTCTTCAGCCTCCTTGCCAATCGCAACCTCCTTAACACCTACCCTGCCAAACTTCCCACCCCACATCTCCGCATCCCAGATCCTTTCAGTGTGTATCGCAGTACCCTCAGAGACAAGTCTTTGATTTCCTTCCCGCTCCCTCTTTCGAAGAAGCAGGAAGGCATTGAAGAAGCGAACAAAGTACATCTCCAAAAACCGCTTCCTTCTCCTGTTGGAGGTATTTGCGCCCACTGGTGGACGACTTGATGTCGGCGCTCATCGATCGACCTGTGGGCTGAACCCACAGGGAGATGACTGACGCGACTGGTCGGGATAAGCGTAGGCTACGCCGCCGGTGGCTGGGGCCGTGGCGAGGGTTTTGTGAGTCAGATGTTGGAGAAGGTGGAGTGGACAGTGGGTTCCAAGTCGCCGAGAGGGGACTTGGGTTTAGGGGATGGGTGCGGGAAATCTTCACTGAATGTGGAGGGGGCAATGTCTTGCTCGTAAGAGGGTAGGAATCCTTTGCTCGGCCTTGCTTCAAACGCATCTTGAGTCGAGGGGGATTTGGTATTTCGAGGCTTTCCGTTGCTTGCACTTGCGTACGTGATATCAGAGCCTTCGCTTGCATCATGAATGCATCGGAGTCACCCGGAGCGGGACGTCTTGCCAGAAACTCGGAATACCAACACCGCAAGTAGCAGTATGTAATACTTCGAGCGGCTGCAGAGCACCCGTTGTTTCCCTTGTAAGCGACGAGACTTCGCTGTGCAGGCCCACGTTCTAGCCTGAGGCGTGAGAACATGTGGGAGAAAGCACATCCGGCGAGTGAATCTCTGCTGCAGGATAGAAACCGGTATGAGCTGCAGCCTTTGGTGGGCGTACTACACGAGGTAGTGAGACGTGCTCGTGACTCTTTCAGACATTCCTTCCGCAAAGCCAGGACTCCAATTCCACGCAAACCCATGCTTGCAGTGGTGAAAAGCATCAAAAGTATCCCCCCAACGCGACGGAAAAAGCATTAGACAGCTTTGCAAAGAATTCGTATCCAACGAACAAGCAAAGTCATCCAAATCTCACAGCACCCAGCTATCGAAGATCCCAAAGACGATCCCTTATGATAGGGTGCCCGACACATCCCACCCACCGTCTTTCGTCACCTCTCCGATATCCCAGTCAACAAAACATCCCATCAATGACCAGAGCATAGAGTCCAGCAGCAGAATACGAAAACGCGCCCCCAAGGTGGAGATCTTGCCAATTTCGGCGTTTTGTAAACCTTCTTCACTGCCCAAAGGGCTCTGGACGTCTGGACCAGCTTTCGCTTCCATCCAGCTCCATTCGCTCAACCCAAAGGCGAAGCAGACAGGGAGCCATCAAGAAGCTAATCGCGGATCCGACAGCTATATCCGCGAGACTGAAAGTCTGATAACTCGAAACCGACGACTACTTAGGGTTAAGTTCCGAACCCCATCCTCCTCGCACTACCCTTTACACCCCCAAAGGAGCGCAGCACAACGCCGGCATCACAACCGCGGTAATTCTCATTGAGACCGTGCTATGAGGCTCGAGGATTGGTGAGTCGGAGTTGGCGCGTGCAGGTGCGTGCGAGGGGCACTTAGACATTCCGGCGAGCGGAAGATGGGGCCCGGGGAACTGTGGGGAGGGTGCGCTGCTTGTTTTGTTGCAGCTCTCCGTTGGAGAGCGAGAGAATAGGGAGGGAGTGCTTGTGGGTGTAGGGCCCTTGGTGAGGTTGGTGTATCGGCAGGTCGTGGGAGATAGCAAGGTACAGCCAGAAGGCGGTAGATCAATGGCGAGGAGTACAGACATATCTGGATTGGTAATGATGTCCATTGGAAGAGCTGTGAAGAGTAAAGAGGTTGTCCGAGGGGTCAAGGAGGTTGGGAGATTGGCTTTGGGACGCGCTTTGCTAGCGTGTTTTCTGCTAGTCACAAAAGCACGTGACTAGTACCCGGCGACCATCAAGGCAATGAGAAGCTTCAGTCATGCATAGAATTTCCCAATAATGCACTTTATCGATGGCTTTGACGTCGGTCAGTAAAACCCCAGCTGTGCAGAGCACTGTATGAGACTAATCATTCCTCTATAGTGGAAAATATTCAACTTCTTCGACGTCTCTGAAGTCAAGCTCCCAGACGAAAGTGGCGCCTCTTCGCTAATCGATGTTTGTCATATTCCTACCGCACAGTCTGCTATCGGGCTGACGAGGAAAGGCCAGCGACCTCAGCTGTGTTTGCTCGGGATCCGAAACCCTTTTTATTGGCAGCAACGATGGCTACGTCCGGATTCTTTCGCAGGCTTTCAAGGTCTTGCGGACGTTCAAAGCTCATGATGCTGGATCGATCACTCAGATGAAACAATTGGATGGCACGGCACTGTTGATCACCATTGCTGAAGATCTCTCGCACGAGCCCATTTTGAAAGTCTGGGCGCTTGATAAGACGGAAAAAAAAACCGGTGCCCCAAAATGTCTTTCGACGCTGAACATACAGAATGGGAGGAAACAATTCCCTGTGAGTTACAAAGACCAAGGCTTTGGTTCCATGTCCGTGCTGATAGACGTAGATATCGGCATTTGCAACTCTCGAGAATCTATCACAGCTCGCGGTCGGTTTCGCAAACGGGGCTGTCACTGTCATAAGAGGGGACTTGATAAATGATCGAGGCGCAAAACAGAGGACTGTCTTTGAGTCTGAAGAGCCAATCACAGGTGTCGAGTTCCGGGAGGGTCCCAACACTACACTATACCTCGCTACAACAGGGCGAATCCTGACTTTGACGATTACCGGAAAGGGGCAAGGACAGCCCGCCAAGGTTCTGGAGGATACAGGCTGCGGCGTAGGATGCATGACTTTCGATGAAGCCAATGGGGATATTATAGTGGTTCGAGACGATGCGATACACTATTACGGTGTCAATGGACGCGGACCATCCTATGCTTACGAAGGACCGAAGCAGCTAGTCAATATGTTCGGCGACTACGTTGCCCTTGTGTCTCCTCCCAAAGCAGCGACTCCGACTAGGAATAACGCGCTTCGCAGATTCGGCGGAGGTAGTGGACCTGATGACATGTTCAATACTTCCACCTTTGCCTTACTCGATACAGACCTCAAATACATAGCGCACACAGAGACGATTATGTCACAGGTCAGAGCGGTGTTCATGGAATGGGGTGATCTTTTCCTGTCGACTTTAGATGGCAAAATCTTCCGTTATCATGAGAAGACGCTGCAACAAAAGCTTGAGATCCTTTACCAACGAGATCTGTATGTTTTGGCCATTAATTTTGCACAAAAAGCGGGCGTCGATGCCACTCAGCGCAACGTGATCCTTCGGAAATACGGAGATTACCTCTATAAGAAAGGTGACTACGATACGGCCATGCAGCAATACCTCAAAGCAATTGACAACACGGAACCCTCGAAAGTGATACGCAAATTTCTTGACTCGCAACGGATCAACAATCTTATCGAGTACCTTGAAGAATTGCATGATCATAACAAGGCGACCGTCGACCATACGACGCTTTTACTAAATTGCTATGCTAAATTGAAAGATACGGAAAAGCTCGAGACATTCATCAAGTCTGGTACCAACTTTGATCTAGAGACTGCTATTGGAATGTGTCGACAAGGAGGCTATTACGACCAGGCTGTATTTCTTGCGAAGAAGAACCGCGAGCACGAGTTGGTCATTGACATATTGATCGAGGACTCGAAAAAATACGAAGAAGCCTTGGACTACATCTGGAGACTGGACCCGGAGCTGGCATATCCAAACCTAATGAAATATGCCCGAGTGCTGCTCGAGCACTGCCCGGAGGACGCTACTCGGGTTTTCATTGACTATTACACCGGATCGTATCGACCCAAGAAAAATGCTCCTGCACCTGCTCCACAGGTTGCCCCAGGTACTGCAACTAACGCAGTGTCCAACTTGACCTCATTCATCCCCTTACCCTACAGACAGACAACAGCTACTCCCTCTCCAGCAACCGCTGGCAACCAGCAGCTTGCACTTTCCGAATCAGACGCGATTGAGGCCGAGGTAGCCCAGGCCCCAGCCGAGTACAACATCCCAAAGCCGCGGACAGCATTTTCATCTTTTGTTGACCATCCCGACAATTTTATCAGTTTTCTAGAAGCGTGTTTAAAACAGGAACACCTTGACCAAAGCGACAAGACTGACCTTTACACGACATTGTTCGAAATATACTCGGAGACAGCCAATTCTCGGAAAGGGGTGGAGAAGGATGTGTGGGAGGGCAAAGCAAAGCGATTGATAGATGGAAAGGACGTATGTTCAGCCCCCAATGCCGTCTACTGTTTTGTTGACACGAACACAGATTCCTATCGACCCATCAAATGTCTTGTTGCTATCGCACCTTTCAAATTTTCGGGATGGCACGATTCTTGTTCGAGAGCAGCAAGGACTGCGTTTTGACATTTTCCGCTCCTACACATCAGCGAACGACACTGCGGGTGCCATCAAGGCTTTGAGAAAGTACGGCCCTGTTGAGCCGCAACTCTACCCTGCAGCACTTGCATATTTCACCTCGAGTCCCAGAATCTTAGAAGAGGCTGGCGACGAATTAAATGTGGTCCTCAGGAAGATCGATGAAGACGGGTTGATGGCCCCTCTACAAGTGATCCAAACCCTAAGTACCAACGCTGTAGCCACGATGGGTATGGTCAAGAAGTATCTAAGTGACACCGTGGAGCGGGAGCGTAAAGAGATTTCAAATGTGAGTCCCCCTGGTCATTGGACATGCTTTTGCTCACGATCCCAGAATCGCCGACTCATCGAGGACTATCGCAAGGAGACTGAATCCAAGCGCCTGGAGATGGATGACTTAGGAAACAAGTCGGCTGTATTCCAGACCAGACGATGTGCAGCCTGTGGCCGGAGCCTGGATCTCCCAACCGTCCATTTCTTGTGCAAGCACTCGTTCCACCAGAGTTGCCTCAACGAGGTCGATGGCAACGAAGCCGAGTGTCCCAAGTGCGCTCCTGCGAACAGCAACATCCGTGCTTTCCGGAAAGCCCAAGAAGATTCTGCTGATCGGCATGATATGTTTCAGAATGCGTTGCAGCGAAGTCGTGACAAGTTTGGTACTATCAGCGAGTTCTTTGGGAGGGGGGTTATGACTGCTCCCGCCGCAGAATGAGCTCGATTTGGGACGTGAAGCCACGTGTAGCTAGTCATAAGAAGAAAGACTCCTCGATGGGAAGGTGTTGCCAAACGCTTGGAGCGAGACATCATGGCAATGGAGGGATGATTCGAAGCGATGAAAGTATCTGACCATATGTAGACATGGCAATGGAACTCTTGGATGCTAAAGGCATCTAGTCTCGCATGCTATAATCAGAGGCAGCAGTGCTCAGTACGGATTCAAACGCATACAAATATGACAAACACTTCATTTCGAACAATACAGTGTCTTACCCGAGCATCTCGTCATTTCGATTTGGCATATACAGTGACACGCTTTACTAAGGGCATTAAGTCATAGAAGCGCCCCGCACAAATGTTATACAGCATGAGAATTTAATTGATTATATTATGATATCGTAGGAAACATAGAGTTAACTTGCGTCGAAATCCGACGCGCTTTAGCGTTTCCAAAACGATTGCAATTTCTTGGCATCCGAAGGGGACAAAAATCTGCCCCCAGCTCACTCGAGGCTCGCCCGGACCCTGCTACTGTAGCGAGTGCGCCGGGTGAACAGGGGTATTGTTGCACCCGACCCTAATGATGCATCAGCCAAGCTAGGTGATACGCGCTCTACTTATCACCCTCCACTCACCCAACCCCCCACGTTCAAATAAAGAGCGCGCTGTCACACAGCCCGACTGAGGAGGGCCTCAGAGATGGCCGCCGAGGTGCAGTATGAAGGGGAGCGACGCCCCCCCTTCTCTCCTCATCCATTCTTCCTCTCTTTAGACGAAGATTACGCTCACGGCCAATTATTACGCTCATACCATCTTATCTAGTCCTTGCGATTATAGGCTAACATAAGGCATCGTCAGAAGAGCTATAGGAGAAAGCTATCGCCAACGGCTACAAGCGAGGCGTATACCGGACCGAGGACAGCAAGAGTCTATTGGTCAGAGCAGATCTTTTCAATTGCCAGGATTCGTATTCTCAGTACCGGCGCAACGACGCAGGTCTTTATTGGCTGTGTCTCAAGGTGAAGTTATTTGGCTTGATGAGTAAATGTCCAGCTTTGAAGCGGCTGGCTATTTGGAGTGGTTGCAGGGTTTCCAATTGTTGGGTGCTGCTGCGACTAGTCCAATCACGAATAGCGGGAATAACGGGGAAACCTGCCAAACAAACAAATTCTGATGACGCAGTCGTCTAGAAACGTCCTCAATCCTAAAGAGTTCTGAGTAATTAGTAGTCGAGAAAAACATCCGCAGAAATTGTGGCATAAGGAGATACTTGAGCTTTGGATTAGTATGAGACAAGTCAGAATTCCTTCCTTAAGTATTTTGGATCCCGTTCATCGGGTGAAACGTATGCTCTTCACACCAAGAGCGCAGGGGAACCGAGGATTCTCAAGCACGCGGCAATATCCCAAGTACCCCGATCAAGCGTATCCCTAGATCTCCAAACCGCTTCCACGATACCTTGGGCCTCACTGACCGTGCCGAATACGCCCAGCTCCCCCATGCTCTCAATAATACAGCTTACCTCTCGCTCCTGGTACGGGAGGGCCAGGCAGCCGGCTACGCATAGCGGCCAGGCGAGACTGCGTAACTGTGAGGGCGACTCGACGCCTTGCAAGAGGGTCAATACCTCCGCGACGCTGTTGTGCACGTCAGGACTGGCAGGCTGCCATCCCGAGAGGACGACGTAAAGGTATATGTTCGCGGCGTGGGCCCAAATCCGCGTTGCTGTTGCGATGGAGGCGTGATCGGTGGTTTTGTCCTCGAGTCGACTGTAGTAGCCGTCCAGACGACCAGCAGCGGTTACCATGGGATGACCGCTGGCCTTATTGGTGTCTAGACTCATCAAGCCTTTATGCAGAGCCTGGGAGATCGGGCCTGCGCGGTTGACAAGGTCAATTACCGACAGGTTTCCGGCGCATTTGGCATTCTTCTTCCATGCATTTAGGGCGGAGATGTCACTGATGGCGAGTAGAACCCAGTTTTGGCATCCGACGAAAGCTTCCAGTGAGACTGGAGTATCAGCTGCCCGGTAGCTGGAGAGAAGGTTCAGATGATAGCTTTGTAGACGGGGTGGTTGGTCGAGGGCCGTGCTTGAGACGATATCGATGAAGAGCAGAATTGCCATGAAGAAGAGTAATGCCGACTGGTCTGCCGTGTTTGGAAGAGGTTTGCTGTGCGCTATTGCCATTGTAGAGAACTGTGGGGACATCTGTCTCAAAAGAACGTCCAGATTAGGCTGGTACGAAAAAGTACCGTGATGCTTGAATATATCGTCAAAAAGAACAAGAGCAGGAGTCAGGTGGATAGTCCACTCGACATTCCTGCGAACAGTGATTTCCATAATGAGGAGTTGAATGATTTCGCCCAGGATGTGGGCGCTCTCCATCAACGCGGCCTGTACCCCACGACGATTGATGTCATCAATATCCTCTTGGATCATCTTAAGGGCCAAATCCATTTGCCCCATCAAGTGTTCCCACACAAGAGCCTTGCAGCTGTCTTGCATTTCCCGTCGGCCATCCTGGAGGACAACCGAGAAGAAGTAGGAGCTTAAGCTTGCTGCCGTATGGAAAGAGACTTCATTCTGGCACAGGAGGCTTAGCAGCCAGTGTCGACCCGTCTCCAGCAGCGGCGGCCGGTAGAATGGGAACAGGAACGGGAAAACGTAATCCAGGTATATCATGATGAACCCCAGTTCCACTTCCCTCCCAAGATGCGGACTTGTTGCCCCCGAGTCCCTCGAAGGGAATCTGCTGGGAGGGTGAAGGATTCTGATTGCAGTTCGGGGTCTGTAAAACTCATCCGCTGACGACATGGGCGACCTCGCTCTCCCAGTGCTCTCTACCGAGTTCCCGCCAGCCGTCATCGACTCTGTGGGCGGTACCGGGGCTGCCACGACTGTCCTTTTTTCCCCTCCGTCCGGATTACTGGCGGTATCTGCTCGTATTACCGCAGGGGGTTGCAACGCTGGACCTGAAGCGGGACCCTTTCGATAGTCTCTTTCTCTTGTAATGATGATCTCGTGGTCCTGGGATCTCAAATCTCGTCTCTCCTTCCGCCGGGGAGCATTGTTTTTGATCTCGTCCTTGATTATTTGCGTCATTTTCTTCTGCTCGGCGGCTCCGTCCATCCATGCTGGCTTCTGGTCACCGAAGTGGCAGGCGATCTGGAGCGACCCACAGCTTCCGCAGACGGGGCGCATTGAGTTGCATCGCTTGCGACGGATCCGGCATGTCCAACATCCGTCAATTCGTTTCCTATCTGGGTTCATGGTGGCTCTTTGATCTGATGCAAGATTCACCTAGCGCGCGGGGGTCCTCATAACGGTGATGGTTGAGGTCGAGTTGGGCATTTCGGCTTGTCGGGTATTCTAGGTGGCTTTGGGCCTATATCTTTTTCGGCTTAGGGAGTGGCTTGACCCCTAAAGAGAAAAAGCTTTCTCGGTCTTCATCTCGTACTATAACAGATATTCTAACACGCGCTACTCAGAGGCCATTCAATGGTAAGTCTAATGCAGAAGCCACTTATAAGCCTCTCATCATTATTGCTTGAGTTCTATACATATTTCCTACTATCGCCAACAAAATGGCAACCGCCCTTCGTTTCCGACCCTCTACCTCCCTAGAGAAGACAACAGCCTTGGGCAACATGCAATATCCTCCTACCAAGAGTAGACACCGGTGTTGTGCAACAACTTGCCAGCCTCATGGTCGCGTTTACCCTCCAAGACGTCAATCAATGGTATGACAGACTCCGAAGGATGTCTTGCGCCATTCTCAGCCTTGTTATGAGGGCCGAGATTTGACTGCGTGAAACCGGGATCATACAGGAATACTTTGATTCCAGCCGGTTCATGCTCAACAAACTGACACGCAGTGATCATGTTGAGAGCGGCTTTGCTCGCTCGGTACTGATACCCGTTGAGCTTATAGGTTGGCGAATCTCGATCAAGACGGCAAGCGATTGAGCCTGCTCCGCTTGTGACGTTGACGATCCTGGGCGACGCTTTCGACTCTTTGAGGAGCGGCGCAAACGCCGTAGCCATGACGAGTGGGCCGGTTGCGTTGGTATCAAAGGCAAGACGCATTTGCTCGCGTAGAGTATGGTCCATAGGCGCCACGGCTGCATTGTTGACGAGAATGTCCAATCTACCGTGATCTTGCCGGACCTTCGTTGCTGCGCTCTCGATGGTATTGTCTTTGGTGACGTCTAGCAGGAGCATTTCGACGCTACCTGGGAGATCCCGAGAATGCAGCTCTCGAAGCGCCGCATTGCCTTTCTGGGCAGATCTGGCTCCCATTAGAACGTGGTACGAGCCCGTTGCCATAAGCTGGGCCGTGAGCTCGAAGCCAATACCGCCACTTCCTTCATGGCATAGATTAGTAAGGCGCGCACGGAGGACTGGCAGACTGACCTACCACCGGTGACCAGAACGAGCCTTCGCGCCACCACCGCCATTGTGATAGAATAATAAATGTGGATGGGATGTCTCCCGCCTTAAACCTCTAGACTTAGAGGTGGATTCGCGTCACAGGTGGTAGGCACCGTCAGGTTTCACTTTAGTAACCGAGGTGAAAAAATCAGAGACAGAGACGTTCAGTAGGATTGGCAGGTCAGGAAGATTTCTGGCCGTCCCGTATCTTAAGTAGTCTCCGCATAGAGCAGACATGGTGACAAGTATTTGAATCCTGGTTTGGCTGCGGAGGTAACGGAGATATAACATGGACTTACTGTACCTCAACGGAGGGGCTGGTTGCTGGTCAGATTTGTTCAGTGGGTTGAGACTTTGACTGGGCGAGAAACAATGTACGTTACTGTGAAGCGCCGACGTCTCCCTTGGGTATTCCGCGCGCAGCGCCGAATGCGGAAAGCCGCGCGGTCCACGAGTGCCGAGACTCAAGCATACTAATGATACTAGTGTCGAAGTGGACTCCATCCGGGCATTTCTCTGCTTCCCCTGCATGAGCCGTGCATAAAAATGTAATTCAACACAATATCCTGGAAAGTGTACCACTGAACAGCACATGAAATCGGCTTGGGAGGAATGTACTCTAGACTAAGTCTACCGTAGCAGGTCTGTGTGGTTCTAGCGGGTCTTGCGTTTGTCCTGTCCAGTCCGTATATAACCCCTCGAAAGTACCGATAGCAATGTTTTCTGATTCGTAGCGGTTAGAGCTGGAACTCTTCGGAATTACAGTCATCGACCTAAAGACCGGAGCAGTAATATCTAATCTGATAAAGAATCAAAGAGGCAGAGCCAATTACTTTACCGAATAGCTCAATTCATAAGCTAGCGAAAGAAGCGGTGGAGAATACGATGCGTAATAATAAACTTGCGGATTCGAGTATACCAGCGCAAGAGTAGGCGAGACAAATCGTACAACATTTATTAAAGAAGTGACTGCCGCCGACTATTTAGAAGGGTACTTAGGCGAGGGTAGGACGGGTTGGGACGTTTTTGCCGTATAGAATATTAGATAGAATAATGACGAAGATAATTGGGATTGACGTAGTTGAACAGATAGTGCGCAAATGAGAATTTAATGCTGGTCATGCTCACAATTTGATAGAACCCGTCGAGGTAGAGCGAGAAGGTAACAGAACCGCAGTAGGATCCCAGATCCGATAGAGACAACCTCTACTGCTCGTCACATGCATTGCGCTACAGTCTATTGTTTGAGCCGAACCCGTATCTCATCAAATGGGAGTGAGGAGCGTAACGGAGCGATATTGTTATTAGATGATTTCGACGTTGTCGCCACTTTTTCTCGTGGTCTCGCCCTGTCAGCTACCTAGCTGTGGATTTTTGGCTGCGCCTGGATCTCTACACCACGCAGGCAGCTTCTGCGGACGAACGAAGCGTTCACCCTAAAAGTGGAATCGAGACGTAAGGGTTTCGCTTTTCTGATGAGTACAACCATCAGGCAGCAGCCCCCCTTACGTTTAATGACTTCCCAGGCATCACCCAGGATCACCCAGGCTCGCGCGACCCTCACCTGCGTCGCGCAAGCGTAAAGCGGCGCTCACCCTATGCTGGAAGGGGGGTAAGCTTGGGTCAGATTTTTGTCACCCACCACCACCTGACGTATTTGACGTGAAAAATGCCAAGAAATTGCAATCGGTTTGAAAACGCTAACCTTCACGTGCTCAGAAAGTACTGCACGTCTCAACCTCCAAAATCTCCATTCAAATAATACAGCTTTCTCTGCGCCAACCTCGACTGGTCGAGGTGCATTACCTGATCAAGCAGAGCTGCTAAAATGTGACTTCTGTTGAGCTTCTAATCATGGCAAAGCGAAAGGTAATCGAGGACTCCGACGAAGAAGAGGAAGCCTGCGAGCCAAACCCTCTACCAGCAATTTCAGTTGCTCCCCAAACCTCTGAAATAGAGCCAGAAAATTCTCTACCTTCCAATCCAGTGCTTTCGACGAATTCTAGCACATGGTCTACAGGTGATATGTTTCAGATAAGAGTATGAAAAGGCAGCGAGGCTAACCGTTGCTCTAGAGCGACTCCATCGTGAAATCCAAGACGCCCATAAGAGTTTGATGCAGCCTACCCCAAACTCTGTCCGATTACCCACAGAGCGTCTCAGCTCTTCTCAACCACAGGCAATTTCTTCACCCGTCACGACTTCACGGTCGAAGCGCCGGAGACTCACCAAAAATGTGGAGCAGCCATGGGAAAAGAGCCTGGAGACGCGGGGGTCAGAGGACGCACATAGATCTCAAGGAAAACATGATCCTTTCGAATTGCAAGGGAGCAGTGATGGCGAGCTCTATTCCGCATCTCGAACAGACCGAAAGCGCGACCCGGTGGGCCTTGTTGAGGAGGCCGGGCATTGGGGGTTGAAAGAAGTCAAGGACGATACACTTGAAAAAAAGATGCATCATTCCTTATCGGAGCATGCTTCAAGAGAGCAATCTCAACATTCAAACGCGAGCCTGAAGTCTACAGTCCCTGGCTCTGTGTGCAAAACAGCCATCGAGGCGACAACGTCATTTTACTCAACATACCCCGATGGTCGAATTCCAACGCCAACCATATCTTCCTACAGGAAAAGCGATGGGGGCAAGGCTGTAGCACGAGAACGAAGCAAGAAAGACACAACATTCGCTGCCATTGCGAATGGCATTGAAGAAGACCCCCAAGAGCCAACTTCGAGTGCTTCCATGATCTTAACGGCTGGAGTGATTACGGCTGCAAAGGCCACTAGTACCGACGATTCCCTAGCAGAGACGCAGGAGTTGTCTTATGACGGTGCGCCCCATCCGCAACCAGCTTTCTATACGGCTGGGAGTGTAGGGCCGATCGTATTGCTGCCTCCACAAGGAGTGGAGACACAGGACGAACTTTCATTACCGTTGCCGGATACGAAACCTGCCCTTCAAGAGCCTTCCCCCAAAGGAGCGCAACGGAAAGAGGCTGACAATGATCACGCGGAAGAAGTGGGCTCCGATGATAAGGTGATAGGTCTGCCCAAGGATCTCTACAAGCCGCGCCCTAGTCGATCACGGGGTGGAAACAAAAAGGAAGAGATTTTAGCCCCGACTGACTGGTCTGAGAGACCAGAGACGGCGCAGAGAAAGAAGCGGAACAACAAGGAGCAGGATTTCACTTTACCTCAAGGAGCCATACTTAACGACGAAAGACACCACCACAATGAAGTGGACCACCCGAGTGAGGAAGGGAAAGGGGGCCAATGCAAACAAAACAACGAGGATGAGCGCAAAATTACCACCTTCGAAGTACCCGGTCGGGACTCAACGAAGGCTTATAAGAAAAAGGGAGCGTTGTCGGACGAGGAAGAAATGGAGACGGGACATGACACTGAAGAGGAGAGTAAGGCAGGGGAGGAGCCCCTGCTCAAGCAGCCCAAGCCGAGAAAGCAGCGAGGCAGGCCCAAAAAGGAAGCGCAGGTTCTTGAGGACATGCCAAAAGAAGATCGTTCTAAATTAGAGAATGAATGTGCAGCGGGTAACAATATGGCGGCGCCAACAAAGATACTGAAACCGCAGAAAAGAGGAAGGCCAAGTAAGGAGTCCATGACAATTGTGCGCGAAGAGACGGACGATGAGGCTGGGGAAGGTGATGACGAGGAGGGAGCTATTGCGACCAAAAGGCTAAAGGAGGTCAAAACCAGCCTTGAGGAGACGACTGGCAATAAGACCCCTACCAAAGATGCCGTCAAGGTGACGCCTGTTCCGCCAGAGACTCCACCAAAGCAAGCAGCGCCAAGTTCAAAAGGGCCTCACAAACATAGTCCGATCAATAGCGGGACAGTGAAATACCGAGTGGGCTTGAGTAAGCGAGCGAGAATCCAGCCGCTGTTGAGCATTGTTAGGAAGTGATAAAATATGGACGACTGATGGCGATACGATGACATGTTGTAACTCGATGAGGAATGGGAGCGAGATACCCTTTTTGCTATTTCTGCTTTAAGCACGTTTAGGTCGATATAGATAGGTGTGGCTTGTGCTGTACAATATCAAAAAGAAGAGCTGTGGCTGTACAACGACCATGCACTCAAAGAAGCAGACTGGAAAGGGAACAGGTCGGGAGAATAGTGGAAATAACCACCGCTGTCGGTCATGTATTAGGAGTGTGTCAATTGTAGGTACACCCTGAGGGTATTGAGCTAGTCGAATGCAGTTAAAGCCAAGTTCTGTAAACAAAGGCTTCAACCGAAACCCCACGACATGACGCGCAGCACAGATCTTCAATCTGAACGGCCAAATTGATCGCTATTGATGACGCATAAAGTTCCAGTATTCGAATTATGAATACCTTATCATTACATGTATATTCTAGGCCTACACTTCCATGCGACAACCGCGTAACAAGGACGGACCCCGCCAATTCTCACTCACACTCAACCAAAGCCCATGATGGATCAATGGTTCGATTCCCTGTCCGAGGATTGGGTATCGCAGCCTCGCTCTCAGCACTCGAGCTCCGTCTTGCGAGACTCTCCTGCTGCGAACCCTAATGGGTCTCAAAGTCGCATACCACGGTATAAGCCACGATCAGTGTCAAATCTGTCCATTACTGGAGCGGCGCCCGAACGAAGCTCTGCTCCTCAACCTGTCAAGAGTCAGGAGGCTATATTGAAAGAGAGAACACCGTCCAGTGTTAACGCTGAGCGGAAGCGCCTATCCAATGGACAGGCAAAGCCCAAAAGTTCAAGCTCAACATCGAAGAAAGGGCCAGAGGCTCAACGCTCTCCAAGCTCCACGCTTCCAAGCCAAGTCGGAACAGTGCAACATAAGAGCTCGCCAGAAAAGAAGGAAAACATACAAGGGACTCCGGAATGGAAGCGAAGAATGCTCAAGGGAAAGGTCAGGGCTGGCGATCAGACGGATCTGTTCAGTCCGAAAGCTGGGGGTCTTGAGGGCATGTTTAAGCCGCCTACGATTGGAGCAAAATTGAAACCAAAAGCAGGTGGGAAACGGCAAACCACGCCAACAAACGACTTTCCATCGAGCCCTCCGCCTTATCCATCACTCGCTCGGAAATTTTCAAGTCCTACGAAAAGCGACCCATTGGAGAACAGCAATCGAGACTCGTCGAAGGAGAAAGGGTTAGATTGGCGGAGTCCACGGTCTCAAAGTGATGGGTCGGACGTGCTCGCCAGGCATGGACTCGGGAGAGGGGGCTCTATAAACAGCAATCGATCAGTGTTGTATGCAAAGTCTGGCAACAAACCGACCAGGCCGAATTTAGATCGGGCGTCTTCTTCCATTCTACCAGCTGCGCATAAACACGAGGCAGGGTCTTCCCAGGAGCAGCCATTTGCGCCACTCGACGGTGAGGACAGCAAGAGCTTCAGCGGTCTTGATCAAAGTGGAAACGAGAATATCAGCCCATTCTATGTTTCCAAGCATAATACTGTCGATGGTCGCGTAGACTATGCAGCCATTGATATGTCCATGCGACGGCTCCATTCCGGTATGGACAAGCTCCGTCTACAGCAAGAAAATATTCCTAGCTCTCGATCGAGTGATCATGGTGTCGACTATTCAGACTCGAGACAAAACGATCAGTCTTTGCTACAGGAGGGCTTGCACGAGATCACAAGCCAATCACTCCCCGAAGATCTCTCTACGGGTACAGATGCATTCGTCGCAAATGGTGGCTTTGTCAGTATACGGCGAGGGGGATACTCGAACGAAGGATCATTTCAAAGACGAACATTAAGCCCGTCCTCGTCTGTCGATGTGGATGGACCGAGCATGGGAAGGCAGAGCTCGATAAATACGGTACAACTGAACAAGGTCTCGATCGTTTCCCAGTCAAAGAAGTCTGGGGGGGCACAATCATCGCCGAGGACGCCCAAACAGCCCAATGCAGACATAGCTAGTAGTCCCGAAAGGCCACGGTCGTCTGGCAGTCCGCTAAAACTCTTCGACAATTACGATACTTTCACGAATGATAGACTTGCACGACGAATGAGCAAGTTCGAGGAGACGCTGCAGAAAGGATTGGAGGAAGATGTCAGCTGTGAAGGTTTACACGTGCGCTCGTCACCGTCGCCTGGCCCTAAAACTTTGCAAAGGGGAGTTCCGCGGGATAGCCGTAGGGTTAGTACGTTTGGTGAAGGCGAGCTCGACGCTCGTATGTTCAACCAGGATTTTGAACAGGATCCATGCTTTCCTCAATTGCCTCACTTATTTCAGGACCAATTTATGTCCGGACGCCCCATCAGGCATCGATCGAGCGGCAAGAGATCAGCTAACATACCACGGACAAGAGATGGATCGAGAAAAATTAACGACGAGTCCAAAGTCGATGGAGAACCAAATAAAGCTAATAAGGATCCTGGGAGCCACAATGCTTATACAGCGGATGTTGACGAGCGTGACGTACCTCGTACGGATCATGGTAAACGCCTCCCTCATTCTCCTGCCAAAGATCCTGCGCCAAAACGTCGGCGAACTCTTCGCAGTTCCGAAGAAAGACGTGAGTCCACTTCCCGTTTAGACCGCAAGGATTTTGAGTTTCCAGAGACTCCAGCTAAATCGCTCCTTGGACGGAAACGAAAAGATGCTCTCTATGATAATGAGATGCAAGCAGCCGACCCAAACCTCATCGCACAGCGCCAGATTCGGCGGCCACGGGGGCCTGCATCGATTCAGGCTGAAACATCTCGTGGGCTCGTATCGGCGCAGAAAATAAATTCTCCAAGGACTCTGGGAAAAAGGAACATGGCCAAAGGTGACACTGGAGAGAGGATTTTTCCTCACAAATTGGATCCACCCACGGAAATTGTCGCTGGAGCTTTAGCGACAGTAGCTCTCAACACCGTTCAGGATATCGCGCACGGCTCTCGCAAGGCATCTGTGACAACGGCAGACTTCTTCAGTGAAGCGCAGCAGATAATGCAGCTCATTCGGGCTGAAAAGCGCCCAATTAGCAGCCACGCCTTGGCCGAGGAGTCTGAAGTCGAGCATGCTACCATTGTTGAGCAATCTGGTTTCGCTGAGTCGACCAAAGATCATCTTTCGCGACCACCAAGCCGAGAAGGAGGTAGCCTCCGGAAGCTCAGGCCTCAATCGCAGATGGACGCGAGGGTCGTCAGTCACCTACGCAAATTTGAGGACGAGGACGATCTAGGACTTGCGCTGTCTTCCTCCTTCAAATCAATCAAAATGGGCAGATCGAGGTCAGGATCGGAAGCTTCAGTTGCAGGTTCGGGCGGTGAGAGCGGTGGGGAATGCGATCCACCCAACATCAGAATACTGGAGAGAAATATACATGAAGATCTCCAAGAACATGGGCACTCGCTCCTTGATGATCTCCAGTATGTGGCTAATGCGAGGACCCAATATGTTACGTCTCAAGGTTCTCCGGGCCTCTCTACCAAGCGCTCTATTCCAACAGGATCATCTGGAAGCTCCGGTAATAAAAAGATTATAGCCCCCGAGACGGTGGCACACCTTCTGTCAGACCAAATGGCGGGCATGATCTTTGATCGTCAGAAGCAGATGTGGGTCAGACGCAAGGGCTCGGTGAACACCCTCGGTGCCGACTCGGACGCCCAGATTGAGAGCGAGGAGACTGAGGAGGATCTATTTCGCGATATCCCCGATCTCACAGTCAATGAAATGGAAGAGTTGAAGCGGGTGAAAGAGGCGGTCTCATCAGGGCAAGCCTTTGAACCAGTAGCATCCAACACGTCCAGACATGATCATGCCACGGTTACAGTATTGGCTCTACAAGCAAGCACAGTGAAAGACAAGGTTACGGTACCGGCTGCACAAACAAGTAGAGTGCAAGATGCTGGTAGAAACTCGGATGAGATAAGGCCGAAGACAGCTGAGGGCAAGTCAACGAACCCCGTTGAAGACAGTTCGGCACCGTCCAAATACTCTCATTTTGCGGCAAGTGGTCCTGCGCCCAGTACTCGTGCTACATCCTGGGGAGACGAAGTCTGGCCACACAAGGAGACCCAGACTAAACCACCTCTGCCTGTTTCCATAGCCAGCGCAACGCAAGGGCACGCCGAGGAGGTGGAGCACGAGATCAGCATCCTTGAAGGCCGTGTCTCCGAAGACCCAGGCCGCAAACACCGTCAAGCTCGAGTTGTCACAGTGGCGTTTTCTTCCCCGCTGGTCGATCAGATGCACAATCCAGGTCTCTATAATGACGGCTGGGAAGAAGCCAGTCAGCTTGGGTTTGATGAATCCCCTAGTCGCTCCCTCTCACAGCGGACTACCTCAATCAGAAGATTAAAATCGTCAGGCGCTGCGAGGAGGTCCAACCAGCGTAGCACATCTCGTCGTATGTCTTTCGGCAATCAATCGTACACTGCGCGCCCAATGTCCCGCCTCGACGAACAAAATGAGATGTCTCTGGTCCAGTATTCCGTCAATGGAAACCGAAGTATGGTCGCCATATCAACACCTATGCCGTCGAATAGGTCCATGCTGGTGCCTGCGACAGGAGGCCAGCGGTCAATGATAGACTTCCACTTAAGCCCTCTGTCAGATTTTACACTTCATCAAGTTGACCGGCCACTTGACACTGAGCATGATACGGTCACTAAGGGGCAAGATCCGAAGTCTCTAAAAGAGGTGCGAAACAAGTTGTCGCTCACTGGACAAGACCTTGTGAAACACCTCACAGATTTGGAACCCTACGAGCCATACTGGGACTACATACGCAGCGTCGATCTCCGTGGCCGAAGCCTGACATCTCTGCATATGCTTGACGAGTTTTGCAGCCGCGCCGAGGACCTTGATGTGTCAGAGAACAATGTCGAAGACCTCAATGGTGTCCCGCCAACTGTTCGCATGCTCAACATTCGGAAGAACAACCTTTCCGATCTTACAGCTTGGCATCAATTACAGCATTTGCAATATCTGGACGTCTCTTACAACAGATTGCGAAGCCTTCAAGGCTTTCAAGGTCTGGTACATCTGCGAGGGTTGAGGGCAGATAATAACGAGATCGAGGATCTTGGTGGCATCGAGGACATGAATGGATTGCTGAGCTTGAAGCTGACGGGAAATCGTCTGAGAGCTATTGACTTCGATCAATTCGATCTGTAAGCCTGCCAATTGTTGCGCTTGAACACTACTAATACCGAATAGGGAGCGACTTACGGAACTCGATTTGCATCGCAACAGTCTCGTTCAGGTATCCAATATGCATAGACTACCGGCATTGAAGTCATGTGATCTGAGTAAGCTAGTACTGCTGTCACATTTTTGGGAACTTAAAACTGACATGGCCAGGCCACAATAACCTCGAAGGGTTTGGACTCATTGCTTCTCTCCCTTCCCTAGAGACGCTCGACATTTCGAGCAATGACCTGACTTCAGTTGAAGTGTTTCACGCAGCCAATCTCCGAACGCTCAGGATTGACAAAAATGCGATTCCATACCTGGAAGGCCTGACTGATGTCAAGAATCTCGGAACCTTGTCATGGAGAGAGCAAAGACTGAATTCAGACATTCAATATCAGCATTGTCATGAGGTGCACAGTCTGTACCTATCTAGCAATCCCTTGCCCACTTTCGCCTCGGAGACCCCTTTCCTTAATCTGCGCCATCTGGAGCTTGCTTCCGCAGGTTTGCAGAGTCTCTCCCCAGATTTTGGCACTAAGTGTCCGAATCTGCGGGTAGTGAATTTTAACTACAATGCGCTGCGTGACTTACGCCCTCTCCTCGGAATCGCTAAACTCGAGAAGCTGTTCATAGCTGGCAATCGGATCTCAAGGCTTCGACGGACGGTAGCAGTACTCGACCGCTTCGGGGTAGAGCTGATGGAGGTCGATCTTAGAAACAACCCCTTGACTGTGGGTTTCTACACGCCTCAAGATCCGGACAAGGAAGAGAGGAGAATGGTAGTTCAAGACGGCAACCGCGTCTATCACGAAGAAATCGAAGACATCGAGGCCAGGAGGGCAAATGCCTATCTCCTTTGCACTCTCGATAAGGAGACGGACAACCAATCGCGAGAACGACTAGACGAAGATACGAAGCTGAGAAGAAGGGTGTACGAAATGCTCATTAACAACGCATGTAAAGGCTTAGAACATCTGGACGGTCTGGAGGTGGATAGAAGGAGTATTGGGAAAAGGGATGGCGTTTGGGACAGACTCTGCGAGTTGGGAATATTGCGGTCTACCGAGTCTGACTGACACATTGTATGGCATTGATGAGGGTATGGGATATGGCCGGATGGTTGGGGAAACAGCATGGCGTTGATTGGTCATCATGCATGATTGGGGGTCGAGATGGAGAAGTGAAAAAGGCATTTTCTAAACAAGGCAAAGAACATCAGGAATACTAAAGCTGAACTACCTACCTGTTGTTCTAAGAGACCGGCCGTAAATTCGTAGACTCTGGGGATGAATGTACAAACAGGTAGAAAAAAGGGGGTCTGGACAGAATATTCGGCATCCGTACTAGCACTGTCCACCGTAATTGGGCACAGACGCGTGCTTCGATCCTACTGCTGCTCCGCATTCCTTCAACATGTGCCGTGTCATCTTTCATCCTCGAGACCCTTCAACCTACTGACTTCTCGATGCCTTCTGTTTGTCCATCATCATCAGCAGAGCAGAGAGGGAAGGTACGGCAGCCTACTCGCCGACATGAGTAGAGGATGAATACCCAAAATCTTACACTGACAATACGTCATAGTCTGAACTCCAAATACACCACTCTGTGAGCCTCCGGATAAGAGCTTGGTCTTGATAGGCCATCTTTACACTGCGGGCACGCCACCCAAGTGGCATGGCAAGCCGCGGTGGGGATAGCGGCAAGCTGGAGCGAACAGCATCCCAGATCTCCACATCGTCACGCAAGACTGGCACAGGTCGAGCTGGCTCTCGAAAACAGTCGCTAGTGACGCCCACATCGGCCAAAACACTGGAGTCATTTCCATCACTATCCCCTGATGCGTCGCCAGGCCCGAAACCACAAGAAAAGTCCCAAGCAAGGATAGTGAATAGCCCACCCCCCCAATTCCCCTCCGAGACCCCGCGCAAGCCTCCAAAGCGAGGACCGTCAATTGTCGAATCTCTTATCACCAGCTCGCCCTCGTTCCGAGGCCGTTCAGCGCTCTTTGAGGATTCCCCCAAGGGAAGCACGGATGATGTGCCTGGCGCCCTACATCATGCTAGCGACGAGCATATCCAACGCCTCGTTAAGAAGCAGGGCGCAGTCGCCTTGGTTCGGCAACTTGCGGAGGATATCGCGGATCGAGATATCGAAATCACACTCTTTAGACGACGAGCGGAGGAAAGGGAGAGGGAGTTGAAGAAAATGCTGCAAGAGGTGGAGGTGTCGAATTTGGACATCGAGACAAGATTGCATCGACTTGAGAATTCCGAGAAGAAGATTGGTTTAGGTCTACAAGAAGCGTCTTCGAAGGCAATCGTGAGGAAGAGGGCTGGGGCTGAAAATAAGAACAAAGTGTCTGGTGCGACAAATTGTATTGACAACATGATGGGAGAGGCTATGAAAGACGATGTTGGAATTCTGGAGATCGATGAAGGCTATCTAGACTCTTTGGGTGAGACTGATCGGCAAGCTACGTTAAAATCTCGAAACGTGGTCCCGAAAGAAACCGATGTACGCTCAATCTCTTCGAGCATAGACTCTCAAGGCCGGGCCAGCAGTACTCTACGTGGCTGGAAAGACTATCTTTGGAGTGGAAATACAACAAGCCGAAAGACGAGCCGGACGAGCAGCGTCGTAAGCGAGCACGATGTTGGGGCAAGGCCATGGGGTACTGGTGGTCGAAAGGAGCTCGATGAAGATCTGTTCCGATCGCCGTCACGGGCAGCTGCAACGCAAAGCGGGAGCACAGATTCCCGGTCGAGGAAGTCATCGACGTCTGTGGCATCGTGGACTATGAAACTTTTCGCGGGGAATACCCAAGCAGCGCGAGAACCGGAGAAGCAAGGGACAAAGAGAGGGAGATCCAATACTACAGGTGGCAGTCAGAAGAAGCCTTCAGGGGCTATCTCGACGGCTTCTGTTCCTCCACCGCTGACCGCCAAAGCATCGCTGATGAAGGTGAACACTATGAAGAACATTGAGTCTACTCGAACGCCAAAGAAAGCAGTACAACCTCTCACCCTAGCCCCGAAAGTGACTTCCAAATCACTATCCCAGCCTTCACCGTCCCAGGTACCTACAAGCCCTGCTACGGCCGATGCTGCAACGAACCTTGGTCCCGTCGAAATGGACACCATACATCCGCCTCATTCAAGACCTCCGACGTTGGCACAAAGGACCGACAAAATGAGCAAGGCCAGTGACCTTCTTACAGACAGATATGGTTTCATCTACGATCAACGACGCAGGAAGAAAGAAGCAGAAGCCTCTACAAATCACACGCGAGGCAAGTCCAACGCAAGCGCCAATGTTGAGATGATCAACAGCGCCAGAGAATCACTTAGAGCCTTGGAAAATGATCAGCTGTCTCAGCAGTCCAAGCCCGAAAGACCAGACACTCCCCTCTCTACAGAAGAGCGGACCGGAGAAAAGCCTGCCAAACGATGGCAGGATTACCTAAAGGCCGCAACGTTTCCAACTGAACTGCTATCTCATACCCCTTCTGCAAGACCGGGAAATAATATTCTTGGTACTTCTACTCCCAGTCCAAGCCTCAAGAGATCGTCGATTCCGGGCGATGAACAATCATCTCTCCCATCGATTAGTGTCAACCCGAGGCCAGAGATATCCTCTGTTACTGCTGGTAATGCTGAGATCTCTAAGTCCTCCCTCAGCCCTCCGGCAGCCCAATCAGCAAAACAAGCCGCGGAAGGCGAGCCTGTAAAGATGCTACTCGCTCACCTCACAGAGCTCCACGACACTCTCCAACGTGATAAGACAGTGAAGTGGAACGAATTCCTTCGCAAGGTCCGCGCAGAACGCAAGAAAGAAGGGGAAACGGCAGCAAGCGCCGATTCTCGTTCTTACCAAGCCGCAATGCCCGAAGTCACACTCACCGACGGTGAGATGATTGGTGTAGCCGGATTGGGAAACAAAGGTAAGGTTGGCCGCGCCAAATGGAAAGAATTCAAGGCACTCGTCCTCTCCGGCATCCCCGTCGCCTACCGAGCCAAAATCTGGGCTGAGTGTAGCGGCGCCTCTGCCCTGCGTGTCCCAGGCTACTATGACGACCTGGTCGCCAGTGACATGGATGATCCGGTCATTGTATCGCAAATTCAAATGGACATTCATCGTACCCTGACCGACAACGTCTTCTTCCGCGTCGGCCCAGGCGTCAGCAAGCTCAACGAAGTGCTCCTTGCCTACTCGCGAAGGAACCCCGAGGTGGGCTACTGCCAGGGTATGAACCTGATCACGGCATCTCTGCTGCTGATCATGCCTACGGCTGAAGACGCGTTCTGGGTCCTCACGAGCATGATCGAGAACATCTTGCCCAGACACTACTACGATCACTCCCTCTTAGCCTCGCGAGCAGACCAGCAAGTCCTCCGCTCCTACGTCACCGAAATTCTTCCGAAGCTGTCCGCTCACCTAGACGATCTGGGCATCGAGCTCGAAGCGCTTACCTTCCAATGGTTCCTCTCGGTCTTCACCGACTGCCTCTCCGCAGAAGCGCTATTCAGAGTCTGGGATGTGATCTTCTGCTTCAACGACGGTAGCACCTTCCTCTTCCAAGTCGCCCTCGCCTTGCTCAAACTGAACGAAGGACAATTACTGGAGTGTGATAGTGCGGCGAGGGTGTATGGGTACATTGGAAACGAGATGACTGATCATGCGATTAGTATTGATGGGTTGGTCAGCGCGAGCGAGGCGCTGAAGAAGGTTGTCAGAAGGAATGAGGTTGAGGAGAGGAGGTGGCGGGCTGTGGACGACGAAAGGGGGCGGGAGAAGGGTAGGCAGAGGGCGGGGAGTAGTGGCGAGACGAGTGCGAATGAGTTGAGGTTGGAGGAGCCAAGACCTTTTGAGGGAGGTGAGGTCTGAATGAAAATGGGATTGATACCCGGTTTGAGGCATTGCGGTAGGGATCTATGATATCCTAGAACGCGAATGACGATGTTTTATCAACGAGAAAGACCATCTATTCGAAGTATAGCGTATCATACGTAATATCTGGCAGTTCGCATTTTGAAACTGGATCTTTCGACCTGCTCGCAAGAGTGTCCGCCCTCGACGCTGAAGAACCAAAACCCCCCTGGATAGGTATAGCGCATCAAAAGCATGTATGGCTTTTTTCGAGACACTTTCCAGCTCTGGTGAGGAGTTTTGGTATACGCTTGACGCTGAAGAGCCAAAAACCCCCCTGCATAGGTATCGCGTATCAGAAGCATTATCGAGAACTTTCGGTGACCACTCGACGCTGGAGAGGGGGAAACCGCTTGATTGGGCTTAGCGCGTTATTTCATCCCGAAAATCCGAACCATTTCGCGCTGTAAATAGTAGGTAGACTTTCGCGACGTCTGTGAAGAGGAACCAACAAGGGACTTCTATGTCATCTACATAACCATCCAGCCAATTTTAAGTAGCAGCTGTCCGAGACGTTTAGGGGGGGGCCTTTTTTACATCTCCCCTGTCGGCCTTTGTTCAGATGTAGACCCTATTTGCTCGCTCGAGAGAGGCTTAACCTCGGCTTTGTCGCCCGAACATCTCCCCGCAAATCCACGATGACAACCTCCTCTCGTCCCCCTCGTCCCGTCAACCTCAATGCCTCGTCCAAGCCCATTGTTTCCCCTACGCATCCCGCCATGACCTCCGCTCCAAAACAACGTCTCCAAAAGCTCTCGGAGCACCTTGTCGTCCCGCCAAAGGACCCAGGCACATTCGAAGACATTCCCAAAATCCGTTCCATAGCTCCCCCCTCCACAGGCCCGTACATCCACCCTCTTCCCCCCCCTCCCTCCCACTTTTATATAATACAGCAACATACTAACCACCGAGCACCCCCCAGCCAAGTCAAGGACAAAGTAATAATCATTACCGGCGCCTCCTCCCCCCTGGGCATC